>Ga0233417_10000127_pt1 | contig 20390 bp, 15 predicted proteins | sample Sed_MG_FD_189023 | JGI IMG/M metagenome (GOLD analysis project Ga0233417, IMG submission 189023) | Sediment microbial communities from Lake Towuti, South Sulawesi, Indonesia - Sediment_Towuti_2014_0.5_MG | ecosystem: Environmental > Aquatic > Freshwater > Lake > Sediment | place: Indonesia... | reverse complement strand
CAGGCCTTTCTCGCGCAGCCAGATGCCGGGCCGCAGCCGTTGGGTGTATCGGGCATGCCCGTGGTCGCTGGTGATCACGAGCACAGTTCGGGACCACGTGCCGGCTGCCTTCGCGGCTGCAATGACACGCGCAATCTGCTGGTCGGCGGTCTCAATGGCCGCGAGTCCCTGCCCGGATAGTGGGCCGTCTTCATGCTGAAAATGGTCCACGTCGAAAATGTGCAGCAGCAGGAGATTGGGTTTCAACGTCTCAATCAGGTGCACGGCGATGTCCGTTGATTCTGTGTCGCGAACGCGCGGTGGAAGGAAGTTCTTCTTGAAGTTCGCAAAGCGCGCCGCTACGGAGTCCAGCAGTCCCGGAGGAACGGCCATGGCAAAGTTCAGTTTGGCGTCATCCTCGGTCCCGGGATCCTGCCGCCAGAACTCTTGCACCACAGCATCGGCGCGGGCACCGACGGTGACGGGCCAGTAGATCAACGCGGTTTTCAGGCCATGGGCTTTGGCCACATCCCAAAGGGTCGGCACACGAATATCCACGGTGTACCAGCGGAGGGAGTTGGGCATGCGCCCCATAGGGTCCCAGGGGCCGTTGGCCGCAATTCCATGCGTGCCAGGGTTCACGCCCGTTGCAATGGAGGTGTGCGAGGGATAAGTGACCGATGGGAAGACCGGCACCAGGCCGTCGCTGTATGCGCCGTTGGCCGCAATCTCGCGCAGCGTCGGAACCTTGAGGCCGTAGGCGTCAGGCTGCAGGTACGTCTCCGGCATCATGCCATCCACGGAGATGACGATCACGTGACGGATTGGAGCGACGCCTGGCGCCGCGGCCCGGTTCGCCCGACTTGCCGAGCCTTTCTTCGGTGGCTTTTGCGCTGTCGCCGGTACAACGGCTAGAGCCGCGCCGATCAGGAAAACCGCGAGACGTCTGACCCTCCTGCTGATCATGGATGCTCCCTGGTGGAATTAGGCAGGCTGCCGGGCAATCGGCGAGGCTTACTGTACTGAGGAGGAGTGCCCTGTACAAGCAAAAAGCAGGCGCCTCGCGGCAAAACTGCCGTTGCAGACGTTCCTTACCTCTCAGACTTGCCTGGGGCTGGCTGCGGAACGCTGGGAGCAGTCTCCGGCAAGCGCAGCGCGAAGTAGCTTCGCGCGAATGCCGCTTGGTCGGTGGCTCCATCCACAACGACCGCTTGCACGGTATAGCGTCCTGGGGCGAGCCGTTCGAGCGGCAGGCTGATGCGGAAGGCTGCTGTACCCGCCTTGGGGTCCACCTCGGCGGGCTCAACCAGAGGCGTATCGTTGGTACGCTCGCCGCTACGGAAAAAGACCAACCCGGCGCGCAGCTTGCTGCCGTCATCCTTGGTTGGCAGGTACGCCTGGAAGAATATGTAGAGTCGCTGCTGAGTAGTGAAAACCCGAGTCACACTGGGGATAATGCGTTCACCGCCCACCTCGAGTGGTGAATTCTTCAATCGAAGGTCTGCTGCCAGCGCTTTGGTTTTCACCTCGGATGATTTCTGCACCACTTCCAACTGGCTCGAAAGAAGAACGGAGCTCAGCTCCAGTTTTCGCGGTTCGGCGAGCGCGGGCAGGAACAGTCCCTGCTCAAACGTTCCCACGCGCCCGGTCTCATTCTCGCGGGCCAGGAACTTCAACCGGTAGTTGCCGGGTGACAGGACGAAACCACCCTGGTAAACGAGCGAGCGCTGACCGACTTGCTGAAATCGCTCCTGTTTGAGGGTCACCGTCACGGTGTCTCGCAACGCACCGGCCACCCGGCCCGACACCTCTTCGCGCACCTCGGCGGCGAAGTCGAACTCTACTTGCCGTCGCCCGCGCTTCTCCGCCCACTGCAGAGCGCTCGAAGCCAGCTTGGCAGCCACAGGCACAAACACCTCACTGGCGTTCAATCGGAAATGCGCAGCTTCGATGGCCAACGGCAATTCCACGCGCGGGTTTTCCGCGCGCATGGCCTCTTCTAGTTGCCGCTCGCGGTCCTCAGCAGTAAACAGGCCGTAGTCTTTGGGCGCGTAATACCCTTCGCGGAATCGAACACGGCTCCCGGGAGCGGCCACTCGCACGCGCACCCGCCGATAGCGACCGTCGCGCGCGGCGTTGGAGCTGTAATAGCCCAGCAGGTAGTAGCCCGAAGCATCCGCCTGCACCCGCTGGAAAACTTCCTTGAAGTCGCCACTGTCGGTGAATGTGCGCCCGCCAGTATCGGCCGCCAGCGTGGCCAGCGTCTCGCGCGAGTCCTGCCTGGATTGGGCTTGTCGAAAAACTGCGGCCCCGCTGAACATCGCTGTGCCGGCGGCGGAACCGGTCTGGGCGTCGCCGCCGGGGGCCGACGCCTGCAGCCCGGTTGAGTCCACGGTGTAATAGGATACGTTGGCGCGGTTGGCTGCGTCGGTGGCCGCGCGCAGTTGCGAGCGGTTTTCTTCGCCCGTCTGAGTGATTCCTCCGGTGAAATGGATCACCGATTTCTTCCCCGGGATATCGCGCAGCAAGTTGGCCACTGCTTCTACAGCTGCTAGTTTTCTATCCGTGTTGAAGATGTTGAATTCGGTTTCGTCCGCGGTAAAAGCTGCTCCTGTATCTTCCGTGACGGCCTCCTGCCCGGCCGGCGCAGCGGCTTCCGCTTGCTGAGCCAATTGAGAATCCTTGCCGGGGATCAGCCGTGCGACGGCCCGCTCCAGAGTGGGCTTGTCGCTGGTGAAATTGGCCACGACGCTTAACCGATTGCCGAATGCCAGCACGGCGACCAAATCCGCGGGCGTCATTTGCTCGCGAAGATATCGCTGCGCGGCGGACGTGGCGCGCAGGAGCTGGTCCGGCTCGAGCGAGTTCAAGTCAAAAAAGAGCACCATCAGCCTGCGATCCCGTACCGCCTCGCGCACCCGTTCCGGAGCGGCCACGGCCCCCAGCAATACCACGACGGGTCTGGAATCTTCCGCCGCAGCCGTCTCGATGCGCTCGATGTCGTAGTAGTCGAAGGAGGAAATCTTCTGCGGTTGGTCGTCTTCTAGCACCGTAAACTGCTCCGGCCTGAGCCCCTTGACCGGCTTGCCCTCCCGGTCGGTCACCTGCGCGTCAATCAGCACCAAATCCGCAAACGCTCGAATCACCCCCTTCTCCTGGGGGCGGGGCTGTTGCGCGGGAGGCGGTGGTGGAGTCAGTCGCGGGTCAATCGGCTTGGTCGGAGAGTTTTGCTGCGGCTGCGGATTCTGTAACCACGCTGGCGCTCCGGCCAGGTTCACGCAGAGAAGCAGTGCAACGAGTTTTCGCATCAGAAGTTCACCCGCATTTGCAGCTCCATCGTCCGCATGGGCCGCGCGCCAGTCACTCGACCGAACGTTGTGGAATTGACCACCGTCGAAAGCCCGCTGAAGTTCGGTGTGTTGGTCAGGTTATTCACTTCCCAGCGTAAATCCATGCGTCGCTGGCCGTCCTTTCCGAACCGGATGTTGCGGTTGAGCGCGAAGTTCACCTGAAATGCCCCCGGGCCCGTAATCGTGTTGCGCGCCGCGTTGCCGAATACGCCTGCGGGAGGCTCGACAAAGGCCGCCGTGTTGAATAAATGCAGCGGGTCGCGATCACCGGCCGGGAGATTGGGATTTCCAATCTGGTCGGCGCGTTGCGAGAACCCACCCGTGCCGCTGTTGTCCGGTGTACCGCCCAATACGCGTGCGGTGAACGGCGTGCCTGAAGAGATGGTCACTCCGCCGTTCACCTGCAAGTTGCCAAACGTATGGGCCGTCCAACCCTTGCGCGCCCACTTCTTGCGTTCGCCAAAGGGCAACTCGTAGAAGAAATTTGTGCGCACCTGATGCCGGACGTCAAAAGAAGATAGCCCTCGCTCGGCGCGGAAATTGCCGTCGTCCTGCACCACCACCTGTCCTCCGCCGCCGATGGTGCTGGCATCGTCAAGGGACTTGCCAAACGTGTACTGCCCGGTGATCATCCAGCCGCGGGCCATGCGCTTAAAGATGCTGACCTGCAAGGCGTTGTAAATCGAGTTGGCTCCGAACGTGTCCAAAGTGAACCCAAGAGCGTTCGAGACCTGCCCCGGAACACTTCCGCTGGCAAACCGGTTTGGCGCCCGCAGCCGATCCAGTTGCGTTCCCTTGGTGCCGGTGTAGGTCAGAGTTGTAACCAAGGTCGGAGCGGCTTGCAGTTCTGCGCTGAGGTTCCAAATCTGTGCGTACCCCAGCCGGTAATTGGGATCAATCGCCACGGTGTTTCGCACTGTGCTTTGAGGGACGGTCGGGAAGCCGTTTTGCAGCGTTAACAACTCAGGTTGGTTCGTGATTCGCGATTGTGCCTGCGCGAACGGGGGCTGATTGGCCATTCCGAACATCAACTGCGTGTACACAGATGTGTTGTAGAACATGCTGTATCCAGCACGAATCGTCAGAGGGTGCTTGTTGAACCAACCCTTGGCGGCCGGCTTCCAGGCGATGGCGATGCGGGGCGCCCAGTTGTTCCGGTCCGCATGAACCAGGGCATGGGGAAATTCGCCACGGAAAGGACCGGTCTGCCCGGGGATGACGGTCACCGTCTGGGTAAAGTCCGGGCTGATATCCAAATTGGCGATGTGGTTGAACTTTTCCACTGGCGGAGTCAAAAGCTCATAGCGAATCCCCCAGGTGATGGAGAACCGGGGGTGCAACCGCCAGTCGTCCTGAAAAAACATCACAAAGCCCCAACTGCGAAAGTATGTGCTCGAGCTGCCGAAGCGCTGCACTGTGGTTTGAGGAAACCCGAGAAGGAAGTCGGCGAAGTCCCAGCCGGTGCCCGGCACCGGTTCACCCGTGGCTGTCAACTGGCTGGTCATGACCCCGGTGAAACTGAACTGGCCGCGCGGTGTCGGATCAGCGAGCGTGTTGTACTGCAGGCGCCGCAACTCCAGGCCGCCGCGTAAGGTGTGCTTCGAGAGCGAATAAGAAATCGTGTCCATCAGGCGCAGGGTCTGGTTTCTGCGCAGGGCGGGAACGGGATCGTTGACGTCGCTGTAATTGGTCAACGCAAGCTGCGGGACGCCGAAATTGATGGGAGCGGTGGAGATGCCGGTGATGCCCAGGTCGCCGGCAATATCCCGCTCAAATGCGAAGGCATTCAGGGAGCGCGAACGATTGCGGTTGAACATCAGCCGCGAGTCGTTGACCAGGCGACGCGTGGGAGTTTGCGTGAGACCGAGCATCACGTTCTGCCCGCGAGTGCTGGTTCGGCTGAAGAGTTGCGGAAATGTCTGGATGGCCTTGTTTTGAGTCTGGTTGAAGTTGTAGGTGGCCTGGAAATTCAGCTTCGGAGAAATCGTGTGGATCAGGCGCACATTGAACCGGTCGGTCGAAGTTGGAACACGAGTTTGCAGATGAAAGTTCTGCACCAGACCGGGCAAGTTGGGCGGGGGGATGACGTCCAACAGACCCAGTGCCGCTGAATTCAAGCGGCTCTGGGGGAGCGCGCTGCCGAACGACGCTCGTGGGCCGCTGGCACTGGAGAGCGGGTCAAAGAGTTGCAAACCGCGGGCGGTGAAATCGCCGTGACGCTCGTCTGCGAGCGGAACAGTAGCAAACACGTCCACCGGCTCGCAGGTGCGGGCCATGTCGTAGTTCGCAAAGAAGAACGTTTTGTCGCGGCCGTTGTAGAGCTTCCCCAAAATGAGAGGCCCGCCGATGTTGGCTCCGAAGCGCTGCCGCCACGTGTCAATTTTTGCCGGGTTGACCTCGGTCAGAGAGTAGGGCCGTGCGTCGAAGGCTGAATGGCCAAACCGCTCGTAGAATCCAAAACGGACTCGGTTCACTTGCTGTCGCAACAGCCGCTGCATCCCCCACAGCGCCTCCACGCCACCAGGCCCGCCTCCACTCACAACCACCTGCTGGCTTCCGGCAGCCCCCGCTGCAGCGCCTCTGCTGTCCTGCCTGCCTTGGGCCGCCTGAGCGCCTGGGCCTGTGCGCTGCTGCCCTGGTCTCTGGCCTTGCTGTTGACCCCGGCCGCCCTGCTGGCCGCCCGGCCCTCCACCCATCATTTGTACGATCATCTGTCCCATTGCTCCAGGCATGCCACCACCCTGCCCCGGCACACCGCCAGGACCGAAACCGCCTGGATCGCCAAATCCGGGAAATCCCCCAAGGCCGCCGAATCCGCCGAATGCTCCGAACGGGTTTTCGCCTGATGGTGTGATGCCGCGTCCTATTGTGCCACTGATGAGGAACGCATCTGACGATGCAGCCTCACCCAACGGGTTGTCGGGTATGGCCGAGAGCCCCCCATCCGGCCCGGCAACATTTCCCTGACCTGTCGGGTCCACTTGCTGGAAGCCGCCCTGTCGCATTCGCTGTTGAATCAGTTCGGCCACGTTTGCGGGAAGCTGTTGCCCTCGCGGGCCGCTGGGTGTTTCGCCAGGGCGTGTGGCTTCTGCGGGCGGAGGTGTCCTGGCAGGTCTGGTTGAAGCTCGTCGTGTGCCGGGTGAGGTTATGCTCTGTGTTCCGGTTGGGCTCGCAGGCGCTTGTTTCGCCACTTCCTGAGAGGGCGCAGTTGCCGGTCCGGCAGGCACACTCGGGACAGTTTTTTCAGCTTCCGCCACTGGAGCATCGAAGGCAGAGATTCTCAGCTTCAGGTCTATCTCCGGAGACTTCTCGACCGTCAAGGCGACTTCCGCTGCGGTCGTGGCGAAGCCGAGCTGCTGTGCTTCGATGCGAAACAGTCCTTCGGGTAGGCCCGGCACCTCGAACTTGCCGTTTTCGTCCGTCCAGGTTACCCAGGCCTTTCCGGTCGGCGCGTGGACCATGCGGACCGTGGCGCCGGGTATGGCCATACCTGAGTTTGTCCGGACAATGCCCGTGGCACGCACGAGGGCTGGCGCGTTCTCCTGCGCGGCCGCCGTGCATGTGCTTGCCAGCGCACCGGCCAGAAGACAAAACGCTGCCGGAGTGAATCTCCAACCCAATCGGTAGGAAGCCACCCAATCCACCCTTCTGACCTGGTGCGAACTGCCGCCGGACTGACAGACAACAACCGCCCTGCTCCGTTCAGTCGAAAGCCCGGTCTCTTTGTGTTCCCTTAGACGCGCGAGCCTTGCAACTCGTTACTGACGAAGACGCGTCGTTATTGCAAGGTTGTCACCCTTGGTGCAAAATCGCGCGTCGTGCGAAAATAACTGGGTGTCGGGGCGAAGGAAGATGCGGCGGGACAAGGCAGATGTTCCGGTGCGCTTCTCGGAGGCGGCGAGATGAACGAGCGTGACTTTTACGTCGAGCGGGAGGAAACCAAGACCATCTCGCTGGTTTGCCCGAGCTGCAAGAGGGAAGACAACTACCCCATCCGCTGGATGGTGCGCACAAAGAAGAAGGAGTTGCCGCGAGGCGCGTCCGAGGAGGACCGCAAGCGCTTCGACCACGCCCGATCCTATATGGTCCGCGTGGACGAACTGGTGGCCTGCCGCAAGTGCCGCAAGCGGTTTGAGCTCACGGGCCAGTCTGTGGTTCTCAGTGATGCAGGCGATCCCAGCCTGCGGGAGCAAGACCCGGAGAACTTCGGCAACCGGTAGCGCCTCCGTTCCTAGTGCTTCCAGATTCATATTTCCGGGTATATGTCGAAGAAGGCTTCCACCGATCTGCGAAGCGTTTTCTCGATCTCTTCCTTGCTGCCCTCGATGAGGTGCATGGTCACGCGGGCCTGCTTCCCGTTCTTCAGGGTCACTGTAGCCGCTTGCACTTCGGCCAACTCTTCGGCGGGAAATAGTCGCATCCCGTATACGAGTCCGATTCTGGCCATGTTGCCCTCCCGAACCGCTCCTGACGTGCCGCAAAAACCTACTATGGCATACTCCTCTAGGGCACGGCACTCATGGAAAACCGCAAGCTCAGTTTTGTCCTCTTGCATGGCGACTTCGCGTTCTGCCGGCTTTCCCCCGGCGAGGAAGTTCCCCCGTGGGCCACAAGAGGTCCCCTTTTTTGCGTCACCCGCAGCGACGACGAGCTTTCCGTGTTTTGTCGCGAGGTGGAACTTCCCATGCAAGTGCAGGCCAACCGCGGTTGGTGCTGCTTGAAACTCGAAGGCCCTTTTGACTTCTCTGCCGTCGGAGTGATTGCCTCATTTGCGGGGCCGCTGGCTAAGGCGGGGCTGAGTATTTCGGTTGTCTCGACCTACGACACAGATTACCTTCTTCTGCCAAGGACCTCGCTTGATCGTGCTGTTTCCGTCTTGCGTGCCTTGGGCCACACAGTGCAACTCTAGGCTCGGCGCGCACTCGGAAAATCCTATGCTTTTGCGCTTCGCGTCGGAGTTACACTATAGGCATCCACTATCCCCGGTCCGGCATCGGAGTCTGAAGGGGAGCCTGTGGAGGGAATAATGCGCACCCGATTTCGCAACCGATGTTTTTCTCTGGTCATTGTTCCACTTGCTTTTGCGCTGACGGTTGAAGCGCAGCAGCCCGCCCCTCCAACTGAGCCGCAGGCCCCTTCGAAGGCTCCCGAGGTGACTGAGCCTGCCGCAAAGCCAAAGCCCGCTAATATCCTGATCCCGGCGGGCACGAAGCTTCCCCTAGTGCTCCACAACGCCATCACTACGCGCAATGCCCATCCCGGCGATGCCGTCTACTTGGAGACGCTTTTCCCGATTACCCGCGGCAACCGCATCGTGATTCCTGCCGGCTCCTACGTGCAGGGCGAGATTCTGGAAGCGAAGCGGCCGGGAAAAGTGAAGGGGCGCGGTGAGGTTCGCATCCGTCTGAACACGCTCATTCTTCCCAATGGTTATACGGTGGATTTCAACGCCGTGCCGACCAATGTCGGCACAGGTGGTAATGAGACCACGGAGAGCGAAGGAAAGATCAAGGGCGATACCGACAAGTCCAGCGACGTGGGCACGATTGTCAAGACGACCGGCGCTGGGGCGGGGATTGGTGCGATTGCGACGCGGACGGGCACTGGTGCGGGCGTCGGCGCGGGCGTCGGCGCAGCCGTTGGGCTCATGACCGTGCTGCTCAGCCGGGGGCCGGAGTTGGAATTACCGCGCGGAACAACACTCGACGTTGAGCTCGACCGCCCGCTTTACCTCGACGGCAGTTACATCAATTTCACCGACCCGGGACGACCCTCGACGCTTGCGGGCCCGCCGAATCGCACACCGCAGCGCAGTCGCATCCCCTTCTAACCGGCCACGGATGCGCGAGGCGTTGGCTCGAACCGCATCGGGCTGAAGGCCTCTGTCTCCAGCGACGTCCGCCCCTCGAGAATCCATTCCTGTACGAGCTTCGCGGTAAGGGGCGCCAGAAGGATGCCATTGCGGTAGTGGCCCGTAGCGATCAGCAAGCCCTGCAGATCGGTCGGGCCGAGAATCGGCAGATGGTCCGGAGAATCGGGGCGCAGGCCGCTCCAGGTGTCGGCAATCGCTGCGTCTGCCAACCCGGGCGTCAACTCCAGCGCAGAGCGCAAGATCCGCTCGATGCCGCCGGCGGTAACCCCCTTTTCATATCCCACAAATTCCGTTGTACTGCCGGCGACGATTCGGCCGTCATCTCGCGGCACCAGGTAACCATGTTCCGTGCGAAGCGTGCGCTGGATACTCACGCGGTTCGGGCGTAACGACACCATCTGCCCGCGCACAGGCCGTGTTGGTGCGAGGCGTGCCAGCCCTTCAATTTCCGCGGAATGGCAGCCTGCAGCAATCACCACGTGCCTCGCACAGATCTGCTGGCCGCCGGCCAGAACACCGGTCACCCGGCCGCCGCTCGAGACCAGCCGCTTCACCTCCACAGCAGAGCGGATCACCGCTCCGGCCTTGATGGCGGCTGCGAGCACGGCTTCGGTGAGCAGCCGGCTGTCCACTGCGGCGTCGTCCGGCAAGAACGCTGCTGCCTGCGCTTCTTCAGTCAGGGCTGGCTCGAGGTCTCGAGCATTTTCGATGGGCAGAGGCTCGGCGGCCAATCCGAGGCCGTGGTTGAGCGCGATGAACGTGCTCAGCTCACGCCGCACGTCGCCGGAGAGAAAAACCTCGATCGCTCCCTGCTTCCGAAATCCGACTTTGCGTCCTGTGCCCTGCTCAACCGCTTCCACAAATTGCGGATACATTGCCAGGCTGGCCTTGAAAAAGGGAACGAGTGGAATGGACATTGGGCTTTCCGGCGATGCGGAGAGAATTCCTGCCGCAGCCCAAGACGCCTCCCGGCCCGGGTGCTGCCGGTCAAGCACAAGTACGTCCAGGTTGTGACCTGCAAGCTCCCAGGCGATTGCACCGCCAATCAAACCGCCTCCAACGATGGCAACGTCGGGGCTTTTCATTGCTTCATCCTTCGACCTGTAGATCGAGGCAGGCTGGCAGAGACTCCTCTTACAACGAATTCACCAGCTCAATCGAGAGGACGCGTGCCTTCTGAGCTAGGGTACGGGCGCGCACCCAATCCGAAGCACGGATAGCCTCGCGCGCCTGCGCCAGAAAGCCGCGAATCTTTTCGACCAGGTCACGTTGCGCCACGCTGAGCTGCTTGCCCTCCGGGGCCAGCAGTAGGTTCCGCTCCGCGAGAGCGATGTCTTCGCTCGACCGGCGCTGCGCTTCGGCCTGCTCCTGTACCGAGAGCCGCGGCGAGATTTGTGGCGGTGCCACGGCCGGCGGCGCAGGTTCGGGCTGAAGTTCAGATGGTTGGTCGGCAGGGGGAACGGAGCGCGACTCGCGGCGAGGCGGGCTTGGCTTCGGCGCAGGAGGAACCAGGCTCGGTGCCGGCGTGCTTGTTTCCCCTGTCGAACTTGGTTTCGCTTCCGGTTGAGGTGCAGCGGGGGTGGCTTCCTCGGTCTGCACTGGCACAATTACCGGTGGAGCCGCCTGCACGCGTCTCTTGACGCAGCCCGCGCTTCCCAAGCACATCGCCAGTGCCATCAGCAACCAGGCCACTTGAAACGGCCGGGCGAGTTTCCTCGTGGGGGTGTGCTTCATTTCGCGGCCAGCGGCAGTTCGATGCGAAATGTAGTGCCGCGGCCCTCCTCCGATTCAAAGTCTATCGAACCGCGATGGGATTCGACAGTCTTATATGCGCTGGCCAATCCAATTCCACTGCCTCCGCTCGGAAAGCGCGAGAAAAAAAGACGGGAGATTTTCTCGCGATCTTCGGCACGGATGCCGCAGCCCGTGTCTGCAATCGAGACCCGCAGTGTTCCCACGTGCGACTCGATCTCGATCCGCAACTGCCCTCCTTGGGGCATGGCCTTCACCGCGTTCAGGACCAGGTTCCGCACGGCTTCCTGCATCAGCTTGCGGTCCACGCGCACGGTGGGGAGGTCGCCATTCCAGTTGGTGATCAGGCGCACGCTGGCCCGGTCAAGCTGGGGCTTGAGCACCTCGAGGACCTCTCCCACGAGCTCGTCCATGCGAGTGTCTTCGAGTTGAGGGACGATCGGCCGCATGTAGTCAAGCAGGTGGTTGACCACGCGGTTGAGACGATCAATTTCGCTCTGCAGCACGTTCACCGCTCGCTCGGAGACCTCTTTCTCAATGGGGAAGTCCCCTTGCAGAGTTCCCACCCACAGGGACATCGAGTTCAGCGGATTGCGCACGACATGGCCCACGTCGGCCATCCGTCTCTCCAGAGTGACTCGACGCTGGGTTTCCTCACGCTTCATGGTTTCCACGCGGTCGAGCTGGATCTCTTCCCGGGAACGTATCTCCTTCCCGATTTGCGTGATTCTTGTGCTCATCTGCCCGAGTTCATCTTCCCGTCGGTGCGTTGGGGCCGCTGCGTTTGGCTCGATGTCAAACCGGCCGGCGATCTGGTCGAGTTGCTTGGAGATGCGGCGTAAGGGTGCAAGCGTGGCCCGGCTGACGATCGCTCCCAGCACCGTGGCGAGGAGCACGGCGGCGAGGACGACGAAACCTGCGTCCCTCAGCCCCGGTGAGAACTCGCTCCGCAACAACGTGGTGGAATAGCCCACACGGATCTCGCCAAAGGAGTCCTCGCCAAGATTGAAGGGGTAGGAATACTCAAAGACTTGTTGTGGGCCGTAGAGCGCTTGAAGCTGCTCGAACAGGGTGTTCTTGGCCAGAGAGTCGAGGCGCATGCGCCGCGTCGCCAGACGCCCCGGCAGGGAAGAGTCACTGGAGATCAGGACAGTTCCGTCGCGGTCTACGATACTCACCTCATAGATTCCCGGCGAATAACTCACTGCGGCTTCCACCTGCCGGGTCACCCCTTCGTTTTCATCCAGTGTTCGCCTGACGTACTCGCGCACATCCTCCGGCCGGGCGGTAACCGGGCCCGACCCCTGGCGGGCAGCTTCTTCCAAGGCTTGCTGGGCCTGGAAAAACGTCTGCTGGGCGACGAAGCGGGCCAGGTCGTCTGCTTGCCGGATCACCGTTTGCGCCAAGGTGCTGAGATAAAGGATCGAGAGAAGCACGGCAACTGCAAGCACCTGAAGCGCCGCGATGAGGGTAAACTTCGTCGCTAGCCGCACTTGCATCGGCTCACTCCGCAGACCCTGCGCCGTATTCCTTGAGTTTGTTATGGAGGGTCTTCAGGCTGATCCCCAGCAACTCGGCCGCCCGTGTCTTGTTGTTGCTCGTTGCCGCCAGCGTCTGTGTGATGAGCTCGCGCTCGACGGCATCCACCGTGGTGCCGACCGGAAATCGCAAGGCCGCCAGTTCCGTCGCGCCGGCCGCCGGACCTCGGCCGAAATCCGCGGGCAGGTCGGCGCGGCCAATCAACTCGCGTTCGCAGACGATGGCCGACCGCTCCAGAGCATTCCTCAGTTCGCGGACATTCCCCGGCCACGTGTATCCCTGAAATAGCTGGGCCACCTCTGCGTTGATGCCCCGCACCCGCCGGCCATGCTTGGCGTTGATGTCGCGCAGAATCTGCTCGATGAGCAGAGGCAAGTCTTCTTTGTGCTCGCGCAGGGGCGGAAGATGGATGTGGAAGACGTTTAACCGGAAGTAGAGATCCTGACGCAGGGCGCCTCGGGCCACAGCCTGCTCGGGGTCCTTATTGGTGGCTGCAAGCACGCGCACATCCACGGGCGTCTCGCTCTTACTCCCCAGCCGGCGCACGGTGCGGTCTTCGAGGACGCGCAGAAGCTTCGCTTGCGTCGGCGCGGGCATCTCGCCGATTTCGTCCAGCAGCAGCGTGCCGCCGTCGGCCAGCTCAAAACAACCGATCCGCCGTTCGGCTGCGCCGGTAAATGCGCCGCGTTCGTGACCGAAGATCTCGCTCTCCATCAGGGTTTCAGGTATCGCCGAGCAGTTGATAGCCACAAACGGGCGGCTGGCCCGGGGAGACAGCGCGTGGATGGTGCGCGCCACCATCTCCTTGCCGGAGCCGGTTTCGCCCGTAATCAGGACGGAAGCAGTCGAGGGCGAGGCCTGCTCCACCAGGCGCATCACCTGTTGCATGGATTTCGAAGCCCCGATCAGTTCGCCCAGTTTGCCGGCCTGCCGCAGGTCCCGACGCAGGAGCGCCACTTCGCGACGGTCGCGCGCCTTCCCCAGCGCCCGTTCGAGGAGTGCCTGCAAAATAGCATTGTCCACAGGCTTTTCGACGTACCAGAATGCACCCGCCTCGATGGCGGCTACGGCGCGCTCCTTGCTTCCTTTTCCGGTGATGATGATGGCCGGGACGTTCTGCAGCTCGTCGCGGAGCCTTTCGAGCAAGTGCAGGCCGTCCATTCCGGGCAGCTCTACATCAGTGATCAACACGGCGGGGCGAAAGTCGCCAAACCGTGCCAGGGCCTCCTCGGCGCTGCTTGCGCCCAGCACCTCGTAGCCCCAGCGGCGCAACAGCGCCTCGTAGCCTTGTCTGGCGTTCTCCTCGTCTTCGACAATTAGAAGACGGTCGGAAGGGCGATTGTCGGCTTGCATCATTCAGAAGTGAATGTAGCAGCAGTGACGGCAGATGCCAAGTGACCTGAGGCTGGCTCGTGCACTATCGCGTGGCCAGGTACAGTGGCCGCGCCAACTCCAGCTCCAGCTTGGTTCCTTTGGGCAACTCCAATTCCTGCCCCATGCCGGTGGAAATCAAAAAGCTGGCTGCTGCTCCCGTGACGGCGCCCATTGTGGCACCCTTCTTCCCTTTGGCTGATGCGCCTGCAACCGCGCCAATGGCCGCGCCGGCAGCCGCTGCTTCCAGGTCCTGGCGACTCCGGCTCCTGCGCGCCTCAATCTCGCCCTCTTTGCTCTCTCCGGACCGCACGCTGTGATCGCCCGGAACGCTGACCACCTCGGCGACAATCGGGAGCTTCCCTTGCTTTGTCTTCAACTCGTCAAAGGTCAGCCAGAGCCGCGCGTGGCCGGTTAGCTGGGCCGGCTCGATGCGGCTGATGTGCCCGCGAATCTCCGCTCCCGGCGGCACGACGATCCCACTGCCGGTCTCCAGAGGCTCCAGCGTTTTGGCTTTGAACTTCTTGTTGACTTTGTGCTTTCGAGTGCTGAGGTCGTCTTCCAGACGGACCAGAAACCTCGTGCCGTTGGGAACACTTGTGGCGGCGAGGCCGGCCGACGCAGCCGGGGCTTGTTGAGCGACCGCTCGTGTCGAGATCAGCCAACTTGCTGCCAGCAACGTTCCGGCTGTCCCCAGTGCAAGGGTAATGCGACCCATTTGTTTCCTCCAGGTGTGCAGCGCTATTCCGCGGATCAGGCTGCAATTCCAAAGATGAGATGGCAGGAACGCAGTTTAGGTGGCCCGCAATGCCAGACGCGATGTCCGCCGTCCTGCCCGTTCAGATAACCGATTCGGCAATCTACTTGCCGGGGGAGAAACAGGGCAAAAATAGACTTGGGGTGAAAATCCGCCTGGATTATAATCCGAGACGGTCTAGGGCTCCGCTGTACAGTTAGGCGTGGGGGTCGGACTCGCTTCAACTGTAGCTTATCTGGCAGTTTTTCCAGGGGATTACACCTGGCCGGGCAAGCGTCCTCGGCCGGGCGAGGTGTTTATTCTGTGTGCGGGTGTGGCGAGTGCTCGAGGAGGTGGCGATGAGAATCCCCAGGCGAGTCAGCGTTGCGCTGGCGCTCTCTGTGCTCATGATCCCGGCCGGATTCGCGGATACTCCTGGAAACGCCGGGGCAAAGTCGGTAGCCAAACCCGCTGGAAAACCCTCTTCGAAAGAAAGTTTGGAAAGGCGCTCAATCACTTCACCCTCGAAGCCGGCCTTGCTGGTGCGAGCAACTGCTGTCTCCCCGCGTTCGGCTCCTCGACCCGCCAACTCCTACCTCGAGGATCCGTCCTGGACGCCGCTGGCTGCTACCAGCGGCACACTCGGCTTGTTCACGGTTGAAACCGGAGACACGCTCCCCGGCGGCGGGTTTTCATTCTCGACTTACGTGAACAAGTTCTCCCGCATGCCCGCCAGCATTACTGTTCTTAATCTCGGGTACTCGGCTGGCTACGGCATTACGGATTGGCTGACCCTGTATGGTGTTTTCGAGCCTTACCGCCATATCCACGTTGGCCGACCCGGGCAACTGAGTTTCAATTCGCCGCTGGACAATCCGCCGTTCCCCAATGCCACGAATCCCACCATTTACCGGCGACTGACAAAGATTCCTCCTACGTCGAACCCCGGATACGTCGAAGATTATCCTTTTGCCGGAGTCAACGATGGTGGAGTGGGTGAAGTTACACTGGGACTGAAGATCGCCTTTCTCTCCGAGCGCAAGGGTGACCCGTTCAGCCTCTCCCTGCGCAACGATTTTATTATCCCCACACGGCGAACCATTCAAGATCTGCTCGACAACTCCACCCAGAGCGGCCAATTTAACGACCAGCTCGGCTTGGCTTTGAGCAAGAATTGGGGACGGGTCCTCACCGGCACTTTCAACTGGGGCTGGCGCTTCACTCGCGACCCGCAGTCGAACGGCGTGCGCGCCATGAGCCAGGCCGACCAGATGCGCGTCGGCGCCGGGTTTATTCTGCTCCCGCAGAGCCGGATCCAAATCCTGCAGGAGTACACCGGCGTGGTCTTTTTGGGCACGCACACGCCGAACACCACCTTTGATCGCCGCAACCCGGTGGATGGCGTGTGGGGGCTGCGGATCTATCCGTGGAATTTCGTGGCCCTCGACGTCGGTTATCGTTACATGCTGAACCTGCAAAATGCCCAGGATCGGCACGGCTTCGTCGTGAAGCTGGCCACCACCTACTGGCCCGTCGAGCCGAAGCCTGTCAATCGCAATCCGATTGCTTCGTGCTCGGCCAGTCCCGGGTCGGTCTATGCTGGCTCCGGGGACGCGATTACCGTGCAGGCCACGGCAAGCGACCCTGACGGCGATCCTCTCACCTACGAATGGACGACGACAGGAGGAAGCGTCAGCGGCACCGGCTCCCAGGTCCGCTGGAGCTCGGCGGGCACTGCCCCGGGGACCTATTCGGTGACGGCCCGAGTGTCAGACGGAGCGGGTGGCTCGGCAAGTTGCGCCGTGGACGTTCGCGTCGAACCCAAACCCAACACTCCCCCGACCATGAGCTGCTCGGTGGATCGTGCTTCAGTGCTCGTGGGTGAGCGAGTGCGCATTACTGCGCGGGCCAGCGACGCCGATAATGACCCCCTTGCTTACTCCTGGCGCTCCAACGGCGGCCAGATCCAGGGTTCGGGGGCCTCCGTTCAGTTGGACACCTCAGGGGTGGCGCCAGGGCGTTACACCGTCACCGGCCGCGTGGACGACAGCCGAGGTGGTGCGGCCGATTGCACCACGACCGTGGACGTTCAGGCACCTCCGCCTCCGCCGCAAGCCACCAAGCTCAACGAGTGCTTCTTCAGAAGCCCTGGTAGCGCGCGCATTGACAACGTCTGCAAGCGCATCCTCGACGATGTGGCACTGCGCCTCCAGAGTGACCCGAGCGCCTCCGTGGTTATCGTCGGCTATGCCGACCCACGTGAGGCGAGATCAGCTCGGCTCGCTCAGCAGCGCGGCGATAACGCCGTCAAGTACCTCGTCGGCAGGGGCGTGGATGCCGCTCGGATGAGCGTCCGGCCAGCCGGCGGCCAGGCTGGAGCGGGCCGGCAGAACCGCCGCATTGATGTCATTTGGGTGCCGCAGGGCGCCACTTACTGAGCCACGTTTGGCTGGTTACCGGACTAGCACCTGAGCGGGTTTGTGTTCGCTTCGGCCGGCGCCTTTGCTGCCGTTCCACCGTTGCGTAATCCTTGCGTTCTCACTAATCCCACACTACAATTGCCCCCGCTCGCGGGGCGAGTTGCGCCTCCTGTGCCTTCCTGGCCGGTCGCTGAGCGACTTCTACCCGGCTGCCGGAGTGGCGATTCTGGCCGGAGTCGCGTATTCCTTCTCAGAGGAGATCGAGATGAAGACTCTTGTTCGGACGATGGCCGCACTCGTATTCGTAGGCCTGCTTGTTCCTGCAAGCTTCGCCGATGACCCTCCTGCCGGGGCAGCGACAGCGAGCGGCAGACTGGCCCCCCGAGACTTTGCGACGCTTGCGGCAGAGCCTCGGCCCCGGAGCACGTCATTATTCCCGGTTGTTCCCCGCTCACCCCGGCCATCGGAACACCTCATGGGGACGGAAGCGCCAAAGGTGGACCTCTTCTTTGGGTATTCCTATGTGCGGGCCGAACCCGGCGATCCGCTGGACGGCTTCGACAACCACGGTGGCAGCGCTTCTGCCGCCTTCAATCTGAACCGGTGGTTTGGCCTCGTCGCGGATTTCGGCGGTTATCGCTTTACAGAAGTTCTGAATGTCCCTCTGCGGGGAAACATCTTCTCATACCTCTTCGGACCTCGCTTCTCCTACCGACAGAACGACCGGCTGACTCCCTTTGCGCAACTGCTTTTCGGAGGCGCACGGATTAGCGCCAGTGCCGCAGGCGCCTCCGATGCAGAAAACGCCTTCGCCATGACTGCCGGGGGCGGCGTGGATGTGAATGTGCATCGCAACGTGGCCATTCGTATCGTCCAGACGGAATACCTTCTCAGCCGCTTCACCGGTCTCTCCGGCTCCCGGGAAACGCAGAACAACATTCGCCTGTCTACCGGGATCGTTTTCCGGCTGGGAGTCCCCGCGCCTCCGCCGCCCCCAAATCGCCCGCCGGTGGCTAGCTGTTCGGCCAGCGCGACCTCGGTCTATTCCGGGTCGGGCGACGTGGTGACCATCTCCGCGACCGCTTCAGACCCTGACGGCGACTCGGTGATGTACGCCTGGTCTGCAACCGGGGGTAATGTGGAAGGGTCCGGCAGCCAAGTCCGCTGGAATTCCACGGGTGCCGCTGAAGGCACGTACTCCATAACCGCCCGCGTCACGGATCACAGAGGCGGCGCTGCTTCATGTGCGGTGAACGTTACCGTGGCGCCGCGTCCCAATCGCGCGCCGACGATGGCTTGTTCCGCAGACCGCAGTTCGGTTCTCTCCGGCGAGCGCGTGCGCATTGCCGCTGCTGCGAATGATGCTGATGGTGACAGCCTCTCTTACGCATGGCGCACCAGCGGCGGTCGGGTTGAGGGTACCGGTTCGAGCGTGCAACTCGACACTTCCGGGCTCGCTGCGGGACGTTACACGGTTACCGGCCGAGTGGACGATGGACGCGGCGGGGCCGCAGATTGTGCGGTTTCTGTGAACGTGACCGTGCCTCCTCCGCCTCCGCAGGCTGCCAAACTGAACGAGTGTACCTTCCGGGCCACGGGCAGCTCTCGTGCGGATAATGTCTGCAAGCGCATCCTCGACGATGTGGCACTGCGGCTCCAGAGCGATCCGAGCGCCTCCGTGGTTATCGTCGGCTATGCCGACCCCAGGGAGCCTCGACCGGCAAGGCTGGCACAGCAACGCGGCGATGCCGCTATGAAGTATCTTGTTGGAAAGGGCATCGACGCCAGCCGCATGTCAGTGCGCGCCGCGGGCGGGCAGGCCGGTGCCGGCCAGCAAAACCGCCGGATTGACATCATCTGGGTGCCCCAGGGCGCTACCTACTAACTAACACCGTTTGGCGCAGGCTCTGTGCTTTCTCCGGCACAGAGCCTGCTTTTTTCACCTGCCGGGTTGCCCGCACTTTGTCCTCAACATAGAATAGGGATCGTGGGGATCATGCGTCGGGTCACCACCCTCGCTTTCCTTTTGGGATTTGCCCAGTTGGCTTGTGCGCAGGACTGGAGAGCTATGGGTCCGCCCGGCGGCGACGTGCGCACGCTGGCCCTGGATCCACGCGACGCCAAACGCGTTTATCTTGGAACCGCCGACGGCCATGTCTTTTCCTCTGCGGACGCCGGAGAGCACTGGAGAATTCTGGGCCGTGTCAGCAGTCGCTTGGACACGGTGATCACGGCCATCATCGTGGATCCGCGCGACTCGCGGACCCTCTATGCTTCCGCTTGGACGCAGAACCCCGCGGCAGGGGGAGGCGTCTTTCGTTCGGTTGATACCGGAAGCACCTGGCAAGCCAGCGGGCTGCTGGGACAAGCGGTGCGCGCCCTGGCGCAGGCGCCCTCGAATCCGGGCGTTCTCATCGCCGGCACGCTCGACGGTGTGTATCGGTCGCGGAATGCGGGTGGCTCCTGGGAGCGCATCTCGCCCGAAGGACACGAAGAGATCCGGCAGCTTGACTCGGTCGCCATTGACCCGCGTAATCCGGACGTCATCTACGTGGGTACCTTTCACCTGCCGTGGAAAACAACCGACGGGGGTCGCCGCTGGTTTCCCATTCACCGCGGGATGATTGACGATTCCGACGTCATGAGCATCCTGGTGGACCGCTCCGACCCGCAGCGTATTTTTGCCAGCGCATGCTCTGGCATCTATCGCAGCGACAATGGCGGTGCCTTGTGGAAGAAGATTCAGGGGATTCCCTTCTCGGCCCGGCGCACGCACGTCATTCGCCAGGACCCGCGTCGCCCTTCCACGGTCTATGCCGCCACGACCGAAGGATTGTGGAAGACGATCAACGGCGGCGCTACCTGGCGACGCGCCACTCCGCGCGACTGGGTGATTACCTCGGTTGTGGTTCCCCGCGGCCCCTCCGACCAAGTGATAATCGGCACTGAGCGTTTGGGAGTTCTGGCCAGCGATGACGGTGGAAACCACTTCCGTGCTGCCAACGACGGGTTCTTCCACCGGCAGATCGTATCCCTGTCACTCGATCGCGAACGCCCGGGCAGAATCCTTGCCGTGCTCACCAATGCGCCTGAGCCGCTTCTTGCTACCGTGGATGGTGGCCGCACCTGGTCGGCTCTCGGTCCGGGGCTGAAGATGGAGGGCTTGCGCCGCATTTACGCCGCGCCGGACGCTTGGTGGGCAGCACTCGAGCGCGGCGGCTTGATGCGGTACGACCTTGCCAAGTCCGCCTGGTTTCCTGCCGGCAAGGCAGTAGGCGAGGCCGGAACTTACGGTTTGCGTCATAAGGGCGGCAACCAGGGAAGGCGTTGGTCTGTTGCGCGCCCTTCCCAGCGGCTCTATCCACCAGCGG
>Ga0233417_10000126_pt1 | contig 20513 bp, 17 predicted proteins | sample Sed_MG_FD_189023 | JGI IMG/M metagenome (GOLD analysis project Ga0233417, IMG submission 189023) | Sediment microbial communities from Lake Towuti, South Sulawesi, Indonesia - Sediment_Towuti_2014_0.5_MG | ecosystem: Environmental > Aquatic > Freshwater > Lake > Sediment | place: Indonesia... | reverse complement strand
GCCCTCTGGTGAAGTCATCGAAACTCCCATTACGTCCAACTTCCGCGAAGGACTGACCGTGCTGCAATACTTCATCTCCACCCACGGAGCGCGAAAGGGTCTGGCCGATACGGCGTTGAAAACAGCCGATTCGGGCTATCTGACACGCCGCCTGGTGGACGTCGCCCAGGACGTCATCATTAGTGAAATTGATTGCGGAACGGCGGACGGGATTTACGTCGAGCCGATTATCGAGGCTGGGGTAGAAGTCGAAGCGTTGCGCGATCGAGTCGTGGGTCGCGTTTCCTTGGATAAGATTAAAGACTACGAAGGAAACGTCGTGGTTGATATCAACCAGGAAATTACCGAGGAGCTGGCTAACGCGATTCAAGCCGCTGGTATCGAGCGGGTGAAAATCCGGTCCGTGCTTACCTGTGAGTCTCGACGTGGTGTCTGCGCGCGGTGCTACGGCCGCAACCTAGCGACCGGACGCATGGTCGAGCTGGGCGAAGCCACGGGCGTTATTGCCGCACAATCGATCGGAGAGCCCGGTACCCAGCTCACGATGCGCACCTTTCACATCGGCGGAACAGCGACCCGAGTGACGGAACAATCCAAGCTCGAAGCCAAGAACAATGGCTTCGTGAAATTCCTTGATCTCAAGACGGTCAGCGGCCGTGGGGGCGTGCTGATCGCCATGAATCGCTCGGGGTTGATCGCCGTAGTAGACGAGAAGGGGCGCGAAAAAGAGCGCTATCACGTAGTGTACGGCGCGCGTCTGCGCGTGGAGGACGGTAGGCCGGTGACGCTTGGACAGAGTCTGGCCGAATGGGACCCCTATACCTTTTCTATTTTGACCGAGGGCGGCGGATCCGTGCAATTCAAGGACTTGCACACCGGCGTGACGATCGAAGAACAAGTGGACGAAGTGACCGGCCTCTCCCAGCAAGTCGTGACGCTGCCACCCGGGGATGAAAAGCACCAACCCACGATTTTTATCCGTGATTCGGCAGGGCGCGTTCGGAAGAAGTATCTCATGCCTTCGCGCGCCCATCTTATGGTTGCCGATGGAGATGAAGTTCAACCGGGCGACGTGCTGGCGAAAATTCCCCGGGAAACCACGAAGACGAAGGACATTACGGGTGGTCTGCCGCGTGTGGTCGAACTCTTTGAAACACGCAAACCAAAAGACCCTGCCGTGATCAGCGAGATTGACGGCACGGTGAAATACGGCGAGATCAGCAAGGGCATGCGCAAGATTTACGTGGAAAGCGAGGACGGGCGAACACAAAAGGAATACTCTATCCCGCGCGGAGTTCACATTAACGTGCAAGAAGGAGAGCACATTCGTGCGGGAGAGCCCCTCATCGACGGGCCCTTGAACCCGCACGACCTGCTGGCTGTGCTCGGCGAAAAGTACACGCAAGCTTATTTGGTGAACTCCATCCAGGAGGTCTACCGCCTCCAGGGAGTCAATATCAATGACAAGCACATTGAGGTGATCGTCCGCCAGATGATGCGCTGGGTGAAGGTGGAAGACGTCGGCGATACGAACTTCCTTCTCGATGAACAGGTGGACAAGTTCCGCTTCCGAGAGGAAAACGACCGGGTGATCTCCGAAGGAGGAAGGCCAGCGACAGGTCGTCCACTGCTGCTTGGAATTACGAAGGCATCGCTTTCCACCGATTCATTTATTTCGGCGGCCAGCTTCCAGGAAACGACGCGCGTGCTCACTGAGGCCGCCGTGGCCGGAAAGGTGGACTACCTCCGCGGCCTGAAGGAGAACGTCATCATGGGCCGCCTGATACCCGCTGGGACGGGCCTGGAACGGTACCGGAATACGACGTTGCTGACGGAACCTCCTCCGCCGGAACCCTTGCCCGAGGGAATGGTGGAACTGGAGCCAACCACTCCAGATCTTTCCACGGAAGAAGCGGCAGCACTCGACTTCTTGCGCAAGACGCCGGCTACCGAAGGCATCGTCGAGGAGTAGCACCTGGCAAGACGGAAGTATCATTCGCTTCTGCGGCGCTCACACCAAGGGGAAGTACCCCTCGTTGGCTGTTGAATTCCTCGAAACCGCTAATCGCATTCGCTTGTTTTCATTTCGAACCGAACCTTAAACTCGGGTTAGTCTCCGACCAAGCGCCCAACTGTGTCACCGCGCGGGGGATCCGATTGGAGATGGAATGCCCGTGATTGCCTCCCGCCGATTCCAAGGTCGGTGTCTTGCAGAAGTGAGGCCTTGATTCCATGGAAGGGCAATCTGCTTGGGGACAGGCCAAGCGGGAACTGAGAGCAGTACATTTGATCGTGATGGGGAGAATTACAACAAAGTACTGGCCTGCGCTTGTGCTATTGTTGGCCTCCGTCCTGGTCGGAACCGCGTTTTTGTTGAAGGATTCCGTAATCCCTTACTCGCTGCGACTAACCGGGATGGTCATCGGTCTCCTGCTGGTCGTCACCTTGTTGCTTCTGCTCATCTGGCAGAAACCGGGAGGGGTGACAGAGCCACATAAGCGGATCTTCAAGGGGCAGCCGCTTAAAGGCAAACGGGTATCCCCCGATCAATTCGAGCAACTCTTCGAGGTCCTCTCTCAGTCGCAGCAAAACTACCGAGATCTGATTGACACGTTTGATGATGTGCTCTTCCTAATCTCCCCTGAAGGCGTCTTTCGGGCAGCAAATCGAAGCGTGGTTGAACTTCTTGGGGTGTCCTTCCCCGAGATCATCGGGCGACGGGTGGAAGAGTTTCTGAAGGTGGACGAAAGCGAAGTGCTTCGTCAAGCCGTCCGCCAGTTTACTGAGCGAGGGCACTGGTCGGGAATCCTCCGGGTAAGAATGAAGAAGACTGGGGCGATACGTCAGTTTGATTGCGTCGTGCGAGCGCAGAAGAAAGATGGCCAAGTGGTTGGGGCCGTCGGTCTGGCACGAGACGTTGCACACTTCAGAGAAAGCGAAGCGCTCTTCACGGAGTTGTTTGAAACTCTGCGGGAAGGAGTCTACTTTACGACCCCCGACGGCAGACTGCTGGACACCAACCCTGCACTCGTGAGGATGCTTGGCTACGAAAGCAAGGAAGAGCTTTTAGGCGTCAACGTAGACGATTTGTTTTTGGACCCCCAGGAGCGTGCAAGCGAATTGTTTGCTCTAGAAAAGAGTGATTCCCTGGAAGACCGGGAAATTGTCTTGCAGCGCAAGGATGGTTCGCAAATCATTTGTTTGGACAGCGCCACAGCGATCCGTGACTCCTCCGGACAAATCGTCCGCTACCAGGGCACCCTGGACGACATCACTCGCCGAAAAGAGATGGAGAAAAAGCTGCATCAGGAACAAGAGTTTGCCCGGCGGCTGGTGGAAAGCTTTCCCGACCTGATCGTGGTGCTGGATGCGGGGGGCCGGTACACGTACGTCAGCTCCCGGATCAGAGAAGCTCTCGGTTTTGAACCCCATGAGCTGATCGGCAGGAAGGTGGGAGAGCGAACCCACCCCGAGGACCGGGCAGCGATCATGGAGATGTTTACGGACCTTCTCAAGGGAAACCGAACCTTCGGAACGTTGGAGTACCGCCCGCAGCACAAAAGCGGAGGGTGGAGAATCTTTCGGGCCACGGCAGGCCCTCTCTATGATGCCCAGGGAAGGATTGCCGGGGTAATCGCCTCCTCACGAGACGTAACAAGTCTCAAGCGGATGGAACAACAGCTTGTACAAACAGAAAAGCTAGCCGCGATGGGTCAGATGATGGCTGGCGTGGCACACGAGCTGAACAATCCACTGACCGCTATACTCGGAATGAGTGAATTATTGCGAGAGAAGGCTGTTGGCGATGAACCTCACCGGCAGTTGGAACTTGTTCATCGGCAGGCCAAGCGCGCCGCGAAAATTGTCCAGAGCCTCTTGGCTTTCTCCCGGCCGGCTGTGCCGCGCAAAGTGCCCGTTCAATTGGCGGAGGTGGTTGCTCGAACACTGCAGCTGCATGAGCACTCGCTAAGGAGCAATCAGATTCGCGTCGAAGTGCAGACAGTGCCGAGTGGGCTGCGAACCGCTGAATTTCCTACCGTGATGGGTGACCCCAACCAGCTCATGCAGGTCATCTTGAACCTAACCACAAATGCGGAGCAGGCCATCCGAGAGGTTCGGGACCATGGAACGATCCGCATTCGAATGGGGAGTGAGGGAAATCAAGTGTGGATTAGCGTGCAGGACGATGGGGTAGGAATCTCCAAAGAGGCACTGCCGCGAATCTTTGACCCCTTCTTCACTACCAAGCGACCCGGGCGAGGAACTGGGTTGGGCTTGAGCATCTGCATGGCGATCGTTCGGGAGCATGGCGGCCACCTCGAGGTGCAACCGTCGCCGGGCACGGGCTCAACCTTTACCATAACCCTTCCAACGAGCAGTAAGAAAGGAGTGGAGGTGGGCGCGTCGCACGGGGATGAGGACCTACGAGGGGGGAGATCGAGCGCGGTCGAAGTTGGGTTGGAGGGGCGCCGAGTGCTCGTGGTGGACGACGAGGAGAGCATCCGTGATCTGGTGCACGACGGGCTTGTGAGTCGCGGCATCGCGGTGGATTGCGCATCCAATTTGCAAGAGGCTCTGACGCAGGCAACCTCGAAACCCTTCGACGCGATCCTTTGCGATGTGAACCTGCGCGATGCAGATGGACTGCAGTTGATTGCCGAGCTGCAGCGAATCAGCCGAAGGGAGCCGGGCGATCCTGCGGCAGCCCTGCTTATCATGACGGGAGACCTGCTGGATGCAGCGAAGATGGAATCGCTGAAGCTGGATGGCCTGCGCGTTTTAGAAAAACCCTTTCAAGTGTCCGAACTAGTAGGGGCGATACGCGAAGAGCTTACCCTCAGATCTGCCACCCCTCGCAGAAACTAGGGGCGCGGTTACCGATCAGGGCTTCCGCGGAGACGATTGCTGGGGCGAGTCCACACCAAAATCCCAAACATACAAATTCATGCCCTCTGGAAGGATTTCAGCGAGAACGTATTCTCCAGCCGGGAGGCCCTGCTGAATGGTGAGGCGGTACACGCGACGTGCGACCTTCCATCTTTCCACTGTGATGGAGTTTCGTTTCTTCTCGGTTTCACCGGTCACATAAGTGCTGAGCAACTCGAGAATGCGATTGTCACCTTTCACCTGTGCGTGAACCAGCTCGAGGTTCGGCTCCGTCTCGACGCTGGTGCTCTCGCGGCCCTGCTCAAGTACGGAGACGCGGAGGTAGAACTCAGGAAATGCGAGCTGTTCCCCCTGCGTGGGAGAAAGGCGAAGAGTTGCTCGCTTGCCGGCAATTTGGATTCTGTGTCGGGTTGGGACGATGGGGATAGGAGAGAGCACCTGGGCAAGAACCCGCCCCTTGTCGATCTTGAGGTCGGCAGCAGCCTGAGCCAACGGGATCACCGCGCGTCCCTGGACCACATACAAGCCCTCGGAATCAGGCAGAAACACTCCCGGGGCAACCTCGATACTCGAATCCACGTCAATATTGGAGGTTCGTTGGGCGGCGGTGAAGGCTTTCAGCCTTTCGAGCGACTGCTGCCGACGCTCGGCCTCTTCCAGCTCGGCTTTGCGCGTCGCTTCCCAATCCACCAAATCCGCCGGGATCTCCTCCCAAGCCGAGCGTTCAACGCTGTAGAAACGTACTCGACCTGGGCCGGCTGCATTGTTCGGGTCCGGCAGGCGCTCATAGGAGCGCACGAGATGGAATGTGCCGTCTGTCAGAACAAGTTTCTTGCCTTTGGGAAGAACCGTCGGCAGGTCTTCGGGTTTGTTCTGCTCCTGAAGGTAAGGCAATTCGATGGACATCCAAGTGGACGGAGGGCCTTCTTTCCTTTCTCGCGCCTGCAAGACTCCAAGAAATGACAAGGAACAAGCTATTGCGAGAGAGGAAACAGTACGCATCCGAGCCGGTATTCGGGAGCACCGCCCAGAATGAACCTGCGTCGCGCATTGGCATTGACTGGTCATGTCTTCAATCCTAGGATACCTAATTCGCGAGGCACGTTTTATCTCACCATTCAACACCTAGAATAGCTTGAGAAGGGGCCTAGAACAAACCTCTGCCGGCGATTTGGCAGGCGTTAGAGCCGCTTGCCTGGAAGTGTGATAGATTTCGCGTTCATCTTTTTCGGGGCCTTGAAGTCTGACGGTTTTGCTCTCCCGCGAGGGGTGACAACTGAGTGCAACAGGGAGGAGTCCATGCTTCGCCAATCGTTACTGACGATTCTTGCGTTGATCAGTATGACCTGCTCTACCGCACAGGCGGAGGCACAGTCGTTTGAGATTATGAAGATGGCCGATGGCGTGTATGCCGCTGTGGGGCGAGAAGGTGTGGCTTCGAATGGCGCGTTCATTGTGAACCAAGATGACGTCGTGGTCGTGGACACGCACTATCGCCCGAGTTGGGCTCGGGACCTTATCAGCGAGATTCGCAAAATCACGAACAAACCCGTTCGTTACGTGGTCAGCACCCACTGGCACAATGACCACGTCCAGGGGAATCAGGCGTATGTGAGTGTGTTCGGACCGGGCGTCGAGTACTTGGCGCAACACTTTACCCGGAACGACATGGCGGCAAAGGCGATTCCCAGCGTACAAGATGCGCTGCTGAAGGGGGTGCCGACCAATATTGCCCGACTGGAGAAACTCTTGGCCGATGGCAAGGATGCTCAGGGAAATGTCCTGGCGGAGGACGCCCGGCAACGCATGGAGAAGCAGCTCGCTTCGCAGAAGAACTACCTGGAGGAATTGAAGAGCATCCAGATTACACTGCCCACCATTACTTTTGAGCGCAGCCTGGTTCTCCACAAGCCAGACCGCGACATTCACATCTACTATTTTGGGAAGGGGCACACGCGGGGGGATGTGGTGGTCTACCTTCCGAAGGAAAAAGTGGTTGTGACCGGAGACTTACTGACCAACGGGATTCCGTTCACTCGTGACGCCTATCCCTCAGCCTGGATCGAGACATTGGAGGCCCTGCAAAAGCTGGATTGGACCCAAGCGGCCCCAGGTCATGGCCCAGTCCAACAAGGTAAGGAGCAGATTGGAAAGCTCGTAGCGTATATGAGGGACATGGTGGCCGCTGTCAAGGACTCTATCGCGAAAGGCATGACCCTGGAAGACGCCAAGAAGACAATTGACTTGAGCAAGCATGGCGGCAGCTTTCCCAATTTTCAGCAAGGGTCACCTGCGGCTATCGAGCGGGCTTGGATGGAACTAACCGGCAAGATACCCGATTAAGTCTGGAGTAGTTGGAACATCCATAAGCGAAGAGTCGATCCCGATCGGCACGAAGCGGAACCGTGGGACGGCTCACGTATCTTGGCGAGGAGATAGAGAGGGGGATCAGTGCTGGCAACGCGGGTACAACACCGTCAGGATCATCAGGTCAGAGTGAGTGAACAACCACTGCTCAGCTCGCTGCCCGGCAACTTCGGCGGCGCGGGCAAAGAAACCCAAGTGTTTGTTGCGGGCCATGCTGTGTAAGTGCTCGAGGCAGATGCCCGTCAGCCGAGAGACCTCATCCTCGGTGAACAGCTTTTGACTTGATTTAACTCGGACCATCGCCGCACGTCCTGCCCTACAAGTATTTGGATGCGAGTCCTATGCTACGGGCTGCACAAAACTGCCAGCAATAGTCCTTCCGTTCTAGGCATAGTTGTACTCTCCGAATTGCCGTCTACACTCTCCGGGTGACACTCTTTATGGGGTTCTTAAGTTACTATAGACAGGGCACTTAGGGGATCGGTGCCCACGGGCCGGGGACTAGGGCGCCTGAGTTAGAGAATGAGGCGCATAACCGAAACGCTCGACGGCGTTCCGCAATATGGAAAATACTGCACAAAATTGGAGAACAATGCAACAGCTTCATGGCCAGAGAATCGAGCATGGCCCTGGACGTCCGTGAGCACTGCAACAGTCGGTATCGCTGTCATTCTTTTCTACAGCTCAAAACCGCCAGCGGCTTCGAAGGCGTGAGCCAACTGCAAGACGCAGCTTTCACCAAAATGAGGCCCGAAAATCTGCAGGCCCACTGGCAGCCCCTGCTTCGTACTTCCGCAGGGGATCGAGATGCCAGGGACACCCGCTAAGGAACCAGTCACAGTGTAGATATCAGCCAGGTACATCTGCAGCGGGTCGGAGGTCCGTTCGCCGATGCGGAAGGCAGGGACAGGCGACGTGGGGGTAATAATCGCATCGACCTTTGTGAAGGCCTCACGAAAATCCCGGGTGATCAGAGTGCGCACCTTCTGGCCTTTGAGGTAGTAAGCGTCGTAATAGCCCGCTGAGAGGGCATAGGTGCCGAGCATGATGCGGCGCTTAACCTCAGGTCCAAAGCCGAGCCCACGGGTCCGGCCATACATGTCGTGCAACGTATTCGCCGGAACGCGAAGGCCATAGCGGACGCCGTCATACCGGGCCAGGTTGGAACTGGCTTCGGCGGTGGCCAAGATGTAATAAGTGGCGATAGCGTAGTCCGTATACGGCATGCGAAGATCAACACGCCGGCAACCAAGATCCTCCAACAATCGGATGCCCAATTCCACCTTCTGGCGAACCTCGGGATCCATCCCCTCTTGAAAGTATTCGCGAGCGATGCCAAGGCGTAGACCATTGACCGGCTTGTCCAAGTCTGCCGTATAGTGGCCAACCGGAGAGGAAGCAGATGTGGAATCGTTTGGATCATGCCCCGCAATGACCTCCAGAACGGCGGCAGTGTCGCGAACCGACCTAGCAAAAGGCCCAATGCGATCCAATGAGGAGGCGAAAGCAATCAGACCGTAACGGGATACGCGCCCGTAGCTGGGCATCATCGCAGGAATGCCGCACAAGGCACCAGGCTGGCGAATAGAACCCCCCGTGTCAGTACCCAAGGCGGCTACGGCCAAGCCGGCAGCCACAGCCGCCGCCGAGCCACCGCTTGAGCCGCCGGGAACGCGGTCAGGGGCGGCGGGGTTTCGAACAGGCCCGAAAGCCGAATTCTCGTTCGAGCTGCCCATGGCAAACTCGTCGCAATTGGTCTTGCCCAAGACGACAGCCCCGGCGCGCACCAAGCGATCCACCGCCGTGGCATCAAAGGCCGGAAAGTAGTTCTCCAAGATGCGCGAGCCACAGGTCGTGCGAATTCCTCGCGTGGAGATGACGTCTTTGACGGCTATGGGAACGCCAGCCAGGGAGGGAAGCGGGGCGCCCTGAGCCGCAAGGTGGTCAATGCGGGCGGCCTGAGAGAGCGCTCGCTCCCGAGACAAGGTGAGAAAGGCGTTGAGGCGAGGGTTTTGAGCCTCGATGTGACCGAAAAACTCCGCGGCAAGCTCGCGGGCACTTATCTGCTTGGACTCTAGAGCCGTTCGAATGGACGAGACGGACCAAGAGGAATCGCCGGTCATCGCTCAATTACCTTTGGAACGCGAAAGAAGGAAGAGTTGGGATCGGGCGCCCTCCTGGAGACTTCTTCCCAAAGGTTGCAGGGAACTGTACGATCTTCCCGCAATGCGGCTTGCTCATTCGAGGCTGCATCGAAAAGGGGCTGCGCCAGCGCGTCTACATTTGTAGTATCCAGCTCATTCAGTTTGTCCATGTAGGTCAGGATCGAATCGAGCTGGTGTAAGTACGTATTGACCTCGGCGTCGCTCAGATAGAGGTGCGCAAGCGTGGCCACGTTCATGACGTCAACTCGAGATATTTTCATCGACCGAAAGATCCATTCTCATGAGATTAGAGGAAGATTCTATCATGCCACGCCGGGCTGCCCGAACCTCTGCGCGACTTCAGTTCGAGGGCTTCAGACCGAGACCCAGTGAATCCGCGATCTGGCGCAAGCTGTTCAGGCAGAACAGAATATGTTCATCCAGAGGTACGCCCAATTCTGCGGCCCCTCTCTGTATGTCACTGCGGTTTACGCCCCGCGCGAAGGCTTTGTCTTTAAGTTTGCGTTTCACGGAATCGAGTTCCACCTCGAAGATGCTTTTCCCCGGTTTGATGAGGGCGCACGCGGTCAAAAAGCCAGCCAGCTCGTCGCAGGCAAACAGGGTTCGTTCGAGGGGGGATTGGCGCGAGACGCCGCTGTAATCGGCGTGAGAAAGAATGGCGCGAATGAGAACCTCGGGATAACCATGCTCTCGAAGAATCAGAGAGCCTTGAAAGGGGTGCTCCTGAGTTGGGTGGTGCTCGTTGTTGGGCCACTGTTCATAATCGAAGTCATGGAGCAACGCCGCCAAGCCCCACAGCTCCTCGTCTTCGCCCAATCTGCGGGCGTACGCGCGAACGCAGGCCTCAACTGCCAAAGCGTGCATCCGCAAGCTCTCGCTCTTTGTGTATTCGCACAGAAGGTTCCAGGCGACTTCCCTGCTGGGCATTCCTGTATGTGGCCTCATCGTTACGGACGTTAGAGTATCGCAAGAAGGGTGTCTGGGTGAAACTTATAGAAGGGCAAAGCATGAATTTGATTGGATGCGGAGAGCGCGGGCTGAATTACCGGTCAGTTCCACGGCCGAAAAAAAGGCTTGACAGTGCAGTTGATGGCGGGCATTATGCGACACGCGCCAGTTTTCTTGCCTTCCCCACGAGATTCGTTCCTTCCTATCTGCATGCCAGGAGAAACAGCGAGGAGCTCCCGTGTCGGAGAACCACGGCAACAGAGGGACCGCCGATCTAGATCGCGAAGTGATTCGTTGCAAGGTGTGCGGGTTGGTGCAATACCGCACCCGCACGGGGAATTGCCGTCGTTGTCTGCGCATGCTCCCACCCAAGGTGGAATATTTGATACCACCTCCAGCGCCACAAGAGTTGCCAGCAGATGATCGGCAGTTGTTTGAGAGGTGGCCGAATCGCGAAACCGTGGAGAACATCGGACAACGGATCCGGCAGCTCCGGGAGTCGCGAGGGATGACCCAAAGCCAGCTTCAAGCGCGGTCCCGCGTCTCACGGTCCTACCTGTCGCGGATTGAGAGCGGCCAAATGACGCCGAGCCTGGGCACGCTGGAAAAAATCTCCGAAGCTTTGGGGGTAGGGTTGAATCGCTTTTTCGTCCCGGAGTCAAACGGGGAGGCGTTATTGGAAGACCCATTCATCCAAGGGCTTCGACCCTACTTGCGGCAATTGGATTGGGAGCAGTGGCAGTCCATTCTGAAGCGGCTGCAGGCAATCAGCGATCATGTTGCGAGCCACGCGGCACCGATTCGGCCGACTCCGCCACAACCCGCTCGCGTCGGGCCGCTCACACGGCGAATGGGACATCCTGTTTTCGTAGGCCATCGCTAGCCAGGAATTGAGATGGCGTTTCCGAATCAGTGAAAGGGGCTGTCGCCGCCCCGTGCAAGCGTGGAGTCTAACTGGTCAAACTCCTTTCGCTCATGGGATGCGCAAGGGGAGCTGCTTAAGTCAGTTCCCCAGCCAGCCATCTGACATTAAGCAGACCGAGATTTCGATCCTGCGCAGGTCATCAGAGGATCGATCGTGCCTAAGCAAATCGGACTTTCACGTCTGGACGCTTCTCGAGGTGTACGGTGTCTATAAAGCGGACCTGGCGCTGTTCCAGAGTGAGGATCAAAGATTGGGTTCGGATTCCCTCGCCAAAAAACCGTACGCCGCGCAGGAGATTTCCATCCGTGACCCCGGTGCAGGCAAAGATAATCTTCTTGCCGCGAGCCAAATCCTCCGTGTCGTATATGCGCTTGGGGTCCTTAACGCCCATTTTCGCCAGGCGCTCTTCATGTTCAGGTTTCGAGACCACCAAGCGAGCCAAAATTTGCCCATTCAGGCAGCGAAGGGCAGCAGCCGTCAGGACCCCTTCCGGAGCTCCCCCCGTGCCCATCACGGCATGAACTCCAGTCCCGATGACGGCTGCAGAGATGCCGGCGGATAAATCACCATCGGAGATTAGGCGAATGCGCGCCCCAGCGGCGCGAATCTCGTTGATCAGCTTCTCGTGGCGGGGGCGGTCGAGAACAATGACCACAAGGTCCTCAATATCACGGTCGAGTCGTTTGGCTACGGCCCGCAAGTTATCCTGAACGGGTGCATCCAGGTCCACCGCACCTTTGCAGGAAGGCCCGACCACGATCTTTTCCATATAGAGATCGGGAGCATGGAGAAGCCCCCCTTTCTCGCTAGCCGCAAGGACAGCAATCGCATTGGGCGCGCCGGTCGCACATAGGTTGGTGCCTTCCAAGGGATCGACCGCGATATCCACCTCAGGGGCGGAAGCAGACTTGCCCCGCTGAGCAGCGCCCACCTTTTCCCCGATGAAGAGCATGGGCGCTTCATCGCGCTCTCCCTCTCCAATCACGATGGTTCCGTCCATGTCCACGGAGTCCATCACTTTCCGCATAGCCTCAACAGCGACATGATCAGCTTGATGGCGATCGCCCTGCCCCATGGTTCGGGCTGCGGCGATGGCCGCCTGCTCGACAACTCGCAAGAATTCCAAGCTCAATTGGGATTCCATCTCAACTCCTAGAGAGAAAGAGACTGCTCCTCAGAAGTACGCGGGAATACCAGTAATCCGCTCGCCGATTATCAGGCGGTGAATATCATGTGTTCCTTCGTAGGTGTAAACGGACTCCAGATTGTTCATGTGGCGCATGATGCAGTAGTCGTCTACGATCCCATTGGCGCCAAGAATGTCGCGAGCCTTACGAGCCGTCTCAAGAGCCATCCAGACGTTGTTCATTTTGAGCATGGAGATATGGGAGAAATCCGCGCGGCCGTTATCTTTCAGCCGGCCTACGTGAAGCGCGAGCAATTGACCCTTACAAATCTCTGTAATCATCCAAACCAGCTTATCCTGGACAAGCTGATGTGAAGCAATCGGGCGATTGTTGAATTGCTTGCGCGCCTTAGCGTACCGCAGGGCCGTGTCATAGCAAGCCATGGCGGCTCCCACAGCCCCCCAGCCGATGCCGTAACGTGCCTGCGTCAAGCAGCTCAGGGGACCTTTCAGACCTTCGGCCTTAGGCAGAATACTCTCGGCGGGTATCTCGCAATCGGTCATCGCCAGCCCGGAGGTTACTGAGGCACGCAACGACCACTTGCCATGAACATCCCACGCCTTAAAGCCTTTGGTCCCTTTCTCAACCAAGAATCCCCTCACCACATCGTCTTCCGTCTTGGCCCAGACCACAGAAACATCGGCCAGGGAACCATTCGTGATCCACATTTTTTCGCCGTTCAGGACATAACGGTCGCCCTTGCGAACAGCGCGCGTCAACATACCACCCGGATTGGAACCAAATTGCGGCTCCGTGAGGCCAAAGGCACCAATCGCTTTCCCGCTCTGCAACTGGGGAAGCCATTTTTCTTTTTGCTCGTCCGATCCATAGGCGGAAATGGGATACATGACAAGGGCACTCTGCACCGAAACAAAGCTGCGCAGGCCGGAATCGCCCCGCTCCAATTCCTGCATCACCAATCCATAGCCGACATTAGACATGCCCACGCAGCCATACCCCTTCAGATTGGCTCCGAAGAAACCCAGTTCCGCTAGCATCGGGACTAAGTGCATCGGAAACGACCCCTCCCGGTTGTGCTTTTCGATCACCGGGATGACCTGCTCATCCACAAATTGGCGGGCCGTCTGGCGAACAAGCCTCTCCTCGTCGCTTAGCAGGGAGTCAAAATCGAGGTAATCGACACCGGCGAAGCCAGGCATGAAGACTCCTCAGGGCTCATCTGATCAATGAAAAAAGGACCGGGCAGGTCCCCGTCTCGCTGGAAGACATCCATCAATCGATCGAGCCCTAATCTGAAGGCCGCCAATCGACGAATTCAACGGTCCCGAAGCTTACAGGCGGGGCATTCTAGCAATTCAGTGCTTCAACCAGCAAGGGGCGGGGGTTGCGTTTGATTTCAGTGGATGCTATAAATTTCCTCTTTGTTCGGAAGACTGCCGAGCGGCAGGAGTCTACCAATTTCATTCACAGGCAAAGAAACACCTGTCAGGCAAGTCGCTCCATCTCGTAACTGCATAGATAGAGGCGGCTTAGCGCAAACATGGAAACAATTCTAGGGCAACTCAAGAATCTGCTTATCGAAGCAGGCCCCACGGTTGTTTTGATCTATGCTTTTTATCTCTTTCTCAAGTTCAATCTCTTTCGGCCCCTCGAAAAGGTTCTGGCGGAACGGGAGCTGCGCACGGAAGGGGCGCGTAAGCTGGCCGAACAAGCAAAAGCCGAAGCGAAGGAAAAAACCCAGGCTTATGCGGATGCGCTGAGAAGAGCCCGTGCAGCAATCTATGCGGAACAGGAGGTTGGTCGGCGATCAGTGCTGAGAGAGAGAGAGAGTCTGATCCGCGAGACGCGCAACCGGGCCACGGAAGAGGTTCGCGCGGCGCGAGAGCAGATTGGCATAGAAATGGCTCAGGCCCGGCAAGAAATGGAGCGGGAGAGCGTGGAGCTGGGAGTAGAACTGGGTCGCGCAATGCTGCAGCGAAGGCCAGGCGACGGAACCCCTTCGGGGATGGGCAGATGAACCGGAAGCGATCGTGGGTGCTTGCGATGAGTCTCCTGATGCTCGCCCCCCTGAGCCTTGCCGCGGCGTCGGCCGGATCTGAGAACAACCAAGACCCTGCAAATACAACGACCGGAACCGTGTTTCGGTGGTTGAATTTCGGCATTGTAATCGGTCTCCTCGGTTATGGGATTCGAAAGAAAATCCTACCGCTTCTACGCAAACGCGCCGAACGAATTCGTTTGGCAATTGCTGCGGGAGGAGAAGCCCAGGCCGCAGCCGAAGAAGAGTTGCGCAGAATCGAGGCTAAGGTTCTGCAACTTGACCAGGAAGTGGCGGCGCTGCGAACTGCTGCACAAAAGGAGACGCAGGCGGAAGCCGCTCGCATCCGCGACCTAGCTCGAGTCGAGTGTGACAAGATCAGGCGTGCGGCGCAGGCCGAGACAGAGGCTGCAAGCCGAGCTGCGCGCGTTGAGTTGCGGGCATTGGCGGCACAGATCACAGTGAATCGAGCCGAGTCCTTTATCCGCGAACAGATCAGTATTGAAACGCGCGCCTCATTGATGCACTCTTTTCTTGCCGACCTCGAGCAGAGGGCAAATTGAGGGTCATCGCGCAGAGATACGCCTCCGCACTGGTTGATGTGTCGTTGGAAGAAAAGGATGGGGAGAAGACAGGGCAAGACCTCGGTGCTTTTATCCAACTGTTTCGCGACTCGGCTGACCTGAGAAACTTTCTGTCCAGCCCATCTGTCCCACGGCCAAGCAAGCATAGTGTGATCGAGAAGCTGGTGGCGCGACTTGGCGGCAGCCAGGCACTTCGAAACTTCCTGTTTGTGGTTGCAAACAACCAGCGGATTCCTCTTCTTCCTGAGATTCATCAGGAATTCGTCAGGCAGTTGCACGAGCGGCGGGGCATCGTTCAGGCGAATGTCTGCTCTGCCCAGAAGCTCACCGACCAGGAGGAGGCCCACTTGCGAAAGGTGCTGGAGCACTTGACAGGCAAGAAAGTCGAGGCGCAATACCGCTTGGACCCGAACTTGATTGGAGGGGCGGTAGTGCGAATTGGATCAACTGTTTATGACGGGTCGGTGCGCGGGCAGCTCGAACAAATGCGGCAGAGAATGGCCGGAGAATAGGAGCAAGGAATGGCAACGATCAAAGCCGAAGAGATCACCAAGCTCATCCGCGAACAGATCGCGAACTACAAGCAGGCCATCGAGGTGGAAGAGGTCGGCTCCGTGATCTCGGTTGGTGACGGCATTGCTCGTGTCTACGGCCTGGAAAACGCCATGTCCGGCGAGATGCTGGCCTTCCCCCACGACGTCTTCGGGATTGCATTGAACCTGGAAGAGGATCAGGTTGGCGCCGTTTTGCTGGGCGAATATGCTGAGATCAAGGAAGGAGATCCAGTCAAGCGCACGAAAACGATCATGTCGGTTCCGGTGGGCGAAGCACTGATTGGGCGCGTGGTGAACCCGTTGGGGCAGCCGCTAGACGGGAAGGGCCCCATTGTGGCGTCGCAACGCATCCCGCTGGAAAGGTTGGCTCCCGGCGTTGTGGACCGGCAACCGGTGCGCGAGCCACTACAAACCGGCGTCAAGGCAATTGATGCCATGATCCCGATTGGCCGCGGGCAACGGGAGTTGATCATCGGCGACCGCCAGACGGGTAAGACCGCCATCATTCTGGATACGATCATCAACCAGAGGGGCGGGGACATGATTTGCATCTACTGCGCGATTGGCCAGAAGCGCTCGACCATTGCGCAAGTCGTGAAGGTGCTGACGGATGCCGGAGCGATGGACTACTCGATTGTGGTGGCTGCATCCGGGAGCGAGCCTGCAACATTGCAGTACATCGCGCCGTACGCGGCCTGCTCGATGGGCGAGTATTTCCGAGACTCAAAGCGACACGCCGTCTGCTTCTATGACGACCTCTCGAAACACGCACAAGCCTATCGCGAGATTTCTCTGCTGCTCCGGCGCCCGCCGGGGCGGGAAGCCTTCCCGGGCGATGTCTTCTTTCTCCACTCACGGCTGCTTGAGCGGGCAGCTAAGCTGAGTGACGCGAACGGTGGCGGATCGCTGACGGCGTTGCCTGTGATTGAAACGCAGGCCGGCGACGTATCGGCGTATATTCCGACCAATGTGATCTCCATTACGGATGGTCAGATTTACCTCGAGGCGGACTTGTTCAACTCCGGCATTCGACCGGGAGTCAATGTCGGCCTGTCCGTAAGTCGAGTCGGAGGTAACGCCCAAATTAAGGCGATGCGACAAGTGGCGGGAACTTTACGATTGAATCTAGCGCAATACCGATCGTTGGCTGCGTTTGCTCAGTTCGGCTCCGAGCTGGACAAGGCCACGCAGGCGCAGCTCGCCAGCGGTGAGCGATTGACGGAAATCCTCAAACAGGATCAGTTTGTTCCCCTTCCTGTTGAAAAGCAGGTTTTGATTATCTATGCGGGAACGACGGGAGTACTGGACGACATCGAAGTTGCCGATTGTCGCCGGTTTGAGCTTGAGCTTTTCGAATTCATGGACGCCAATCAGGCCAGCCTGCTAAAGAAAATTGCCCAGAAAGGAAAGCTCGAGGACGATTTGAAAGAAGAGATTGATCGAGCACTCACTGCCTTCAAGGAGCGCTTTAGCGCCAGAACGGCTGCAGCAGCCGACTAGGGACGACCCGCAACCATGCCCACGCTTATTGATTTCCGCCGCCGCATTCGCTCCGTAAAGAACACGCAGCAAATCACGCGGGCGATGAAGTTTGTCGCGGCCGCCAAGCTGCGGCGGGCACAGGAACGCGCGCTCGCGATTCGCCCCTACGCGCAAGAGTTGCGTCGTGTTCTGCAGTCAGCGCTAGCGCGGATCGAGAATCCCAGCCTTCCCCTCATGGCGCACCGACCTGAGGAGAGGGTTTTGGTGATTGTGTTAACCGGGAACAAAGGACTGTGTGGGGCCTTCAACGCAAACGTGATCCGGCGCACGCTTGAGTTTCTGAAAGCTCACCAGAATGTACAAGTTCGCGCTGTCCCGATTGGCAAGAAGGGCCGCGACGCCCTGCAAAAGAGACGAGTGGAGATTGCCTATGAGTACGTTCATCTCTCGGCCCATGTCGAGTTCTCCCAGGCCGAAGAGATTGCGTCGCGCATCATCGAAGGGTTTTCTGGCAACGAGGTGGATGCGATCTACGCGATTTATAACGAGTTCAAGAGTGTTCTGGCGCAGCGATTAATGGTGGAAAAACTGTTGCCCATTCAAGAAGAGCTTTTGAGAAAGGAAGATTCCAAAGAGGCGGGCACGGAGAAGGGAGACCGTCCCATTGACTATATTTACGAGGAACCACAGACCCAAATCTTCTCCAAACTACTCCCTCGCTATGTAGGGATGCAGCTCTTCCGGGTGATGCTGGAATCAACCGCTGCCGAGCATGCCGCGCGGATGACGGCAATGGACTCAGCAACAAACAATGCGTCTGAACTGATCGATCAACTCACTTTGCACATGAACAAAGTGCGGCAGGCCGCGATCACAAAGGAGATCATTGAGGTGGTTAGCGGCGCAATTTCAACAGATTGAAGGAAGGATGGAGAAGATCATCTCGAGAAAGTCAGAAGCGTAAAAGGAGAAGAGATGGCCACGGAGAAGAGGAATTTCGGTCGAATAGTACAGGTAATCGGGCCGGTCGTGGACATCCAGTTTGAGGAGCAGAGTCTTCCTCAGATTTATGACGCTGTGCGTATTACGAGCGCAGGCTTTGATCTACCCGAGCCACTGGACATTATCGCGGAGGTCGAGCAGCACCTGGGCGAGGGCCGGGTGCGATGCGTGGCGATGAAACCGAGTGAGGGGCTGGTGCGGGGTATGAAGGCCGAGGATTTGGGGCAGCCCATCTCGGTCCCTGTCGGGCGGGCGGCACTGGGGCGGGTCATGAACGTGCTTGGAGAGCCCGTGGACAATCTGGGACCCATCCAGAGCGCCATGCATTATCCCATTCATCGCCCGGCGCCTTCCTTAGAGGATCAGTCCACCGAACTGGAAATGTTTGAGACGGGCGTAAAGGTGATTGATCTGATCGAGCCCTATCTCAAGGGCGGCAAGATAGGACTCTTCGGGGGCGCCGGCGTCGGTAAGACCATCATTATCATGGAGATGATCCATAACGTGGCGCTCAAACACGGGGGCGTCTCCGTGTTTGCCGGGGTGGGTGAGCGCACCCGCGAAGGAAATGACCTATGGTTGGAAATGCAGGAGTCGGGTGTTGTAGTACCAGGGAACTCTGAAAAGTCCCGCGCAGCTTTGATCTATGGCCAGATGACGGAACCCCCCGGAGCGCGGTTGCGGGTGGGCCTGAGCGGATTGACTGTTGCCGAGTACTTTCGGGATGAAGAGGGTCTCGACGTTCTATTATTCATCGACAATATCTTCCGTTTCGTACAAGCTGGCTCCGAGGTATCGGCCCTGCTCGGCCGCATGCCATCGGCCGTCGGGTACCAACCAAATCTGAATACGGAAATTGGTGAGCTGCAGGAACGAATCACGTCAACCAAGCGTGGGTCCATTACCTCGGTCCAGGCCATCTATGTCCCTGCTGATGACTACACCGACCCTGCGCCAGCGGCAACATTTACGCATCTCGATGCCACAACGAATTTGAGTCGTCAGATTTCCGAGCGTGGAATCTACCCGGCGGTGGACCCACTAGCCAGTTACTCCCGCATTCTTGATCCCCGCATTGTCGGACAAGAACACTACACCGTGGCGCGATCCGTAAAATCGGTCTTGCAGCGGTACAAAGACCTTCAGGACATCATCGCGATCTTGGGGATTGAAGAGCTCTCGGACGAAGACAAGCTTACGGTGGCTCGAGCGCGTAAGATTGAGAGATTTTTGTCGCAACCCATGTTTGTGGCCCAACAGTTCACAGGACTAGAAGGCAAGTACGTCAAGATCGAGGACACGGTTCGAGGATTTAAGGAGATCGTCGAAGGAAAGCGCGACGACATTCCGGAGCAGGCGTTCTACCTGGTCGGAACGATTGAGGAAGTCCTAGAGAAAGCCGAAAAGATGTCTGCTGTGGCCTAACTCGCGGTTGGCAGGGAGAAGATCACGGTGGTTTTTGACACGCTTCACTTGCAGGTCGTTACGCCGGATCGCCGTCTGATGGATCAGGTAGTCGACGAGGTTCAATTGCCGGGGCTGGAAGGGTACTTGGGGATTTTGCCGGGGCACGCGCCCCTGTTCACGGAGTTGGGGATTGGCGAGTTGAGCTGTCGAACGGGGAAAGAGCTACACTACGCCACCATAACCGGTGGTTATGCTGAGGTGTTGCCTGACCACGTGACGGTGCTCGCAGAGAGAGCGGAGCGAGCGGAAGAAATCGACCTAGATCGTGCCCGCGCGGCCCAAGAGCGAGCAGAGAAGCGCATAGCAAGGCCTGGGGACCCGGAGATAGATTGGAACCGGGCAACTGCTGCTCTGAAGCGTGCCATGGTACGTTTGCAGATTGCCGCCAAAGGTGGCGCGGTGGCTGCCGCAAATGAATCATCGCGTGCCGTTCCCTAACTGCCAGGCCCACCTACAGTCTCCTCTATCACTGAATCGCAATTCCAAAGCCCCGCGTCAGCACGCCTGTAACCTGTAAATCGGCATTCAACAGGACCAGATCGGCATCAGCACCAGGGGCGATGACACCCTTCCTTTTTTCCAGGCCGAGAAGGCGGGCGGGATTTAGAGTCGCCATTTGGAGCGCCAGCATGAGTGGCTTACCCAGGGCCACGATATTCCGAACGGCTCGATCAAGCGTGAGCGTGCTGCCCGCTAAACGACCTTGCGAGTTGCGACAAACTCCTTCTTTGACGAGAACTTCGAACCCACCCAATCGATATTGACCGTCAGGCATGCCCGTGGCCGCCGTACCATCGCTGACAAGCAGGACATCATCCTCTCCCTTGGAAGAAAGGAGCACGCGCATAGCAGGCGGATCAACGTGGATGCAGTCTGCGATCAGCTCCGCGGTAACCCCGCGCGTTGTGAGAATCGCTCCCAAAACCCCGGTCTCACGATGAGAGAA
>Ga0233417_10000125_pt1 | contig 20596 bp, 17 predicted proteins | sample Sed_MG_FD_189023 | JGI IMG/M metagenome (GOLD analysis project Ga0233417, IMG submission 189023) | Sediment microbial communities from Lake Towuti, South Sulawesi, Indonesia - Sediment_Towuti_2014_0.5_MG | ecosystem: Environmental > Aquatic > Freshwater > Lake > Sediment | place: Indonesia... | reverse complement strand
CGATGTCGGCTCGTCGCATCCTGGGGCTGAAGCAGGTCCCAAGGGTTGGGCTGTCCGCCCATTAAAGCGGCACGCGAGCTGGGTTCAGAACGTCGTGAGACAGTTCGGTCCCTATCCGCCATGGGCGTTGGAGGTTTGAGAGGATTCGTCTCTAGTACGAGAGGACCGAGATGAACAGGCCTCTGGTGTATCAGTTGTCCTGCCAAGGGCATTGCTGACTAGCCACGCCTGGATGGGATAACCGCTGAAAGCATCTAAGCGGGAAGCCCACCTCGAGATGAGACCTCCCATCCCCTCGAGGGAGTAAGGGCCGTGGAAGACCACCACGTCGATAGGCGGGACGTGTACGCGCAGCAATGCGTTCAGCGGACCCGTACTAATTGCCCGAGGTCTTGACTTTGAGCACGTCGATGCCGCTATGGAGTTTTGAGGGTGCGTTGCTTATGCCGCCTCCCGCGACCGTACGGCGGAGTCGCACTCTTGACACCTTGGGCGGCCATAGCGGCGGGGATACACCTCTTTCCATTCCGAACAGAGAAGTTAAGCCCGCCAGCGCTGATGGTACTCGGGGCGCAAGCCCCCGGGAGAGTAGGACGCCGCCCAGCTTTCTGCGCATATGACCAGGATCCGCGAGCGCGGATCCTGGTCGCGCGGCAAACCCCTTCATGGGGTGCCCGAACGGCTCATCTCTTCGGGGTGTGAAGTCGTATGCCGGTCGACTCGGATGCGCCTTGCTGGGTCGTACACTCGACGCGTGGAGCTGCGCGACGGTGACCTCGTCCTTCGACCCTGGACGGAGGACGACGTACCGGCGATCGTCGAGGGCTGCAACGATCCCGAGGTCGCGTACTGGATCCCGACGATTCCGCATCCCTACGGGGACGAGGACGCCAGAGCGTTCCTGCGAGGCGAGGCTGCGCCGGCGCACGAGGCGATGGCAGTCGAGCTCGACGGGCGGGTTGTTGGGGGCATCGGGCTGAGTCTGAGCTCGAGCGGCTACCGGGCCAGCATCGGGTACTGGATTGCTGCGCCCGCGCGCGGCCGGGGCATCTGTACTCGCGCCCTACGACTTCTTTCGCGACACGCGCTCGAGGAGCTCCACCTACCGAGTGTTCAGCTCGTCACCGATCCGGACAACCTCGCCTCGCAGCGCGTCGCCGAGAAGGTCGGCTTCCAGCGAGAGGGCGTGCTCCGAGCGCATCTCCGACATCCCGACGGGCGTGTGCGCGACTCCGTGATGTTCTCGCTCCTACCCGGCGAGCTTCTCGAGTGAAGCCGGGTCGCGGCCGTTCCGGCCGGCGCCGAGCTCGCGGAGGCGACGCACGCGGACCTCGAGCGAGGGATGCGTCTTGAACATGCGGGCGATGCCCTCCGCTTCGAACGGGTCGACCGGGTACAGCGGCTCGGTAGCAGGTGAGGCGGCGAACTCCACGAGCTCGGCCGCGCGATCGAGGCGCATCAGCGCGTCCGCGAGGTCGTGGGCTCGTCCCGTGGCACCGGCTGCGAGCGCATCGGCCTGGAGCTCGCGCCTCGGCGAGAGCAGGACGTGCACGAACGCGGCGGCGAGCGGGGCGAAGACGTAGAGGAGCCCGCGCGAGAGCCACCCCCCGATGCGACTCGTCTCCATCAGCGTCACTGCGAGCAGAACGACGAAGGTGTGCACGAGGACGTCCCGCCGCCGGACGTGCGCCAGCTCGTGGGCGATCGCCGCGTCGAGCTCCTCGGCGCGAAGGGATCGGAGAGCGCCGTTCGAGACCGCGAGCGCCGAGCTGCGAGGCCCGCGGCCCACGGCGAACAGCCGCGGAAACCCGTCCTCGAGAAGGTAGATCCTCGGCGAGCGCACCGACAGCGTCGCCGCCACCTTGTTGACCGCTGGGGCCAGGGTCGGGTGCTCGGCGAGGGCGAAGGGGCGTGCCCCGAGCATCCCGAGGAGGGCCCGGTCGCCGTAGCGGTACACCCCGGTGGCGCCGAGGAGCGCGCAGAAGGTGAACAGGACTGCCGTCGTAAGACCGCCGAGGAGCCAGCCGAGGCCGCCGAACACCGCCGCGACGGCCGCAACGAGCAGCCAGGTCTTGGCCAGGTTGAGAGCTGCCGCCCGGCGCGGCATCGAGCTCAGCTCTCCCGCAGCGTCATTCGTCCGGTGCTTCGTCCTCGGTGAAGCCGCGCGGGGGCCAGTCGGGCTCGGGCGCGTCGCAGCGGCTCGAGCAGTGCAGCGAGGCGACGTTCTGGAGCGGGATCAGGATGTGGCCGTTGAGCTCGACGTGGGGGACGTCCTCGATCGAGCAGTACGCGGTCAGCGTGCCCTCCTGGTAGTCGCCGCCGAAGAGCGCCACCTCGACCTGCTCGCCCTTGTACTTCCCCGTGTAGTCCTCCACCGCTCGGAGCCTAGCCGTTTCCGCTCAACCACGCCGCTGTCTGGGCTGCGCCGGGGGAGATCGCGTACCGGCCGGTCCCCGTCGGGTGGCGCAGAGAGCACCGCCGTTCGTCTCACGCGAGAGGGTGCTCGTCGAACGACGGACAGGCGGCGCTTCGGTTGCCAACTCATCGAGAGGTGAAGGCCAATCAGCGGTTCCACGGACGCGCCTTCGGCGACGCGATGCGAGGATGGAGTTGTAGGGAAGGAGGTAAGCGATGCGCATTCGACGCGACGCGCTACTCCTCGCGATTGCCGCGGTGGCATCGTCGTTGATTGTCGTTGGCGGTGCGTGGGCATCGACACAGCCGCCGCCTGGAGCGGACTACGTCTGGGCGCAGCCCGAGGCAAGCCTGATGGGCGTCACGTGCGCCGAGCCGAACGTGCCGTTGGCGTCGGCCCCGTCGATGCTGCCAGACACCGGCCAGGTCTGGGCGCAGCCCGAGGCAAGCCTGATGGGCGTCACGTGCGCCGAGCCGAACGTGCCGTTGGCGTCGGCCCCGTCGATGCTGCCAGACGTCGGCTACGTCTGGGCGCAGCCCGAGGCAAGCCTGACGGGCGTCACGTGCGCCGAGCCGAACGTGCCGTTGGCGTCGGCCCCGTCGATGCTGCCAGACACCGGCCAGGTCTGGGCGCAGCCCGAGGCAAGCCTGACGGGCGTCACGTGCGCCGAGCCGAACGTGCCGTTGGCGTCGGCCCCGTCGATGCTGCCAGACGTCGGCTACGTCTGGGCGCAGCCCGATGCAAGCCTGACGGGCGTCACGTGCGCCGGGCCGTGAGTAACGCATTACGCAACAAGGGAGTCGAGGCCGTCCGATCAGCTTCTGGTGCTGATCCGTGGGGAAGTGCTCAGAACGCGGCGAACGTCCCACTCGTTCGTGCAGTCCTCCGACTCACCTCAGCTCTGTCGGCCGCCGAACGCGGACGTAGAGCCGGATACGCTGCGCCCGGTGGATCTCGGGCTCGCCGGCAAGCGCTGCCTCATCACGGGCTCGACCCGGGGCATCGGGCTGGAGACAGCGCGGCTGCTCGCGGCCGAGGGCGCGAGCGTCGTCACCTGCGGCCTGCGGTCGGACGCCCCGGTCGCGGGTGAAGTCGGTCACGTCGCCGCCGACCTGTCCGTGGCCGGTGAGCCCGAGCGCGTGGTAGCGGAAGGGGCCGGCGTCCTCGGCGGCCTCGACGTCCTCGTGAACAACGTCGGCATCGCGCGGCAGGCCAGCTTCGAGGACGTTCCCGACGGCGAGTGGGACGCGTACTGGCAGCTCAACGTGATGAGCTACGTCCGCGCGATCCGCGCGGCCCTCCCGCACCTCCGTAAGAGCGGTGGCGCGATCGTGAACGTGTCCTCGACCTCTGGGAAACGTCCGTCCACGGGCATGCCGCACTACTCGGTGACGAAGGCCGCGGTACTCTCGCTCTCGCGGCTCGTCGCGGATCTGTACGCGCGCGACGGGATCCGGTGCAACGCGGTAACGCCCGGGCCGACCGCCACCGACGCCTGGCTCGGCGAGGGCGGGCTCGCCGACCAGCAGGGTGATCGCGAGGAAGTGCTGGCGAAGGTCGGGGCGGGACGACCGCTCGGGCGCCTCGCACGGCCCGACGAGATCGCCTCGGTGATCGTCTTCCTCTGCTCGGACCGCGCGTCGTACGTGACAGGCGCCGCCTGGAGCGCGGACGGCGGAACCGTTCCGATCATCGTCTGACACGCTCGCCTCGGATCACGGGAGTCGGTGCGGCGATTCCGCGTCTCCGGCGAGCGCCACGACCGATCCGGCACTGCAACTACGCTGACCCCGTGGAGGTTGCGGGACAGGTGCAGACAGCGTTCGAGGCGCGGATCCGAGAGCTCGAGTCGAGTCTGTCGCCTCGCGCCGTGCGCTCACTCGAGACACGTGGCCGCGAGCGACCCGAAGAGCCATGTGGCGTCCGTACGGAATTCCAGCGCGACCGCGACCGCATCGTCCACTCCAAGCCGTTTCGCCGCCTCAAGGGGAAGACGCAGGTCTTCATCGACCCAGAAGGCGACCACTACCGCACGCGCATGACCCACACGCTCGAGACGACCGCTATCTCGCGCGTCGTCGCGCGGGCCCTCCGGCTGAACGAGGACCTCGTCGAGGCGATCGGGCTCGGCCACGACATGGGGCACACGCCGTTCGGCCACGCCGGGGAGGACGCGCTCGACGAAGCTCTCCGGGAACGGTTCGGGCGGCGGTTCCGCCACAACGAGCAGTCGTTGCGGATCGCGCGCTCGCTGAACCTCACGCACGAGGTGTGCGACGGGATCCTCACCCACACGGGCGAGCGCGAGCCGGCGACGCTCGAGGGGCGGATCGTGCGCCTCGTCGACCGCGTGGCGTACATCAACCACGACATCGACGACGCGCTGCGGTACGGCCTTCTCACGGAGGACGACCTGCCGCGGGAGGAGATCGCAATCCTCGGCGACACCGGCTCGAAGCGGATCGACATGCTCGCCCACGACATCGTCGACGCGTCGGAGGGCATCGGAGACATCCGGCAGTCGGCCGAGGTGGGGGAGGCGATGCTCTCGCTCCGCGCCTTCATGTTCGAGCACGTCTACCTCGGGCCGCAGGCGGCTCCCGAACACGCGCGAGCTCACGAGGTCGTCCGTGCGATCTTTGACCACCTCGCCAAGCGCGGCGACGAGGTCGACGAGATCGTCGACTACATCGCGGGGATGACCGACCGCTTCGCTCTCGCCTACGCCGAGTCGCTGTAGGCTGCCGCGAGGAGCCGCTCCGCCCGGTCCACGAAGAACGTCGCTCCGACGGATCGGTAGAAGGCGAGCGCTCGTTCCAGCTGTGCGATTCCCACCGCGGGGTCGTCCGTCTCGAGCATCCTCTCCCCGGCGAGAAGCCGGACCTGCGCCTCGAGCGTCGGTGCATGGAAGCCCGCGAAGACCTGTGCAACCTCCACAAGGTCACCGTCGAGCCCGGTCAGCGTCAGGTCCTTCCAAGGACCGCCTGGAGCCTGTTCGACGATCTCGCGCAACTCGGCGCGGATGCCGAGCCAGTCCGTCGTAGGCACCAGCTGATTCAGGGTGACCGCCATGTCGACGTTCTCGCGGGCGAGTTCCATCGCCTCGTGCGCGAGCGCGCGGGCCTCGTCGTCCCGGCCGAGGAGCGCGAAGGTCGTCACCGTTTCGGCGAGGGTGGGGAGGAGTCTCTGGGGATCCTGAATCGCCCGTGCTGTCTCGAGAGCGAGACGTCTGTCTTCGAGTGCCTCGGCGACCTCGCCTCGCGCGAGGCGGATGGACGCTCGGACGCCGCGCACCATGCCCTCGCCGTAGTGCGGGGACACCGCGCACTCGGCGATGAACGCATTCGCTCCCTCCAGCGCCTCGTCCCACTCGCCGAGGACGAACATGTCGAACAAGAGGTTCGCCCGCGTGAAGCGGACCATGTCTCGTTCGCCGAAGCGCTCCGCGACGGAAATGCCCTCCCGGTAGAGGTCGCGGGCGCGCAGGAATTCCCCGTGCCACACCGCGAGCACGGCGAGGTTGTTGAGGACATTGGCGACCAGCGGCGAATCGATCGCTTTCGATATCGCCAGCGCCGCTTCCAGGTCGGCGCGACCAGCGTCGAGCTCGAGCCGACTCTTGGACGAGCCGATTGTCGAGAGCACGTGCGCGCGGATCTCGTCGAGGCCCAGCTCCTCCGAGAGACCCAGTGCTTCGTCCGCGATCGCGATGGCTTCCTCGGGCCGGCCGCCGAGCATGCGGTGGCGAGCGGCGACGGCGAGGATCCGAGCTTTCTGTGGAGAGGGGCCGCGATCGGCGATCAGTTCGAGCGCCCGGGAGATGTGGTCGTCCGCATCGCTGCGCCGTCCCCGATACCACGCGGTGCGTGAGAGCAACGAGTCGGCTTCGGCCGCTGCCTCCACCGCACCCGAGGCGAGCAACGCAACTCGGGCCTCCTCGAGCGCCGCCTCGCCGCGGTCGTCCCCCGCGAGATGGAGTGCGCGCCCCAGCCTGTACAGGAGATCGGAGCGCTCGGCATCGTCCGGCCACAACGCGAGTGCATCTTCGTACTGAGCCGCTGCGGTGGCATGAGCGTTGAGCGCGGCTGTACGGTCGCCCGCGTCGCGGAGGGCGAAGCGCGTTCGCTCGGCGAGCTCGAGATCGTCGCGGCCCGTAGCGCGCACCAGCTCGAGGGCCGAGTTCCAGTGGTAGGCGAGCATCTCGGCGTGGTCCTCCGGTCGCCCGAGCGACCCGATCCACCCGGCCACGGCTCGATGCCGCTGGGCGCGCTCGGCGCGCGGGATCTGTCCGTACGAGACATCGCGAACAAGCGCGTGCGCGAACGCGAACTCGCTCTCGCCCTCGAGTGACGAGCGCCGTTGCCGGCGGACGAAGCCCTTTCGCTCGAGCGAGTGCAGCACCGACCTGGCGGTTCCGGGGTCGCGGCCGATCGCGCTCGCCCAGAACACCTTCCCGACAACGGCGGCGTCCAGCAGGAGCCCTTTCTCCTGGGCGGGTAGCCCGTCGAGGCGCGCAGCGATGATGCCTTGCAGCGTCTCCGGGAGCGGGAGCTCGTCGGCCGAGCCGCGCTCGGCGTAAAGCTCGGCGAACTGCTCAGCGTAGAGCGGGTTCCCGCCTGCTTGCTCGAGAAGCGCTTGCTGGGGCTCAGCCTCGAGTAGCGGCCTCCCGAGCAGCCGGCCGAGAAGCAAGGCGGTCTGCTCGTCGGAGAGCGGCGCGAGCGCGAGCGTCGTCGCGTTCAGCTTGCCGCCGCCCCAGTTCGGCCGCCGCTCGAGGAGCTCGGGCCGCGCCGTGCAGACCACGAGCATGGGAACATCGGTGACCCAGTCGACGAGCTCGTCGAGAAAGTCGAGCAAGCTCTCGTCAGCCCAGTGGACGTCCTCGACGACGAGGACGAGTGGCCGCTGCTCGGCGAGCCCCTCGAGGAACCGCCGCCACGCTGCGAACGCCTCCTGGCGGCGATCGCCACCGAGCTGCGCCTCCTCGGCGAGGCCGAGGAGCGCCAGGAGATGCGCCTCGACGCGCCGCTCGTCGCCCGAGCCGGCGAGCGTGTCCTCGACCGCCTGGTGGATCTTCTCCCCGATCTCCGCCTGCGTGTCCTGCTCGACGACGCCCGCCTGCGCCTTGACGATCTCGCCGAGTGCCCACATCGTGATCCCGTCCCCGTAGGCGAGGCAACGGCCCTGCCGCCAGGTGATGAGCTCCGGATCGGCGTCGACGATGCGCTGGAGCTCGTAGACGAGGCGGCTCTTGCCGATTCCCGGGACGCCGACGAGGGTGAGGAGCTGAGGCGTCCCGTGGCGGGCGCGCTCGAAGACGTCCCTGACGGCTCCGAGCTCGCGCTCCCGGCCGACGAGCTCGGAGCGGGCCTCGTGCGCGACGTCGACGCCGACGCGCGAGTGCGCCGCGACGGCAACCCAGACGGCGATGGACTCGGCCTTGCCCTTCGCCTCGATCGGCTCCGCATCGGTGTAGTCGACGGCGGAGCGGGTCGCGCGGTAGGTCGTCTCGTCGACGAGGATGCCGTTGACGGACGCTGCCGACTGTAGGCGGAACGCGGTGTTGACGACGTCGCCCGAGGCCATGCCCTCGCCTGCCTCGGGCTGCGCGTCCAGACGCACGAGCGCCTCTCCGGTCGTGATCCCCACACGCAGCTCGAGCTCCTCCTCGAGGGCGAACTCACGGATCGCGAGCGCGGCGCGCAGGGCCCGCTCGGGGTCGTCCTCGTGCGCCGTCGGCGCGCCGAAGAGCGCCATGACCGCGTCCCCGATGAACTTCTCGACCGTCCCCCCGTGCCGCTCGAGTTCGTGTCTGACGCGCTCGTGGTATGGATGGAGGAGCGCCTCCACGTCCTCGGGATCCATCGACTCGGCGCGGGCGGTGAAGCCGACAAGGTCGCAGAAGACGACCGTGACGACCTTGCGCTCGCGACGCGCAGACCGCTCCGTCATGTGAAGAGCCTACGGCCTGGGCCGCGAGTAGTCTCACGCTGTGGCCCGGATCAGGGACTCGTCGGTGCGCGACGTCGTCGCAGCGACCGACATGGTCGAGGTCGTCTCGGGCCGCACGCAGCTCCGGCGTTCCTCCGGGTCGCGCTTCATGGGCCGCTGCCCGTTCCACGAGGAGCGGACGCCCAGCTTCTCGGTCAATCCCGTGGACAAGCTCTACTACTGCTTCGGCTGCGGCAAGGGTGGGGACGTCATCTCGTTCGTGCGGGAGACCGAGAACCTCGACTTCGTCGGCGCCGTCGAGTGGCTCGCGGAGAGGTTCAGGGTGGCGCTCGAGTACGAGGAGTTGTCGCCGCGCATCGAGGCGGAGCGGAGGCGCCGCGGGCGCCTGTTCGCGCTCCTCGAGCAGACGGCGTCGTACTTCGAGCGACTGCTCTGGGAGGGGGAGACGGGGGCTTCGGCTCGCGAGTACCTCGCGGGCCGGGGGCTCGGGGAAGCTGCCTGCCGGGAGTTTCGGCTCGGCCTCTCTCCGGGCCACGGCCTTGCCCAGAAGGCCCGCGAGCGTGGATTCACGCTCGAGGAGCTGCGGGCGGCGGGGCTCGCGACCGCTCGCGGCGGCGACTACTTCCCGCGCCGGCTCATGTTCCCGCTCTGCGACGCGCGGGGGCGCGTCGTCGGCTTCCAGGCCCGCAGGCTCTCGGACGACGATCCGCTGCGCGGAAAGTACGTGAACTCGCCCGAGGGCGATCTCTTCCACAAGGGCTCGATCCTGTACGGGCTCGACCTCGCCAAAGCCGCCATCACGAAGGCGGCGTACGCGGTCGTCGTCGAGGGCAACACGGACGTGATCGCGCTCCGGCAGACCGGGTTCGAGCCGGTGGTCGCGTCCATGGGGACGGCGCTCACCGAGCGCCAGCTCCGGGAGCTCGGTCGCCTGACGAGAAAGCTCTACCTCTGCTTCGATGCCGACAAGGCCGGGCAGGACGCGACGCTTCGCGGGATGGAGCTCGCCGTCGGGCGTGGGTTCGACGTCGAGGTCGTGACGCTGCCGCCCGACACGGACCCCGCGGACGCGCCCGAAGGGTTCGCAGACCGGCTCGACGGGGCGGAGAGCTACCTGCTCTACCGCGTCCGGCTCGAGCTCGATCACTCGTCCGATCGTCAGGAGGGCTTCGTCCGGGCACGAGAGGTCCTCGCGGGCGCCGAGGACTCGCCGGAGCGCCAGGAGGCGCTCCGGCTGCTGGCCGACCGGCTCGATCTCCCGCGCGAGACGCTCGCCAGGCTCGCTCCGTCGCGCGGCGGCATGGCGAAGGCCGCGCCCGAGCCGCCGCGGCTCCTCGACGCGGGCACCCGCCTCGAGCGCGACGTCCTTGCAGCCTGCGTCGCGCATCCGTCGCTCGTGCGAGGCCTTGCCGAGCTGTCGCCGGACCATTTCGACTCCGAGGAGAACCGCAGCTTCCGTACCGCGCTCATCGCCGGACGGGACGACCCCGAGCTGACTGCGCTCCGGGCCGAACTCGACGCGCGCGCCGCGCAGGAGGCGCTCGACGAGCGCACGGGGGCGGAGCTCCTGCTCCGCCTGCGCGAGCGGAAGCTGAAGCGCGACCTCGCCGGCGCCGACCTCGCGCGAACGACGGAGCTGCAGGCGCATCTCGCCAAGGTCCGCGAAGCCCTCGCCGAGCTCGCCTGACGCCGCTCGCCGGCCGGGCTCCCGAGCACGTCAGGGACGCTCGAGGTACCCCAGGTCCGCCAGGAGGTCGCCGGCCTCGGCGAGGACGTCGTCGAGCTGCTCCGGCGAGAGGTCGCGGCGATGCCGGCCGACCGACTCGCCGTGGGCGCCGGCGAGAGCCGTGGCAAGCGGAGCTTCGGGGGCGCCGATCGCCGCCGCGAGCACGCCCGCGACGGCTTTCGGGTCCTCCGCGAGTCGCTCGTAACGGACTTCGACGGCGGCCGCGGCCGCGCGCGCCGCCGTCACGTAGCTCCGCCAGGCCCAGGCCGCACGGCGTGCGTCGCTCGCACGCTCGAACTCCTCCCGCCGCTCGGGCTCGACCCAGAAGCGCGCATACGAGCCGTAGGCGATGCCGGCATCGTCCGCTCCCGACCGCCCGGCACGCAGCCAGGGCTTCTCGAGAAGCGAGCTGGCGACATCCCTCCCGTCGCGCAGGATGTGCACGATGCGTGCCTCGGGGTAGGCGAGCTCGATGGCGCCCACGAGGTGCGCAAGCTCGGGAGTCTGCTCGACTGCGCGGACGGATCCGACGAGCCCGACGCGTCGTGCGACCGCCAAGATGCGCCGGAGCCGGCGGGCCGCTTCGCGTGGCTCGAGCCCGGCCAGCTCGGGGACCGTCGCCTTGACGGGCGGGACCTCGCCGAGGTCGACGAAGCCGGGCAGCGAGCCAATCGCGGCGGCGAGGAAGGTCGTGCCCGAGCGCGGCGAGCCGACGACGAAGACGAGGCGGTCGTCGAGCCTCCCGAGCCTCTCCGCGACGGTTCCCCGCCTCCGGGGGGCGAGGCGCTTCGCGACGCGAAGCTGGAGGCCGATCGTCTCGAGGCGGCCCGGCACGAATGCGATTCTCGCAGCCGGAACCGAGCGTTCGTTTGACATGTCAAACGGTTTGGGCCAAGGTTCCGGAACGAGTCCGACGCAACCCACCGGGGACGGGGCGTGAAGAGGGCGCTCGTGGGCGCGGTCGGCGCTTGCGTCATGGCCGTTGCGGGCGTTGCCTCAGGGGCGGCGTCGTTCTCGGATCGAATCGGTGACAACAATCCCGCGCCGGACATCACGTCGGTCACGTTCGCGGAGCGGGTTCCGGGAACGATCGAGCTGCGTGTGGCGGTGTCGAACTTCCCGACCCTCCCGGCGGACTCGTGGTTCAACGTGTGGCTCGATCTCGACTCGAACCCCGAGACGGGCAGTCTCGGGGACGAGGCGCTCGTCCGCTACCGGTCGGACGGCTCCGTTGCTTTCTACATGTGGAACGGGGCTCGGCTGGTCGAGCGTGCCGCCTCCGGCTTCGTCGGCGTGTACCAGGCGGGCGTGCTCACGCTCACCATGCCGAAGAGCGAGCTCGGCGGCGCCTCGACCTTCGGGTTCCTCGTGGTGGCCGCGCGCAGCCAGAACCTCAGCCTCACGACCGAGTTCATCTCGTCCGACTTCGCGCCGGATACCGGGCGGGCGGCCTGGGCAGGTCCCTCGGAGACGACGTACTCGGATCCCGCGGCGGATAACGACGCCGCCCCGGACATCGGGTCGGTACGGGTGACCGACGGGAAGGACGGGTGGATCCGGTTCGCGATCTCCACGTCGAACTACACCGTGCTCCCGAGCAGCGCGGTGCTCGCCGTCAACATCGACAGCGACAACCGCGCGGCCACCGGCCAGGGGGGAGTGGACGCCATGGTCTCCATGAGCGGAGGTGAGGTGCTGCTACGGCGGTGGAGCCCCATGGACATGGACTGGGCGGCAGACACGAAGCCGACGCTCGTGCGCGGGCAGAGCAGCGGGGGCGTCGTCACGATCGACGTGCACCGCAGCGAGCTCGGCGACACCCCGCGGTTCGGCTTCATCGTCGCGGCTGTGGACATCAACCAGGAGGCGGAGCTGATCGTGGCGGCGGACGTCGCTCCCGAGAACGGCCGCTTCTGGCGTTACACCCTCGCGAACGCGCCCGCCCTCCGCCTGATCATCGGCAAGGTCACGGCGACGCCCGCCCGCCCGCGGGCCGGGGAGTCGTTCACGATCAGCACCCCGGTGACGAGATCCGACACGAAGCGCTCGATCGCGTCGGGCACGGTGACGTGCAACGTGCTCGCGGGAGCGAAGCGGATTCGGGCGACCGGAAGCGTTCGCGCGGGAGCGGGGTACTGCACGCTCGTCGTTCCCCGAGGCGCGACGGCGCTCTCGGGCTCGATGACCGTCCGCTCCGGCGGAAAGTCGGTCACCGCTCGGTTCCGGTTCCCGGTCCGCTGAGGGCGCTCCGAGGGCCAGGAACACCGCGAGCCACGACCTCGGTGGGAGGCTGAGGCGGTCCGGACGGCACGGGGGCGAGATCGGGCCTGGTTACGTCGTCTCGATCGACAGCGGGAGCGCCCTCGGCGCGGGGGAGAACACGTTTCCCTTGCGAACCCCTTCTCTCACACGAACAGCTCCCCGGGTCAGATTCGAACTGACAACCCTCCGGTTAACAGCCGGATGCTCTGCCAATTGAGCTACCGGGGAACGCAGCCGCGAGATTGTAGCCGCGGGTCGCACCGGCTCCCGGCTCGGAGGACCGGCCGGAGGAGACAGCCGGTCGGCTGCGAACCGAGGCATATGCGTCGCTTCGCCGTCGCCGGCGTCGCGGTGTTCGTCGGGGTACTTGCGCTCGCTCCGCAGGCGTTCGCCGGCACCCCTCGGATCGCCGCGCTCCAGGTAGGGCTTCGCGCCCACGGGTTCGACCCTGGGCCGATCGACGGCGTGCACGGGCCGGCGACGGCAGCCGCGCTCGTGGCGTTCCAGCGCGCGCACCGGATCGAGCCCGCGGGGTCGTTCGGCCCGCGCACGCGGCGCGCGCTCGGCAGGTGGGGGCGACCGCTCCTCGGCCAGCGCGAGCTCTCGGTCGGCGCGATCGGCTGGGACGTCGCGGTCCTGGAGTTCCGATTGCGCAGAAACGGGCTCCCGGGGAGCGCTGTGGACGGGAGGTTCACCGGGTCGACGGCAGCTGCGCTCCGCCGCTACCAACGCCGTTACGGGCTCGTCGCCGACGGGATCGCCGGGCTCCAGACGTTCAAGATCCTCGCACGCCATGGGCCGGTGCGCGTGCATGCGGTGCGCCCGGGGGAGAGCTTCTTCTCGATCGCGGCGCGATACCAGGTCAGCCCGTGGCAGCTCGCGCGCGAGAACGGGCTGTCGCTGATGCAGGTGATCGTCCCGGGCCAGCGACTCGTCCTGCCGGCCGGCGCGCGGCTGCGCCCGCCGGGCGTCGCCGCCTCCGTGCCAGCCAGCCGCGATGCCGTTCGGGCCGCGATCGACCGGTGGTCGCGCGCCTACGGCGTCGACCCGAGCCTCGCCCGGGCCCTGGCGTGGATGGAGTCCGGCTTCCAGCAAGACGTCGTCTCGAGCGCCGGGGCGATCGGCGTCATGCAGCTCCTCCCGGAGACGTGGGAGTTCGTGGACACGGTGCTCCTCGGGTTCCGCACCCCGCGGACGTACGAGGGCAACGTTCGCGCCGGCGTTCGCTACCTGCGCTGGCAGCTGGACGAGTTCGGCGGAGACATGCGGCTCGCGCTCGCCGGTTGGTACCAGGGAGCGAGAGCGGTGCGGGAGCGCGGAGTGTACGCCGAGACGGGGGAGTTCGTGCGCATCGTGCTGGCCCTGTACGGCACGGTCTGACGCCCCCGTCTCGGGAGGCCGTCGGTGGACGACCCATCCCGGTTGACATGCGCGGGCGCCGTGTGACTGAATCTCGTCGTGCTGCTGCCCGAGGTCGAGTACGCACGTCCGGACACCGTCGACGAGGCCGTCAGACTCCTCGCGGCGTACGAAGGGGCTCGCGCGCTCGCCGGCGGCCAGACGCTCGTCAACGTGATGAAGGCGCGGGCTGCCGCCCCCGAGGTGCTCGTCGACCTCAATGGGCTCGACGAGCTGCGGGCGATCGGCTTCTCCGCAGACGGGATGCTCGAGATCGGGGCAATGGCGACGTACGCGCAGATCACGGCCTCCTCGGAGGTCGACGTCGCCCGGCCCATCCTGGCCGAGGTCTGCGCCACGATCGGGGACGTCCAGGTGCGGAACCGCGGAACCGTCGGCGGGAACGTCTGTGTGGCGGATCCGACGAACCACCTTCCGCCGCTGCTCGTTGCCCTCGACGCCGTCTTCACGGTCCGCGGCCAGGAGCACGAGCGGACGGTCACGGCAGACGAGTTCTTCGTGGGCGTCTACGTGACGGCGGTCGGGGAAGGGGAGCTGTTGACGAAGATCGCGATCCGACCCTCGAGCGGAGCCGGCGACGGCCTGGCCGGCGTCACGATCGGGAGGCACGGGACGTACATCGCGAACGCCGCCGCGACGATCACCGAGGACGGCGTCCGCGTTGCGCTCGGCTGCGTGGCCGCCACCCCCGTCCGCGCGAGCACGATGGAGGAGCGGCTCCTCGCGGGCGACTTCTCGGAAGCCGCCGTCCTCGCTGCTGCCGAGGACCTCGGCGCGTCGCTCGACCCTCCCTCGGACGTGCACGGGTCGGCCGACTTTCGGCGACAGCTCGCCGAGGTGTCGGCCGTGCGTGCCGTCCTGCAGGCCGCCGAGAGAAGGGACGCATAGTGACGGCGCCCGCGTCGAGCCATCCCGTGACGGTCGAGATCAACGGCGAGTCGGTCGAGATCGAGGTCCCGGCGCGGAGGCTCCTCGTGCACTTCATCCGCGACGACCTGGGCCTGACCGGCACGCACGTGGGTTGCGACACCGGGAACTGCGGCGCGTGCACGGTGCACCTGAACGGGGCGCCGGTCAAGAGCTGCATGCTCCTCGCGGTGCAGGCGGACGGCGCGAGGATCACGACGGTCGAGGGCCTCGCTCCGGACGGCGAGCTGACGCGGCTCCAGCGCGCGTTCAACGAGCACCATGCGCTCCAGTGCGGCTACTGCACGCCGGGGATGCTGATGAGCGCGACCGCACTCCTGGAGCGGACCCCGCACCCCACCGAGGAGGAGGTGCGTTACGCGCTCCAGGGCAACATCTGCCGCTGCACCGGGTACGTGAACATCGTCGAGGCGGTCGTGGCCGCCGGAGGGGGAGCGTGACCACCGTCACCGAGCAGCCGGCCACGACCCTGAAGCGGGGCTTCGTCGGCCAGTCGATTCCGCGCAAGGAGGACCGCCGGCTCGTTCAGGGTCAAGGGACGTTCTTCGACGATGTCCGCCGGCACGGGATGGGCTACGTGCACTTCGTGCGCTCCCCGTACGGCCACGCGAAGATCGTCTCCATCGACGTCTCCAAGGCGCTCGAGCTCGAGGGCGTGTACGGAACGATCACGGGCGACGAGGTCGCGATCCAGACCGACCCCTTCTTCGAGATGTCCGTCGAGCCCGGCGGGCTGATCAAGGATTACGCGCTCGCGGTCGGGAAGGTGCGCCACAGCGGAGAGCCCGTCGCCGCCGTGTGCGCGGCGACGCGCGAGCTCGCGCGCGACGCCGCCGACCTGGTCGAGGTCGAGTACGAGCCCCTCCCGGTGCTCGTCGACGCCGAGGAGGCGTTGCGCGACGAGGTGATCCTGCACGAGGACGCGGGCTCGAACGTCGTCTGGACGGGAGTGTTCGACTGGGGCGACGTGGACACCGCGCTCGCCGATGCGGATCACGTCGTCAAGATCGAGCGCCTCCACTTCCACCGCTTCTCCTCGACGCCGCTCGAGTGCGCGGGCGCGCTCGTCGAGTACGACAAGGGGACGGGCGAGTGGACGCTCACCTGCAACCACCAGATGCCCGGCGTCGGGGCGATCTGGATGGCGCCCGCGCTGCGCTGCGGCATCGACAAGCTCCGCTTCGTCACGCACGACATCGGCGGCGGCTTCGGGAACAAGATCTGCCTCCACCCGCAGTACGTCGTCCTCTGCCTGCTCGCGCGGAAGCTCGGCCGACCCGTGCAGTGGACGGAGTGGCGGACCGACCAGCACATGGCCAACGCGCACGGGAACGAGCGCACGTTCCTGGACGTCGAGGTGGCGGTGAAGGCCGACGGGACGATGACCGGGTTCAAGGTACGCGCCATCGACGACTGCGGCGCGTTCCCGCGCTACGAGCCGCTCGGCTGCATCATCTGGGCGCAGGTGACGCCCGGCCTGTACGCGTGGCGGAACGTCCGCGTCGACTTCACGCAGGTCTGCACGAACAAGTCGCCGGTCTCGCCGAACCGCGGGTACTCCCGGATGCAGCACCTCTGGCTGACCGAGCGGATCGTCGACATCGTCGCGCACGAGCTCGGCTTCGATCCGGTCGAGATCCGCAGGCGGAACTACGTGAAGACCGAGCAGATGCCGTACGAGACGCCGAACGGCTGCGTCTACGACTCCGGCGACTACGCGGCCGCGCTCGACATCGCGCTCGACCTGATCGACCACGGCTCGATCGACGAGCGCCGTGCGGAGGCGGCCGCCCGCGGGAAGCTGCTCGGCTTCGGGATCGGCTCGACGCTCGACTCCGGGACGAACAACTTCGGGCAGTCGACGCTTCTCAATCCGGACCTCCAGTTCTCGGGGAACAACGAGGCCGCCTCGGTGAAGCTCGACATCTTCGGCGAGGTCGTCGTCACGCTGGGAACCGTCCCGCAGGGGCAGGGGCACGAGACGACGGCCGCGCAGGTGGTCGCTGACATCCTCGGCTGCTCGCCCGACCAGGTGAACGTCCGGCGCGGCCACGACACGTGGTTCAACTCGCACGCGGGGTTCTCGGGCACGTACGCGAGCCAGTTCGCGTTCACGGGCCTCGGCGCCGTGAAGGGGGCGGCCGATTTGCTCCGGGCGGAGATGATCCAGCTCGCAGCCGCGGTGCTGCAGGCGCCCGAGGAGGCGATCGAGCTCGCCGACGGCTTCGCCCGGATCAAGGACGGCCCCGAGGAGGCGGCGCTCCCCTTCATGGCCCTGGGGGCGATCGTGAACGCGAACAACGCCTTCCTGCCGCCAGACTTCAACCCGACGCTCAACCACCGCTACGTCTGCCGGCCGTACTTCGGGGTCGTGGACAAGGAGCGCAAGACCGGCCAGCTCACGCTCACCTACGCGACCCAGATCCACGCAGCGGTGGTGGAGGTCGATCCCGAGACGGGCGAGGTCGAGATCGTCGACTACGCCGCCGTCGACGACTGCGGCGTCCGTATCCATCCGCAGATCGTCGAGGGCCAGGTTCACGGCGCGACCGCGCACGCGATCGGCGCCGCGCTGTCCGAGGAGTTCGTCTACGACGAGGAGGGAACGCTCCTGACTGCCAACTTCTACGACTACCACGTGCCGCACGCGCTGGACATGCCCCCGCTCAAGACGGGCGCGATGGAGTCGCCGTCGCCCGTCGCCCCGCTCGGGGCGAAAGGCATGGGCGAGGGAGGAGGCGGCGGGATCCACTGCCTCTGCGCTGCGATCCAGGACGCGCTCGAACCGGCCGGACGGCCGATCGTCACGACCAGCTGCAACCCGCCGCACCGCGTGTGGGCGATGCTGCAGGATCCCGATGCGACCCGCGCCGGAGTGGAGGTGATCTCGACGTGATCGTGAGCGGCACCAAGGAGCTGTCCGCACCGCGGGAGATCGTCTGGAGCGTGATCAACGATCCGTCGGAGATGGCGGGGCTCATGCCCGGGGTGGAGAGCTTCGAGATCACGGACGAGCGGCACTGGACCGCGAAGGTGAAGGTCCCCCTCGGGCTGGGCGGCCTGAAGATGACGATCAACTTCGAGCGCCTCGAAGAGCGCCCGCTCGAGTTCGCGGCCATGCGCGCGAAGGGCCAGGGAGTGGGTGCGCTCATGGACATGACGACCTCGTTCACGCTCTCCGATGCCGGCGAAGGCACCTCGATGGACTGGGAGGCGGACGTCAAGATCGCCGGACCGGTCGGGGCGATGGGCCAGCGCGTGCTCCAGCCGATCGTGAACCAGCAGGTCACCCAGGTGCTGGCCGCGCTCGAGCAGCGGGTGACGGAAGCCGCGGCGGGCGGCGGGACCTAGAAGGGGAAGGCGAGCGGGCGTGTCGCCGCCGTTCCGGGTCGGCGTCATGCAGCTGACGATGGAGCCGCTCGAGGAGATGCTCGCCTCGGCGCGGGTCCTGGACGAGGCCGGGCTGGACACCATCTGGCTCGCCGAGGCCTACCCCTGGTGGCGCAAGCACGGGATGGAGGCGCGCTCCTCGACGGTCGTCTCCGCGCTCATGGCCCGCGAGACGGAGCGCCTCACGATCGGCTGGGGGATCATCTCGCCCTTCACGCGCCACCCGGTGCAGGTGGCGATGGACGCGCGGGTCGTGCAGGAGGCGGCAGGCCCGGGGCGTTTCCTCCTCGGCTTCGGGACCTCGAAGATCTTCCTCAACAACACCCGTTCCCAGACGACGCGTACGCTTGGCCCGATGCGCGACGCGGTCGCGATCGTGCGCGGCGTGCTCTCCGGCGAGCCGTTCGAGTACACCGGGGACACGTGGAGCGCCTCCGTGCCGGGGCTCGCTCCCAATGCGCTCACGCCTCGCGACGTGCCGCCCGTCTACGTGGCCGCGACCGCGCCGCGGATGCAGGCGCTCGCGGGCGAGATCGCCGACGGTTGCCTCACGCCCTCGATCACGACGCCCGCCTTCGTCCGCTACACGCGCGAGAACGTGGGCGCGGACATCGACATCGGCTGCACGATCGTCGCCTCCATCCACGAGTCGGACCGGGATGCGGGTCGCGACGGCGCGCGCGAGATCGCGGGCATGTACCTCGCGAACAAGTTCCAGAACATCAAGGGCGCCGCCGACACGCTCCTCGAGCTGGCCGGGATCGAGATGGAGGAGCTCGCGCCGGTCGCCGAGGCGATGGAGCACGGTGGGCGCCTGGCCGCGAAGGCGCAGGTGACGGACTCACTTCTCGACCGCTGCAAGCCGATCGCGGGCACGCCGGCGGACTGCGTCGCAGCAATCGACGAGTACCGCGAGGCCGGCTGCACCCACGTCATGCTCGAGCTCTGGGGCGACCGCCGCCGCGACCAGATCCGCCTCTTCGGCTCCGAAGTGCTGCCGTACTTTCGAGCCTAGGATCCGCGTGGGATGACAGCAGGGCTGCCGAAGATCTCCGTTGATCGTGACCGCCTGGTGGAGTGGGCGAGCCGGGCGATCGGGACGCCGAGCTTCACGGGCTCCGAGCAGGCGATGGCCGAGCTCATGGCGCAGACGTTCGCGGAGATGGGCCTTCGAGTGCAGTGGCAGCAGGTCGAGGACGGCCGCGCGAACGTGCTCGGGACGAAGCCGGGCGCGGGCGGGGGGCCGAGCCTGATGTTCAACGGGCACCTGGACACGTCGTACTCGGGCAGGGAGGCGTGGCTCGCGCACGTCCCGGGGTTCCAGCCGACCGCGTTGGTCGAGGACGGGCGCCTCTACGGGCTCGGGATCTCGAACATGAAGGGGGCGCTCGCGTGCTACGTGGAGGCGCTGCGGGCGCTCCGCGACGCCCGCGTGCGGCTGCGGGGCGACGTGTTGATCGCCGCAGTGAGCGGGGAGATCGAGAAGGCCCAGTGGGGCGACGCGCAGGGCTCGGAGTTCCGCGGCTACGCCGCCGGGACGCGCCACCTCGTGACGCACGGTGGTGTCGCGGACATGTGCATCCTCGGGGAGCCGACCGAGTCCAAGGTCGTGGTCGGCCACTTCGGCTCGCTCTGGCTCCGCATCTCGACCCACGGGCCCTTCGTCCACACGGCGTTCAGCGAGGGGAAGCGGAACCTCAACTCGATCCTCCGCATGCGCGACGTGCTCGAGGCAGTGCTCGAGTGGATCCCGAGCTGGGAGGACGACCCGGAGAATGCATACCGCGGGACGAGGGCAATCGTGAACGTGGGAGGCATCGAGGGCGGGTTCGGGTGGCGGGTGTCGCGGACACCGCACCGCACCGATCTCTTCCTCGACGTCCGGGTACCGCCGACGAAGGACATGCCGGTCGCACGCCGGCAGGTGCTCGACATGGTGCGGGGACTCGCGGAGCGCTTCCCGGAGCACGGGGTCGAAGGCGAGGTGTACGTGACGGCGCCCGGCGCCGAGATCGCCGAGGACCACCCGCTCGTGAGCGCACTCGAGGCCGCGCACGCCGAGGTGTTCGGGTCGCCGCCCCGACGCGACGTGACGCGCTGGTTCTCGGACGCCTCCGTGCTGACCCGGTACGGGATCCCGACCGTGAACTACGGGACGTCCAGCGGGCTCCTGGACACGGTGAAGGGCGAGAACCTCGAGATCGACGGCCTCGTCAAGACTGCCGAGGTGTATGCCCGCGCGGCGATGAAGGTCTGCGGGGTGGCGTGAAGCTCGTCACCTTCGGCGAGGGCGAGGGACGTGTCGGCGTCCTCGACGGCGAGGAGATCGCGGTCCTCGACGCCCCCACGATGCGCGCCTACTTCCAGCATGGCGGAGCGGACGAGACGAGAGAGCGCGTCCCGCTCGCCGAGACACGGCTCCGCTCGCCGATCGTCCCGAAGAAGCTCTTCCACACCGCCGGCAACTTCCGCGAGCACGAAGAGGAGTCGAAGCGGGTCGGCTGGAC
>Ga0233417_10000124_pt1 | contig 20616 bp, 18 predicted proteins | sample Sed_MG_FD_189023 | JGI IMG/M metagenome (GOLD analysis project Ga0233417, IMG submission 189023) | Sediment microbial communities from Lake Towuti, South Sulawesi, Indonesia - Sediment_Towuti_2014_0.5_MG | ecosystem: Environmental > Aquatic > Freshwater > Lake > Sediment | place: Indonesia... | reverse complement strand
CAAGTCGCGCTCCACGCTGTATCGCAAAGATCCTCGCCATGTCGCGTTTTGCAGGTCGGCCAACGCCGGAGGAGGCGGCGTGCCGGCCAGCGATTGCCAGCAGGAGAATGCGTCCCCCAACGGGGCGCCGCTGCTTTCCATCTCCAGAGTGAGTTGCTTCTCTGCCGGTCCGATGCGAACTTCCACCGTGATCCCTTCGTGCCCGTTGATTACGGCGGGTGTCTTGGCAATCCGCCAGGCGTCCTGCGCAATGGAGAGCGTCGGCTGAGGCAACTCAAGCGCCAGGCTCCTGCTCGAAGTCGCCTTCGCCGCCTCAGCTCGGACCATTCCCTGAAAACCTGATCCCGGCGAGTACCCGATGGCGCCGGTCAATTCGCCCTCCAGTTGCAACCCCTCTGGCACTTTGAGCCCGAGCTGAGAAGCCAGATGCGCCGCACTTTGGAGAGGCGCTTTCTCCAGCACGACGATGGAACCCCACGTGAGATCCTGCCAGTAGTTCCGCAGGCGGAGTAGAAGCGAAAATGGCACAGGATCCGCTTGCCGCAGTGGAGTCCTAAACTCAATCTCCTCGTTGGCTAGGTCGAGCAATCCTGTGAAGTCCAACCCCCAGGCGGCCCCGGCCGGCCATAGCCAGGCCCATCGCTGTGTTTCCTGCAATTGCATCCGGCCTTTGATCTCCAACCGTGACAGATCTCCTTGCACCTGGGCGCTGCAAGACAGGAAACCCTCGACGGCCGGACCGGTTCTTCCGGTGGCCGCCAGCAGATCGGAGACGGCGGTTCGCTCTAGCGCGACGCTCATGGCGACCCGGCCGCCGGCCGGGTCGAGAAAGTTCACCCGCCCCCGGCCGCTCAGGCGCGCAAAACCATGGGCCGGCCGGTCCGTCCTCGCCACTGAGCCGGCAACACGAACAACGAGCTCTGATTGCCGCGAGGAGGGCTCCACGTGCAGATCCACGTCACTGAGATAAACAACATGCTTCCTGTCTGCGGTCTTCACGTTGATCCTGCCCTCTTCGAACGAGACGCCCATGCCTCGAACATCGGCGTCTGACTGCATGGCAACGAAAGACCGGAGCACTGGCTCCAGGTTCCAGGCGCCCGCGCCGGATTTCATGAGGTTCAGACTGGCTCCCGCAGCCGTGATTTCGCGAAGCCTCAACCTGCCCTTCCACAGGCTTGAGAAAGCGATGTCGAAGGAAACGGCGTCGGCGTAAAGGAAAGGCTCCGGCCCGAACCGTGGATCTTCGTGAACCACGATGTTGGCCGCTGTTATGCCGGGCTGGGGAAGCGCGCGGAGGCGTAGTCTGCCCTGCATTTCGACTCGCCTGCCGAGCACGCGCTCCAGTTCCGCCTGGAGCGGTCCCCTCAACTGATCCGCCGGCAGGTAAGGTGCGGCTGCAACTGCCCCGAGGACCAGGGTGGCGCAAGTAGCCGAAAAGAACCATCTCCTCGCCCGCAGCCGCCGGGCTCCCGACAATTCAGTGGCCGGGTTCACCGCCCTCCTTCTTTATCCCATCCTGCAAGCGCGGCCTGATATTGCTCCAGCGTGTCGATGTCGGTGAGGATTCCCGGATCCGAAACGTCCACGTATTGAATCTGGCTCTCATGTCTGTGGATCAGTTCGCGCGCCTGCGCGTCATCCGGCATTTCGAGCGCCTCCTTCCGCACTTCCTCGCCGATGCAAACCGGGTGCCCTCGTTTTCCGTTATGCCGGGGAATGACAATCGATTCTCGGGCTGGCACTGCAAGGAAGGCAGACGCAATGGCGCTCACGGTCTCCTGACGAATCAGCGGGTAATCCACGGGAGTGAAAATGACCCCCTCGTAGCCTTCCCCAATGCTCCCCAAACCGCAGCGCAGAGAGCTGAACTGTCCGAGTTGGGGCTGCCGATTAGTAACAAACTTGGCCCCGGCGGGCGCTCGGATGCCTTTGAGCACCTCTTGGGCCTGGTACCCCAGCACTGCCCAAACACCGTCACAGGAGGGCACAAGGAGCCACAGAAGCCGTTCCAGAAAGGTCTGCGGCCCCAACCTTAGCAATGCCTTGGGCCTGCCCATCCGCGTGGACGCTCCTCCAGCCAAGACAAGCCCGGCAAGCTTCACTTCAGAAGTGCTCGAAGGGACGCGTTCAGGTATATGGATTTCGAGATCGACTTCCAATCCGAGGGTGCTTTTCGGCGCACGGCGATCATCTCTGCCACCACCGAGATCGCGATCTCCTCCGGAGTGACGGCGCCGATCTCCAGGCCCATCGGCGCATGCAGGCGATCGAACGCCTCTCTCGGTATCCCTTCCTTTTCGAGCTCCTTCATGATTGACAGCGTCTTTCTCTTGCTGCCGATCATCGCAAGGTATCGAGCCGGCGTTCCCAGGGCCCACTTCAGAACCCTCATGTCGTCCCGGTGGCCCCGCGTCACTATAATCACGTAGCTCGTGTCCCTCACGTCGAGCTTGGGAAACACGGCCTCATATTCCTCGGCGTGGATTTCCGCCGCCTCCGGAAATCGATCCGCATTGGCGAACGTGTCCCGGTCGTCGATGACGACAGTGGCGAATCCAGCCAGCGTCGCCACCTTGGAGATGCTCTTGGATACGTGGCCGGCGCCGAAGATGTAGGCTCTTGGCTGCGGAATGACTGGCTCCACAAAAACGTTCAACTGACCTCCACAGATCAAGCCGTTGTCGTAAACAACGTCTGTAGACAGGCTGAAACTCAAATGCCGGGGTTGTTCCGATTCGATGACTTCGCGCGCGGCATTCCATACCTCCGCTTCCACACAGCCGCCGCCGACGGTGCCCATCATCGAGCCGTCTTCACGGACCAGAAGCTTGGCGCTCTCGTAGCTCGGGATCGAGCCATTCACTTGGACGATCGTCGCCACGGCGCATTTTTGCCCAAGCCTCCTCAACCGGACGATTTCCTCGAAAAGGTCCATCGGCCTCGATTATAACGCGCTGGTGCAGCCACGATTGATAATCTGAAAGGAGTGCTGGTCAAGGCTCTTATCTTCGATCTCGACGGGGTGATTGTCGATTCCACGCCAATGCACACAACCGCTTGGGAGCGATACCTGAAAAGTCATGGCGTAGCCCGGAATTCGGTTCGATCGAGGATGCTGGGTCTGCACAACGACGACGTGGTGCGGAACTTCTTTGGCGTCGATCTGAGTCCAGCCGACATCGCCCGTCACAGCGCGGAAAAGGAGGCGCTTTACCGCGAACTGATAGGGCCTCGCCTGGAAGAATTCCTGGTGCCCGGAATTCGCGAATTTCTGGCGAGCATGGGGGGAATCCCGATGGCTGTCGCCTCCAATGCCGAGGCCGCTAATGTGGACTTTGTTCTGGAACGGTCTGGACTTCGCCCCTATTTCCCCATCGTCGTTGACGGCTATCAGGTGGCACGGCCCAAGCCGCAGCCGGACATCTACCTCAAGACGGCCGAGTTGCTGAACGTCAGTCCGTTGGATTGCCTGGTCTTTGAGGATTCCGGGGTCGGAGTGCGCGCCGCTTGTGCGGCCGGCTGCTCCGTGATTGGCGTTTCCACCTCCACATCCGATCTTTCCGGCGTCGCTTATATCGTTCGGGATTTCACGGACCGCCGCCTGCAAGGCTTGGCCAGAATCCGTATGGAGGGATGATTCCATGGGCTTCGTCTTCGTTCCATTGCTGCTGCTGGCTCTGAGCGTGTCCGCCGGGGCGCAGGATAAGTACTCCGGGCCGCGTCCGCAGAAGCCGGATATTCCTTATCTGCTTCATGCCTCCACGCTGGTCGAAACGGAAGCCGGCGAGGCCATGGAGGAGAAGACAAATGACTTCGCCATCAATTACATTGCCGGCGCAGGTTCCCCGGTCCGGACTCCGCTCGCCGAGCCCATCTTCCTGGTCGCCGTGGAGAAGCTCGAAGTTCAAAAGCTGCAACTATACAAGTTGGATGTCAAAGGCGGCCGGAGACAGGTCGCGTTTCCGGTCAGTCCGAAAAAACAGAGAGACGCGCCGCAGCCGGTCCGGCTTTCCCTGGTCAGGCTGGACCCGGGACTGTTTCGCGTCGAGGCCAGTGAAACCCTTGCCAACGGCGAGTACTGCTTGTCTCCTGCCGGGTCGAACCGCGTCTTCTGCTTTCAGGTGTACTGAATGCGACCGCTGGTCCCGGCGCTCCCGATTCCTGCTAAAATCCGCTTATGTTCAATGGTCTGGAGCACACGGCGATAGCCTCGCCCAACCCCGAAGCGCTGGCCGGCTGGTATCGCGATTACCTCGAGTTCATCATCAATTTCACGTACGACGGCAACTACTTTGTCCGCGCCGCCAACGGCACCATGCTGGAGATCATTCCCTCCGAGGGCAGCCGGGCGCCTCAAAAGATGAAGGACCCTGGAATCCGGCATCTAGCCATCGACGTGGAGGATTTCGACGCGGCCTACCAGGTCCTCAAATCCAAGGGCGTCAATTTTCTTACGGAACCTTACGAGAACCAGGGCAACCGGCTGGTTTTCTTCACTGATCTCGACGGCAATATCCTGCACCTGATCAGCCGGCCGCAACCCTTGCCCTGAGCGGCCGGCGATTGCTCACCGCGGGTCAATTCTTTGCTTCTTAGCCGGACCTTCAAAGCCTTCGAGTATCGGGAATTTCGCCTGATGTGGATGGTGGCCTGCACCTCCAGCATCGGTACCTGGATGCAGAAGCTGGCCCAAAGCTGGCTGGTTCTCCAGATTTCCGGCTCCTCCCTGATGCTGGGCCTGGACAGTTTCCTCGGTGAAATCCCCATCTTTCTTTTTTCCCTCGTCGGCGGCGTCGTGGCCGACCGCGCCGACAGGCGGCATTTGTTGATCGCTTCCCAGTTTGTCCAGATGACTTGTGCGTTGCTGCTGGCAGCGCTTGTTGCCACTGACACTGTTAGGGTGTGGCATATACTCTCCCTGTCGTTTCTCGTTGGACTCGCCCAGGCTTTTGGAGGACCTGCCTATCAGGCTCTCATCCCGACTCTCGTCGGTCCCAGTGATCTCCCAAACGCTATCGCGCTGAACTCGATCCAGTTCAACCTCGCTCGAATCGTTGGGCCGGTGCTTGGAGGACTGGCCCTTACGCAGTTGGGCGCGTCGTGGTGCTTCTTCCTCAATGGCCTCTCTTACATCGCGGTAGTCGCTTCGCTGCTGGCCGTTCGTCCCCGTTTCCTGCCGGCGCCGACCGAAGAATCGATGCTGGCCAGCATGAAGAGCGGGATATCCTTCATCCGGAGGCAGGCCTCGATGGAATCCCTCATCGCGCTGGCTTTTCTGACAACTTTTCTAGGCATCCCTCTCATCATCTTCCTACCGGTGTTCGTGCGCGACGTCTTTCATCAAGGCCCAAGCGCATACACTCTCCTGCTCTCCGTCTCCGGTGCAGGTTCGGTGGCGGGAGCCCTGGCGGTCGCTGCCTTCAGCCACAGCGCACACAGGGGCCGAATGACGCTTTTCATCATCGTTTTCCTTGGGGTTTGCACGGCTGCTTTTGCCGGCTCCAAGTCGATTTTCCTGAGCTGCGTGGTCCTCTTCCTCGCCAGTGCAGCACTGATAGCGGTCTTTGCTCTCGTTACCTCCCTGGTGCAGCTCACCGCCACCGACGAAATGCGCGGCCGCGTAATGAGCGTCTACAACGTGGCCTTCCGTGGCGGCATGCCTATTGGAAACCTCGCCGCGGGCAGCCTCATCGAAAAATTCAATGCTCCGGCTATCATTGCTTTAAACGGACTGCTTCTGACATGCCTTGGTGGCTATTTTCTCCTCCCGCGGCGCAAGATCTCCTCTCTATGAGAAAGCTGGCCCTGCCCGGCCTGGCGATTGCCGGCGCCGTCCTTCTCGCCGCGCCCGCGCGGACCCCCGCGGAGCAGGCTCTTGACCGCCAGGACCGCCTGGCGCTGGAACGTCTTGTTCAGCAAGCGGAGGAGGCGGCGCAAAAGGGCCCCGCGGATCCGGCAGCGCAGTACAATCTGGCGGCCGTCAGTTCGACCATGGCGCAGCTGGCCATGGAACTGGGTGACAAAGCGGCAGTTCGCCAGGTCGCGCAATCAGGGATTCAAGCTGCCCGCAAGGCTCTGGCGGCTAAGCCGAACTCGGCCGAGTATCACCGCATCTTGGGTACTTTGTGCGGCCAGATCATTCCAGCCGATTTGCTGGCCGCTCTCCGCTACGGACGCTGCGCTCTGGATTCCCTGAACAAAGCCGTTCAACTGGATCCGAATTCTCCAATGGTCTGGTTAAGCCGCGGAGTGGGCAACTACTACCTGCCGCCGGCCTTTGGTGGCGGGGTCGATACGGCGATCAAGGACCTGCAAAAAGCTCTAGAACTCGATCCCAGGCTGGCCGATGGCCACCTCTGGCTCGGCATTGCCTTGCGCAAGGCAAAACGGAACGAAGAGGCAAGACGCGCCATCGCCAAGTCGCTCGAGTTGAATCCTGGCCGGGTCTGGGCCAGACAGCAGCTTGAAAAAACACCGCGCCAATGAACAGCCACCGCCGTGTTGCGCTCGGGGCCGTCCTCGTCCTGGCGGCGCTTGGCTTCTTCGTTTTCCCTGGCAGCACCTACCTTCAGCAAGACACGCAGATTTGGGTGCCGATGATGGAGCATCTCAGGGACAACGCTGTCCTCGATCGGGACATGCTGGCCAAGCGCCCGCACCTCGCCTACACGATCTACGACGAGGCCGCGCTTCTTCTCAGCCGTCTCGCTAGTCTCCCGCTGGAGTATTCGCTCCGCCTCCAGCAATTCGTTGCCCGGGCATTCGGCATCTATGGCGTCTGGCTGTTGGCCTGCTCGGCGGGTCTGTCCGGAAGGCTTGCGCTTCTGGTGGCGGGCTTCTATTCGCTTGGCGCGACGATTGCCGGACCGGCGGTGCTGACCCTGGAATATGAGCCAACGCCGCGCGCGATTGCCGGGCCCCTGCTGATGCTATCTCTTGGCCTGGCCATGTCCCTGCGATTTCTACCTGCGGGCGTGGCTTGCGCCATGGCGTTCCTTTACCACCCTCCGAGCGCAGTTCCCGTCCTGTTCGCCTTTTTGCTGTTGGCCGCCTTTCATATGTCCGGCGCGTCGCGCCTCAGGTTGTGGCTTCCGCTGGTGGCCGCATTCGCCCTGCTCGTCGTTTTCGCGAAGCTCCAGATCGGGATTCGCGAGCATCAGGACCTGTTCGGCCGCATCGACCCGGAACTGGAAAAGATGCAGCGTTTCCGCGGCGCCTACAACTGGATCAGCATGTGGCGCCCCCAATTGTTCCAGCACTTCGAGTTCCTCGGACTGATCGGGATCGCCGCCGCCGTCCGCCTGCGCGACGTCTTAAGCTCCCAATTGCGGCTGACGATGGTCTTCCTCACGCTATCCGGCTGGCTGGGCGTGGCGTCTTCCTACGTGCTGCTTGAAGTTTTGAAGTGGTCTTTGGTGCCCCAGATTCAACCGGCCCGGGCACTGGCGTTCACCGCCCTGTTTGCCGGAATCGGCTCGACGATTGCCGCGATTCGCGCGGCCGGGCAGCGCCGCTACGGGGAGTCGTTTGCGTGGTTCCTCGCTGTATACGCTATCCCCATGCAGGCCGAGATCCTGCCGCTTCTGCTGCCGGACTTGCGTTCCGCTCAGCCCGTTGTCAGGTGCCTGGTACTTTTGGGCATTGCCGGCTTGGCGGTTCTAGCTGTCCGTTTCGCCGGCAAACCGGGTTGGCGAGGCGCAACATTGCTGTTCGCCGCGCTTCTGGCGCCCCTCGTGCTATACCCGACCGTCGCCGAGGTAGTGAATTACCCCGAACTGCACTATCCTGAGCTTTACGATCTGTCTGCCTGGGCCGGAAGCAACACTTCGAAGGATTCGGTCTTCCTGTTTGCCGGATTCGGGAAGGACCTGGACTCCGGAATTTTCCGCGCCCGCGCCCTGCGGAACATTTACGTCGACTGGAAGGGCGGAGGCCAGGTGAACATGCTGCGGGAATTCGCCGACGAGTGGTGGGAACGGTGGACAGCGACCCTGGAAGAGGAGTTCACTCCGGCGAGTATTCCGCGGATGGCCGGTCTCGGCATCGACTATATCGTCGTGAGACCGTCGCAGAAGGTTTCCGGATACACCCCGTCCTTTGAGAACAGTCGATACGTTGTCTACAGGATTCGCTGAGCCGCTACTGGCCCAGATCGATACCGAGTTTCCTCAGTTCCTCGGCGTAGTAGCGCCGGTGGAGCAGGCTCCACTCCTCAGTGCCTTCCGGGATTTCCTTCTTCTGGCTGCGGATCTTGGTTCTGGCCGCGCGGTCGACTTTGTCCTCGGTCTGGAGAATCTCGGTAATTGCCTTCACCACCTCCAGCCGGACATCATTCATGTCTTTCTTCAGGCGGAAATCGCGCGACTTGCGCATCATTGTCACCAGCTTGTGCGAGATGTCTGTGATCTTGTCCCGCGACAGCTTCATCGAGTCGCCGGTATCCCGCCCGGAGGCCCGCACTACTTTGCGCTGCGTGATGATCGTGTTCTTGATGCGCCGGAACATCTCCTGGTAGCTCACGCCTTCCCGCCGCATGTAATCGGTGTACTGGCTCAGAATCTCTCGAACTTCGTCGTTCAGGCGGTCCTCCACCACTAGTTCTTCCGTGATCAGTTCGCCGATCGCTTGGACGCCTGTTTGAGGATGGCCGGCTTCTATGGCGTGCGGAGTGAGGCGCTTGACTATTTGGCGGGCGAGGTAATCAATGAACTCCTTGGGAAGCAACATCCGGTTGGGCTTACACTCCTGACCGTCTTTACGTTAGTCTAATGACCGCGTCTCGTGAGTGTCAAATCTCGGGGTCTCCCCGATGATCTGCGAGGAAATCCTGATCGATTTCCTTCCGGCCCCGGTACCCCTCCTCCGCCCCGTGCCAGTAACGGATGGCCTCTTCGCCCAGCCGCCAGCAAAGCATCACCTCGCGCCCTCCCAGTAGGGTCGGAAAGTCGACCAGCCCGATGTCAAGGTCTTTGACGAGGATACCTGTCTGCTGCACGGATTCCACGACTTCACGCAGGCGCATGGCGGTGGCGTCCATTCTCGCTCTAACCCTGAGAAGCTCCTGCCTGTCGATCAGAACCCCGCCCAGGCGGGACACCCGCTCGTTGTACCGCTGGATCTCCTTCTGGGCGCTCTGGTTTTCCCGCTTCAGCGTTATGGCCTGTTCGATCTGCTCCTTGAGCGCCGGCAGAAGCCGTTCTGCTTGCTGCAACGTGAAGTAGCGCGGCATTCGGCATCCCGCCTTGCGCTGGCTAAATGCCGCTGATTTGCACGGCTACCGACCGGCTTCGTGGCCCGTCGAACTCCGCCAGGATGATGCTCTGCCACGTGCCGAGCAGCACCTTGGCGTTGCGAATTTGCAGGCACAGCGTCTGCCCCATGATCATGCCGCGCAGGTGCGCATCGGCGTTTTGGCGATCGCAGTCCGAGTGCTCCGGGTCGTTGTGCCGGTAATAGCGTTCCCGCTCGACCGCTTCCTCCAAAAACCGTTTCACGTCTTGCAGCAGCGCGTCCTGCCACTCATTCAGGAAGAGCGCCGTCGTCGTGTGCAGCGACTGCAAGTGAATCAAACCGTCTCTGATTCCGCTCTTGGTGACGATATCGTTGATGCGATCGGTGATATTCAGAAGCTGCATCCGGTCGCTTGTAAGCCAGTCGACAATGCGATTGAAGATTCGGAAATGCCCCCCTGCCGGAGGTACATGTGTGGCTGACCTTCCTTCGCTTCTAACCTAAACCTGCGGGCGCGTCCATTAGCATTCTCCTTCGAGTTCAAGCTCAGCAAAAGGCTCCAAAGGGGGCGGGCCGCCAGCGAAGAATACCCTAACCCATACAGCAGATTCTACAATGTTCCCAATCGCTAGCGTACCGGGGACGTCTCCGCCGCTTGTTGCCGCGAAAAGCGTCCCTCGACATACCCGTTCAGGATCTCGATGAATTCCTCGACAATTCGATCGCCCTTCAAAGTCAGCGCCAGTTTGCCGTCGACGAACACCGGAGCTTTGGGTTCCTCAAACGTGCCAGGCAGCGAGATGCCGATATCGGCGTGCTTCGATTCCCCTGGCCCGTTCACAATGCACCCCATCACTGCCACTTTCAGCTCCTCGACGCCATCGTATGCTTCCTTCCACCTGGGCATCTGCTTGCGCAGGTAGCTCTGAATCTCCTCCGCCATCTCTTGAAAGAACGTGCTTGTGGTGCGGCCGCAGCCAGGGCACGCTGTCACCTGCGGCGTGAAGCTCCGTAGGCCCATCGACTGGAGAATCTGCTGGCAGACGAGCACCTCTTCGGTACGGTCTCCGTTCGGAGCCGGCGTCAGCGATGCCCTGATCGTGTCGCCGATTCCTTCCTGAAGCAGCACGGCCAGCGCCGCGGTGGTTGCCACGATGCCTTTGGCGCCCAACCCCGCTTCGGTCAGGCCGAGGTGCAGCGGATAGTCGCAGGCAGCCGCCAGGTCGCGGTAAACCGCGATCAGATCCTGCACCCCGCTCACCTTGGCGCTCAGGATGATGCGGTCGTGGGACAGTCCGTAGAGCTCGGCTGCGCGCGCGGAAAGCAGGCAGCTTTCGACAATCGCCTTCCGCGTTACCTGCTGCGCATCCAGCGGTTCCGGCAGGCGGGAGTTTTCATCCATCAGGCGCGTCAGCAGCGCCTGGTCCAGCGATCCCCAGTTCACCCCGATACGGACCGCCTTGCCATGCTCGATGGCCGATTCAATCATCGTCCGGAAATTATCGTCGTGTTTCTTGCCGATGTTCACGTTTCCCGGGTTGATTCTGTACTTGGCCAGCGCTCGTGCGCAGTCAGGGTATTTCTTCAGCAGAATGTGGCCGTTGTAGTGGAAGTCGCCGATAATTGGAACCCTGACGCCGAATCTGTCGAGGGTGTCGGCAATTTTCGGAACGGCTGCGGCGGCATCTTCGGTATTAACGGTGACGCGAACCAGTTCCGACCCCGCACGCGCCAGTTCCATCACTTGGTTGACGGTGGACTGCACATCGGACGTGTCCGTGTTGGTCATCGATTGCACGACGATCGGGTGGTTTCCGCCCACCTTGACGCCGCCCACGTCGACCACGGCCGACCTCCTGCACCGGGAAAACGCCATCACACCTCCAAAGAACCTGATTTTACCAATCGGCCATCCGGCACGCCCGCGGTGAGGTATGCTGGCCCTGAACGATGATCGAAACAATCGCAATCATGATTCTGGCCCTGCCCATGTTGGCAGGCGCCGAGCCCAAGTACCTCCTCGTTCGCGGAGGGGCGCTCGGCGTCCAGCGGGTGGACGACTTCGAAATGGCCGCCCATCCGGTTACCAACGCCGAATATGCCCGCTTCGCCGCCGAGACCGGACATGCCGCGCCACTGCACTGGGTGGATGGCAAGCCGCCTGCCGGAATGGAAAACCACCCCGTAATTTTCGTGGACCGCTACAACGCGGCCGGTTACGCGGGCTGGCTGTCGAGAAAGGAAGGGCGCGTATATCGTCTACCCACGGCAAGCGAATTCGAATATGCCGCGCGCGGCGGCGACCTGCATGCCAAATACCCTTGGGGCAATGAGCCGGCGGCCGGCAAGGCCAATTTCGATGGGGAAGGGAGCCGCACTTTTGCCGAGTGGCGTAAGTACCTGCAACCGGTGGCGAGCTACTCGCCCAACAGGTGGGCCTCTACGACATGGCCGGCAACGTCTGGCAGATGGTGGACAGTTATCCCGACCCGGCCGTGGCGCGCTTTAAGTACCGGATTGAGCGCAGCGAGGATTTGGAGACAAGCATTGCCGGCGGCTCCTGGGCTCGCGCCGCTTATTACCTGGAGTGCAGTGTTCGTGGCGGCGCCTCACCGGGAATACGCCACCCTGACCTGGGCTTCCGTCTTGTCCGCGAACCAGCCGGGAGCACGCATTTCCGCCGGCAGGTACGCCGTCTGATTGCCCTTCCGGCCGGGCCCTCGCGAATCTACCTTGGCTGGCAACTCCTTCCTTCGGATAGTGCGGAGACCGCCTTCCACGTTTACCGTAGCAGCCGCCGCGACACCGCCGGCCAGCGCTTGACCTCCAGACCGGTCGCCATTTCGACAAGTTTCTTGGACGAGGCGCCGCCAGCCTCCAACCGTGTTTACTATCGCGTCCGCCCCGTTGGGGCCGGTGGAGAGGAAGGACCACCCTCGGAGTGGGCGGCAGCCGAGGCGGGCGGCGAACCCACCCACGCCGCCATGATCATTGAGCCGACGGCGGCGCAGGGCGGCTTTCTGCCCGTTTTCGGCGACCTGGACGGAGACGGCGTCCTTGACGCCGTCATCCGGCTCGACAACGGCCTCCGCGAAATGTCGCGCGATACCAGTCTGCCGGTGGAACTGGAGGCCTTCACTCATTACGGCCGCCAGCTTTGGCGCCGGCCCCTGGTCTGGCACGATCGCTGCTTCGGCAGCGCCAACAATGTACCCGTTGTTGTGTACGACCTGAATGGTGACGGCAAATCCGAAGTCATCGCCCGCGTCCAGGAGGATGGCAAGATCTGGCTGGCCGTCCTCGACGGGATGTCCGGGCGGACGCTGCGGCGCACGCCCTGGACGGAGATGGTCAGCGACTTCTCGAAGTCCTCCACCCGCATTCACATGTCGGTCGCCTTCCTGAACGGCAAGACGCCGGCGCTGGTCACGCAGACCGGGCTCTATGAGAACGAGATCCTGGACGCCTACGACGGCGAGTTGAACAAGTTGTGGCAATACCGCAGCTTCGCCGAAACCAACGGCAGCGGATCGCATCACATCGACATTGCCGATGTTGACGGCGACGGCCGCGACGAGGTCTTCAACGGCACGATGCTGCTCAACCCCGACGGCTCGCTCCGCTGGGCGCTGTACCGCGAACATCCCGATATCGTTGCCATCAAGCACATCCTGCCGGGCCGCAAGGAGCGCCAGGTTTTCTTTGCCGTCGAAAGCAATGTCCACGCCGGCGCTTATGTCGTGGACGCTTCGACCGGGAAGGTCCACTGGAAGCTGAACCGCGAGGACGATCCGCGTTGGGTTCATGCGCATACTGGCTGGGCCTCCGACATCTACGAGGCATCGCCGGGCATGGAAATGCTCACCAACCGCGACGGGCACCTGGTAAAGGACCTGGTCCTCTTCTCCGCCGAAGGCAAGATTCTGATGAATCCGTTTCCCCAGGGCTGGTATCCGGTGAACTGGACCGGGGCAAGCGTGCGCGAGCTGATGTCGTCGGATGGCCGCGCCCTCACCCGCTTCAACGGGATCAGCGTGACGCCTCTCAGCAGTACGCCGCCAAACCCGGAATCCAAGGGGAGCTGCCGGATGGTCGCCGACCTGTTGGGCGATTACCGTGATGAAGTCGTCTGCACGGGCGTTACCAGGGAGGGGAAGTCCGCACTCTTTGTTTACACGAACACCGAAATCGCCCGCCGCAGGGAGATCACTCGCACGGCCAGCCGGGAGTATAACCTCTGGATTGCGCAACTTTACCGGCCAAAGTACAGGAGAGGGGTCGCCGGCTGCGGTCTGAAGCAGTATTCTTTTTTCGTTTGAATCTGACTTTACCGGGAGGGTGAAGGCCCGGCCAACAGATCGAGACTTTCGCAGGCGACGGTCAGCGGCGGGCCTTCACGCCAGCCGTGATTCTCTTTGTCGCACTGCCAGACCCCAAAGACAACGTTGAGCCGGGGTAGTTCCGTTGGATCTCCTGCCGCGGCTGTGCCCGCTCTGCCAAGACCACACCATCATCGGCCACGGGCGGCGACTCCGGCAGGCCCACGACGACCAACATCAGCGCATCTGGGTGCGGCGCGGCATGTGTCGGCCGTGCGGGAAGACCTTCACCATTTTGCCCGACTGGCTGGCGCCGTCAGGACATTTCAGTTTGCGTTGCCGACAGCAGGCCTGCGAGCGAATCGCCGCCGGCGATACTGCTGAGCAAGCAGCGCCTGACTGCAAGGATCTGTCTCGCTCGCCGGAGGCATCCACCATTCGCCGATGGGCACAGCGGCGGCTCCTGAGCTTGTGGTGCTGGGCCGGAACCAAAGGCCAGCACTTTCTCCAGGCGCCCACCATCCTTGCCTGGGATCTGGCCGCGCTGTGCCGTATTCTGCCGTTCGAGGCAAGAAGCCCGTGAATCGTCAGGCGCTCGACGAGTTGAAGCAGAAGATTCCCCTGCTGGATTATCTTCAGGCGCATCAGTGGCGGCCCGCACGACAACTCAGCCGGGGCCGATGGATGGGGCTCTGCCCGCTGCATCGCGACCACTATCCCAGCTTCCTCGTGGACCCCAACAAAGGCCTGTTCTACTGCTATGGCTGTGGACGCGGCGGCGACGTGATTCGCTTTGCCGAGATCTATCACGACGTGAGGTTCCCGCAAGCCCTGGCATTGCTGCGCCAATGGGGTGGCTCGGCACCCTTACTGCAGGAAGCTGCGGGCTTCTATCGCATGCAGTTACACCGGCACGGCGAGGCGGTTGCGTATCTGCACCAACGCGGGATCCACTGGGCAGAGATCGTCGAGCACATGCGGATCGGCTATGCGCCTGGCGGTTGTCTGCGAGGCTGGCTGACAGAATTGGGCCATCCCCTGACGGCTCTGCAACAGGCCGGCTTGGTGACCACCACCGGCCACGATGCATACAAGCACCGGATCGTTTTCCCCCTGGAGGGTAATCTTTACGGGCGCAGCATCTCGGCTTCGGCGCCGCCGCACCGGTTTCTGCCTGGCAGTAAAGGCGGCCTGTATCGCTGGGACGAAGTTCGGCGCTATCGGGAGGTGATCCTTGTCGAGGGTCTATTCGATTACGCCGTGCTGTGGCAGGCGGGTTTTCACAACGTGACCTGCAGCCTGGGAACGCATCTCAACCGACAGCAGTTGCGGCAGTTGTCCGACGGCCATCGAACCGTTTATCTCGCCTTTGATGCGGACTCAAACGGCACTGGCCAACAGGCAGCGCAAACCCTGGCAGACCGACTGCGCGAGCAAGGCTCGAATGCTCGTAACGTCTCCTTGCCCGAGGGCCACGATCCAAACTCGTGGTTCGTGCAGGGCGGTGACGCGCAACAGTTCCAGTCGCTCCTGGAGAACGCTCAGCCATGAAGTTCCGCGTCATCGATCTGCAGACCTCGCAAGACTCGCGAAGTCCGGCTCGCGTCATCGAGCAGAGCACCGGCCGAGAGGTGGGTTGGGTGAACCGCTATCTGGATCGCGAGTACGTACGCCGGTTGGCCGACCGGAGTCTGCGCCTCTACGCGCACAACCTGCTGCACTTTGTCCGCTGGTGGGCAAGCATCCATCGCACCGGCGACGTTTTGGAACGAGATCTCACCGAATCGACGCTCCTGGAGTATCTGCGTTTTCAGTCCGGTTTACAACCACGGCCTTCCGGGTCCACCATCAACGCACGCATCGCCGTCGCCGATCGCGCCCTTCGCAACGAGTTTCCCGACGCCCCTTGCCAGATCGCCCGAGGATTCCATCAAGCCTATCTGCGCCGCCGCCCGATGGGCTTGGCCAGGCCGCGCTGGGCCGTCAGCCGGTTGCGGGTCAAGGAACCCAAACGCAGCATCGTGCCGCTCTCCCTCGACGAGGTGGCTCGCTTCTGGGCAAGTTTTCGCACTACCCGCGACCTGGCCATCGTCGGTCTGATGCTCCTGCAAGGATTGCGGTCCGCGGAGGTCTTGGCTTTGAATCCGGACGATGTGCTGCTTTCCGAAGGGCAGCTGCGCGTTCGCGGCAAAGGGAGCAAACTGCGCTTCCTCCCACTGGCGCCGGAGACGGTTCAGCTGCTCGATCATTACCTGCGACTGGAACGGCCCAATCCTTGCAGTGCTGCGCTTTTCGTTTCTTTGAAAGGTCCCGCGCGGGGGCACCGCATGACACCGGCCGGTCTGCGCTCGCTGTTTCGGTATCACCGCCGAACCACCGGAATCAAGCTCGCCAACCCACATCGGTTTCGGCACACGTTCGCCTCCGACATGGTGCGGGCCGGCGTCAGCCTCCCTGCGCTCATGCGCTTGATGGGCCACTCCGATATCCAAACCACTTTGTTATATGTGCAGGTCACTCCGCAAGACGTCTACCGCGAGTACGCGCGCGCCGTGGCTCATCATATACGGCCTCTGCCGGGGAATCTACCGTGAAGCGCGCACGGCGACCGCCGCTTCCGCATCCGCTGGCGGATTCCTTCGACCGCGCCGTCGCATCGCTCGGAGCTGCGCTCCACCCCGAAACCATTCGGCACTACCGCGGAACCGTCCGCAACTTCCTGAGCTATCTCGGCACCACCTACCCGGAGGTAAGTTCGCTGACGCAACTTCGCCGCGATCCCCACATCCTCGGGTGGATGTCTCATCGACGCTCCCAAACACCGACACTGACGACTGCCTCCTACATCAACCTCCTGATTGCGCTGCGCTGGACCTTTCATGAACTGGCATGGACACACGAGCTTCCCGAACTCGCTCATCTGATCCGGCGCGAGGACATCCCGCGCCTTCCCTACAGACTCCCTCGTCCGCTTGCTGCGGAACAGGATCAACTGCTGCAACAGGAATTTCTCCGCCGCAACGACCTGGGCGCGAATGTCTTCCTCTTAATCCGCCACACCGGCATGCGCATCGGCGAATGCGCCGACCTCACCTCGGATTGCCTCCGTTCTGCCGGCCCGGATCAGTGGGCCATCCATGTGCCGCTCGGGAAACTGAAAACCGAACGGCTGGTCCCGGTGGATCCGTTTGTCTGCAAGCTCGTCCAGAGGCTCCGCTTCTTTCGCTCGCTGGAGCAGATCCCCGATGATGAGTACCTCCTGCCCAGGCCGCGCACGAAGGAGGCGCTCATTCGACAGCTCCGCGACTATCTCCATCGGGTCTGTCATGAAGTCGGTCTTCCTACGCGCATCGTCCCGCACCAATTCCGACACACCTACGCGTCTGAGATGCTTCGCGCCGGTGTCGGCTTGCCTGCACTGATGAATCTACTGGGTCACGTCGATCCAGACATGACCATGCGCTACCTGGATGTGACCTTGACCGATCTCCAACGGGAGTTCCAACTGGCGCGCGCAAAGCCGCGGCATCTGACGCCCCAGCCCAAGATTCCGGTCGTTCCCCTTCGAGCTGGCCTCAACGGCGTCATCGATGCGCTGTTCGCTGCCCAACATGTCCTCGAGATGTTTCGCCGCACGCTGCCCAATGGGGCCGCGCGCACCTGCCTCGACCGGCTCTCCAACCGACTCACAAAAATCGCCATCGAAGCAAGGAACCTCAGCACCACCTGAAATCGGGCAGAGATTGGCCGGTAAAGCCGACAATCCGGACGATGACGCCATCGCTGTCGCCTCTGATCGGGGCATCCCTGATTCCACCCCGCAGTTCGAAGCCACGACGAGGAGCCAATCAAATCAATCAACTGGAAGGCCCCCAATTCCCTGAAAGCTCAATTCACCCGGTCCATGGTGGGGACTTTTGTGGGACACCATCCGAATTTCCCACAACCCCGGCTTCGAGTGTGGGGCCCTCAGTGGGGACGGTCGGCTTTTCCTCAGCCGGCTTCGTGTCCGCCTTCTTCGCCACGATTGATTCAAGCGCCGTCCGCTTCGCCTCCATGCGGGTATGGGAGTAGTGCTTCAACATCTGCTTTGAGACGTGTCCTGCAATGTCCCGGATGGCTTCGTCACCCGGCGCGGGTCGTCGCCGAGGACCTGCATCGGAACGCGATTGGGATGATCGAGCGGCGCGGGCTGCTGATCAAGGCACCGAACCCTGGATGTTTTAGGAGTGGGGCCGCAATTCCCACAAGCACACTGGCCCCATCCTTCCTTCCCCATACCGAATAGAGAAGGCCGAGTGAACGAGCCGGCCATCGAGCGCCGTTCGTTTCCAGCATAATGAAAGTTCTCTGTGTCGCCGCTCGTCCGTCTCCTTACCATCGCGCTCTTGGTTCCTCCTAGTGAGCCGCAGTTTGCCGATGTGGCGCGCCAATACGGGTTGACCGGGGCGACGGTAGCGGGCGAGGCTGCGCGCAAGGATTTTCTGTTTGAGACCACCGGTAGCGGCGCCGTGATTTTCGACTTCGACAACGACGGCCGCAACGACGTCCTCCTGGTGAACGGAACCCGGCGCGGCGCCCCGGAGCATCCGCGGCCGTTGCTCTTCCGCAACCGGGGTGAAGGGCGCTTCGAGGATGTGGCGGCAAAGGTCTGGCCGGAGGGAGCGGGCTGGGGGCAGGGCGCCTGCGCGGCAGACTTCGACGGCGATTCCCGCATCGACGTATTCATTGCTCACTATGGGGCAGACCGCCTGTATCGCAATACGGCGGATGGTTTCCTGGACGTGAGCGCAAGGGCCGGCCTGCCGGTCGGGTCCCACCGCTGGGGCGCGGCCTGCACGTTTCTCGATTTCGACCGCGACGGGAGGCTCGACGTATTCGTGTCCAATTACGCTGGGCTGGACGCGCAGAACCCGCCGAAACCGGGATCCATGACGGACTGCTTTTGGAAAGGGACGCCCGTGGCCTGCGGTCCGAAAGGCTTACCGGCGGCGTTCCATGTGCTGTACCATCAGCGCGCGGACGGCACCTTCGAAGACGTTTCCGAAAAGGCGGGCATCCGGAAGCCGGGAGCGCGTTACGGGCTCGGGGTGGTGAGCGCGGACTTCAATAACGATGGCTGGCCGGATATCTACGTCGCGTGCGACCAGACGCCGAGCCTCCTGTACGAGAACCGCCGCAACGGGACATTCGTCGAGCGCGCGCTCGAAGCCGGCGTTGCCTTCAATAACGACGGGCGGACGCAGGCTGGAATGGGCGTCGCGGTGGCGGACTTCGACGGTGATGGATTTCTCGACATCGTCAAAACCAATTTCTCGGGCGAGTTGCCGAACCTCTACCGGAACGAGAACGGCAAGTTTTTTACCGACATTGCAGAGGCCGCCGGACTGGGCGCCAACCTGCTGTTGGGCTGGGGCGTCGCGTTCCTGGATGTGGACGACGATGGGTGGCGCGACCTGCTGATGGTGAACGGGCACGTCTATCCGGAGGTGGAAAAAGCGGGCATGGGTGACCGCTACCGGCAGAAGGTGCTCCTCTATCGCAATCTCGGCAACAGGAGGTTCGCCGAAACCCAAGCGATCGATGGCATGTGGGCGTCGCGCGGCTTGGCGATCGGAGACCTGGACGGCGACGGCAGGCCGGAAGCCGTGGTAACGAACATGGACGCGCCGCCGCTGGTATTGAAGAACCTGCGTCCTGGCGGGAACTACCTGAACCTGGAATTGCGCGCACGCGGCGCATCGACCGGCGCTCGCGTGACGCTGCGAGCCGGCGGAAAGACACAGATCGATGAGGTGATGAACGGATCGAGCTATTTCTCGCAGCACGAGGCGGCGCTGCATTTCGGAGTCGGGGCGGCCAGGAGCGTGGACGCGGTGACGGTCCGCTGGCCGGATGGCAAGATTGAGGAGTGGAAGCAGTTGCCGGTGAATACTCGCTGCACCCTCTCGCAAGGGCAAGCGGAGCCGCGGTGCTGAGCACCGTGCGGCTGACCGCCTGGATTGGCGCGGCCCTTCTGAGCCTTCCGGCAGCGCAGATCACCCGGCCGCCGGAGTTCCAGTCCGGCGGCGAATTCCAGAAGGGCGCCGCCGCCCCACTGGACGGCACGGCGCACGTCGCGGTGGAGCAGGCGCGGATTAACCGCGAACTTGTGGACCGGCTACGCGCATTGCCCGGGAATGAAGAGGGCGTCCGCCTGATTGAGTCGCGGCTGCTGACCGCCGCTGCCGAGCACTTCGAGAAGAGGCGGCAGCTGATTGGCCTGGCTGTGACGCGCTACCTTAGCGGAGGAGTGGAGCAGGGCCAGCGCGATCTGCTCGCGCTGCCGCGCACGATCGAGTTGCTGCCGTTCCTCGGCGAGATGGCAGGTGCGACGCCGGAGTTGACGCCGGCAATGGTGCAGGCCATGCGCGACATTGCGATAGCTAATCCCCGGTCGGCGGAGGCGCAATACTACCTGGCGCGCGGCCTGTCGAAACTGGGAGCTCCACCGGCGGAACTGGAGCGGCACTTACGCAAGGCCGCCGAGCTGGATCGCAAAGACGCGCGGGCGCTGTTGCTGCTAGGCCGCCTGCTTACGGATCAAGAAAGGGAAACGGATGCGATCGCAGCGCTCGAAGACGCGGTGCGCCGCGACCCTACCGCCGCGGCGGCGCATTATCGCTTAGCCCGGCTCTACCGCGCACGCGGCGACGAAGCCAAAAGCCGCGTGCACCTGGAGGCATACCAAAAGCTCCAGCCGCGGCCGTAGGGGCGGCTACCGGGCCAGATCGTCGAGCGCCTGGCGCGCGACGCGGCTGTCCGGTTTCTGGCGTAGCAGTTGCTCCATCACCAGGCGTGCCTCATCGCGGAGGCCCAGTTGCACGAAGACGCGGCCGAGATTGAGGTAAAGAGTTTCGTCGCCGGGAGAGGCGGCGATGCCCGTGCGGAGTGCCTGGATCGATTTTCCCACTTCGCCCATCTGCTGGTAAAGGACGCCGAGGTTGTTCCAGGCTGTCGTCATGGCGGGTCGAAGGCGGGTGGCTTCCACCAGGTATGGCTCACCATCCCACAGCTTGCCTTG
>Ga0233417_10000123_pt1 | contig 20975 bp, 17 predicted proteins | sample Sed_MG_FD_189023 | JGI IMG/M metagenome (GOLD analysis project Ga0233417, IMG submission 189023) | Sediment microbial communities from Lake Towuti, South Sulawesi, Indonesia - Sediment_Towuti_2014_0.5_MG | ecosystem: Environmental > Aquatic > Freshwater > Lake > Sediment | place: Indonesia... | reverse complement strand
CGTCGCCACTCGCGTCGGCGGTCTGCCGGCGGCCGTCGAGCACGGGGTCGACGGGCTTCTAAGTGAGCCCGACCCGGATGCGCTCGCCAGCGCGATCGAGGAGCTCGGGTCACGGCGCGAGGAGCTCGCCGCGGGCGTCCGCGCGTCCGCCGGCGCCACCTCGTTCGACCGCTACTGCGAGCTCCTCGACCACGCCGTCCTCGGGCTCCGGCCGTGAAGACCCGGGGGCTCGGCGGGAACTCGCTGCTCGCGCTCGCGGGCGACGGCGCGTCGAAGGCGGGCGCGCTCCTGGTCGTCCTGCTCGCGGCGCGCTTCCTCTCGGTGTCCGAGTTCGCGCTGCTCGCGACCGGCCTGGCTGCGGCGGGCGTGCTCACGTCTCTCCTCGATCTCGGATCGGGAACCCTTCTCGCACGCGACGGAGCGAGGGGGCGCTCGGAGCGCGGCGCCCTGTTCCGCGGTCTGCTGCGGGCCCGCGTGCCGCTCGCGCTCGCCGTGCTCCTCGCCGCTCCGCTCGTCGGGCTCCTCGTCGAGCATCCCCTGGCGGGGGTCGCCGTCGCGCTCCTGGGGGTCTCGGGGGCGCTCGCCCTGTCCGTGCTCGCGCTCTACCGCTCGTGCCAGGACCTCCGTCCGGAAGCGATCCAGAGGCTGGCCGCGGCCCTGCTCTCGGTCGGCGCCGTGGTGCTGCTCGGCCTCGTGCTCCCGCGCGCGGACGCCCTGCTCGGCGCGCTCGCGCTCGTGACGATCGTCACCCTCGTCCCGCTGCTCCGCGGCGCTCCACGGATCGCCGACCTCGAGAGCTCGACGGGACGGGCGGCGGCGCTCCGGCTGGCCGCCCCGATCGGCCTGCTCGCGCTCGCCACCGTCGCCTACTACCGGGCCGGCACCCTCGTCCTGGCCGTGCTCGCCGACGCGGAGGAGACGGCGATGTTCAGCGTCGCCGCGAGCATCGCGTTCGGCCTGCTCATGGTGCCGAACGCGATCACGACGGCGCTGCTTCCACGACTCGCGGCGGAGAGGAGCTCCGAGGATCGAATCGCATGCGCTCGGCGGGCGCTCGGGTGGACCGTCGCGGTTGCGATCCTCGTCGCCGCCGGGGCCGCTCTCGTTGTCCCCGTCGCGCTGCCCGTGGCCCTCGGGCCGGAGTACCGCGGGGCCGGAGCGCCCTTCGCGCTGCTCTGCGTCGGCGTTCCGCTGATCGCCGTCAGCGGCGTCGTCGGCACGACGCTTCTCGGCGTGGGACGACTCCGGCCGCTCGCCGTGCAGGTCGGCCTCTCGCTCGCGGTCAACCTCGCCGCGCTCGCGCTGCTCGTGCCGCTCTACGGCGCCGTCGGAGCCGCCCTGGCGACGGTCGCGTGCGAGCTCGTCGGCCTCGTAATCCTCGCCTCGGCCGCCCGCCGCTCGCTCCCCGGCCTGCTCGTGCGCCGTCCCTCGGCGATCCGGGCACCCGCGCGGCCCTCTCGCGCACCCGCGGCGTAGCGCCAACGGGCTCGCCGAGCCCCGTCAAAGACGCCGGGCCGGGTGCCGATACCTAGACGCATGCGAGGAAGTGACACCGAGAGCGGGTCGCCGCGCCACTCGGATCCGCTACTGCACGCCGTCGGCGAAGCTGCCGTCGCCGCGGAGGCCGGCAGGCTCGTGCCGCGCGAGAGACCGGAGACGACCCGCGGGCCGAACGAGCACGCCGCGCGGCTCCTCGAGGTGATCGCCGGAGCGGAAGCGCGTGCGGCGGCCCTGGCCGAGCGCGTCGAGCACGTCCGGTCGGAGCTCTCGAGCCTCCGCTCCTCGCTCGCCGACGTCGAGCGCCGACAGGTCACGCTCCCACACCCGGACACGGTCCTGCACATCGGCGTGAGCGCCTTCCTGCTCGTTGCTCTCGGTCTCGCGCTCTGGGCCCGATCCGTCGACTACGCGCTGCGGGTCACCTCGGATACGCCCACCTTCCTCGCGCTCGTCGCGGGCATGGCCGAGAGGCCGTTCTCCGGGGAGAGCCCGTTCCTCGACGCCGACGTCGCCACCCAGCACGCGACCCCGTACATCCAGGCGCTCGCGTTCGCATGGAGGGTCTTCGGCGGGCCTTCGGCGTCACCGGCTGCTCTCGGCGGCTTCCTCGCCCTGGCCGGGATCGTCGTGTTCGGGCTGACGCTCCTCTGCGTCTTCCTCTACGTCCGCCGCCTCGCCGGCGCGAGGGCCGCGTGGCTGTCGATCCCGGTGCTGCTCGGCGTCTTCGGCCCGCCGCACGTGATCTGGGCCTCCGACCTGTCGCTCCACGGGGCGCTGTACGCGGGGTTCTTCCCGCAGAACGTCGCCATGGGCACGTTGCTCCTGACCCTGCTCGCGCTCGAGCGTCGGTCGCGCGAGTCGCTGGTCGCGGCCGCCCTTCTGGCGTCCCTGACCATGCTCGTCCATCCGTTCACCGGCGTCCTGCTCTGCGTTCTGGCCACCGCGGAGAGCTGCCGCCTGGCGATCCGCCGCGATGGATCCTTCGTGCGAGTCCCCGTGGCGCTCGGCGCCGGCTTCGTGCTCGGCTCGCTCTGGCCGGCGTTCTCGCTCGACCGTGCATTCGCCGAGACGGGCGTGACGGGCATCGTGTTCGTCGGCCTCTGCGTCGCGGCCCCGTTCGGCGCGCCGAGGATGGCCGCGCACGACCTCTGGGCACGGAGCGCGTCCCGGCTCGAGCGGCTGGCCGCCAGGGTCGACTCGGCGGACACCATCTTCCGGCTGGCCGTGGCCGGCGCCGTGGGAACGGCGGCCGTCGCGCTCTGGGAGCTGGCGCTGGTCCACTCCCCTCCGGAGGAGTCGGCCCGGCTCGCGGTCTACTGGGTGGACGACCGCTGGCGCTGGCCGCTGCTGCTCGTGGCCGGCACCGTCGGCATCGCGGGGCTCGCTCGGCTCGCCCGGCGCGGTCTGATCGTGCCCGGTCTCTGGTTCGCCGGGTGCTTCGGCATCGGGGCGCTGGGCGCCGTCGGGCTTCCGCTCCCGGTCTGGTATCGCTTCCTCCTCCTCTGCCAGGTGCCGCTGGCGATCGGGGTCGCGGTCGTCGTGGCCGAGAGCCGACGCCCCCGAACGGTGGGGCTCGTCGCGGCGACGTTCGTCCTCGCCCTGAGCGTGAAGGTCGGCGCCCTCCTGTTGGCGCCGCCGACGGTGACCTACTTCGGCGAGGCGTTGCAGCCGGCATGGAGCCTCGGCGAGCACATTCCTCCCGGGAAGGGTCTCGTCGCAGCCGACCCTGCGACGGCGTACTTCATTCCCGCCACGACCGGGCGGCGGGTCCTGACCGTGGACAAGGGGCACGTGAGCTCGCGGAAGGAGCTCGAGGCGGCCCGCGAGGGCTACAAGCTCCTCCATCGCTACTACGCCGGAGGAGACGGCTGGTGGAAGGCGGCGCAGGAGATGTGGGCTCGCGGCGTCCGCTACGTGGTCGTCGCGAAACAGACGACGCTCGAGCCGAAGACGCTCGACGACTTCATCTGGCAGACCGCGGCGCTCCGAACCCCGGCCCAGCGGGCCGCCCTCGGCAACTACTTCTACGAGAACAACCGCGTCGGAACGCTGGTCCACGACTCCGACGACTACGCCGTGTACCGGCTGGAGAAGGCGAAGCTCTTCCCCGAGGCAGGGGGCCCGTGACGGCGACGCTCGCATCGAAGGAGCGCCGGCGGGGCGGGATCGTCGCGCCCGTCGAGCTGGTCGTCGAGGGCGTCCTGAACCCGCGCTCCCTCGGCGTGTCCCGGTATGCGCGTTCGCTCGGGAACGCCCTGGTCGGCGAGGGCGTCGAGTACGTGCTTCGGTCTCGCCCGTCGCGCGCGGCGTCCGTCCACTTTCACCTCGCCAACTCGTCGCGCGCCCTGCTCCTCGAGCGTCCCGGCCGGATGGAGCGCGCCGTCGTGACGGTCCACGACGTCGTCCCGCGACTGCGCGCGCTCCGCCCGCTGTACCGCGCTCGGATCTACCCCCTGCTGTCCCGCCGAGCGTCCGTGGTGATCGTGCACTCGACGTTCGCCGCCGATCTTCTCGTCCGCGAGGCGGGCGCCAGGCCGGCCAGGCTCGAGGTCGTCCCGCACCCCGCGCGCCGGCCGGAGGAGCGGGACCGCGCCTCCGCACGGGCGGACCTCGGGTGGCCCGAGGACACGCTGATCGCCGTCCTCCCTGGAGTGATCAAGCCCGCCAAGCTCGTGCGCGAGGCTCTCGCGGCGGTCGCCGGAACTGGCTGGCGGCTCGCACTGTCCGGAAGGCCGGACGACGCGGCCGCGGTCCGGTCGGCGCGGTCGCTGGGGGCGCTCGTGCTGCCGGACCCGGACGACGCCGCCTACGAGCGGGCGATCGTCGCCTCGGACTGCGTCCTCTGCCTCCGCGCCGGCTCGGTCGGCGAGACGAACGGCCCGCTCCTCGACGCTCTCGGCGCAGGGAGGGCCGTGCTCGCGACGCCAACCGGCTCGATCCCGGAGGTGGCGGGCGAGGCGGCGGCCTACTGCGATGGCACGGAGAGCGAGATTCGGCGCGCGCTCGCCGGGCTCACGAGCGAGGGCGTGCGGGCCGAGCTCGAGAGGCGGGCGGCGAGCAGGGCGGCCGAGCTGACGTGGGAGGCCTCGGCGGCGCACCACGCCCACGTCTTCCGCGAGGTGCTGGATGAATGAGCTGAGGCTCAGCGTCGTCGTCTGCACGCACAACCGCCCGCGTGACCTCGAGCGCTGCCTGGAGGCGCTCGCGGCGCTCGAGGAGCCCGCGGAGGTGATCGTGGTCGACTCGGCGTCCGATCCGCCGTGTCAGAAGCTCGTCGAGCGCTACCGGCCGTTGGTTCCGGCCCTCAGGCTCGCTCGGGAGGAGACGCCCGGGCTCTCACGCGCCCGGAATCGCGGCTTTCTCGAGGCGTCTGCGGCCGTCGTCGCGTTCGTGGACGACGACGCGGCCCCACGACCGGACTGGGGCGGTCGCGTGCTGGCCGCCTTCGACGCCGATCCCCGGGTCGGGTGCGTGGGCGGCGCCTGCGTCCCGGTGTTCGACGGCGAGCGCCCGCGCTGGCTCTCCGACCGGCTCCTCCAGTTCGCCGGGATCACCGCCCTGGGGCCGCACGCCCGCGAGGCTCGTTCGAGCGCCGAGTGGCCGTTCGGTGCAAACATGGCCTTTCGTCGAGACGTGCTGGCGCAGGCCGGGCCGTTCCCGGAGTCTCTCGGCCGCGAGGGGGCGACTCTCCTCTCGGGCGACGAGGGCCCCGTGATCGAGTCGGTCCGGCGCCTCGGGTTCACGGTGTGGCTCGAGCCGAGCGCGATCGTCGACCACTCGGTGCCCGTGGAGCGCTGCACCGGGCGCTACTACTGGCGGCGTCTCTGGTGGCAGGGCGTCACCAGATCACGTGGGGCGACGAGACCGTTCCTGCTCGGGATCCGCCTCTCGCTCGCGGCCGTCGTTCGCTTCACCGCGTTCGTCCTCACGCGCGACCGCGTCTTCCTCTACCGGACGGCGGAGTCTGCAGGCTTCCTCGTGGATCGCGCACGGCTCGCGCGCAGGTCGCCGTGAGCCGCCGGACGCTCGTCACCGGTGGTGCGGTGATCGCCCTGTTCGCCCTCGCGCTCGCCGTTCGGCTCGGGCAGCACCATGCCGCGCTGCTCTACCCGGACGGCTACCAGTACCTGCTCATGGCCCGCGGCATCAGCGAGGACCTGGAGCCGACGACCGAGCTCGGGCCGCACGGCGACCGCTTCGTGCCGATCCCGGACGCCGCCGTGAAGCCCTTCTTCCCGCTCCTCGTCGCGGGAGCGCACGGACTCGGCCTTCCGTGGCTCGACGCGGCGCGTCTCGTGACCGCGGTCGCCGGCGCGGTCGCGGTCGTCGCGCTCGCTCTGCTCGTCGCCGGGCTGAGCGGATCCATGCCGGCCGGGATCGGCGCCGGCCTCCTGCTTGCGGCGAGCCCCAGCGTCGGTTTCTGGTCCGGGTTCTCCGGGCCTGACCCCGTGGCCCAGGCGCTCGTGCTGTGCGCGGCCCTCGCGTTCGTCCACCGGCGCCCAACCGCCGGCGGGATCCTGACGGGGTTCGCGATCGCGACCCGACCGGAGGTCGCGCTCGTGGCCGCGGCTGCCGCGATCGTCGCGCTACGGCGCGGGGACACCCGCCGCGACCTCGTCCGGGCGGCGCCCGGCGCGCTCCTCTCCCTGTCCGCCGTGTTCCTCGTCCTGCGCACGCCGCTCGGGCTGCAGGACCGGCGCCTGCTCCTCCTCGGGCTGCTCGCGCTCGGAGCGGTCGCGGCCGGCGCATTCCTCCCTCCCCGCGTCCTCCGCTACCTGGCGGTCGCGGCAGGAGGGCTCGTCGTTGCGGCGTTGCTTACGCAGTCCGGGCCGGGTGAGCTCTGGAGGAACGACTGGCCGCTCCTCGTCCTCGGTGGTCTCGGGGCCCTGCTCCTGCTCCGCGACGAGCGCCGGAGCGCCGTCCCGGCAGTCGTCCTCGCGGTCGTGCTCCTGCTCGGGGCGGTGTACGTCCTCAAGAACCCGACGCTCGCGCGGTACTTCAGCCTCCTCCTCCCGGCCGCGGCCGTGCTCGCCGGCGCCGCCGTTGCGTCGCTTCCGGCGCCCGCGAGGCCCGCGGCGTTCGCGGCGATGGTGGCCGCCGCCGCCCTGGGATTCCTCCACCCCGTCCCGGGAAGCCGCGACTACGACGTGTTCTCGATCGTGGCCGAGCGTGTCGGTCCCCGGCTGGAGTCGAGGGCGCTCGTCACCGCCGCGCCGGATGCGTACGGCTTCTGGTTGCCGGAGCACACGGTGCGGGCGATGAGGCCCGGCGCGCGCGGCGCGGTGCTGCTCGACGCTGCCCAGCGCCTGTACGAGCCGCAACTCGGGGCCGAAGGAGTCGTCGTCGCGCGGGTGACCGAGGAGATCGCGTTCGCTCGACCGAACGGCGATATCGATGCGGCGTCGGCGGTCCTGGTCGCGGGTCGCGTGGTTTCGCGCCCGCGCTGAGGAGTCCGGAGCTCGCCCGCACGCCGATCACTCGTTCGAGGGATTGCATGTGAGCTCGCACGGCGTAGCGTCAGCAGGGGTGAACGATCTCGTCAGGGGTCGGGGGTAGCGTGCCGTCGGAACCCGGACCGGTGGTCCGCGTCGAGATCCTCGTGCGCCCCGACTGCCCGAACCGCACGATGGCGCTCGCGGTCGTCGAGCGCGCGATCGCCGCCGCGGGCGTCCCTGTCGAGCTGGAGGTCGTCGACCTCGAGGCCGAAGCGCAGGCGAAGGACCTCCGCTGCCTCGGCTCGCCCAGCGTCCTCGTCGACGGCCTCGACGTGGAGCCGGGCGCGACCGGCCGCCGCGACTTCACCATCTCCTGCCGGCTCTACCGGTGCGGCACGGGACTCCAGGGCTGGCCGGAGGAGAGCTGGGTCCGGAGCGCCGTCCTCGTGGCGTCCGCTCAGCCCGCGTCGATCGGGCCGGCGTCGCCGGGAACGTCCTCGGCGACGAGCCCGTAGAGCACGCCGTCCACCCACTCGCCGTGGCGCCGGTAGGCCTTGCGCCGCACGCCCTCGCGGACGAACCCGGAGCGTTCCGCATGGCGGAGCGCCCGCTCGTTGAAGCCGTAGATCTCCAGTTGGAGGCGATGGAAACCGAGGTCGTCGAGTAGGTGCCGCTGCAGGACGCGCGCCGCCTCGTCGCCGACTCCGCGACCCCGGAAGCCGGGGTGGACGGCGAGCCCGCCCAGGTCGGCGATGCGACTCCGGGCGTTCGAGCGCGAGAAGCGCATCGTCCCCGCGCGCTCCCCGTCGACCTCGATCACGAACACGCCGAACGCCTCGGGCTCGGCTTCTGAGCGCTCGATCTCCGCGAGGATCTCGTCCCGGTCCTTCGCGCGGACGGCGGCCAGGAACGGCTCCACGTCCTCGTGCGTGACGAGCTCGACGAGGAAGTCCGCGTCGTTGGGGCGGGCTCGCCGGATCGAGACGCTCATGCGTCGGTCCCCGACGCGTGAGCGTGGAGGGGTGTGGGGAACCCAAAGGCTCCACGGGCAAGGAGGGGGCTCGCGGGGGAACCATGGGTTCCCCCGCGCCACAACCGGGAGGTTCCCCACGCTCTCAGAAAGAAGGGGGCACGCGCTTCTCTCGCAAGACCGGAGCTCGCTCCCGCGAGCTCCGGTCGCGGAAAGGCGTGGGGGAACATGGTTCCCCCCACGAACGCGAGCCGGAGGCGAGCGTTCATGCCGGCTCCTCGCGCGTCCGCACACCCAAGAGTCGCTGCCCGGAGCCGAGTGCGACGCCGGCGAGGATCAGCGCGAGCCCGCCCAGCGCCGCCGCCGTGAGCGGCTCGTCGAGGAAAGCGGCCCCGTACACGAGCGCGAACCCCGGGATGAGGTAGGTCACGAGCGACAGCCGGCGGGAGCCGAAGAGCCGCAGCATGCGGAAGAGGATCAGCTGGCCGAGCGCCGTTCCGAGGAGCGTCAGGGCGAGGAGGCCGCCGACCGCTTCCGCGCTCGGCGTGTCGTCGGGGAGCTGGCCCACCGCGAGGGGGAGCAGGAGCAATCCGCCTGCCAGCATCGACCCCGTGGCCAGCACCGGCCCGGACACGGTCTGCACCCGAATCTGGCCGTAGACGCCGCCCACCGCGTACGAGAGGGACGAGAGGACCACCGCGAGCGTCCCGGCCAGCGCCCACCAGCCGCCGCGCGGATCGAGCCCTGCGAGCACGGCGACCCCGAGGAAGCCGAGCGCGACGCCGGCGGCCCTCGCCGGCCCGACGTGCTCGTCCGGGATCACGCGGGCGGCGATCAGGAAGGTGAAGATCGGGACGGTCGACTGGCAGATCCCGGCGACGCTCGAGTCGATGTGCTTCTCGCCCCAGGCGACGAGCCAGAATGGAATGGCGGCGTTCACCGCTCCGAGCACGACTGCGGGCCGCCAGCCTGCGCGCAGGTCTCGGAGCGCGCGCCGCCCCCCGAGCGTGACGACGAGGTAGCCGAGGAGTATCGCGCCCGCGAGCAGGGCGCGCGCCGCCATCATCGGGGCCGGCTCGATGTCCTCGACCGCGAGCTTGATGAAGAGGTACGACGCGCCCCAGATCGCCGCGAGTAGGAACAGAAGCGGCCAGTAGCTGCGCACGGAGGGAGGCTACCGGCGAGGCTATCCCGCTCCGGCGCCGGCAGAGCCGGCACTTCCGCTCTCTGAAGCCTCCGTCGAGCCTACGGCTTTCTGCAGCCGCGGCGGGAGTTCCTACCGATGCCGCTCTCCGTCGGCACGTGGACGATGCTGACGTGGACGACGACGTGCTCCCGCTCGCACACGCTTGCACGGCGCTCGACGTCGCGCGCGCGCTCGAGTCCGACCCTGCGGTCGGACTGACGGCGGAGGAAGCCGAGCGTCGCCTCGCTCGCCACGGGCCGAACGAGCTGCCGCGCCCGACGCGGCCCGACTACGTGCGGATCGCGGCCCGCCAGCTCCTCGACCCGCTCGTCGCGCTCCTGCTCGCGGCCGCCGTCGTCTCGTTCGCGATCGGGGAGGACCTCGAGGCGGGCGTCATCGCCGTGATCGTCGTGTTGAACGCCGTGTTCGGGTTCTCGCAGGAGGTCGGCGCGGCACGGGCGGTCCTCGCCCTGCACGACGCGGTCGAGTCCCGATCCACGGTGATCCGTGACGGCGAGCCACGGGAGATCCTCACGAAGGAGACCGTCCCGGGCGATCTCGTGCGGTTGCGCGAGGGCGACCGTGTGCCGGCGGACGCCCGCGTCGTGAGCGCGACCGGGCTCGAGGTGGACGAGTCCGCGCTCACGGGCGAGTCGGTCCCGGTGGCCAAGGCGCCCGACGCGGTGGCTGCGGGCACGCCGCTCGCCGAGCGCGAGTCGATGGTGTACGCGGGGACCGGGGTCACCCGCGGCTCCGGGCTGGCGCTCGTCGTCGCGACCGGCCTGTCGACTGAGCAAGGGGCCATCGCCGCCCTCACGGCCGAAGCGTCGCCGCCTCCCACGCCGCTCGAGCGCCGGTTCGCGCGGCTCGCTGCCATGCTGGCCGGGGTCGGCGTCCTCATCACGGTCGCGCTCACCGGGGCGATGCTCCTCCAGGACGAGTCGCTTCGGGACTCGTTCCTCGTCGGCGTCTCGGTGGCCGTGGCCGCAGTGCCGGAGGGCCTCGCGGCGACGGTGACGATCGCCCTCGCGCTCGGCGCGCGCGACATGGCGCGCCAGGGGGCCGTGGTCAGGACGCTCTCGGCGATCGAGACGATCGGCGAGGCGACGGTCGTGGTCGCGGACAAGACGGGGACGCTCACGCAGAACCGGCTCCGCCTCGAGCGCCTCGAGCCTCTGAACGGAGCCACCCGCGAGGACGTCCTGCGCGCCGCGTACGCCTCGGCCGAGGCAGAGATCGACCCGGTCGATCGGGCGCTCTTGGCGGCAGCGCGCGCCGAGGGGATCGAGACCCCGGGGACCGTCGTCCGCAGCGTTCCGTTCGAGCCTGCGCGCAAGCGCGCCGCCGTGCTCGTGCAGGAGGACGGCCGCCTGCGCTCGGTGGTGAAGGGCGCGCCCGAGGTCGTCTTCCGGCTCGGGCGGAGCGGCAACGGAACGGCGCGGCTCGAAGAGCTCGCCGCGGAGTGGGCCGGGGACGGGCTGCGCGTGCTCGCGCTCGCCGAGGGCGCCCAGGCCGATCCCGACGGCGACCTCGAGGCAGACGTCCACCCGCTCGGGATCGTCGGGCTCGCCGACCCACTCCGCCCCGAGGCAGCGAGCTCGATCCAAGCCGCCCGGGAGGCGGGGCTCGAGGTGCGGATGCTCACCGGCGATCATCCGCGGACTGCGCGCGCGATCGGTCGTCAGCTCGGGCTGGCGGAGGACGAGATCGTCGCCCGCTGCTCGCCCGCGGAGAAGTTCGCCCTCGTCGACCGCCTTCATCGCGACGGCGAGGTCGTGGTCGCGACCGGGGACGGGGTAAACGACGCGCCCGCGCTGCGCCGGGCACACGTCGGCGTGGCCATGGGCCTCGGCGGCACGGAGGCTGCGCGGGAGGCGTCGTCGATCGTCCTCACGGACGACAACTTCGCGACCATCGTGGCCGCGGTGTGGGAGGGCCGCCGGATCGCCGGAAACATCCGCTCCTTCCTCGCGTTCCTGCTCTCGGCCAACGTCGGCGAGGTCGCGCTCTTCGCCGCCGCCATTTTCGGCGGCCTGGGAGCGCCGATGACCGTCGTCCAGGTGCTGACCGTCAACCTGCTGACGGACGGTCCTCCCGCCGTTGCGCTGGCCCGCGACCCGGCCGGCGTCCACGCCTTCCGTCGCGGCGCCATGAGGGAGCTGCTCGGCCGTGCTCTCACCGTCGCCCTGCTCGTCGTGGGAGTCGCGGTCGGGGCGGCCGCGCTCGCCGCGTTTCTCGTCGTCCGTGAGCTGAGGCCCGAGGCAGCCCAGACCGCGGCGTACGCGACCGTCGCGCTCGCCGAGCTCGTCTTCGTCTTCTCGTGCCGGGCCGAGACCCTTCCGGCCTGGCGTCTGCCGAGGAACCGGTTTCTCGACGTCGCGGTCGCCGCCTCGCTCGGGGTGCTCGCCGCGACCGTCTACCTCCCGGCGTTGAACGACCCGTTCGGCACTGTCGCCCTCCGCCCGGACGAGCTTCTGATCGTCGTCCTGCTCGCCGTCGTCCCCGCCTTCGTTGCCGAGGCCTGGAAGGCGATCGCGCGGATCCGTCAGCCGGGCTTGCGCGCCACGTAGGCGAGGCGCGACAAGCGGCGCTCGCGAGCGAGGGCGCTCACCACGCTGAGGAAGCGCTGGAAGGCTGCGTTCTCGTCGCTGCCTTCGAGCGCGTCGAGCTCGCCTGCGTGCGCCGCTCGAGCCGCGTGCCAGCGAGCGGCGACGTCGTCCATGTTCTGGGTCGCGTCCTCGACCCGCACGTCGACGAACCCAGCCTCGATCACGAGCCTCTCGACGACCCCGGGCGGCGTGAAGACGAACTCGCCCATCGAGCCGCTGCGCGTGATCATTTCCTCGCGCCGGAGCGGGCCTGTGACCGTGATCGGGTCGGTGAAGAGCACAGGCGCACCGGCTTTCAGCACGCGGTGCCACTCGTGAAGCACGCGGTCACGCTCGTAGAGGTGGTTGAAGGAGTCGATGCAAGTCAGCGCGTCGAAGGTCTCGTCCCCGACCGGGAGCGCATCGCGGGCATCGGCCTGCACGAAGTGGGCACGGCCCGCGAGGCCGAGCTCCTTCGCCAGGGCGTTCGCCGCGTCGACTCCGGCCTCGTGGATGTCGACGCCGGTGACCGTGCAGCCCGTCTCCCGAGCCATGAAGAGCGCAGGGCCGCCCGACCCGCTCGCGACCTCGAGGACATGGCTTGAGCTGTCGATGCCGAGCCACGAGACGAAGAGGCGGTATTCGTCCGCGGTCAGCCATGAGAACTGGCCGATGTCCTCTCCGAAGGCCTCGAGTCGGATCGCGGCGTAGAGCTCGTCTGCTGCCCGTTCGTACGTACGGTCGTAGTAGCCGGTTTCCTTCTCGTCACCGTGCGGCACGGGCGACGACGCTACCAGCGCCGGGTGGCCCCGAGCGCGGTCGGATCGCCCCGATACGCTTGCCGCCTGAGCAGCGTGGCCGAACAGCCGCTCCACCGCGCCCTCGGGCTGACGGACGCGGAGCACGCCCGGATCCAGGCGCTGCTCGGCCGGGAGCCGAACCACCTCGAGCTCGCGGTGTTCTCGCTCCTCTGGTCGGAGCACTGCGGCTACAAGCACTCCGCGCTGCTTCTGAAGAGGCTTCCGAGCGAGGGGGAGCGCGTGCTCCAGGGCCCCGGCGAGAACGCGGGCGTGCTCGACCTCGGCGACGGCCTCGCGGTCGCGTTCAAGGTCGAGAGCCACAACCACCCCTCCGCGGTCGAGCCGTTTCAGGGCGCCGCGACGGGGATCGGCGGGATCCTCCGCGACGTCGTCGCGATGGGCGCGCGGCCGGTCGCGCTCCTCGACGGCCTCCGCTTCGGGGAGCCGGACTGGCACTTCTCCCGCGCGGTCGGCGGCATCGGGCACTACGGGAACTGCGTGGGAGTGCCGACCGTGGGAGGCGAGGCGGTTTTCGACGAGGCCTACGCGGACAACTGCCTCGTGAACGCGATGTGCGTCGGCCTCCTGCCCGTCGAGAGGCTCACTCGCGCGAAGGCGACGGGCGCGGGCCTGTCAGTCCTCCTCTACGGCGCGACCACCGGCCGTGACGGGATCGGCGGCGCTTCCGTGCTCGCGAGCCAGGAGCTCGACGAGGGGGCGGCCGAGAAGCGGCCGTCGGTGCAGATCGGCGACCCCTTCACGGGAAAGAAGCTGATCGAGGCGTCGATCGAGCTCGTCTCCTCGGGGCTCGTGGAGTCGCTCCAGGACTGCGGCGCCGCCGGGATCGCCTCCGCGCTCTCCGAGATGGCCGCCGACTACGGGATCGAGGTCCACCTCGACCGCGTGCCTCTGCGGGAGAAGGGCATGGAGCCCTGGGAGGTGATGATCTCCGAGAGCCAGGAGCGCATGGTCGCGATCCTCCGGCCGGAGATGCTCGAGGCCGCGGAGGCCGTCCTCGACCGCTGGGAGCTCCACCACGCCGTGATCGGTGAGGTGACCGACAGCGCGCTGCTGCGCGCTGTCTATCGAGGAGAGGTCGTTGGCGAGATCCCGGCGCGGCTCCTCACCGACGAATGCCCGCGCTACGAGGTCGGCCGCGAGCCGCGGCCGTACCGGCCGGCCCGCGAGATCGCCGAGCCGCCCTCCGCCCAGGACGCGCTCCTCGCGCTCCTCGGCTCCCCGAGCCTGCGAACCCGTGAGCCCGTGTACCGCCGCTACGACCAGCTCGTCGGCGGGCGCACCGTGCGCCGGCCGGGGCTCGACGCTGCCGTGCTCAGGCTCAAGCCCTCGCTTCGCGGTCTCGCCGTCACCCTCGACGGGCAGGGCCGGATCGCGTCCCTCGACCCGTTCACGGGCGGCGCGCTGGCAGTGCTCGAGGCCGCCCGCAACGTCGCCTGCACGGGCGCGGAGCCGCTCGGCCTCACGGATTGCCTCAACTTCGGAAACCCCGAGAAGCCGGAGGTGGGCTGGGAGCTCGCCGAGGCGATCGACGGGATGGCCGCCGCGTGCGAGGCCCTCGGCCTTCCGATCGTGTCCGGGAACGTCTCGCTGTACAACGAGACGAACGGGCGGGCGATCCATCCGACGCCGGTCGTGGGCGCCGTCGGGCTGGTCGAGGACGTCCGTCGGGTGCCGAAGGGCTGGCACGAGGGAGATGCGGTGCTCGTGGCCGGCGAGGGCCCGGTCTCGCTCGCCGGCTCCGAGTACCAGGGCCGGTTCGGCGAGGTCGGAGGGAGCCCGCCGCCGCTCGACCTCGAGGCCGAGTCGCGGCTCGTGACGTTCCTCTGGCGGGCGGCGCAGTCGTGCACGCTCGTGCACGACGCGTCCGAGGGGGGTCTCGCGGTCGCGCTCGCCGAGGCCGCGCTGTCCTCGGGCTCCGGCGCTCGTCTCGAGCTCGAGGACGACGCGGTCGCGCTGTTCGGGGAGGTCGGCGGACGAGCCGTTCTGGCCTGCACGCCCAAGTCGGTCGGCGGAGTGCGCGAGCTGGCCGACGAGCTCGGGGTCCCCTTGCGCGCTGTCGGGACCGCAGGGGGCGGTACCCTGCTCGGAGTGGAGCTGGCCCACCTGCGCACTGCGTGGCAAGGGGACACCGGGTGAACACACGGCACATCGCGGCCGCGAAGCGGACGCCTTTAGGGGTCTTCGCGCGATCGAGATTCGCTACTGCGGATCTCGATCTTGCGCAGAGCGACTGAATGTGCGGCGTGTTCGGCATCCGCTCCGAGGAACGCGACGTCGCGCGCCTCGCGTACTTCGGCCTCTTCGCGCTCCAGCACCGCGGCCAGGAAGCCGCGGGGATCGCGGTCTCGGACCGTGGACGGCTCACCGTGCTCCGGGAGATGGGGCTCGTCGCGCACGTCTTCGACGAGGAGCAGCTGCACGCGCTGCCGGGAGAGCTCGCGATCGGGCACACGCGCTACTCGACGACCGGCGCGAACAAGTGGGCGAACGCGCAGCCGCTGATCCACCACGGCCGGGCGCGGACGGTCGCGCTCGGCCACAACGGCAATCTCGTCAACGTCGAGCAGCTGCGAGACGAGCTCGTGGCCGGCGGCGTCTGCCTCGCGTCGGGGCTCGACTCGGAGGTGATCGCGGCCCTGATCGCCCACGATCCGGCGCCGCTCGCCGAGGCCGTCTCGAATGCGATGCGACGCCTGGACGGCGCGTACTCCGTGACCGCGCTCTCCGAGGAGACCCTGGTCGCGTTCCGCGACCCGCACGGGTTCCGGCCGCTCACGCTCGGCCGGCTGGGCGAGGACTGGGCCGTCGCGTCCGAGACCTGCGCGCTCGACCTGATCGGGGCCGAGGTCGTGCGCGACGTCCAGCCGGGCGAGGTCGCATGGATCGACGCGGACGGCCTGCACGCTGCCCAGGGAATCCCGGCGGGGCGGAACGCGCTGTGCATCTTCGAGCACGTCTACTTCGCCCGCCCCGACTCGCGCGTCGCGGGGGTGGAGGTGCACGGCGCCCGCGTGCGCATGGGCGAGCGGCTCGCGCGGGAGGCGCCCGTCGAGGCCGACCTCGTCATCGGCATCCCCGACTCGGGGACTCCCGCGGCGATCGGCTTCTCGAAGGCCTCCGGGATCCCGTACGACGAAGGCCTGATCAAGAACCGCTACGTCGCCCGCACGTTCATCCAGCCCGACCAAGGGATGCGCGAGCAGGGGATCCGCATCAAGTTCAACCCGCTCGACGAGGTCGAGGGCAAGCGCATCGTCGCCGTGGACGACTCGATCGTCCGTGGGAACACCATGCGCCAGCTCGTGCAGATGCTCGTCGACGCGGGCGCGGCCGAGGTGCACGTGCGGATCTCCTCGCCGCCCGTCGTCTCGCCCTGCTTCTACGGGATCGACATGGCGGACGAGGACGAGCTCGCCGCGGCGCACCGCTCGGTCGAGGAGATGCGGGCGCTGATCGGCGCGACCTCGCTGCACTACCTCTCGGTCGAGGGGATGCAGGAGGCCACGACGCTGCCCGAGGACGCGGTCTGCCGCGCCTGCTTCACGCGCGACTACCCGACCACCGTGCCCGGGAGGGCCGAGAAGCTCCGCTTCGAGCCGACGCCCGCCTGACTGCGGGAGGGCATCGCGACCCGCTCGCTGGGTTTGCGCCTTGAGCGGTTCTTGAGAGTGCCACTTGATGCTTCATCGCATGGACCCGAATCCGACATCAGCGGAAGAGCGCAGCTCCCCACGCTCGTCCGTGCTCGACGACCTCGCCGCGCCGCGAGCGGGAGCGGTTGACGACGGGGCAGCCTCGGACGCCCCCGCTCGCGAGGATCCGGAGCAGCCGAGCGAGCTCGGACCGCTGCCTGTGCTCGGGATGGTCGCGGGGATGCTCGTCTTCACCCTCGGCGCGATCTATGCGCTCGAGTTCACGATCGGTGCTGTGGTCGCGGCTCTCGGCGCTGCCGCCGTCATTGCCTCGGTCGTCGCCATCGCCCGCCGCAGGCGACTCGGGACGATTGGCGGGCTCTGCCTCGCGGGCTGTCTCGGGTGGGTGCTCCTCGTCGCTGGTTTCGTCCTCGGCTCTCGCAGCTACGACGAGCGGTTCATTTACGGCGATCCCAATCCACTGTGGGACGACGTGGGCCTCGTCGGAGCGCTCATGGCCGGCCTCGGTCTTGTCCTGCTCCTGGCCGCACCCGCCGGAATCGTGCTCGTTGCCGTCGTTCGCCTGTTCCGCCGAGCGCCCAGCAGCGCCTGACTACGTCTGATCGGCGATGTCGTCCCACCGCCTGTAGCGGACCGCACGGCGCGCCGTGCGTTCGTCGACCCCGCGCTCGAGCAGGCTCTGCCGCACCTCGCTCTCCTGCGCCATGCGCAGGAAGAGCCACGCGATCGCGACGACGGTGACGAGCGAGCCCTCGAGCATCATGATCGAGCCGGCGAGGCTCTGGTCGGCGTCGGGCGTGAGGCCGAGGTAATCGTCCCCCGTGTCGTAGACGTCGTAGAACGGCCCGCCTCCCCAGACGAAGACGTTCCCGAGCAGCGTGCCGACGAGCCGGACGGCGACGACGTAGGCGAGCTTCCAGCCGGTGCCGAACCACTCCGGTGCGGGCAGCGTCTCGAGCACGGGCAACCAGAGCACGATCCCGGCCGAGAAGAAGCACGTGTGCTGCAGCGCGTGCACCGCGGCGTTCTCGACCGAGGCCTCGTAGAGCGCGGGGAGGTGCCAGAGCGCGAGGTTCACAGCCCAGACCGGGAGCGCGACGAACGGGTTGGCGAACGCGCGCAGCCTCATGACACCCGGCAGCGCCAGGATCGGGCGGAGCAGCGGCCCGTTCAGCCCCGCGAGCAGGCAGAGCGGCGCGAGGTCCCCGAGCAGGAGGTGCTGGACCATGTGGAAGGCGAAGAGCTCCTCCTCGGCGACCTCGGCGATCGGCGAGGCGACGGCGACGACCAGGAGCGCGACGCCGAGCGTGAAGAGCGCGATCTTCCAGCGCGGGACCGGCTGACCTCGGCGCTCGAGCGTGCGCGCCCGGACCCCGTACGCGATCGCGACGAGCGCGATCGGGGCGAGCTGGAGGGGCTCGATCGTCCAGCTCGTGAGGAGGGACGGCTCGTCCACTCGGGGCACTGTAGGCGTCCGTAGACTCGGGCTCGTGGCAAACGAGCGCCAGACGTACGCGGCCGCCGGAGTCTCGATCGAGAAAGCGGACGCCGTCGTCGAGCGCCTCCGGGCCGCGGTCGAGTCGACGGGCGCCACCGGCTTCGGTGGCTTCGCCGGCCTCCACCCGCTCGATGACCGGCGCCTGCTCGCCGCCTCCACGGACTCGGTCGGGACGAAGCTGATCCTCGCGCGGCGGCGCGGCGCGCTGCGCGCCTGCGGCGCCGATCTCGCCGCGCACTGCATCAACGACGTCGCCACGACGGGCGCCGACCCGCTGATCTTCCTCGACTACGTCGCGGCGAGCCGCATCGACCTCGAGCAGGTGGCGGAGCTCGTCGAGGGCGCCGCGGAGGTGTGCCGCGAGGCCGGCGTCGCCTTCGTCGGGGGCGAGACCGCCGAGCTTCCGGGGATCTACCGGGACGGAGAGATCGACTTCGCGGGGACCTGCGTGGGCGTCGTCGATCGCGACCGCGTCGTCGACGGCACGCGGGTGCAGGCGGGTGACGTCGTGGTCGGCTTTCCGTCCGCGGGCATGCACGCGAACGGGTTCACGCTCGTGCGGCGGGTGCTCGAGCTCGAGGACTACGAGGGCGGCGACCTGCTCGCGCCGACCCGCTGCTACCTCCCAGAGGCGCAGGCGCTTCGCGGCCGGGCCCACGCCCTCGCGCACGTCACGGGCGGCGGGATCCTCGGGAACCTCTCGCGGGTGCTTCCGGACGGCCTCCGCGCCGAGATCGACTGGGATGCGTGGGCGCGGACGGAGGTCTTCCGCTGGCTTGCGCGCCACGTCGAGGAGGAGGAGATGCGCCGCGTCTTAAACCTCGGGATCGGGTTCTGCGCGGTCGTTCCCGACCCGGGTGAGGCGCTCGTCATCGGGAGGATCGTCGCCGCGTGATCGGAGTCCTGGTCTCCGGCGAGGGAACGAACCTGCAGGCGCTGCTCGACGAGGGGCTGCCGGTCGTCGCGGTGGCATCGAACGCACCGGGCGCCCGGGCGCTCGAGCGCGCCGGTGCGGCCGGGGTCGCGACCGCGGTGTTCGAGCTCGAGGCGTACCCCGACCGGGCGGCGCGGGACCTCGCCATGGCCGACTGGCTGGACGGACGCGGCGTCGAGCTCGTCGTCTGCGCCGGGTACATGCAGCTCCTGACGCCCGCGTTCCTTGCCCGCTTCCCGGGCCGGGTCGTGAACGTCCATCCGGCCCCGCTCCCCGACTTCCCCGGCGCTCATCCGCTCGACGACCTGCTGGCGGCCGGGGCGTCCGAGACGGCTGCAACCGTGCACTACGTGGACGAGGGCGTCGACACCGGCCCGGTCATCGCGAGCGAGCCGGTTCCCGTCCTGGACGGAGATACGGTCGAGTCGCTCCGCGAGCGCGTGCACGAGGTCGAGCACCGCCTTCTCCCGCGCGTGGTTCGAGAGCTGTGCGCGCACTGATCTCCGTCCACGACAAGACGGGTCTCGTGCCGTTCGCGAGGGGCCTGCTCGACCTCGGCTGGGAGCTCGTAGCGAGCGGCGGAACGGCATCTGAGCTCGGGTACGCCGGGCTTCCCGTCACGGCGGTCGAGCAGGTGACCGACTTTCCGGAGTTGCTCGGCGGGCGTGTGAAGACGCTGCACCCGCGCGTGCACGCCGGGATCCTCGCCCGGAGCGACGTCGAGGACGACCTCAGGCAGCTCCGGGAGCACGGGATCGAGCGGTTCGGCCTCGTCTGCGTGAACCTGTATCCGTTCGAGCTCGTCGCGGAGCGGCGCGGCCTCGACGACGACGAGGTGATCGAGATGATCGACATCGGCGGGCCCGCGCTGCTGCGGGCCGCCGCCAAGAACCACCGCGAGGTCATCCCGGTCTGCCGGCCGCAGGACTACGACGCCGTGCTCGCCGAGCTGCGCGAGCACCTCGGCGAGACGACCTACGAGATGCGGCGCCGCCTCGCCGCGGTCGCCTTCGCGCGGACTGCCGCGTACGAGTCGGCGATCACCGGCTGGTTCCAGCGCGGGAACGTGTTCCCGGAGACCTTCGTGCACGCGTTCGACAAGGAGCTCGAGCTCGCCTACGGCGAGAACCCGCACCAGCGCGCGGCGTACTACGCGGAGCGCAGCGCGCGCGCCAATCTCCTCTCCAACGTCCAGCAGCTGCACGGCAAGCAGCTCTCGTTCAACAACCTGAACGACCTCTCAGCCGGGCGGCTCGCGCTGCGTGGCCTCGACCGGCCCGCGTGCGTGATCGTCAAGCACGCGAACCCGTGCGGAGTCGCGGTCGCGGACACGATGGAGGATGCCTACGCGAGGGCGCTCGCCGCCGACCCGGTGTCCGCGTACGGGGGCGTCGTCGTCCTCAACCGGGCGGTCATGGCCGCGCTCGGCGAGGCGCTCGCCGAGCAGTTCATCGAGATTCTCTTCGCGCCTGGCTTCGACGAGCAAGCGATCGAGGCGCTCTCGCGGAGGGAGTCGACGCGCATCCTCAACGACCTCGAGCGGCGCGGGCCGGCGGACGTCGAGCTCGACTACCGCCGCGTCCTTGGCGGGCTGCTCGTCCAGGACCGGGACTGGCTGCCCGACCGGCGCGAGGACATGGAGGTCGTGAGCGGGAGGCTGGCCGAGCACGAGTGGAGCGATGCGCTCTTCGCGTGGCACGTCGTCCGGCATGTCACGTCCAACGCGATCGTCGTCGCGAAGGCGGGCCAGACGATCGGGATCGGAGCGGGTCAGATGAGCCGGGTCGACGCGGTCCGGATCGCCGTCGAGAAGGCGCGGGAGCTGGGGCACGACATGCAGGGAGCGGTGCTCGCGTCAGACGGCTTCTTCCCGTTCGCGGACGGCCCTCGGGTCGCGCTCGAGGCGGGCGTGAGGGTGCTCGTCCAGCCGGGCGGGTCGAAGCGTGACGGCGAGGTGATCGAGGCAGTCGCCGGGGCGAGGGCCGCCATGGTCTTCACCCACCGCCGCCACTTCAAGCACTAGTCCTGACGCCGCTCGCCGGCCGGGCTCCCGCGGGGCAGAGCCCCGCTCCGCCCCGGCCTGACGCTGCTCGCGGCAGGATGCGTCGCGCTCGTCGCGGGTCCGTACCTCACGTACTGTCCCCGCTCCTCGCGCTCGCCTCCTTTGCGAGCAGCGCCCGAGCGACGCCAGGAACCCGACGCGCCTGGCCGCGCATGCCTCCCGGTCGGCCGGATCTCTCGGGTGAAGGCCGGCATCCGGGCCCGAAGCGGGCGCTAGGAGATCTGCTCGTCCTCGTTGAGGATGTGCGCGAAGCGGGAGCGAGCGTCTTCGAGCTCGATCCGGCGACCATCTTCCAGCTCGCGGCGGAGGTTCAGGAGCAGCCGAGCGA
>Ga0233417_10000122_pt1 | contig 21047 bp, 21 predicted proteins | sample Sed_MG_FD_189023 | JGI IMG/M metagenome (GOLD analysis project Ga0233417, IMG submission 189023) | Sediment microbial communities from Lake Towuti, South Sulawesi, Indonesia - Sediment_Towuti_2014_0.5_MG | ecosystem: Environmental > Aquatic > Freshwater > Lake > Sediment | place: Indonesia... | reverse complement strand
TCTCCGACCAGGCGTACTACCGCATCCGCGAGCTGATCGTGACGCTCGAGCTGCCTCCGGGCTCCCCGGTCAGCGAGCGGGAGCTGATGGAGCTGCTCGGCGTCGGGCGGACGCCGATCCGCGAGGCGCTGCGCGCGCTCGCGCGCGAACGCCTCGTCGAGGTCTACCCGCGACGCGGGATGTTCGTCTCGCGTGTCGACGTCCGCGACCTCGCCGGCCTGTCCGAGGTGAGGAACGCACTCGAGCCGCACGCGGCACGCCTTGCGGCGGAGCGGGCGACGGAGCGTGACGGGGCCCACATCGAGCTCTTGCTCGAAGAGCTCGCTGCTGTCGGTGCCGAGCCGAGCGAGCGTGTGCTCATCGACCTCGACCAACGCATCCACCGCCACATCTACGACTGCACGCACAACCCCTTCCTCGCGACGACGCTCAACGAGTACTACGTCCTCACGCTCCGCATCTGGTTCCTCGCCCTCGACCGGGTCGCCCGGCTCGGAGATGCGGTGCGCGAGCACCGCCGGCTGCTGGAGGCGATTCGGGACGGCGATGCCGATCGTGCCGAGGAGACGATGCGCCGGCACGTGCGAGGCTTCGAGGACGCCGTGCGCCGCGTCCTCTGATCGCTTTGTATATTTCTGATCCGCAAACTCATATATCAGCAGGAGCCGCCTGAATGAGCACCCTCCCCGGCAGCGCCAAGGCAGTCGTGATCGGCTGCGGCATCGTGGGCAACTCGGTCGCCTACCACCTCACCGATCAGGGCTGGTCGGACGTCGTCCTGCTCGACAAGGGGCCGCTTCCGAACCCTGGCGGCTCGACCGGGCACGCGTCGAACTTCATCTTCCCCGTCGACCACTCGAAGGAGATGGCGCAGCTCACGTTCGAGAGCGTCCGCCAGTACGAGGAGATGGGGGTCTTCACCGAGTCGGGCGGCATCGAGGTCGCGAGAACCGAAGAGCGGATGCAGGAGCTCACGCGCCGCGTCGCGTCCGCGAAGTCATGGGGGATCGAGCCGGTATCGCTGCTCACGCCGGGCGAGGTCAAGGAGCTCGTTCCCTACATCGACGAGACCGTGATCATCGGCGGCTTCTACACGCCGTCCGTCGGCGTCGTCGACTCGCTTCAGGCGGGGACGATCATGCGCGAGCGAGGGCAGGAGTCCGGCAGGCTCGCGGTCTTCGCGAACACCGAGGTGCTCGGGATCGACGTGGAGCATGGACGTGTGCGCCGCGTGCGCACGGCCGCCGGGGAGATCGAGGCCGACGTCGTCGTCATCGCCTGCGGCGTCTGGAGCCCGAAGCTCGCGCGCATGGCGGGCGCCTCGATCCCGCTCACTCCGGCGGTACATCAGATGATCGACGTCGGCCCGGTGCCGCGCTTCGAGAAGGCGTCCGCCGCGATCGAGTTCCCGATCGTGCGCGACATGGATACGAACATGTACGAGCGACAGGACGGGACGTCGCTCGAGATCGGCTCCTATGCGCACCGCGCGATCCTGTACGAGCCCGAGGACCTGCCGTCGGTCGAGGAGGCCGCGCTCACACCGACCGAGTTCCCGTTCACGCAGGAGGACTTCACGCTCCAGATGGAGCAGGCGCTCGAGCTGATGCCCGAGATCGTCGGCGACGAGTCGGTCGGGATCAAGTACGCGATCAACGGCATCCTCTCCCTCACCCCCGACGGGATGCCGATCCTCGGCGAGCTGCCCGAGGTCAAGGGCCTGTGGTCGGCCGCGGCCGTCTGGGTGAAGGAAGGGCCCGGAGTGGGCAAGTCGCTCGCGGAGTGGATGGTCCACGGCGAGTCGCACATCGACCTCCACTCCTCCGATGCGGCCCGGTTCTGGGAGCACCAGAAGACGAGCGCGCACGTCAAGGCGCGGACGGCCGAGGGCTTCAACAAGACGTACGGCATCGTCCATCCGCTCGAGCAGTGGGAATCGAACCGCGAGGTGCGCCTGTCGCCGTACTACGAGCGGGAGAAGGCACTCGGCGCCGTCTTCTTCGAGGCGGCGGGCTGGGAGCGGCCGCAGTGGTACGAGTCGAACGCGCTGCTGCTCGACGAGTACGGCGACCGGGTGGGGAGGCGCGAGGCCGAATGGGATGCGCGCTGGTGGTCGCCGATCGTCAACGCCGAGCACCTCGCGATGCGCGACCGCGCCGGGATCTTCGACCTCTCGGCGTTCGCGATCTTCGACGTCTCGGGGCCGGGAGCGCTCGATGCGCTGCAGACCGTCTCCATGCGCCAGGTGGACGTGAGGCTCGGGCGCGTCGTCTACACGCCCTGGCTGTCGCCCGGCGGGGGGTTCAAGGCCGACCTCACGATCATGCGGCTCGGCCCCGAGCACTTCCGCGTGGTGACCGGTGGCGCGCACGGCATGGCCGACCGCAAGTGGCTCTCCGACCGCCTCCCGCTGGACGGGTCGGCGCAGCTCGCCGACCTCACCTCCGCATGGTCGACCGTCGGCCTGTGGGGCCCGCGGGCGCGCGACATCCTCGCCTCCGTGACGAGCGACGACGTCTCGCACGAGGGGTTCCCGTTCGCGAGCTGCCGGACGATCGAGATCGGCCCGCTCAGGATCCTCGCCTCCCGGATCTCGTACGTCGGCGACCTCGGCTGGGAGCTGTACGTCCCGATCGAGCAGGGCGCGCGGCTCTGGGACCTTCTCCGCGAGGCGGGCGAGCCGCACGGGCTGGTGCCGTGCGGAATCGGCGTCTACGGGACGACGGGCCGGCTCGAGAAGTGCTACCGCGCGTACGGCACCGAGCTCGAGAGCGAGTACACCGTGGTCGAGGCGGACATGGCCTGGGGGAGCGTCAAGGAGCAGGACTTCGTCGGCAAGGAGGCGTACGTCCGGCACCGGGCGGAAGAGCCTGTTGCCCTCCTCTGCACGCTCACGATGGACGACCAGGCCTCGTCCACCGGCGTGAAGCGCTTCCCGCTCGGGCGCGAGCCCATCCTGACCCGCGGCGGCGACCCGCTCGTGGACGCGAAGGGCCGGCGCTCGTACGTGACGAGCGCCGGAGCCGCGCCCTCGCTCGGGCGCTACGTGCTCATGTCGTACCTGCCGACCGATCGCGCTGAGGCCGGCGCCGAGCTCGCGGTCGAGTACATGGGCGAGCGCTATCCCGTGACCGTGGATGTCGTCGGCTCGACCCCGATCTTCGATCCGGAGAACGTCAGGATCCGCTCGTGAGAGTTCTCGTCTGCGTGAAGCGGGTGCCAATGACGGGCGGGAAGATCGTCCTCACCGAAGACGCGCAGGCGATCGAGACCCGGCACCTCGGCTTCACGATCAGCCCGCACGAGGAGTGCGGGGTGGAGGAGGCGGTCCGGCTGATCGAGGCCCACGGCGGCGAGTCGGTCGTGCTCACGCTCGGCCCTTCCGAGGCCCAGGAGCAGCTCCGCGACGCGATGGCGCTCGGGATCGACCGGGCGATCCACCTCGTCTCGGAGGAGGAGTGGGACCCGGAGGGCACGGCCGGCGTGATCCTCGAGGCGCTGCGGGTGGACGAGACCGCGAACGGCCCCTTCGACCTGGTCTTCTTCGGTAACGAGTCGGCGGACGCCGGCAACTACCAGGTGGGGATCCGCGTCGCGCACGCGCTCGGGCGGCCGGTGGCCACGGGGCTCAAGGGCGTTGCGGTCGAGAACGGCTCCGTCCGCTGCGAGCAGGAAGCGCCCGGCGGCCGTGACGTCTACGTGCTGCCTCTGCCTGCCGTGGTGACGGTGCTCGAGGGCCTGAACCTCCCGCGGTACCCCTCGGTTCCGGCGAAGCTCCGCGCGCAGCGCAAGCCGCTCGACGCGAGCTCGCCCGTCCGCCCCGAGCCTCGGCTGGAGAAGCTGCGGCTCGTCGTGCCCGAAGGTCAGCGCAAGGAGGCGATGATCCTCGGCGAGGGTCGCGCGGCGGCGCCCGCCGTGATCGAGGTCCTGCAGAGGATCGGCGTCGCATGACGGTCCTCGTCGTCGTCGAGCGTCAACCCGACGGGATCGACGAGCGGTCGCTGCAGGCGGTCACCTTCGCCAGGCGCCTCGCGGGCGACGAGCCTCTGCACGCGCTCGCAATCGCGGCGAGCGATGGCATCGAGGAGGTGCTCGGCGAGCATGGCGTCGCGACGCTGCACGTCGCCGAGCACGACGTGTACCGCGCCTTCGCTCCGTACGCGGTCTCCGCCGCGGCCGTCGAGGCCGCCGAGCGCATCAAGGCGTCGGCCGTCCTTGCGGCGGGAAGCGAGCGCGGAAACGAGGTGCTCGCCCACGTCGCCGCGCGGCTGGACCTGCCGTTCGCGGCCAACTGCCTGGACGTAGGCGCGGGCGATCCGCTCCCTGTCACGCGGATCCGCTGGGGCGGGAGCCTGCTCGAGGAGGCCCTGCTCCACGCCTCGCCCAAGCTCTTGACCGTGCAGCCGCACGCCGTCGCCGCCGAGCCCGCGCCTGCCGGCCCGGCGGCGGTCGAGCGCTTCACTCCGACGCTGACCGAGACGGATCTCGCCGTCCAGGTCGTGGAACGCGTCGAAACCGCCGCCGGCGGCGTGTCGCTCGCCGAGGCGAAGGTGGTCGTGTCCGGGGGCAGGGGCGCCGGATCGGCGGCTGGCTTCGCGATCATCGAAGAGCTGGCCGGCCTGCTCGGGGCCGCCGTCGGGTGCTCGCGCGCGGTGACGATGGCCGGCTGGCGGCCCCACACCGACCAGGTGGGGCAGACGGGGACGAAGATCGCACCCGATCTCTACATCGCCTGCGGCATCTCCGGGGCGACCCAGCACATGGCCGGCTGCAAGGGGGCGAAGGCCATCCTCGCCGTGAACACCGATGCGGAGGCTCCGATTTTCGCGAGCGCGGACTACGCGGTGATCGGCGACCTGCACGAGGTCGTGCCCGCGATCTCGGCCGAGCTCAGGAAGGCGCAGATTCAGAAAGCAGAGCCGGGCTGAGCGCTACGGCGAGCGTTCTGTCCGCGGTCGCGCTCGCCGTCGCGATCGCGATCGCCGGTGGGCTCTTCGCACGCCAAGCGCTTTTCCTGACGAGGCTCGTCCGGCTGGGCAAGCCGGCGTCGCGCACGGCGGACGTGAGCGTGCGGCTCCGCAACGAGGCGACGATCGTGCTGGGGCAGCGCAAGCTCCTCCAGCGCGCCGTGCCGGGGATGATGCACGCGTTCATCTTCTGGGGCTTCCTCGTTCTCTTTCCGACGATCCTCATGGCGATGGCCGCGATCGTCGACCGGGAGGCGTCCCCACCCGTGCTCGGCTGGCTCGAGAGCCAGGGCTGGTACGCGCTCCTCGTCGACCTCTTCTGCGTGCTCGTGCTCCTCGGCGTCGGGACGGCGTTCTGGATCCGAAAGGTGCAGCGCCCGGGACGGTTCGAGGGCAGCCACCTCGGGGAGGCCGACCTCATCCTCGCCCTCATCGCCGGGATCGTGACGACCCTTCTGCTCTGGCATGCCACGTTGATCGCCCTCGGCCTGAACCCCTGGCCGGCCGACTGGTCGCCGGTGTCGGACGCGCTGTCCGGGCTCTTCGCCGACGACACGACGACGGAGGCGCTCGAGCGCGTCTTCGTCTGGGCGCACGTGCTGATCATCCTCGGCTTCCTCGCCTACCTGCCCCACTCGAAGCACCTCCATATCGCAACCGCGGCGATCAACGTCTTCTTCGGACGGACGCGCGCGCGGGGGCGGCTCGAGCCGCTCGACTTCGAGGCCGAGGACGAGGCGGCGCTGCGGTTCGGGGCAGGGACGGTCGCCGACCTGACGTGGAAGCAGATGCTCGACGCGATGTCGTGCACGGAGTGCGGCCGCTGCCAGGACGTCTGCCCGGCGTACGCGACCGGGAAGGCGCTCTCGCCGAAGCTCCTGATCATGGGGATCCGGGACCAGCTGTTCGCGGACGGGCCGGCGGCCCTCGCGCGCGGCGAGCTCCCGGCGCTCGTGCCGAGCGCGGCCACCGACGAGGTCGTGTGGGACTGCGTCACATGCGGCGCGTGCGTGCACGAGTGCCCGGTCTCCATCGAGCATGTCGACCACATCGTTGACCTCCGCCGCCACCTCGTGATGGTGGAGGCGCGGCTGCCCGCGGACACGGAGACGATGCTCCGCGACGTCGAGCGCGGCTCGAACCCGTGGGGGAAGCCGCAGACCGAGCGCGCGGACTGGGCGGACGGCCTCGGGGTACGCGTCCTCGAGCCCGGTGACCCGGCGCCGGAGCTTCTGTACTGGGTCGGCTGCGCCGGGGCGTTCGACGAGCGGGCTCGCGCGGCGGCGGTCTCGACCGCGAAGCTGCTGCTCGCCGCCGGCATCGACGTCGCGATCCTCGGCCCCCGCGAGTCGTGTACCGGCGACCCCGCACGGCGGGCCGGGAACGAGTACGTCTTCCAGGCCCTCGCGCAGGCGAACGTGGAGACGCTGAACGAGGCTGGGGTGACGCGGGTCGTCGCGAGCTGCCCGCACTGCTTCAACACCCTCGCGAACGAGTACCCGGACTTCGGCGGGCACTACGAGGTCCGACACCACTCCGAGGTGCTGGCCGAGCTCGTCCGGGACGGCCGCCTCTTACCGGCCGCGGGCGACGAGACGATCACGTACCACGACTCCTGCTACCTCGCCCGCCACAACGACGTCCTGGCCGCGCCGCGCGAGCTCGTGGGTCGGATCGGCCGCCCGCTGGACATGGCCCGAAGCGGCAAGCGGACGTTTTGCTGCGGGGCGGGTGGCGCGCACATGTGGATGGAGGAGCGCGGGAACCAGATCAACGAGGAGCGGGCGCGGGAGGCGGCCGCGACCGGCGCCGGCACGCTCGCCGTCGCGTGCCCCTTCTGCACGGTCATGCTGGACGACGGCGTGCAGCAGACGGGGAGCGCGATGCGGGTCGCCGACGTCTCGACGCTGCTCGCCGAGGCGCTCGAGCAGGCCTAGGGAGAGCTCACTCGCGCAGCGGAGTGTCACCCCGCCTGGGTTGTAGTCGTCGCCACCGAGAGAGTGGACACGACCGTCCGCAGCGGTTTTCGCAGGAGCCGCATCGGGTTATTGCGGATGCGTCGGCCGCCGTATTGTGCGATCTTCATGTCAAAGCTTCGGAAGGAGTGGGGGATGGACGGACGGACGATTCGCGACGTGGCGGCCGCGGTCGCCGCCGGTGCTGGTGTGCTGCTGCTCGCCGATCTCGTTCTTGGGTGGTACTCGGTGACTGTGACGGCTGGTGGAGTCGTGAACGTGGAGGCCACGTCGAGCGGATGGACGAATATCGGCGCCGTGGCCGGCCTCGTCACGATCGCGATGCTCGTGTACATGATCCGGCCCATGCGCCATGCCGGGCGGATCGACCTGGTGCAGGCAGGTGTCACCGGGGCGCTAGGTGTTGCCGTTCTCGGCTTCACCGTCGCCGCTGCGTTCACCGGCACGGCGTCGATCACAGCGCCGGCGACGGCGGTCGAGGTTGGCTCAAGGCTCTGGCCAGCCTACGCTGGCATCGGGCTCAGCGCGATCGTTGCCGCAGGGACGCTCACGGCGCTCGTAGAGGTCCTACGCGGCTTCACGGCGCCGTCGCGCGCGATAACTGCCACAAGGTAGGCACCAAGGACGCCAACTCAGGGGGCATTCCCGAGCACTGGGGCATCGCAGTGACCTCCCCGGTGAATGCGTCGCTCAGGCTCCTTCATGCGGGCGCTCTTCGACGTTGCGGCGATTGATGCCGGCGTTGGACCCGGGGAGGGCGCCGAGATAGCAAGGACGCGATCGGCCCATGTCTCACCGAACTTCAGCCACTCGCACGCCGTTGGGATCGCGCGAACGTCTCGCACCTACGCCCTCATTCGGGAGCAGTCGAGTTCGTTCGCGAGGACTACGAGGGAGAGGTGCGCGAGGAAGATGTCCCGCTGCGATTAGCCTAGGACCGTCGTGTTCGGCACTCCCTCGATCTCCGACGCCCCGAGCGCCGCGAGCGGCCCGCTCGTCCTCGCCGACATCAGCGGCTACACGTCGTTCCTCCATTCGGTGACGTTCGCCCATCGCAACGACGCGTTCGCGGGCAGCACGGTGCCCGAGGCCTACGCGATTCTCTCGACCTTGCTGGACGGGATCGTCGGGCGCCTCGTGCCGCCGTTCACCCTGTCGAAGCTCGAGGGGGACGCGGTGTTCGCGTACGCGGACGGGACCACGTCGCTGCCGCGAGGGCACGATGTGCTCGCCTGCTTCGAGGCGTGTTACGCGGACTTTCGTCGACGCGTCGCGGACGCCCGTGCCACGTACACGTGCTGGTGTGACGCGTGCTCTCGGATCGACGTCCTCGATCTCAAGTTCGTGCTCCACGCTGGCGCCTTCGTGATCTAGGACATCGCGGGGCGCCGCGAGCTCGTCGGGCCCGAGGTGGTCGTCGCGCACCGCCTCCTCAAGTCACGGGCGGCCAAGCTGATCGGGCACAACGCGTACGCGCTCGTCACCGACGCGGCAGTCACGGCACTCGGCATCCCTGACGAGGACGCGGTCGAGCTCGTCGAGTCGTACGACGGTCACTCCGTGAATGCGCACGTCTTCGCGCTGCGGGACGACTGAGCCCGCGCGGTCGCGGCATTACGGTTGCCGGGCCCGAGCGCGGCGCCGTCATGCAGAAGGTTCGCGAGCTGGTCGAGTTCGCTCGCGGGCAGGGGTACGCGGTAGACGAGCTCGTCCAGATGATCGAGGACGTCGCCTAACCGAAGGCGCGCTCAAGGGACATTCCCGCACGCTCACGCAGGCGAGAGATGCCTGGTCAGCCGAGTGCCACTGGGCGCGGTTCGACGTGCCTCGAACCCGACGACGCCCGAGCGCACCTCTTGGTACTAGCCGACCTGCTCGTCGTAGCAGACGAGCTCCAGCGTATTCCCCTCTGGGTCATGGAAGTACAGCGAGCGGACCTGTAGCCAGGGGTGCTCGGTCGACCGAACGTCGAGCCCGAGTCCTTGGAGCCGCGTCAGCTCGGATTCATAGTCCTCGAGGTCGATGTTCAGGGCGATGTGATGCAGCGTCGACTGATTCGAGCTGAGCGTCTCGGACTTCCGTTGCAGGAACGTCCGCTCGCCGGCGTCGAAGAGCGCGAGGTTCTGCGAATGCCCCCCGTATCCCTCGGCGATCTCGAAGAACACGTAACTCTCTTCTCGCCGAAGCACCTTGAGCCCGACGACGTCCTCGTAGAACGCGCACATGGCTGCCAGGTCATTGACGCGAATGGACACCTCGCCGAGTCCTCTGATCCGGCGATCCGATCCGTTCACCAATACCTCCTTCTGGCCTCTCGCAGAGCTTGCGCGAGTCTAAGGCGCATGGCGGCTGCGCGGCGGCGCCTCAGCTAGCCCTTCGCGCAGCAGGCAGAGCACCACGAGATAGGCTCTCCGCACCCGGCTCCCGGGCAACGACGTTCCACGCGAAGGAGGAGCGGTGCCCACGATCTTTGGCTACCACGACGTGAAGGACACGGACCACTGGCTCGCCTCACCCAAGCGCGAGGAGTTCTTCGGCCCCCTCGGCGTTACGAACATCCGCACGTTCGTCGACCCGGAGAACCGCACTCGCGTCGGCGTGATGATGGATGTCCCCGACATGGACGCCCTGGTGGCCGCTATGGAAACGCAGGACGCGGCCGACGCGATGGAGTACGACGGCGTACTCCCCGAAACGCTCGTAATCCTCGTCGAGGCCTGACCTAGCTCGGCCCGCCGAGCTGAGCGCCGTCCAAAGCCGCCGCTTCCGCGCGGCGGCCTGCGCAAGCTCGCGCTCGAGGACCGGTCCGAGCTTCAAGCGAGCCTGTTCGAGGGCTGTCTCGGGCTCCCAGCCAGCGTCGCGCACGTGCTCGTCGGCGTAGTTGGCGAGTTCCTCCTCGAAGAACAGCTCGCGGTAGGCGGGAGTCAACGGAACAAGGCGCACATGCTGCACCGCGCCTTTCTAGCGCCGTGCGTCTGACCGAGTCCTAGGCACCGACCACACTCAAGCGACATTCCCGCACGCTCGGGCAGAGGAGCGTCATCTAGTCGCTCGAGGGCTGCGTACCGCGGCATCGAACAAGTCGTCAAGCCGCCTGTACCCTTCCGCCCCGATGTCGGCCCACGGCGACAAGTACGTCCTGGACGCAGGCAGGTCCGGCCACGCGCGGCTCAGAGTCATCAGCGAGATCCATGACGATCACACACGCGCGCTGCTACTCGGAGCAGGACTCGAGGCCGGCCGTCGGTTCGTGGAGTTCGGCTGCGGCCTCGGCTACGTCACCCGCTGGGCGACCTCCGTGGGCGCCGAGGCGCTCGGCCTGGACCTCAGCGCAGATCAGATCGAGGAGGCCCGGCAACTCGCCGACGGCGAGACCGAGTTCCGTGTCGCGAGCGTGTACGACCCCGACCTGCCCCCGGAGAGCGTCGACATCGCATACTCGCGCTGGCTGCTGATTCACCTGAACGAGCCGGTCGTCGCCATGCGCAGCATCTCCGCAGCGCTCAAGCCCGGCGGCGTGATGGTCTGCGAGGAGGCAGACCTGAGCGCGATCTACACGGAGCCGCCGTCGGGCTACACCGAGTTCCTGGAGATTGCCCTCGCAAGTGGCGTCGAGCGCGGCGTCGACTACACCGGCGGTCGCCGCCTGCACCGTTGGGCGATCGAGGCAGGGTTCGAGGTGCTCCGTGCTGACGCCTATCACCCGCACTACCTCACCGGCGAGCACAAGGGATTCTGGGGCTGGACGTTCCGCGAGGCCGGGGCCAACCTCGTCGCGGAGGGCGCGATGACCGAGGCCAGGTACAACGAGCTCTCCGAAGGTATGCGCATGGCCGACGACGACCAGTCGACCCTGGTCGCTCACGCGCGCATGCATCAGCTCGTTGCGCGCAAGCCGCTGTCAGCGCTCTGAGGGAATCCAGCTGCAGCGTGCAGGGAAAGTGAATCTCTCGCGCCACGTCCGCTCAAGCGACACTCCCGATCACTGGGGCAGCCGGAGTGCCTGTCGCCTGAACTATGCCTCGAACTCCCTCGCGGCGGTCTCGCTCTCGGGAGCGTCGATCGGCTCCGTCTCGCGGAGCAGGACCCGGTGAATGAAGGCGGTCCGGGTCTCGCGGGGCAGACGGGGCTCGTGGAACTACACCTAGCGCAGATCGTCGATGACGTAGTGGCCCGGCGTGTCGAAGTGCGCGTCCTCGGGGCGGAGGCGCATCGAAACGCCGACCAGCTCGATGCGAAAGCCGCGGGCGAGCAGGCGGCAATAGGCATCGAGCCGACCGGTGTTGACCCCGGCGACGAGACGGCCGAGCCCGGACTCGGTCGCGAACGTCTCGCACGCGTCGAGCAGTCGCTCGAACCGCTCCGCTGCGCCGCCGCCTGGACGAACCGCCGCGAACTTGACGTAGCACGTGCCGCTGCCCGCCTCGCTTCCGGCCCCGCAGTGGCATACCGCCATCCCCTCGAGCACGCCCTCGTGGCGCACCACGATCGTGTCACCGATGCCCTGTGAGCTCGCCGCGACGATCTCACGCTCGAGATCAAGCCCGCAGAAGACCTCGTCGGTGAGCCCGCGGATCTCGTTCAGGACGTGACCCTGTCGGTCCGAGGTCTCGGTGGAGAAGAGCGTGTATGCGCGCTGCAGCGGCGGCTCGGGCGCCTTCGCCATCACGACCGTGAGCGTGCCGGGCCAGAATCCGTGCTTCTGGTACAGGCCCAGATGCCTCGGGCTGGACGCGAAGGTGAAGAGCGCAGCCTGCCGGACGTCCCACGACGCGAACGCCTCCAGCACGGGCCGGAGCAGCCGACTCCCGATGCCCCGATCCCAGAGATCGGGACGGACGCTGAGCGGGCCGAGGAAGCCGAACGAGCCCCACCGCGCCGCGAACACCGATCCGACCACCTCGCCGTCGAGCTCGGCCGCCCAGGCGCAATCCGGAGCCGCGCGGTACCTCGTGCGCACCGTCTCGCTGTCCCCGAAGGCCGTGCTCGGGTCGGGGAGACCGCGAACCGTCCCGAAGGCCAGGCGCAGGACCCGATCCGTCGCGTCGAGGTCGTCGGCCCGCAGTGCGCGGACGAGCACCGTGCTCTCGCGGGCCTGGGGCCTCGGCTCGAGAGGCATTCGGAAACCCTCGCACACGCCAGAGTCGAGAATCCTCTCGAGGAGGTGGGTCGACGGCGCGTCAGGCGCCCGCGACCCGTGCGGTCACCGCCGCCGACGAAGTGCAGCTCCTGACCGCACAGCTCGTCGTCGAGGACGGGAATCGCGGGACGCTCGGAGGAGAGTCGGTCTCACGAGCGGGACAGGACGACGTGCGCGAATGCCGCATCGAGCGCTCCGACGCCGAGGTTCGCGCACACGACGCGGCGCGCTCGCATCGTCTGCTCGAGCCCTTCCCCGACGCTCGCGTCCGGGTCCGGCCACGAGCGGAAGTAGCCGTGCTCGCGATACGCCTCGAACTGCGCGACGTCGTCGGTGAGAAAGAGGTCGCACGCGGCCACGGCAGCCGCGGACACGTAGAAGTCGAAATCGATCGGGAGGAGCAGCACGCCGTCCTCTAGCCACGACTCGTCGAGCGGCGACGGCGCGTCGCGGAGGATCGGCCCCGCGGTCACCACGACGTCGGCGCCGGCGACCGCGGCTCGAGGATCGTCGGCCACGATCGGTCCCTCGCACACGTCGCGCGCTCGCTCGTTGACGGGGTCGTACGCGCGGATCTCGCACGACGGATTCAGGGCGCGCAGCACCGCGCAGTGGTAGCGCCCCTGCTCGCCACAGCCGAGCACGGCGGCGGTACTCCAGCCCGCCGGCGCGAACGCCTGCACGCATGCTCCCGAGGCCGCCGCCGTCCGCGCTGCGGTGATTTCGGCCGCGTCCAGGACGGCGAGCGGTACGCCCGTCGCAGCGTCGTTCACCACGATCACCCCGTTGATGAACGAGAGACCGCGCGCAGGGTTGTCCGGGTAGCCGGAGACCCACTTCATCGCGACAACGTCGAGCTCGCGGAGGTACGCCGGCATGGCGTGCAGGAAGGCGTCGGGCCGCGGATGCACGCCGATCTTCGGCGGCATCTCGACCTCCCCGCGCGCCATCGACCGGTACACGCGCTCCACCAGCTCGACCTGCTCGAGGACGGGCGGGAGCGACGCGGCCACCGTCTCGCGATCGAGTGACCGATAGAAGGTCACGGGAGGGGCGCGCTCTCGTCACGCGCGAGCAGTCCGCCGATCGCGCGCGCTGCGTCGACCACTGCCTCGGCGACCATGGCCTCGTGGCCAGGCGGTGGGAATCGGTACGCGGGGCCGTGCACGTGGATCGCCGCAATCGCCTTCCCGCGCGCGTCGCGCACGGGCGCGGCGACCGAGTCGATGCCCTCGGCGAACTCCTCGAGCCCCCACGCGTACCCACGGACGCTTACCTCCGCAAGGCGCTCACGAAGACGCTCGGGATCGGTCAGCGTGTTGCGCGTGAGCGCAGCGAGGTCGCCGGCGAGATACGCGGCGAGGGCGTCCTCGGGCCACTCCGCGAGCAGCACGAGGCCCGACGGGACGGCGTGCATCGGCGCGCGCGTTCCCGTCCAGTCGCGTACCTGCACCGGGTGGTCCGACTCCACCTGGTCGACGTAGAGGATCTCGTTCCCGTCCGGGAGGCCGAGACCGGCGTCCTCGCCGAGCTCGGCCACAAGGCCGGCGAGGAATGGCCGCGCGATCGCGACCAGGCTCCGCTCCGGAGAGGCGGCCGCCGACAGCGCCGTGACTCCCGGCCCGATCCGCCACCGGGCCCCGTCGAAGCGTTCGACGGCCCGCACGTCCTCGAGCGTGGCGAGGAGCCTGGCCACGGTCGACTTCGGCAGCCCCACGCGATCGGCGATCGCGGTGACGCCGGCAGGGCGGCGGGCCACCTCGTCGAGGATCGCGAACGCGCGCTCGAGCGATTGCACCACTGCAGCAGATCTCCTAGAATTCCACTATACAGCACCGTTCCGCGATACGGAACAACCCATGCCCGACGACGACCTCGACCTGAAGACCCTCCCGGACGACGAGCTCGTCGCGCAGATGCACGACGACCTCTACGACGGCCTTGCCGCGGAGATCGTCGAGGGGACGGAGATCCTCCTCGAGCGGGGCTGGGCCGCCGACAAGGTGCTGAACGAGGCCCTCGTCGAGGGCATGCGCATCGTCGGCATCGACTTCCGCGACGGGATCCTCTTCGTGCCGGAGGTGCTGCTCGCCGCGAACGCGATGAAGGCCGGCATGGAGATCCTGCGCCCGCTGCTCGCCGAGACGGGCGCCCAGCGGATCGGCACGGTCGTGATCGGCACCGTCAAGGGCGACATCCACGACATCGGCAAGAACCTCGTCGCGATGATGCTCGAGGGCGCCGGTTTCGAGGTCTTCGACCTCGGGATCAACAACCCGGTCGAGAACTACCTGGCGGCGATCGAGGAGCACGAGCCCGACATCCTCGGCATGTCCGCGCTCCTCACGACGACGATGCCCTACATGAAGGTCGTGATCCAGGCGCTCGAGGAGAAGGGCATCCGCGACGACGTCATCGTGCTCGTCGGCGGCGCCCCGCTGAACGAGGACTTCGGCAAGGCGATCGGCGCCGACGCGTATTGCCGCGACGCCGCCGTCGCCGCGGAGACCGCCCAGGCGCTCGTCCTGGCCCGCCGTGCAGCTACTGCAGCCTGACGAGGAGCGCATCTTCGAGGCCGCGCGGCCCCCAGCGTCAGTCGCGCGGTCGGGATCTGGTTCTGCGGATCCCAACCTTGCGCAGGGTGGGGTGCTCGTCCTCGCCTGCGGCGCGATCGCCCGTGAGGTGCTCGCGGTCGTCCGGCTCAACGGCTGGCAGCACGTCACCGTCCGCTGCCTGCCCGCCCAGCTGCACTCGCGTCCCGAGCTCATCGCTCCCGCGGTCGACGCGAAGCTGCGCGAGGCGGCCGGGCGTTACGAGCGAGTCTTCGTCGCGTACGCGGACTGCGGGACCGGCGGCGCCCTCGACGCGGTGCTCGAGGAGCACGCCGTGGAGCGGCTTCCCGGTGCGCACTGCTACGGCTTCCTCACGGGGAACGACGCGTGGCAGGAGCTGCACGACGCCGAGCCGGCGACCTTCTACCTCACGGACTTCCTCGCGCGGCACTTCGACGCGCTCGTGATCCGGGGCCTCGGGCTGGACCGTCACCCCGAGCTCCTGCCCGACTACTTCGGGAACTACCGGCGCCTCCTCTACCTCGCGCAGACGGACGACCCGGACCTGCGCAGTCGGGCACGCGCCGCGGCCGAGCGGCTCGGGCTCGAGTTCGAGGAGCGGCGCACCGGCTACGGGGACCTCGTGCCAGCCCTCACCCGCTTCGTGGAGGAGGCTAGCGTTGCCTGAGCTCACCGTGATCTGGTGGCGCGACATACCCGCCCAGGTGACCGCGAAGGACGGTCGCCGGTCCGCGCGGGCCCAGCTCTCCGAGCGCTTCCAGGAGACGATCGACGCCGCCGCGATGCGCGCCGGTCTCATCGGCACCGACGCCTACCTCGCCGAGTGGCGGCGCGAGCCGCGCGAGTGCGGCGACGACCTCGAGACGGAGGTCGCCGAGGAGGCCGAGTGGCTCGAGGCCGCGTACCCGGACGACGTCCTCGAGCGCCTCGTCAAGACGGACGGGCACGACACGTGACGGAGACGGTCCTCTCCAGCGCGACGCACGAGGTCGTCATCGGCTTCGAGCGGCCGTTCGTGATCATCGGCGAGCGGATCAACCCGACGGGACGGAAGAAGCTCGCCGAGGAGATGGCCGCCGGGAACTTCGACACGGTCGTCGCCGACGCGGTCGCCCAGGTCGAGGCCGGTGCGCAGATGCTCGACGTGAATGCGGGGATTCCGTTGGCTGACGAGCCAGTCATCCTCGCGCGAACCGTCGAGTTGGTGCAGTCCGTAACGGATGTGCCGTTGTCGATTGACTCGTCAGTCGTCGAAGCGCTCGAGGCGGGGCTCGCCGTCTACCGAGGGAAGGCGCTCGTCAACTCGGTGACGGGTGAGGAGGACCGGCTCGAGTCGGTGCTGCCCCTGGTCGCGAAGCACGGCGCCGCGGTGGTCGCGATCACGAACGACGAATCGGGCATCTCCGAGGATCCCGACGAGCGGTTCGAGGTCGCGCGCAGGATCGTCGCGCGCGCGGCGGATCACGGGATCCCGAAGGAAGACGTCGTCGTCGACCCGCTCGTCATGCCGATCGGCGCGATCGGGAGCGCGGGGCGCCAGGTCTTCCGCATCGTCCGCCGGCTGCGCGAGGAGCTCGGCGTGAACACGACCTGCGGTGCTTCCAACGTCAGCTTCGGCCTTCCCGACCGGCCTGCGCTGAATGCGGCGTTTCTCACGATGGCGATCGCCTCGGGCCTCACGTCCGCGATCACGAGCCCGCTGCATCCCGAGCTGCTGCAGGCGATCAAGGCCGCGGACGTGATGATGGGGCACGACCCGCACTGCGCGGGCTGGATCGCTCGCTCCGGCGGCTCGTCCGGGGGCGCCGAGGGGACGCGCGGCCGGCGGGGGGGCCGCGAGGGCCGCCGGAGGGCGGCGGCCACGTGACGCCGAGCGACGCTCTCGTCGTCTTCACCCCGTCCGGCAGGCGGGGACGGTTCGAGCACGGCACGACCGTGCTCGAGGCGGCGAGGCGGCTCGGCGTCGACCTCGACTCGGTCTGCGGCGGCCGCGGCATCTGCGGCCGCTGCCAGGTCGAGGTCTCCGAGGGCGAGCACGCGAAGCACGGGATCGTCTCCGCGCGGGCCCATCTCACGCCGGCCGGCGAGCTCGAGCTCCGGTACGGCGCCGATCGTGGGCTTGCGGACGGCCGTCGCCTCGGTTGCACGGCGCGCATCGCGGGCGATCTCGTGATCGACGTCCCGCCCGAGAGCCAGCTCTATCGCCAGGTCGTCCGCAAGGACGCAGGCGTGCACCCGATCGAGATCGATCCGGTCGTGCGCCTGTACTACGTCGAGGTCCCGCCCGCCGAGCTCGGCGTCGCCGCGGGAGACCTGCGCCGCGTCCGTGAGGCGCTCGAGTCCGAGTGGGGCCTGACGGCTCTCGATGCCGACCCGGCCGTGCTCCCCGACCTCCAGCGCGCGTTGCGCGAGGGCGGCGCGACCACGGTCGCCGTGCACGACCGCTCCACGATCACCGGCGCGTGGGCCGGCCTGCACGACTGCGCGTACGGCATCGCGTTCGACGTCGGCTCGACCACGGTGGCGGGGCATCTCTGCGACCTCGCCACGGGCGAGGTGCTCGCCTCGGCCGGGGCGATGAACCCGCAGATCCGCTTCGGCGAGGACCTCATGAGCAGGGTCTCGTACGTGATGCTCCACCCGGGGTCGGAGCGGGAGCTGACGAGAGCCGTCCGCGGCTGTCTCGCGAAGCTCACCGCCGAGCTGGCGGCCTCCGCCGAGGTCGACCGCGCGGACGTCCTCGAGCTCACCTTCGTCGGGAACCCGGTCATGCATCACCTGCTGCTCGGCATCGATCCCACGCCCCTCGGAGGCGCGCCCTTCGCGCTCACGGTCGACGAGGCCGTGAGCCTGCCGGCGCGCGATCTCGGCCTCCCCGTCCACCGCGGCGCACGGGCCTACGTGCTTCCGTGCATCGCGGGCCACGTGGGGGCGGACGCAGCGGGCGTGATCCTGTCCGAGGCGCCGCACCTGAGCGACGAGGTCCTGCTCGTGGTGGACGTGGGGACGAACGCCGAGATCGTCCTGGGGAACCGCGATCGCGTGCTGGCCGCATCGAGCCCGACCGGCCCCGCCTTCGAGGGGGCGCAGATCTCGTGCGGGCAGCGCGCGGCTCCGGGCGCGATCGAGCGGGTCCGCATCGACCCGCAGACGCTCGAGCCGCGCGTCCGCGTCATCGGCTGCGACGCCTGGTCGGACGAGCCCGGGTTCGCAGGCGTTCAGGCCACCGGCGTCTGCGGCTCCGGGATCATCGAAGCGATCGCGGAGCTGCACCTCGCGGGCGTGCTCACGACTGACGGCACGATCGACGGCGGGCTCGCGGCCCGGACCTCGCGCATCGTCTCCGACGGCCGCACGTACTCGTACGTGCTGTGGGCGGGCGAGCCCGAGCTCGTGATCACGCAGAACGACGTCCGCCAGATCCAGCTCGCGAAGGCGGCGCTGCACGCGGGCTGCATGCTCCTCATGGAGAGGTACGGGGTCGAGTGCGTCGAGCGCGTCCGGCTCGCCGGGGCGTTCGGGAGCCAGATCGACCCGACCCACGCGCTCGTGCTCGGCCTCGTTCCGGACTGCGATCCCGAGCGGGTGACGGCCGCCGGGAACGCCGCCGGGACGGGAGCGCGGATCGCGCTGCTGAACCGGGCAGCGCGAGCCGAGATCGAGGACGTCGTGCGGAGCGTCGAGAAGGTCGAGACGGCCGTCGAGCCACGCTTCCAGGAGCGCTTCGTGCAGGCCATGGCGATCCCGCACGGCGTCGACCCCTATCCGCGGTTGGGGCAGCGCGTGGCGCTCCCTCCACGCCGGACGGCGTCGACGCAACGCCTGGCGCGGCGTCGTGAGAGGAAGATCGCGTGAGCCGCCGGGCAGGAGGCCGTGCCGCCCGCCAGGCCGCGCGCCTGAGCGCGGTCGTCGAGCGCGTCCCGTTCCTCACGAGGACGCTCCGGCCAGTCGAGGTGCTCGCCGAGGAGGGCCTGGCGCTCCTCGAGGAGAACGCGGACACGATCCTCGAGCAGGTCGGCATCGAGTTCCGGGACGCGCCCGACGCGATCGAGCTCCTGCGGGACGCCGGCGCCGAGGTGGAAGGCGAGCGCGTCCGGTTCCCGCGAGGCCTCGCCAGGCAGGTCGTACAGGCGACCGCGCCGACGGAGTTCACGCAGGTCGCGCGAAACCCCGAGCGGAGCGTCCACTTCGGGGGCCGGAGCACGATCTTCGCGCCCGCGTACGGGTCCCCGTTCGTCCGCGACCTCGACGGCGGCCGGCGCTACGGGACGATCGAGGACTTCCGGAACTTCGTGAGGCTCGCATATGCGTCTCCCTGGCTCCACCACTCGGGAGGCACCGTGTGCGAGCCGGTCGACCTGCCCGTGAACAAGCGCCACTACGACATGGTCGAGGCCCACCTGACGCTGACCGACAAGCCGTTCATGGGCTCCGTCACGCACCCGCAGCGGGCCCGGGACACGGTCGAGATGGCACGCATCGCCTTCGGCGCGGAGTTCGTCGAGCAGAACACCGTGATCTTCAGCCTCATCAACGCGAACTCGCCGCTCGTCTGGGACGCGACCATGCTCGGCGCCGCGCGCGCATACGCGGAGGCGAACCAGGCCGTGATGATGACGCCGTTCATCCTCGCCGGGGCCATGAGCCCGGCGACCGTGGCTGCGACCTGCGCCCAGACGCTCGCCGAGTCGATGGCGGGGATGGCGTACGTTCAGCTCGTCCGCCCGGGCGCGCCCGTCGTGCTCGGCTCGTTCGCGAGCTCGATGTCGATGCAGTCCGGGGCCCCCACGTTCGGGACCCCCGAGCCGGCGCTCGTCCTCTACGCGATGGCCTCGCTCGCGCGGCGGCTGGGGGTGCCTTTCCGCTCGGGCGGTGCGCTCACGGCCTCGAAGATCCCCGACGCGCAGGCCGCGTTCGAGTCGGCGAACACGATGCAGCCGACGATCCTCGCCGGCGCGAACTTCGTGCTGCACGCGGCCGGCTGGCTCGAGGGCGGCCTCACGATGGGGTACGAGAAATTCGTCCTCGACGCCGACCAGCTCGGGATGTGGCACGCGTTCTGCAACGGGGTCGACCTCTCGGAGAACGGCCAGGCGCTCGACGCGTTTCTGACCAACGAGCCCGGGGTGCACTTCCTCGGCCACGCGCACACGCTCGCCAACTTCGAGACCGCGTTCTACCGCTCGCCTGTGGCGGACAACTCGAGCTTCGAGCAGTGGGAGTCCGAGGGTGCAGCTGACGCGGCGCAGCGCGCGAACGCCCTCTGGAAGCGCGCGCTCGCGGAGTACGAGCCGCCCCCCCTCGACGACGCGGTCGCGGAGGAGCTCCGCGAGTGGATCGACCGGCAGAAGGCATCGTTCCCGGACTCGGACGTATGAACAACACGCGCCTCCGGCTCGCGTTCGCGGGGGAAACCATGTTTCCCCCGCGGCCCCCCTTCTTCAGAGCGCGGGGAACCTCCCTGTTGGAGCGTGGGGGAACCCATGGTTCCCCCACGGACCCCCTCCTTGGGCGTCAAGCCTTTGGGTTCCCCGCACCCCTCCACGCTCATCGGCTGCGGAGCAGCCGATGAGCCACCCCCGCGCAACCGGGCGCTGCCTGTGCGGCGCCGTCGCGTACGAGGTGCGCGGCCCGCTCCGCGACATCCTCCTCTGCCACTGCGAGGAGTGCCGGCGCTGGAGCGGGTACCTGGGCGCCTTCACGGCCGTGCGGCACGAGGACTTCGTCCTCGCCGAGGGGGGCGCGCTCCGCTGGGCGGAAAGCCCGCGCAGCGACCGCCGTGCCCGGCGCGGGTTCTGCGCCGAGTGCGGCTCCAGCATGTTCTGGCAGCCGGCGGAGAGCGGGCGCGTCCACATCGCCGCGGGCACCCTCGACCGTCCGACCGGCCTGCGCATCGCCGGCCACTTCTACGCGCACCACGCCGGCGACTACGACGCGCTTCTCGAGGATGGGCTGCCGCGATACCCGGATCCGGCCGCCCCCGAGGTGGCCTGGCGATGAGCCTTGTCCTCGCCGAGCTCCTCGCGCACCCTCGCTATGAGGTGCTCCCGTTCGGAGACGTCGAGGAGGCGGTTCTCGAGAGCGTCCCGCTCGACGTCACGCTGACGGTGACCGTGTCGCCGCGCAAGGGCATCGAGCACACGCTCGACGTCGCCGAGCGGCTGCGGAGCCACGGGTACGAGGTCGTCCCTCACCTGTCGGCCCGGCTCGTGCGCGACCGCAGACACCTGGCGGAGATCCTGGCTCGTGTGGACGAGGTGGGAACCCGCGACGTGTTCGTCGTCGCCGGCGACGCGGACGAGCCCGCGGGCGAGTTCGCCGGCGCCGCCCCGCTCCTCGAGGCGATCGCCGAGCTCGGCCACCGGTTCCAGAGCGTCGGCATCACCGGCTA
>Ga0233417_10000121_pt1 | contig 21064 bp, 27 predicted proteins | sample Sed_MG_FD_189023 | JGI IMG/M metagenome (GOLD analysis project Ga0233417, IMG submission 189023) | Sediment microbial communities from Lake Towuti, South Sulawesi, Indonesia - Sediment_Towuti_2014_0.5_MG | ecosystem: Environmental > Aquatic > Freshwater > Lake > Sediment | place: Indonesia... | reverse complement strand
ACGACTCTGATCAAATTTTAATTGAGATAAAGTGCGGCTCAGTTCATCTAAGTGATATTTACAATAATCTAAGTAATCCTGCCATACTTAGCGTAGAAGAGGACGACAATTCTTCTACTAATGATAACAATGGGTCCAAAGTGTGGATTTTGAACGCTGGAATTGTAATACACAAGGAAGCAGGCTTGGTTATTGACTCCACTGATACTTCATGGCTAAAGATGGTTAGTACTCCAACAATCCAGTTAAAGCAGAACTCAACCAACATGACAGGTGATGAGGAAACTGATTATTCCGATGATACAGTTACTGTTGTTGAGGCCGACACGAACACAAGCGCGAGCATTGGGAATAACTTTACTCAAGTTGAAAACGGTACTATAGTTGTAAGCAAAAACAATGGTGATAATCCTAATGGGATTCATGTGCATGGTTCTCTGAAGATAGATTCTGTGAAGATAACGTCGTGGGATCCTGAAAAAGGTGATGTTATAAAATTTGATTTTGGAAAAAGAGAAGGGGAAGAACATACAAAATCTGATTACGATACTGCAGAGCCCAGAGGGTTTATTAGAGTAGCAAAAGATGCGACAGGGACAACTAACATCACAAACTCAGAGGTTGCATATCTCGGGTATTCATGCAGCAGGTGTGCAGGAATTTCTTATTATGGAGGCGAAGGTTCTGTCATAAAAAATAGTGAAATACATCATCTGTTAAAGGGATATTATTCAAAGAATATGGGCCACATGCTAATAGAGGGCAACAAATTTCATAACAATTACTTGTATGGAATTGATCCCCATACTGGAAGTAATAATATGATTATAAGAAACAATATAGTTTACAATAACAATGCTTCTGGAATAATCTGTTCAAAGGATTGCCATAGCCTCTTAATAGAAGGTAACGAAGTTTATAACAGTAGCGGTGCAGGGCGCGGTATCTCATTCAGTATCAATACGACTAACTCAATTGCCAGAAATAATCTTGTTTATGACAACCCTCGTTGCGTTGCCTTTAACAGAGAATCCAATTTCAATCAGGTTTATAATAATACACTTATAAACTGCAAAACGGGAATATCTGTCCAAGGTACTTTCAACAATTTGATACACGACAACAAGATAATTAACACAAGCAGTGCAATATCCATTAAGAACATTACTAATCAGATATATGATAACGAAATATCAGGATCCAAAAATGGTATTGTTTTTACGAGCCAAATTCCTTCGAACCTTACCGACGATCTCATCGACAATTCTTGGCAAGACGATTACAACAGACTCAACAGCTCTCTTACCGAAATGATTGATAAGAATCAAATTTCCGATACAAAAAACCCTTTGGTAATTAAAACAGCAAATGGTAATTACACAGACAAAGAAGAATAGTATTGTTGGAAAGACGAGACGAACTTTAATAACAATACCAAATACGTATGAAATATAGTAACGTTTACTTTAGACTTGAGATATCATCTCCTTTTCGACTTCTTTTCTATGGTAAAATGGTCCAGCACAGACCCTTCTTCGTTGTCAATGAATGTTCCTGAAATCCTATCCCCATTATCTGTAACATCAACGTTCAGAAAACCATGACGTTCCAATTGTCTTATTACATACGGTGCCTGCCCTGTAAAGTTATACAGTTTTTCCCCCCCAGTACCAACCGTGATAAATATCTGTCCTTTCTTAATATTTGCATAATCTTCAGTACCTTTATCTCTTATTATAGGTGTAGATTGAACGGTTTCGTTATATGAAAGCGGATACGTACGTTGATAGTTGTGATTGTGTGCTTGCAGTACAATATCCACTCCATATTTATCAAATAACTGGTGATAAGTATCTTGTAGCGCATCTAATCCAGGATGAGTTGTAATTGTGGAATAAAAAGATCTGAAACTGGTCACGATTATCCAATCAATACTTTTATTCTTTTGCGCATTACTCAAATCCTGCTTTACAAATTCATATTGTTCGGAATCATTCGAATAGGAAATTCTCTTTTCCTTTGCTGTTGCCATAAGTAAGAAATGAACGTTATTGTAGTCGAAAGAGGAGTATGGTTTTGACAAATTGAAGTGATTCACGTACTGGTAATACTTCCTAATATTGTCAGTTACGTCATGCTCTCCAAGCGTAATCTTGATCTTATCGTCATGATCCAACGGAGAGATAGCTCTGAGCCAACAACTAGCATCTTTCTTGTCGTAAGAAAGGTCACCAAGTGTGATAACTAATTCTGGAAATTTACCAATCATGCCGGCTATAGTCTTATTCGAGTTCTCATTGCATCCGAAATCACCTGCTGCGACAAAATTAAAGTTCGACATGTTCTTTCTTTGAGTTTGTACATCATTTGGATCCGTTGTTGCTATTGAATACCCTGGCATCAAAGTGATAAATACAAAAAAACTAATGAGAAAGACAGGTGAGTAAAAACTAAAGTTTATTTCCATACTAAAAAAACAGTTCATTGTTGTCATTTGTCTCTTCTCAGTTGAGACGATGCTCGAATTTAAGAGTTGTGTAATTATGGCATTATCTTTAAATCAGCATCGGATTAGTGCTTGATATTCGATTTGAGACCAGGAGGCATGGACTAGCAATATCACAGGCAAAGATGAAGTTTGTGACAACTAAAATTATTCACAGATGAAAGGGCTGAAAGAAAAGAAGGATCTTTAGATTCTTATATGAAAACAATCAATATGACTAATTACATATCTCGAAGATTAGCTATTCTCGCAATTTACGCTCATCAAGTCACCTTCAGACAAATTAAGATCTAATACCGTGTCATTCCCCGTACCACAATCAAAATAATCCGTTCCATTTCCACCCGCCAATATATCAGCACCTGGGCCTCCGTAAAGATCATCATTTCCATCGTCTCCAGTAATATTGTCATTTCCTATTCCGCCAAATATAAGATCATCTCCACTCCCTCCACTAATCCTATCACCACCTGCTCCACCATCAATTTCGTCGTTACCCTCATTACCTGAGATGTTATCAAAACCTGCTCCGCCAGAGATGAAATCATCACCTGCAGTCCCTGTGAGATTGTCTGATCCTGGCGTTCCAATGATATTGGTAGATTGTGCAGTGTTTGTAAGGTTGGTAGATTGTGCAGTGTTTGTAAGGTTGGTAGATTGTGCAGTGTTTGTAAGGTTGGTAGATTGTGCAGTGTTTGTAAGGTTGGTAGATTGTATCATGCCATTTGATATTGAGAAAGGTTCTGCATTGGATATTGGAAATGAGAAAACGATAAAGAAAATGGCATATGAAATAATAAATAGATACAATATCTTCATAATTAAAAAATAATAAGGAAAAGAGTATTTATTTCTACTATCGTCAGTCTTCCTATATGCTGTAGGATTAGTAAATCATTTGTACTCTGGATAAATACCCATCTTTGACTCGCATCGTCTGAAAGTGGCCTTCTAAGAGAATTAAGATAAGAAAGAATGTGTTGCTTTGTTATTTCCTTGAATGACTTTTCATGATTAAAATAAGCAGAAAGCCAGACTAGTGTCTTTATCTTTCCTTCCTTTGTGGATTCCTTGATATTGAATTGAGTTTGTTCATCTATAATGTATTCACAGAGAAGATCGGCGTTATAGGGGTTTGTTACTGCAAGATTTACTAATATTTTCTTGATATATGGTCTTTGTAGTCTGGTTATTGATTCAGCTTTGTGTAGGATATCTTTCTCATTCTGGTTACTCCTCAGAAGCTGCAATTTGCCTGTCAATTCTATTAATAATCGAAATAGGTTAGCTTTTAAGATTACCTCATGAACCCCTAAGTAAAGCGCCGGGAGAGGGATTTGAACCCTCGAGACCTTCACAGGTCACAAGCTTTCGATACATATATGGTTCCAGGCTTGCGCCCTACCAGGCTAGGCGACCCCGGCTCAGAATCTACTCAATTTTTTCTTTATATTAAGTATTAATTAATCACAGTGCATAGCACGTCTCTCAAAACGTAATTCAAAAAACTAGTCTTCGCTCAAGAGTTTTCCAGACATCATGTCATACTCATTGATGTTATTATGTCCCATTTTTTCGACATGTTCTTCAACATCAGAACGAAATGAAAATGTGGAACTACATTCTTTACAAATCCAAATAGATCTTAAATCATAACTTTTCATTAGTCATGTTCAAATATAAAACATCCAATTTAAGCAATCAGGTAAGAAGTTACATATTATTCGTTCAATAAAATCTTTCTAAAGTATTAAGTAGTTGATTTTAATGTAAAAAAGTGCAAATATCTCACAATTCCAAGGGCGATTTAAGAAAAGACTATAATACGCATCATTATATTCTCATTACTAATGAGCACTACTGCCTCCATTTCCATCGACTGTAAGAGCAATCGACACCTCGAATGTACTGACTGCATGTGTCAGTGTCATATACCTGGAACAATGGAGAATTTGGCAAAGAAAATTGCAAAACTTGAAAAGGAAACTCCTGGTGTGGGAGAAACACTCTAACTCTTCTTTGGTCAGCCCTTTCCTTTAAAATTTGAGCAAACAAGGTAATATTCACTGCTCTTTTGTCTGCTAGCCTTTGGTTTGGATGTTGCCACTTTTAAGAATATTTTAGCTGCTTCCTGCTTAACTTGGCCCGAATAACTTCCATCAAATATCTTAAAAATTGCATTTCCGCCTCGTTTCAAAAGTTTTGAAGAGATTTGCAACGCAACTAACGTCAGAAATATTTGTCTTTCGTGATCAAAATGCCATATCCCACTAACCTTAGGGGATAGATCTGATAATATAACATCAAAAGAAACTGGAAAGTTTTTTCTTATTTTTTTTATTACATTCTCATCTTCAATATCTACCTGTAAGGTGGAAATTCCATTAATAGTTCGAATTGGAGTGATGTCTATGCCAATAACGGTTCCATTTGGACCCGATAGTTTTCTTGCTACTTGCAACCAACCACCCGGAGCACAACCAATATCCAAAATGGTATCATTTAGTTTTATTAAATTATGTTTATTGTTTATCTCCAAAAGTTTGTAAGCAGATCTGCTGCGATATCCTTGTTCTTTGGCCAATTTCCTGTACTGATCCTTCAAGGCGTTTTCAATCTTCAAATAAAAAGAATCACTTTCTCCATTTTTTCTTCAAATTCTATTGAATTGTATTCATTAAAATAATACTTGTAGTTTCTCATTAACTTGATAACAACACTTGCTTTCATTTTAAGTAAAGACATGACTAAGAAGAATTCATGCCAAATTTGTCCATACTATGCAAAATATTTATTCATGATATTTTCCATTTTTAACTTGACTACATCTTTGTCGTCTAGGACCTCAGGATGTTTTTGATTCAAATGCCTTAGTGCAAACCTAACGCTTTGGCCGCATAATTTACATTTCGCTTTGCCAAACATCCATGATATATTACCTTTAGAGGTAATAAGAATTGCTAACTTGAATGGTAAATTAAATGATTTGAAATACTGGACACTATACAGCCGCAAATAAAATACTGGATAGTTATCCTATGCCAATAGGCGGTCGTTTGTGTTCGCTGTGTTCAAGTAATTTGTGGTAATTCAACATATCCATATTATCAAATGACTTTCCACAAATTTCACATTTCCATATATTTTGCCTTTCAGCAGTTTTACTTGACTGCTCAGCAGACATGGTATTATTAATGCAGTCATTACAGATAAGGTTTTCATGGATAAACTTTGGAATCAGTCTAGCATAGGAAAATAACCTTAAATTTCCTCCTAAATCTCCTCAAGACAATGGTTTTAGTCATCCTGCCCTTGGGATGATTTTCCCTAAATTCGAAAAACAAAAATTTAGGATAAAAAAATCATGTCTGAATGCCAATAACTGATGCTAATAAGAAACAGATAGCCCAACATAGGAGGTTATTTTATAAAATATGCTTTGACTGTGGCGGCAAAAATCCAATACTTGCCTCAAGATGCAGAAAATGTCATGGCAAAAATATGCGGCTGAAAAATAGGACACTGGGCGCCAAGAAATAACACATCTTTTAGATGTAGAATTTTCCGAATTTTTTTAAAAATATATAAATATTATCATGGTGAATTCTAATTATAATCATGCCGATTAGGACAGGGGAAGAGTATATTCAGAGCTTGAGAGCACGGAAAATGAAAGTTTACCTTTTTGGCGAACTCGTAAATGAACCCGTAGATCATCCTATGATAAGACCATCCATTAACGCAGTAGCTGAAACATACGATCTTGCTGCTAGAGATCCTGAATTGGCAACCGCCGAATCAACACTTACTGGTAATCAAGTAAATAGATTCTTGCACATTGTAGACAGTGCTGAGGATCTGGTTAATCAAAATAGAATGCAAAGAAGACTAGGGCAACTTACAGGAACTTGTTTTCAAAGATGTGTGGGGATGGATGCACTAAATTCCCTATATTCTACAACATTCGAAATTGACAAAAAATTTGGAACTCCTTATCATGATCGATTCAAGAAATTTGTAAAGACAATGCAAGATGAAAATCTTGTCATTGGTGGTGCCATGACGGATGTCAAAGGGGATAGAAGTTTAAGCCCTTCACAGCAAGAAGATCCAGATCTTTTTGTACATATATCTAAGAGGGACCAAAATGGAATTTACATCTCTGGTGCTAAAGCACATCAAACTGGATGCATTAATTCACACTGGATTTTGGTAATGCCTACTATGCGATTAAAAGATGAGGATAAGCAATATGCTATAGTTGGTGCTATACCTGCGGACGCAAAAGGTATCACCTATATCTATGGCAGGCAATCCTGCGATACGCGTAGTATGGAGAGCGGTGATTTGGATGCAGGAAATTCTAAATTCTCTGGACAAGAGGCAATGATAATTTTTGATAACGCTTTCATTCCAAATGAATTGATCTTTATGGATGGGGAATACGAATTTGCTTCTATGCTTGTTGAGAGATTTACGTGTTATCACAGGCGCAGCTATGTCTGCAAGACTGGACTGGGTGATGTGTTGATAGGTGCGGCTGCCTCAGTAGCAGATTATAATGGAATTTCGAATGCATCTCATATTAAGGACAAACTGGTCGAAATGACACACCTGAACGAAACAATCTTTGGTGCAGGTATAGCATCATCGTATCAGGCTCATAAGACCCTTTCTGGAAATTATCAAAATGATGATATGCTTGCAAATGTTTGTAAGCACAATGTAACTAGGTTTCCATACGAGATTGGTCGACTTGCACAGGATATAGCCGGAGGACTGATGGTGACAATGCCATCTGAAAAGGATTTCCGCAGTCCTGATACAGGACCGCTTCTTGAAAAATACCTGAAGGGTCGAAAAGGAGTTTCCACTGAAAATAGGATGCGTATCATGAGATTGATTGAAAATATGACACTTGGAAGAAATGCTGTAGGTTATCTGACAGAATCAATGCATGGTGCCGGATCTCCTCAGGCTCAAAGAATTCAAATTGCAAGACAAATGCAATTGGGATACAAGAAAAAATTGGCCAAGGATCTAGCAGGTGTTGACGAGGGCGAATCTGCTCAAGTAGTTAATGAACAGTCTGATTACTTTGACAGAATATTCGGAATAAATACAAATACAAATACAAACTAATTTTCAGCTGAATAGATAGAAGTAATCACGGTCTATTTTTCTATGTGATGTATTGTTTTATCGGAACGTTAATTATGTAGTAGCATAGGATATGAAAAACGATAATAATGGACGACATTGAGTTTAAAGACCTCATCAAGACTTGGCCTGATTTTCCCACAAAGGGAATTTCGTTCAAAGACGTAAACCCGCTGATAAGAACTTCTGAATCATTGAATTATCTTCACAAGAGGTTAGTTGATATCTGTAGCAGCTTTGAAGTAAGCAAGATTGCAGCAATTGAAGCGCGCGGCTTCTTTATGGGTTCTCTGCTTGCATCTAGCCTGAATAAGGGATTGGTTTTGATTAGAAAGGAAGGAAAATTGCCAGGTCCAACAGTGAAGGAAACATACCGCATAGAATATGGAACTCGCATCATGGAAATTCAAGAAGATGCAATTTTGAGTGGAGAAAAAATTCTGATAGTAGATGACTTACTTGCGACTGGAGGTACTGCACTGGCAGCAGCATCACTTGTCGAAAAACTAAGGGCGACAGTAGTTGGGTTTGTATTCATCATTTCTCTAAATTATCTAGAAGGTCCAAATAAATTAAGAGATAAAGGTTACAAGGTTAATACTATTTTGGAGTATGAATAATTTGAAAACAAATCATGCTGAAATTGGTATTATCGGGGGAACTGGCATCTATGATCCAGAATTATTGACAAATCCAGAATCAATAAAGATTTTTACTCCGTACGGCAAAACCTCCGATCTGGTAACTATTGGTCAATACAACGGTTACTCTGTTGCATTCATTCCTCGTCATGGTAAAGGGCATACAATTCCCCCACATAGAGTAAACAGTAGGGCAAATATATGGGCTTTAAATTCATTGGGAGTTTCGAGAATCATTGCACCATCCGCTGTTGGAAGTCTTCAAGAAAAGTACAAACCAGGTGATATTGTATTACCAGATCAATTTGTAGACTTTACTAAAAGAAGGGAGTATACATTTTATGATGAGGGACAGGTATGTCATATATCATGTGCAGATCCATTTTGTAATGAACTTAGAAATATCTTTCTAAAAACCTGTAACAAACTGAAATACAGCGTGCACGATGGTTCGACTTACATCTGTATAGAGGGGCCACGTTTTTCTACCAAGGCGGAGTCAAAATTTTTCAAGGAAGTGTTGCATGGTGATATTATTGGAATGACACTCGTACCAGAATGTGTCCTTGCAAGAGAGATGCAAATATGTTACATATCTATTGCTACTGTCACTGATTATGATGTTTGGTATGAAAATCCAGTTTCTTCGAAAGAAATTCTTGAAGTACTGGCCAAAAATACAAAGAAGATAAAGGAGTTGCTTGGCGGACTAATACCTGCTATTCCTGAGACAAGAAATCAGTGCATGTGTAAAAGTGCATTAAGAGACGCTATGGTTTGATTTCACTTTTGGTTGCAGGATCTATGAGAATAACCTGTCCTTCTACCAGTTTTCTCTGCAACACTAGCTGGAAATCTTCAGCGTCATAACCTAATTCTACTAATTTGGAGAGCGTTTTTTTTGTCAAATTTAGACTGATGTTGTGTCCTCCGATTCTCCCAAATGCAATAGCGTTGAACTTTAATTTGGTATCATTTATGATAAAATAACCTCTTAGTTTGCTTGCATACTCTCCACCCTGAGCCTTCTCTACATATATTTCCGGATCATCAGAGGTGAAGGTATCACGAATCACTTTGGATTTTCCTCATCTGTTATTTCAATACTTCTGTTTATGTTCTTGGAAACCAGAAAGCTCCACCAGTTCTCATCTACTATCTTGAAATCAACAACATTAACGCTAATTGTTGTTTCATCATCAGTGTCTATAAATGAAAAGTTTCCGTCCTTTACTAATTTTATTAATTTCCATCTTTCCTTACCCTTTCTATTTCTATTTATTGCTACGGCCCACTCTTGCCTCTCGGGGATGGAAGGCATTCCAATATAGTCCACAATTTCGAGAATGCCCAATCTTTTCTCTTCACAGTAGAGTTGTTTATTTATTACATTTCTCCAGATATCAACTGCACCTATCGTTCTATCGTTTTCATTAATGTTAATAACGCCAAAATAGACTACCTTGTTTTCTGGAACGGTTGACATTCATGTAATTACTTCCAATTGCCATATTTAGTTCTTGCAGATTCGTACATTCTTTCTATGGAAGAAGCAAGACTATCGACTTGAACATTTTTTTTGAACTCTATGCCAATTTTAAGACAATGTCGACGATATGCGTTAATAATCGAAAATTTTGGGTGGAATGTCTGATACTTGCCAGATAGTTCTAAAATCAATCCTTTTTCAACTAGACCATCTAGCAATTGGCCTGTCTCCTTGAGGGAAAGATTTAGGTCAATTGAAACCTTTTCTAGAGCGGTCTTGTCGTTTTTTATCAAGTAAAGAAAAATCTGTGCCTCTATGTCGGAAAGGTTAATTTTCGACATTAGGGAATCCTTGATGCTTTCCAATTGTCATCAGATTAATGGAATTGATTAATGTATGACTCCTATTTACGTTATGAATTTGAAAATAGGTTAGAATGTAAAAATTTCTTTGTATTTTTGATATCTTTCTTTGATGTCTTGTGGCGTTACATTGACAAGACTCTGAACTCCATAATCCTCTATTGTGAGCGAACCCATAATGTTTCCATATATCATCGCATTCTTCATTGCTTTAGAATCTCGTTTTTCTTGTTGTGATAAATATCCGATAAATGCGCCACCAAATGAATCTCCTGCTCCCGTAGGATCCTTTATTACTTCAGTAGGAAATGCTGGGAGTGGAGAGAATTCATTGTCGTGAAAAAGAAGAGATCCATTTTCTCCCTTGTTTATAACCGCAAAAGATGGTCCATTAGATACTAGCAATCGAGCACATTTTAGAATATTATTTTCTTTAAACAGTAGTTTGGCTTCTGATTCATTTAACATTATTCCATCTACTTTTTTTAGCAACTTTATGACATCTTCTCGCTTATTGAGAATCCAAAAATCCATGGTATCACAAACTACTAATTTTGGTCTGGAAAAAAGTTTTAGAAGATTCATATTTTGTACCGGATCATTATTTGCAAGATAAACGAATTCAGAATCAATGTATTCTTCTGGTACTGTAGATTGGTAATTCGCAATTACATTTAGTTCTGTCTTGTTAGTAGTTCTCTTTGCAAGATCATGGCCAAATGAGGAATCAAAATGAAATGTTTTTTCAGTTTGACTAATGGTCAATCCTCGGATGTCAAGACGATCTCTTAACAGTTGTAAGTGCTCCTCTGGAAAATCATGTCCTACGATTCCAATAAGTGAAGTGGGAGCGAAGTTAGAAGCTGAAATTGATGAAAATGTAGCTGTACCTCCCAAAGTTCTTTCAACTGTGTGAAATGGAGTACGCGTAGTATCAAGTGCAACGGTTCCGAATATCGTTAGCATGCAGTTCGATTAATAACAACAATAAATAAGTGTTCAACATTATTTTGAATATTGGCAGAGACAAGACATGACAAGATTGTAATTGGATTTTCTGGAGCATCAGGTATTACTTATGGAATAAGGCTGATTGAAGTTCTGCATTCAATCAATATCGAAACATATCTCATAATCAGCGAATGGGCAAAAAAAAATATAGAAATTGAGACCGATAAAACTTTAGAATATGTGAAATCTCTCTCTTCTGTTAATTACGATAATTTCAGACTGGACGCCTCTGTTTCAAGCGGATCATTCATTCATGATGGAATGGTCATAGTACCTTGTAGCATGAAATCACTTTCAAGCATTGCAAATGGTTACGATGACACTCTTATTTCTCGAGCCGCATCTGTTACCTTAAAAGAATCAAGAAAACTGATAATAGTTCCAAGGGAAACTCCACTTTCAAGAATTCATCTTGAGAATATGATAAAATTACAGCAAGCTGGGGCAATCATCCTTCCTGCTATGCCCGGATTTTATCACAAGCCTTCGACTGTTGAAGAAATTGTAGATCATCTGGTCGGTAAGATTCTCGATCAACTAAACATAAAACATAATCTATTTAAAAGATGGAAGGATCAATAACATAAAATAATTCAATTCAAGAATTCACCATTTGAAAATCTAATCACTTTTGAGAGGTAAGATATCTGGAGTTTGAAATAACAGAACAAAAAAGGTGCTTGATATTCATAATGGTAACATGAACGGAGAAATCTAATTTTCCCAAAGTTGTAATTTTTCAATTTTGGCTCTCCTTTTTGCTTGATAAAGCATTTCATAGACACTCTTGTGGGATCTTCCTTTGATTAGTAACATTATTGCGTCAGTGGCATGCCTCATCTCTTCATAATTGCCAATCAATCCTATAGAATGCCCGTATATCGAAATGAACGTATTAGTTAGTTCTTCAAGATTTTTTCTTGCCTTGCCTTTCTCACCAATAATTCTTCCTTTTATACGATTGGTAGAATTACTTGAACTTGTAAAATTACGTAGATCTAATATTTGAAACAGCGTTTCTTCATCCAAGATTCTAAATGCCCTTTCAGGAGAAAAACCACTTGAGATGGCACTGATAATATCCCTTGCCTTTAGGGCCCCATATTGATCGAAATTCTTGGAAGTTGAGGTAATTGTTATTTCACCAGTCTCGCTTTCAATTTCAATTTTGACACTACATTTTTTAGAAATTTCGCTTTTTGTCTTTCCTTTATTTCCTATAACTATCGAAATCCTGTCCTCAGGGATATGTAATGATATACTTAAATTTTCATTTTCATTCTTGTTCAAAAGAAAACCCTCACTTAAGATTCACGACTTTATTATTTATTTATTGTTTGACTTTTGACACTTAGTATGATTGTGTGAACCTATATATCATCAGAAATGGAACATCTGAAAAATACTTAACACTGGACCTCTTTGCTAGATTCAATTCAATTGCTTTATCTACCGTATCTTTTCCGGCCAAGTTTGAAATAGATGATTTTTTTAAATATGATTCAATTTCGCTCTCATCTGCTTCTTTATCCATCCAGTAATTTTTCTTAATGTCAATTGTAACATCACCATGTTGTATCTGCTTATCTATTAACGAAAGATCACATACGTTTACCATGAGCGAATTCTGATATCTGATTGTTCTTAATGCATATCTAGAGGCCCTGTTTTTGGAGCTGTTGGTGTTCGAGTTTGATCTCAACTGATTATCTGATACTGATGTGTTCACATAAGTCTTTTTCCCCGGCTGCACTCAGTATTACGAAGTATTTCTTTGACATATGAGATATATGGATTATGATATGTATTTCTTGCGATTTTATTATTATCATCACTAAAAATCAATAATACTATTGAACCATCAAATTAATTAGCCTCTCCCGCATATTTTAGTTCGTAGAAAAGATTGCCAAAGGATCTAGAATACATTAGAGATAAAAAAAGTTCGGACTATGGTTCTATTTCAACTCACTATAAGAGAGTTCTAGTCGTCTGTATAGACCGAGACGACGACCTAGGTACGAATGGAGGTGTTGAGACTCCTGTATTTGGAAGAGATCAATGTATAAGCGCAGGGACTAGATTGGCAATTGAAGATCCAGAGGATGCTGATTCCAACGCAATCTTTGGTGCCGTCAAGTTATATGAAGAGCTAGTAACCAAAGGTTATGAATCAGAAGTTGCAGTAATTACAGGTGCCTACAATCGAGGTATTGAAGCAGATGAAAAAATATCCTCCGAGTTAATACAAGTATTATCAAAATTCAAGGCCGAAGGAGTAGTCATTGTTTCTGATGGAGAAGACGATGAAACAGTAATTCCACTCATTCAAGCAATTGTACCCGTAATATCAATTCAAAGGATAATCATTCGACATAGTAGAAGTGTTGAATATTCATATGCTGTCTTTGGAAAATATGTTAAAATGTTAGTCTATGATCCACGATATTCAAAATTCTTTTTGGGTGTGCCTGGTGCCCTTCTAATTTCAAGTGGATTTGCTACCATTTTTGGGTTTACAAGAGAAGCTCTGGCTATCGTTCTAAGTGTACTGGGAGTTGCGTTTGTAATGAGGGCGTTTGATATTGACAAATCCCTAAGTTCTCTTAATAGGACAACACCATCAACATTCATAAGAATATTTTCAACGTTTGCCGGCATCATGATAATTTTGGTGGGTATATCAAATGGTATATCGGACATACCAGCTGGAGCTATTGTAAAAGGTGCAAGTATATCAGAAATCATTACGACCAGAGCAGTAGTAGGGGGATTTGTTAATGGGGCGATTACGCTCATTTGGATCGGTCTGGGTACGATATTTGGAGGCATATTACTAAGTAACTGGTTTAAAGGAAGTATCAGAATATTTTCTGATATCATAAGATTGGTTATACTTGGTACGATATACATCCCTGCAATTCAATTTACTTCAATACTGACTGAAAAGACCAATCCATTCAATCTTATTTCATCATTACTTATCGGACTTGCTGTTACTCTTGTTGCCACAACATTCTTGTTTCAATATTTCAGAAACAAAAAAGGTGGGGAGCAACTGAAACATTAGTAAAACTTGGATTCATAGCATTATTATATGATTTGAAATCAGTTGATTTGAGGTCAAATGTACGGATTTCTTTATCACCTCCTTAATAATAACTGGTTTTATAGATTCTATGAGCGTAAATTAGAATCACAGATAAAAAAACATTCTCTGCCAAATCATGTTGCCATAATTTTAGACGGAAATAGGCGTTGGGCAAAATACAATTTTTTTGCCAGTAAGGGCGCTCATGCAATTGGAGCTGACAAGGCCGAACAATTGTTAACTTGGATATATGATTTGAAGATTAAAATTACTACCTTATACGTACTGTCCATTGAAAATCTGGAACGTGACCAGAAGGAATTGGACGATATCTACAATCTGCTGGCTTCAAAACTGGAGAAATTATACAATGATTCCAGAATCCATGAGCGGGAGATGAAAATTAAGGCCATTGGAAACATAGACGCTCTTCCTCAATCCATTAAGGATATTCTGTTCAAACTGGAAAAAGAGACCAATCATTACAATCTTACCTTTCTTAATATTGCTGTTGCATACGGTGGACAACAAGAACTAGTTGAGGCAATCCGAAAAATTGCACTAGCCGTAGAGAAAAAAGAACTGCAAATAACTGATATCAATGAAAATTCAATCGATTCATATCTTTATACTTCTCATTTACCTCAACCCGAACCAGACCTTATCTTGAGAACTTCTGGTGAGAAGCGACTAAGTGGATTTCTTTTGTGGCAGAGCGCGTATAGTGAATTGGTATTTATGGACGTCTTTTGGCCAGAATTCAGAAAAATAGATCTTATGAGAGCAATAAGGACATTTCAAAGACGTCGCAGAAGATATGGCAAATAGGACAATATTGATATGTCTATTATTTCCAATGAGTGTTATCAATGCCACAGCATGGTGATTATGATCAAGAAAAATTAAGGTGGTTTTGCAGCAGGTGGCTAGAGAAGAAAGAATGGTTGGAGGTTCATGGATATTCACCGATTTCTGCGGAAACTGAAGTGGACGAAAACGAAAATACCGATACGGATAACAATTAGGACTTATGGAATCTATTTGAAAGATTGATATGGCCATAGAAAAATCTGCTGGATTTATCCTAATTTCTGATGATTTTCCTATATCTTCTCCATCTGTGTTACTACTTCATTACAATTCAGGCCACTGGGATTTTCCAAAGGGTAATATTGAAATTAATGAGACAGAAATTCAAGCTGCAACTAGGGAATTAAAAGAGGAGACGGGTATTGAAGCCTTCAGATTAATACCCGGGTTTAAGCATATTCTGAATTATAAATATACTAGGAAATCAACATTGATATCAAAAGAGGTAACTTTGTTTCTTGCATCTTCAAAAGAAGATAGAGTAATAATTTCACATGAGCATATAGGTTATCACTGGGCTGAAATAAACAGTGCAGTCAACCAATTAACATATTCAAGTGCAAAAGTAGCATTAACATCTGCTATTAATTTTCTAAAGAATTCCTCTAACACAAAATAGTAGATTCAAAACCTTACAAGAGTCATACACTTTGAAATATCTTCGTAATAAGATCATAATCATATTGTGCTTGTCTTTAGCAAGTCTGATAAAGTCTTTCGCTGGTTTTTTGAACGTAAAATAGATCTACCTATGATCAAGTAGTTGCTTCCACTGGCAATCGCCAATTTTGGGTTACCGCCCTGAGTACCAACACCAGGAGAGTAAATAGGGATACTAGAAGATGAGGAGATTTGTCTTAAGGTCTTCAAGTGAGTAGCTCCAACAACTATTCCATCAACATTACTTTTGCTAGCATATTTCAAAAATATCTCAAAGAGTGACAAAATTTTACGTCGGCCTGATTTTCCTTGAACTATATTTAGTCCATAACCTTCGCTTACATTTTCATGGCTCATGTAGACTAGTGAGATTACTCCCATTCCCAATTTGTGGGCAAAATCCACCAGGGATTTTAATTGTTTTTGTCCTATTATTGGATTTACTATCACCGAATCAAAACCCATTGAATATAAGTTTTGCAACGTTACGCGGTTGGTGTTACCGATGTCATTTAATTTGATATCTGCAATTGACAACAAACCAAATGCATGTATTATTTTGTTTATCCTCTGAATTTCTTTCTTACCACATGGCAAAATAATATGGAAATTTATTTTCACCGCACATAAGAATGGATGAAGGTTCTCTATTAACCTTGCAATATGCCTATGGTTGTGATACCGTGTTTCAAGGTCAAGTGCTAGTATTATTGAACTGTTGTTACCTGCCGAAATTTTCTTGATTCGTTCTCTATATGGAGAAACTTTATTCATCGACTTTCACTAAAGGATGTGAACCCAGTAACTTTATTAGCTTAATGTAGATATATCCGTGTTCCTCAATGTTGTTAGTAAATGCCGGGTCTTCTGATTTAAGACTGGAGTACCTGATGAAGGAATATGTGGGATTCTCGGGAATAGTCGCATAATAAAAGTAGGAAACTCCGTCAGATTCTGCCATGTTCAGAGCTGTTCCTATAACATATTTGGACTTCTTTGTACTGTTGAACACAAAAAGAGGAAGCGGTGATTCTTCATATACCATCTTGTAAGATGCTATTTTTACAAGGCTTTGAAAATTGCCCAGCTTAATTGGTGAATAATTCATGCTCTTTGATCCTTTGGGTCTTTTCCAAAAGATAGATGGAAACTTTTCGACTGAAATAATAGGAGAATATACTAGAGAGGGATTCTGAATGTTTTCTACTATTGACACATCTTCGATACCGCCGTTATTTCTATAAGCGAGATATTGTCCATCACATGAATATTTGACAAAATATATCACCGGTATGTTATTTAGAAAATCAATTTGAGTTGCCAGCAAATCGTCCTTGCCCGACTTGAAGGAGAATGTAAGAAGTGGGGTACGTTCAAAGGCACAAACCAGCCTACCAAAATCTTGAATAGTGGAAACTTGAATGAAAAAAGGTGATTTAATTTGCAATGCTCTACGTTTTAAAATAACATTATTAAAATCATGCGAAAAAGATGGTTGTCTAGTCGAAAATTTGCTTAAATAAATATGTGGAATTAGTTTTCTTTTCGTCTATCAATAATGTCGTTTATCTCCGCTCCAGTTCCTATAAGCATTACTTCAACACCTAATTTGTCCTCTATATTTTGGATGAATTTCTTTGCCTCATCTGTAAGTTTGGAGTATTCTTTTAGACCTGCACAATCAGGAAAGACAACATCTAGTTTGGTAACGGCAATTTGTGTTGCACTGTTTAACCTTACTGATTTTCTTGCTAATTTCATATTAAATGGCGATGCCCTTCTCTGTCTACCAGTGACACTTCCATATTCCACCCAGCCTAACTTATTAGCCTCCTCAACTGTGAGTTCGTTTTCTAGTGGTCCTCCACCTACACGGGTCACGTAAGCTTTGAAGACTAGGATTACTTCGTCAACGTTCTTTGGTCCTATTCCAACATCTGAACATATTCCAGAGGCAGTAACATCCTTTGAAGTTACAAAAGGATAATCCCCATGATACAATGATAGAAAAGTTCCCTGTGTTCCCTCGATAAGAACAGATTGATTTTTTTCAATTGACTCATTAACAATATCAGAAACGTTTCCAAGGTAGTTTTTTAATTCAGTCTCCTCTTTTGCCAGCTTTAATATTCTTAATGCTCGGTCAGAATTTGCCGGACCCGTACCAGTACCAGTAGTTCCAACGGTTCTTTTTAAATGAGCATCTTCCATGTCACGTATTATGTGGGATTCATCAATAATGCCACAGTGATTGTCTATTATGGTCCTTTTGCCAGCATTGTATCTTTGAGATTCATCTAACAGTACCTTGGGTGTGACTAGAACTCCTGGGCCTATCAGAAGTTTGGTTTCAGGATTTAAAATGGCACTTGGTAACATGCGGACCTTGAAAGTTTCATTATTGTATACAAATGTGTGTCCGGCATTTGCTCCAACCCCACCCCGTACAGCTATTTTTGGATTATCCTTTATAGATAAATACGCAATAATCTTTCCCTTTCCTTCATCCCCATAAAAACCTCCTACGATAACATTACAGGTCATTTCCTATTCAAATTAAATTGCTAGTAAATATAAGGATAATCAAACAGCCCAAAATCAGGTTGTAAAAAATTATTTCCGTGACTTAATTTATTTAGTGACATCCAAAAATAGGCTCAGATGCTGAGAATTTTTGACTCACATGCGAGAAATGTGTATAATTGTTGACTTTTCTATGACACAATTTTATATAGCTGATTTGGGTTAATGTTATTATTTAAAATGGATTATACAAAGTTGTGCAAGGAGATATTAGATCTCGATCCAAAAATTAGATTTGCAGGTGTATGTGATGAGTCCGGTGAGATCAAGTTCGGGGGTCAACGCGAAGGATTGGCTAATTTGTTGACGGCTGAGGAAACCAAAAGGTCAAATTTACAGGCACTTGCCAGATGGGGCTTGCGTAATTCTTTATCGTCTAAAGTCGGAAGAGGAAAATATGCAATGGCAGAATATGAAAAAATAAAACGCATTACTGCTCCTCTTGATAATGATCATCTCCTGCTTGTTACAACAGAGGTAGATGCAGATCATCAAAATATCATAGGCAAAGTCCTGAATCTTATCTAGTCTACTCTAGTCATCCATACCTTCTTTTTATTTCTTGATCTGATTTTGTTCAACTTGAATCATTAGAGTGTCATTTTATCCATCCGTGTTCATGTTCTCTATGTTCATGTGATGCTCCTACACCCGTCACGGCTCCCATGTAATCCCCATAGACAGCAATTACATCTTTACGATCTGACAGCTCTTTTAAGAATTCTAACGTTAATTTATTGTTAAAAGCATAGTGTGTGCCACTATCGTGTATTGTTGGATTCATGCCAGTTTTGGTAATAATGTATGTTCGCATTTCTTCGGAATTGATCTCAGGTTTTGTAAAAACTTCAATCAAGTAAAACGGGTCTTTTTCAGGATCGTTTCGTTTTCGCATCATCAGATCATGAATGAGCTTTGGGTGAATCTTTGGCAGGTGAATCTCATACAATGTATGAAGTCCCTCAAAGACTCTTCTAATTTCAGTCAGTTCTGACAATTTTGAACTCTATTATACTATATTATTCTAACTATAAGAGCATTTTTGACATGGAACAATAAATTAAATATGTCAAGGACAAATTGAATCGTGATTTTTTAATATGAACGCAAATTCCGGCAATGATGACATTGAAAACTTGCTTTTTATTATGGCAAATCTTCCAGATTTTGTAAAGATTTCAGTATGTCGAAAAAAAGTAAAGGAGTTAATTGAAATGACAGAATTGGAAAAAAAGGAAACCCTGGCTAGAAGTTTAACATCTATCAATTTAGTTAGTCATGACAAATTAGTTGAGTTGACAAAGACTTGGATGAAGGTTATCTCTGGGATATCTCCAAATGAATTAACAAAATTACTACATAGCTATCTCTTGATTTTGGATGAAGTCAAGCTATTCGACAAGTTAGATGGAAAATTGATACTGAATATTTTTTCTTCACTTGAAGAGAATGAACGAATGAAACTCTTGGTTTGTTTGAAGGAAGCAGTATTTCTAAATCCCAAGAGGAAAGAAATCTTGAAAAAAATTCCTGCAGATCTAGTTAAAGTGATAATCAATTAGAATGTTCTGGATTTTCAGGATTCTTTTTTATTTCTTCAACTTTATCCAAACCAAAGAATCCTCTTTCGTATTTCTTTAGGGCTTTTCTATGTTCTGGTAATGACATATCAAGATGCATTTCGTTAATCACCATTACCCCATAAGTAGTCCATTCTTTCCAACAGTCGTTGCAAGATGGGTATTTTAAGGAAGACGGATCGTCAATTTCGCTTTCTTCAAATTCTTTGCCACATTTTAAGCATTTCATTTACAATCATGGTATATTAAGCATATTTTATTGTTTTATCTCTGCAGACTTAATTGATATATTTTATACTTTTTTGTATCCGTGACTCTTCTTGATATGGTCACGCATTATTTCCATGCCTTCGAACTTCATTTTACATTGTTTGCATTCGTAAGTTTTGTTATCATGAGTAATCTGAAAGTGTTTCATCAATTGCTCTAGCGTCCTAAAACCTTCTCCGCAAAACTCACATTTATTTTTCTTTAAAAGGTGAAAATTATTAAATTTTATCATGTCAAGACATTGGTGTTTTTAGTATTTATGTTAATGTCGTTTTCAATAATAGGCCAACCTAGCATGAATAACTTATCAAAATATTATTATCCTTCTTCATTTTGATTTTATTTTGAATGACTCAACCAGGACTTGATTTCTATTCAAGACATACTGCACTTGTAGCAAAGGGGCTATTAGGCAAGAAATTAGTCAGGTTGTATGAAGATGGTTCTGGTAAGCCAAGACGGCTATCAGGTATCATATATGAAACAGAAGCATACGGTTCAAAAAATGATCCTGCCAGTCACGCATTTAACGGAATAACTAATAGAAATTCAGTAATGTTCGGAGAAGTTGGTATAGCATATGTCTATTTTATTTATGGGATGCATCATTGCATGAACATTACCGCGCGGGCACCAAGTAGCGAAGCAGGCGCCGTATTGATTAGATCATTGTTACCAGTTGAAGGAATTGACATCATGATTGGTTATTGTAATGCGAAAGATAAATTGACTTTGGCAAATGGTCCTGGGAAGTTGACAAAGGCAATGGATATTAATAGATCCCATAACGGGATTAATCTAACAGACCCCAGATCAACATTATACATTGAAGATTGTATCA
>Ga0233417_10000120_pt1 | contig 21186 bp, 17 predicted proteins | sample Sed_MG_FD_189023 | JGI IMG/M metagenome (GOLD analysis project Ga0233417, IMG submission 189023) | Sediment microbial communities from Lake Towuti, South Sulawesi, Indonesia - Sediment_Towuti_2014_0.5_MG | ecosystem: Environmental > Aquatic > Freshwater > Lake > Sediment | place: Indonesia... | reverse complement strand
TTCTTCACGGACTCGTTCGGCCTGAACGAGCCGTTGTGGAGTCAGTACCTCACGTTCTGGCGAGGTCTCCTCCACGGCGACCTCGGCCCAAGCATCGCGTATGTCGGCTCGACGGTCAGCGAGCTGATCTGGCAGGCGCTCCCGTACACGCTCGCGCTCCTGATCCCCGCGACGGTCCTGAGCTACATCGCGGGGAACCGCGTCGGCGCCATGGCTGCCCGTCGCAAGGTGCTCGACAACACCGTCCTGCCAGCGGCGTACATCCTCACCGCCACGCCGTACATGTGGCTCGCGCTCGTCCTCGCCTACTTCTTCGCGTTCCGGCTCGGCATCTTCCCCGTGTCGGGGGCCTATGACTTCTCGCTGCAACCCGCGTGGACGTGGGAGTTCGCGAGGAGCTTCCTCGCCCACTGGTTCCTCCCGTTCCTGACGCTCTTCCTCGTCGCGTTCGGAGGCTGGGCGATCGGGATGCGGAACCTGATCATCTACGAGCTCGAGGCCGAGTACGCGAACTACCTCCAGGCGCTCGGGGCGCCTGAGAAGCTCGTCCGCAAGTACGCGTACGGGAACGCTGTGCTGCCACAGATGACGGGCCTCGCGCTCGCTCTCGGAGCGGTCGTGGGCGGAGCGCTCGTGACCGAGATCGTGTTCGGGTACCCGGGGATGGGGTCGCTCATCATCACCGCGATCCAGAACAGGGACTACTTCCTGCTCCAGGGGATCTTCCTCTTCATCATCCTCGGCGTCCTGATCGCGAACTTCGTCGTCGACATCCTGTACGTGATCGTCGACCCGCGGACACGGACGGGGCTCCAGGGGTCGTGAGCTCGGCAGACGCCCGCACCGAGTCCCTGTCGACCGGGACCGCGGAGGTGACGACAGTCGTCTCGACGGCTATTCCACCACCTCGCCGCCGCAGCGAGACCCTCTACTTCGCGTTCCGGAACCGGAAACTCGTCATCGGCCTCTCGGTCGTGCTCGCCTTCCTCGTGCTCGCTATCGTCGGCCCCTGGCTGGCCGACGCCGACCCGTTCGAGTTCGGCTACCCGACTGGGCAGCCGCCCTCCTCGGAGCACTGGCTCGGCACGACCGGCGCCGGCCAGGACGTCTTCGCACAGTTCGTCTACGGGTTGCGAGCGAGCTTCGTCGTGGGGGCAGTCGCCGGTTGCGTCGCTGCCCTGATCGCCATGGCGATCGGCTTCGTGAGCGGCTATCGAGGCGGCGTAATCGACGACGTCCTCAGCATGTTCACGAACGTCGTCCTCGTAATCCCGACCCTTGCGGTGTTGATCATCGTCGCCGCGTACCTGAGCGTCGGGAGCCTCCTCGCCGAGGCGGTCCTCATCGGCGTGACCTCGTGGCCGTGGGCCGCCCGGGCCATTCGCGCCCAGACGTTCTCCCTCGCCGCCCGCGACTTCGTCAACCTCGCTCGTCTCTCGGGCCAGGGCACGGTGCGGGTGATCACGAAGGAGATCGCGCCGAACATGAGCTCGTACCTGCTCCTGGCGTTCATCCTCCTCTTCGGCGGCTCGATCCTCATCGCGGCGACGCTCGACTTCCTCGGGCTCGGCCCGTCGCAGGTGATGTCGCTCGGACTGATGCTGAACACCGCCGTCTCCAACGCGGCGCTGCAGCTCGGGTACTGGTGGTGGTTCATCCCGCCCGGTCTTGCGATCACCGCGATCGTCGGCGGGCTCTACGTGATGAACGTCGGCCTCGACGAGGTCTTCAACCCCAAGCTCCGCGAGACATGAGCCTCTCCGTCGACAACCTGCGCGTGTACTACCGGACGCTCCGCGGAGACGTCCGCGCGCTCGACGGTGCGACGTTCAAAGTCGCGGACGGCGAGATCATGGGCCTCGCGGGCGAATCGGGCTGCGGCAAGACGACGCTCGGCAAGAGTCTGATCCGGCTCGACGGCCGCATGCGACTCGTCGAGGGGACGGTCGAGCTCGACGGCGTGAAGCTGCCCCTCGACGACACGCGCGCGATGGACGAGTTCCGTTTCCGGAAGGTCTCGATCGTCCCGCAGTACGCGATGAGCGCGCTCAACCCCATCCGCAAGATCGGGCGGATGATCTCGGAGCTGCTCGCGTCGCGCGGGGTGAGCTACGACGAGACGCTCCCCGAGCTGCGACGCCGCCTCGGCCTCGTGGGACTCGAGGACGAAGTGCTCGACCGCTACCCGATCGAGCTCTCGGGAGGGATGAAGCAGCGCGTCGTGATGGTGCTCTCCACGCTGCTCGACCCCTCGCTCCTGATCGCCGACGAGCTCACGTCCGCGCTCGACGTCTCGACGCAGCGAGCCGTGGCCGAGATGCTCGTCGAGTTCCGCGACCGCGGGTTCGTGCGGAGCACGATCGTGATCACGCACGACCTCTCGATCCTCTTTCAGATCGCGGACACGATCCTGATCATGTACGCGGGGAAGCTGATGGAGAAGGGACCGGCCGCGCTGGTCGTGGACGACCCTCTCCACCCCTACACGCGGCTCCTCGTGGGGTCGCTCCCCGAGGTCGGCGTGCGCTACGAGGAGCGCCGGCTGACCGGGATCCCCGGGCGTCCGCCCGTCCTCCTCGATCCGCCACCTGGTTGCAGATTCCGCGACCGCTGCCCACTGGCGAGCGCGAAGTGCACCGACGAGCCCCCGATGGTGGAGCTCGTACCCGGCCGTCACGTGGCCTGCTGGGAGGCAGCCGCCTGATGCTCGAGCTCACCGATGTCACGAAGGTCTTCAAGACAGGCACCTTCGGCGGAGGCGCGCTCACCGCGGTGTCCGGCGTGACGTTGTCGATCGAGCCGGGCGAGGTCGTCTCTCTCATCGGGGAGAGCGGAAGCGGCAAGACGACGATCGGGCGGATGATCCTGCGACTCACCGACCTCACGTCGGGCTCGATCACGTTCGACGGCTCCGATGTCACGAGACTCGAAGGCCGAGCCCTCCACGACTACTACGCGAAGGTCCAGGGGGTGTTCCAGGATCCGTTCAGCTCGTTCAACCCGGTGTTCAAGGTCGATCGGGTGTTCGAGATGATCCGCGGCAACTACCTTCGCGACCTCCCTCCCGACGCCTGGAACGCGCGACTGCGGTCGTCGCTGGAGGCCGTCGCCCTGGAGCCGGGCGAGATCCTCGGCAAGTTCCCGCACCAGCTGAGCGGCGGTCAACTCCAGCGCGTCCTGATCGCGCGAGCGCTGCTCCTCGAGATCAGGTACCTCGTCGCAGACGAGATCATCAGCATGCTCGACGCCTCGACGCGGGTCGACGTGCTGAACCTGCTCGGCGATCTCAAGGCACGCGGGCTCGGGATCCTCTTCGTCACCCACGACCTCTCGCTGGGCAACTACATCTCGGATCGCACGATGATCCTCCGGCGCGGTCGCGTCGTCGAGACCGGCGTGACGGCGAAGGTGTTCGGCAATCCGGTCCATCCCTACACGCGGACGCTGGTCGCGTCGGTCCCGCAACTGCACAAGACCTGGCACGAGCTCGATCGCGAGCTGCAGGACGCGCCCCTGGCGAAGGTCGGCGCTGCGCCCGGTGACGGTCTCGTCGAGGTCGAGGACGGACACTTCGTGGCTCTCGCGCAGGAGGAGGCGACGACGACATGACACCGATCCCCTGGGAGGATCGTCCGGCCGGCTCGAGCGCGGTCGTCTGGCGCTCGGGCCTGAACCCGATCATCCCGCGCGACGCCACTCCACGCTCGAACAGCATCTTCAACTCGGCGGTGGTGCCGTTCGTCGACGGATTCGCCGGCGTGTTCCGGGTCGACGACACACGGCGGGTGATGAACGTCCACGTCGGTCGCAGCGCGGACGGCGTCTCGTGGGACATCGAGCCCGAGCCGATCGCCTTCGCGGCAGCCGACGACAGAGTCCCCGAGATCCGAGAGCGCTTCGAGCACGCGTACGACCCCCGCGTCACCTGGCTCGAGGACCGCTACTGGGTCACCTGGTGCAACGGCTACCACGGCCCGACGATCGGCCTCGCGTACACGCACGACTTCGAGACCTTCACCCAGCTCGAGAACGCCTTTCTCCCCTTCAACCGCAACGGGGTGCTCTTCCCGCGCCGGATCGGATCGAGCTACGCGATGCTCAGCCGCCCGAGCGACGGCGGCCACACGCCGTTCGGTGACGTCTTCTACTCGGAGAGCCCCGACCTCGTGCACTGGGGCAGGCACCGGCACGTGATGGCGCCCGTGCCGCTCACCTGGGAGTCGACGAAGGTTGGCGGCGGCCCGACGCCCATCGAGACGGACGAGGGGTGGCTGCTGATCTACCACGGGGTCCTCACCTCCTGTAACGGATTCGTCTACTCGATGGGCGCGGCACTCCTCGATCTGGACGAGCCGTGGAGGGTCGTCGCACGCGGGCGCGACTACCTCCTGTCACCGCGGGCCCTCTACGAGCAGGTCGGCGATGTCCCGAACGTCGTCTTTCCGTGCGCCGCGCTCGTCGACCGAGAGGCTGACCGCGTGTCGATCTACTACGGGGGAGCCGACACGGTGACCTGCCTGGCGCACGGGCACCTCTCGGAGATCCTCGCCTTCGTGCGCGTATAGACGGAACTCGCCGCAACTCGTTCGCTTGGACTGTTAATCCCAAGGTCGTTGGTTCGAATCCAACCCGGCCCATCGAGGAAAGCCCTGCACATGGCCAGGTTAGGATCAGCACCGTTCGGGGAATCATGCTCTGGGCGACGCCTGGCCATACGAGCCGCAGGCAGCCGCTGACGCCGCCGACCCGGAACTACCGAGTGATCGGCGCGTCAGCGCCCAGAGGACGGCGTGCCGAGAGCCGCTCGTCGTGTCGGACGTCGGTCGTGGTGTCGCCCTCCCACAGGAACGCGCGCGTGGTGGAGTCGTCGCCGACAGCAGACGCCCGGGTGTTCGCCCGGCCGACGACCCGGGCGCGGTCGTTGTCGACAGCGCCAGGCCCAACTCACCGCTGAGCGTGCCGAGGTCCGTCAGCCGCCGCAGGGGGCTCAGCTCTGTCGAGCGCGGATGACGATGACGGGGACGAGTGCGGAGACCGGAGGCGGGAAGCTCCGGGCCGGGTCTGAGCACCGACGGCCGCCTTCTCCACACCGTCACCGCTCGACTGGCTGCCTGCGTTCTCGCTTGCGAAGACCCTGAACCGGACGTCGCGGCGAGGGAACGCGAGGCCGCGGCCGGTAGTCCCGCGATGATGCCACACGTCGTGCCGGGTGATCTGCGGGTCGTTACGATCGCGCGGAAAGCGAGGTCGTTGAGTGAGTGGAAGCCGTCGGCGCGTGATCGTCGCTGGAGCGGGCGTTGCAGGTCTCGAGACGGCGCTTGCTCTGCGGGCGCTCGCCGGCGAGCTGGTTTCGGTCGAGGTCCTCGCGCCCGAGCACGAGTTCACGTACCGGCCGTTCGCAGTGGCTGAGCCGTTCCGCGTCGGGGAGGTGCAACGCGCACCCCTCGAGACGCTCGTTCGCGCGGCGGGAGCGCGTCTGCACGAAGGATCGCTGGCGGCTGTCGACGCCGACCGCAAGACCGCGATCCTCGAGCACGCGGGCGAGCATCCGTATGACGTTCTGGTACTCGCCCTCGGCGCCAAGGCGCACGAAGCCGTCCCAGGGGCGCTCACCTTCCGCGGCCCCGAGGACCGAGACGAGGTCGTCGCTCTGCTCGCACGTGCGACCGCAGGGCGGCTCGGGCGGATCGTGTTCGCGATCCCGGCGGCCGCGACGTGGCCGCTTCCGGCCTACGAGCTCGCCCTTCTGACCGCGACGTACCTCCACGAGCGCGGGACGAGCGACGTCGACGTGGCGCTGGTCACGCCTGAGGCTCGACCTCTGGCCATGTTCGGTCCGGCGGCGAGCGATGCGATCGCGAAGTCGCTCGAAAGCGCCGGCGTTCGCGTCGAGACCGCATCCGTCGCCCGAGCGTGGGAGAGCGGCATCCTCCATTTCGTCGGCGGCGGAGAGGCCGCCGCCGACGCCGTCGTTGCGCTCCCGAAGCTGACGGGTCCGCCGATCGGCGGCCTCTCCCAGGACGAAGCGGGCTTCGTCGCCACCGACGAGCTCGGGCGGATCCCGGGCATGAGCGAGGTCTACGCAGCCGGCGACCTCACCGGGTTGCCGATCAAGCAGGGCGGTCTCGCCGCCCAGCAGGCCGACGCCGTCGCGAGCGCGATTGCCGCCGACGCGGGTGCCGACGTTCGGCCAGCTCCGTTCACACCGGTGCTGCGCGGCTTGCTGCTCACCGGTTCCGCTCCGCGCTTCCTCCGTGCCGAGAGGGGAACGTCGCTCGTCGACGCGCGCGCGCTCTGGTGGCCGCCGTCGAAGATCGTGGGGCGATATCTGAGCCCGTTTCTCGCCGAGCACCTCGGGCTGGTCACCGACGTGGACGAACCACCGCCCGGGGACGCGGTTCCGGTCGAGGTCTCGCTCGAGACGCGCGACCGGGCCACGTGGTCGACGATCTAGGAGATCAGACCCGGGACGTCCGGTCGCTCAGCGACCCAGTGCACGCCGCGCCAGCTGCAGCAGGTCACGCCGGTACCGCCAGGCAGCGCGCACGCGCGCATCGCCGTAGAGGACGTAGAGGCCGTTGCGGAGCGCGCTCGCGGTGCGGTCGTCGTACGGGAACCACCAGGCGGGCCTGAGCCATCCGCGGTCCTCGTCCACGAGCTTCACCCGCGCGCACTCCCGCAGACCGTGCGTCGACAGCGCTCGGCCGAAGCCGGAGCCTTTCGCGCCGCCCCACGACGCCTGCCCCGCCCCGTACGAGTAGCCGAAGTCGTTGACCCAGACCATGCCGGCCTCCACACGGCCTGCGACGCGGCGCGCGCGACGCAGGTCCCGCGTCCACACGGAGGCGCCGAGCGCGAACTCGCTCGCGTTCGCGAGGGCGACGGCCTCGTCCTCGCTCCCGAACGCGTGGACGGTCACCGCGGGGCCGAAGATCTCCTCGCGCTCGATCGCGGTGCCGGCCGCGGGCCGGAGGATGACGGTCGGCTCGTAGAAGGTCGCATCGCGGGCACGACCACCCGTCAGGATCTCGCCGCCCGCGCTCGCGACCAGCGCCTCGATCTTCTCGCGCTGGCGCTCGCTGATGAGCGGGCTGACCTCGAGGTGCGGCCTGAGCGCAGAGGCACCCGTCACGAAGCGGCGCACGAACTCGTCGTGGACGGCTCGCTCGACGTAGATCCGCTCGGCGCTGACGCACACCTGCCCGGCGCCGGTGAAGGCGGCGAAGAGCGCGCCGTCCACGACCCGGTCGAGGTCGGCGTCGGCGAAGACGAGCAGCGCGTCCTTGCCGCCGAGCTCGAGCACCACCGGGCAGCCCCGCGCGCCCGCAGCGGCTGCGACGCGCCGACCGACCGCGACCGAGCCGGTGAAGAAGACCTTGGACACGCGCGGCTCTGCCACGAGCGCCTCTCCGGCCGCGCCCTCCCCGTTGACGACGGCCACGAGACCGCCGGGTGCGCCGGCCTCCTCGAGCACCCGGCGCACCCACTCGCCGCAGGCCGGAGTCAGCTCGGACGGCTTCAGCACGACAGCGTTGCCGGCCGCGATCGCCGTCGCCACACTCGTGAAGGGAATGGCGAAGGGGACGTTCCACGGCGAGATCACGGCCACGACGCCGTACGGCACGTAGGTCTCCCAGGCGCGCTTCTGCAGCAGGTGCGGCTGGCTGTACCGGATGCGCCGTGGACGGAGCACCCTGTCGACGTTGCGCGCCAGCCAGGCAGCGTGATCGAGCGCCGGGAAGAGATCGTGCGAGAGCGCCTCCGTCCGCGGCTTCCCGGTCTCGGCCGAGACCGTCGCCGCGATCTCGTCGGCTCGTCGCAGGACGACGCGCACCGCCTCGCGCAGCACGCGCGCACGATGCTCGAGGCTCGCCGCGCGCCAGGCCGCGGCCGCGCGTGCCGCCTCCTCGACCGCCTGCTCGACCTCGACCGCCTGCGCGAGCTCCGAAGCCGTCGTCATCGCCGGATCGTACGAGAATCGCGCCCGAGCGATCGGCTCGCTCAGAATCGTGCTCCGTGACGGGCGTGAGGGAGCCCGAGACAGCAGCCGACCAGCGAGCACTCGGCACGTAGTAGGGTCGCCGGATGCCGAGCGCGAACGAGTACGACGCGGTCATCGTCGGGGCACGCGTCGCGGGTGCGAGTCTCGCGCTCCTGCTTGCGCGCCAGGGCCGGCGCGTCATCGTCGTCGACCGCGACCGCTTCCCGAGCGACACGCTCTCGACGCACTTCATGGGGCCTCCGGCCGTCGAGCACCTGAGACGACTCGGCGTCCTCGACGACGTGCTCGCAGCCGGCTTCCGCCGCATCGTGCGGCACCGGGTGTGGGTCGGCGAGTGCTCGCTCGAGGGTCCCGCGGCCGCCGGCGAGGGCTTCTCGCTCGCGCCGCGGCGCGCCGTGATCGACGCGATCCTCGCCGAGCGCGCGCGTGAGGCAGGCGCGGAGCTGCTCACACGCACCCGCGCCGAACGACTCATCGAGGAGGAGGGCGCGGTCGTGGGTGTCGAGGTGACGACGAGCGGCGAAGAGAGGCGCGAGCTGCGCGGCCGTGTCGTCGTCGGCGCCGACGGCAAGCACTCGAAGGTGGCCGCGTGGGTGGACGCGGAGAAGTACGAGTACGTACCGGCGCTTCGACCTGCCTACTACGGCTACTTCCACGGCCTCGAGCCGCTGGCCGAGACCGCCGTCGAGCTCTTCTTCGGGGGCGATCGGATCGGCTTCGTGTTCCCGATGCGTCCGGACGAGGACTGCCTCGCGCTCGAGCTGCAGCCGGACGACTTCGAGCTCTTCCGGACGGATCCGGAAGCCGCGTTCCTCGAGCGCTTCGGCGCGCTGCCCGGCATGGCCAGGCGCGTCGCGAACGCGCGGCTCGAGGGCTCGATGCAGGGGACGCGCGGCGTCGAGAACTACCTGCGCGTCCCGTACGGTCGCGGCTGGGCGCTCACCGGCGACGCCGGCTACCTGAAGGATCCGAGCACCGGGCTCGGGATGGGCGACGCGCTCGCGCAGTCGTTCCTGCTCGCGGACGCTCTCGCGAGCTGGCTGGAGGGGAGCGACTGGGACTCGACGATGGCCGGCTTCCAGGAGGCGCGCGACCGGCTCCTGCTCCCCCTCTACCGCTCCACGCTCGACTTCACGAGGATGTCCGACCCGCCGCCGGAGCAGCTCGTGCTGCTGCAGGCGTTGTTCTCGATGCCGTCGATGATGCGGACCCTCGCCTACGCGCTTCCCGATCGGCTCCCCGACCTGCTGCCCGCGCCGATGCTGGCGCGGCTCGAAGCCGTCGCGGCGGGCTTCGCCGGGCCGAGCGCGGTCGGAGGCTCGGCGGCGTGATGATCGAGGCGAGCGGGCTGCGGTTCCACGTCGTCGACGAGGGAGCGGGCTCCCCCGTCCTCCTCCTGCACGGATTCCCCGACACCTCGCGGCTCTGGCGAGCCCAGATCGCGGCGCTGACCGACGCCGGCTACCGGGTGATCGCCCCCGACCTGCGCGGACGCGGAGCGAGCGACCGGCCGGAGGACGTTCGCGACTACGGGCTCTCGGCCATCGTCGGCGACGTGATCGGGATCCTGGACGCCCTCGGGCTCGAGCGCGCGCACGTCGTCGGCCACGACTGGGGCGCGGCGGTGGCCTGGCTCACCGCCTCGCTCGCCCCGGACCGAGTCGATCACCTGGTGGCGATCTCGGTCGGCTTTCCGGGGGCGGTGCGGCCGGACCTGGAGGCGCTCCAGAAGGGGTGGTACCGCCTGCTCGTGCTCTTCGAGCAGGCGGAGGAGCTGCTCCGGGAGGACGACTGGTACCTCCTGCGCGAGCTGCTCCAGGGCGGCGGCGACGCCGCCGAGTACATCGCGACGCTCTCGGAGCCCGGTGCGCTCACGGCCGGCCTCAACTGGTACCGCGCGAACCTCACCGTCGAGACCTTGCTCGGTGGCCGTGAGCTTCCGCCGGTCCGGGCACCGACGCTCGGCGTCTTCGGGACGAACGACCTCTACCTGACGGAGCGGGCCATGCTCGCCTCGGAGGCGCACGTCACAGGGACGTGGCGCTACGAACGACTCGCGGGTGTCGGCCACTGGGTTCCCCTGGAGGTGCCCGGGCGCCTCGACGAGCTCCTGCTCGACTTCCTCCCTCCCGCCGGCCCAGGCACGAGGTAGCAGTCGCGCCGGAGCGCCGGCGCGTGCGAGCCCGCCGGCTTCGCCGGCTCGAATCCACCGGGCGCATCAGGAAGGTCGCGGCGCCGGCGTTCCTCTACCGCCCGTCGCCCTTGTCCTCGGTGGAAAGCCACACCGCCGCTGCCGACTTGTACGGGTGTCGCGCGGGCCTCGCCGGAGTAGCGTGGGGGCACGAAGGGGTGATCGAGATGGCGTCCGTGACGTCGAGGACCCCGGGTCGACTCGGTGCTCGGCAGATCGCCGGAATCGTGCTCGTCGTCGTCGCCGGTCTCTGGATGCTGCTCTGGGCGGGGATCTGGTACGCGCTCTGGGAGCTCACCGGCACGGAGGGGGTGGTCGTCCTCGCGCTCGACTGGCGCTTTCTCGGCCCCACCGCACTCGGCCTGATCGGTCTCGCCATCGGCGTCCACCTGGCCACGCCCCGACGGGAGCCTCTCCGGCTCGGCGAGCTCGGCCCAGACCGGAAGGGGCCAGGGCCGTCACACGAGTCCCCGGATGCGACACGCCGGAGGGCGTCGCGGCGGTCGGCGGCTCGGGCCGTCGGGATCGCGGCCGTCGTCGTCGCCGGCATCGTCGTCCTCCAGTGGGCCGCCTCTCGCTCGGGCGACGGCCCCTACCCGTTCGCCGACGTCCCGACGGGCCACCTGATCGCGTACTCGGCGCCGGACGGGATTCGACTCGCGCGCGCCGACGGCAGCAGGTCGTGGCTCGTCCCGGGAACCGGCGACCTGAGCGGCCCCGTGTGGTCACCGGACGGGCAACGGCTCGCCGCCGTGGATCTGTGGGATTGCTGCAAGGCGTACTCGCTCGCAGTCGACGGGTCGGCGCGCACGCGGCTGCCGGCGAACACCGACACGACGCCGGAGTGGTCGCCGGACGGACGGCGGCTCGCCGTCGCGGGCGAAAACGACGCTGCGCGCATCGTGATCCGCTCCGTCGAGGGCGGCGCCCCCGACCTCGTGTTGCCGATGCCCGGGAACGACCCCGACTGGTCGCCCGACGGGACGCTCGTCGCGTTCCAGAGCTACGGGGGCGGTGAGGTGCTGCGAATCTACGTCGTCCGTCACGACGGCTCGGGGCTCCGGGCCGTGACGACCGGGGACGGGAACGGGACCGGGGCATCGCAGGCGGCCTGGGCGCCGGACGGCCGGCGGATCGCGTTCACGGCCGACTTCGACGGCGACGAGGACATCTACGTCGTTCGGGTGGACGGCACCGGGTTGAGAAAGGTGACGCACAACTCCGTGGACGACATGACACCCAGCTGGTCGCCCGACGGCCGCCGCCTCGTCTTCGGCCGCAGCACCGCCGACCTCGAAGACGCGGCGATCGTGGTCGTCGACCTCGCGACCGGAGCCGAGACCGAGATCGCCGAGGGAGACCTCGTCTTCGAGCCCGCCTGGCAGCCGTCCTCGTAGCACGGTCCGGATGTCCTGCTCGGGCTCACCGCGGTCCGTCACGACGGCCGTGCCGCCCGCGCTTCGCACGCTCGCCCTTCGCCGGAGACGCCGACAGGCGGCCGACGCGGCAGCACCGGACGCGCCCCCGGGAGGCGCTCCGGCACCCTGTGGGACGTGGCCGGGGAGAGACGCCGAGAGCGGCGGGAGCCGCGATCGCGAACGCACGCCGAGCGGGTCGGGAGTCGGGACGGGTACTTCACGCCCGAGAGCGTCATCCGCCAGGTCGGCAACTCGCCGCTCGTCCCGCTGCTCGGAGGCGGCGCGGCAGTCCTCCTCCAGGTCGCGCACCCGCTCGTCGCCGTCGGCGTGACCGAGCACTCGGACTTCAGGAACGATCTCTGGAAACGGCTCCGGCACACGCTGAGGGCGCTGTACCTCATCGTCTACGGGAGCAAGGGCGAGGCGACGCGGGCCGGCGAGGCGGTGCAGGCGGTCCACCGCCGCGTCCACGGCCGCACCTCGAGCCGGCTCGGCCCGTTCCCGGCGGGAACCGCCTACTCGGCCTCCGACCCGCACCTCATGCTGTGGGTCCACGGCACGCTCGTCGAGGTCTCGCTTGCCCTCTACCGGCGCTTCGTCCACCGGCTCTCGGTCGAGGAGCAGGAGGCGTACTACCGCGAGATGGCGGTCGTCGCCCGGATCTTCGGCACGCCCGAGGCCGTGATCCCGCCGACTCTCGGCGACTTCCGCGTCTACTTCGCCGAGCGGCTCGCCAGCCCGGAGATCGCCGTGACCGAGCCCGCCCGCGAGATCGCCGAGGTGATCGTGCGCGCACCGTCGCTGCCGGCGCCGCTCCGGCTGGTGGCGCCTGCTCACCGGCTCTCGACGGCGGCACTGCTCCCGCCTCGCCTTCGCGAGGAGTACGGGCTCGGGTGGGGCGTACGCGAGGCGCTCGCCCTGCGCGGCGGCGAGCACACGCTCAGGCTCACGGCGACTCCGCTCCTCCGCGCCGTGGCGCGCCTCTCCGCGCCGAGGGTCGCCTTCCCCCTCTAGCGCCCTGCTAGCGGCCGAATCGACGCTCCCGCTGCTGGAAGCTCCGGATCGCGCGCAGGAAGTCGAGCTCGCGAAACGCGGGCCAGAAGACGTCCGTGAAGTAGAGCTCGCTGTGGGTTCCCTGCCACGGCAGGAACCCGCTCAGGCGCTGCTCGCCGCTCGTCCGGATGATGAGGTCGGGGTCGGGCTCGCCCGCCATGTAGAGGTGCGCGGCGAGCGAGTCCGCGGTGATGAGGCCCGCCAGCTCGGACGGGGCGCGACCGGAGTCGGCGAGGGACGCGACGAGCGCTCGCACGGCGTCGACCAGCTCGTCCCGCCCGCTGTACCCGACGGCGATGTTGAGGCGGAGACCGTCGTTCGCGGCGGTCGTCCGCTCGGCGCTCTCGACCGACCGTCGGAGGTCGTCGGGCAGGTCCTCGCGCCTGCCCAGCACACGGATCCGGAGCGGATGCTCCAGGGGCATCGCTCCGAGGGCGTCCAGCTTGCGGGCGATGACGTCGAGCAGGGCGTCGATCTCCTCGCCGGCGCGGGCCATGTTCTCCCTCGCGAGCGCCCACACCGTGACCTGTCCGATGTCGAGACGCACGCACCACTCGATCAGCTCGTCCAGCTTGTCCGCTCCGGCCTGATGGCCGGCTCCCGGCTCGCGCAGTCCACTCGAGCTTGCCCAGCGGCGGTTGCCGTCGAGGATCACGGCGACGTGCCCCGGCAGCGGGCGTCGCAGGACCTCGTCGCGGAGCCGATGCGTGTAGAGGCCGTAGACGGGCGCCAAGACGAACGACCGGAGAGAGCGCACCGCCCGTGCGAGCGCGCCACGAGCCAGACGATCCCGGCGGGCGTCGCGATCCGCGACGTGCCCTGCACCGATGCTCATCGCATGTCCGTCCTCGTCATCGAAGGGCTCGATCGCACGATAGTCGGCGGGACGGCGTGCTGAACCGAACGGACGCCGCGGCCCCGACTCATCCGTAGCCGACGCCGTGCAGCGCACCGGTGATCTCGCTCAGGATCGCGGGGTCGTCGATCGTCGCCGGGATCGAGTAGGGCTCTCCGTCCGCGATGCGGCGCATCGTCCCGCGCAGGATCTTTCCGGAGCGCGTCTTGGGGAGCCGTCCGACCACGACCGCGGTCTTGAACGAGACCACCGGGCCGATCCGATCGCGGACCAGCTGCACGGTCTCCCTGACGACGTCCTCGTCCGGGCGCTCGACTCCCGCCTTGAGGACGAGCAGGCCCACGGGCAGCTGCCCCTTGAGCTCGTCGGCGACCCCGATCACCGCACATTCGGCGACGTCCGGGTGCGCGGCGAGGACCTCCTCGATCGCGCCCGTGGAGAGCCGGTGGCCGGCGACGTTGATGATGTCGTCGGTGCGGGCCATCACGAAGACGTAGCCCTGCTCGTCGACGTAGCCGGCGTCGGCGGTCAGGTAATAGCCGGGGAACGGAGCGAAGTACGTCTCGCGGAAGCGCTCCTCGGCGTTCCACAGGGTCGGGGAGGCGCCGGGCGGCATCGGCAGCTTGACCACGAGCGCGCCCGTCTCGCCGGCCGCGAGCGAGCTGCCGTCGCTGCCGAGCACCCGGAGATCCCATCCGGGGACCGCACGCGCCGGTGATCCGGGGAGCACGGGGAGCCGCTCGATGCCGAGACAGTTGGCCGCGATCGCCCAGCCGGTCTCCGTCTGCCACCAGTGGTCGATCACCGGGACGCCCAGCTTCTCCTCTGCCCAGCGGAGCGTCTCCGGATCGCAGCGCTCCCCCGCCAGGAAGAGGGCGCGGAAGCCGGCCAGGTCGTAGCGGTGGAGGTGCTCGCCGTGCGGATCCTGCTGGCGGATGGCGCGAAAGGCAGTCGGGGCGGTGAAAAGGGTGCACACCCCGTGCTCCGCAATCACCCGCCAGAACGCCCCCGCATCGGGCGTGCCGACCGGCTTTCCCTCGTACAGCACCGTCGTGCAGCCGTGGAAGAGGGGGGCGTACACGATGTAGGAGTGGCCGACGACCCAGCCCACGTCCGACGCGGCCCAGTACACCTCGCCGGGCTCGACGTCGTAGACGTTCTTCATCGTCCACTCGAGCGCGACGGCGTGGCCCCCGTTGTCCCGGACGATCCCCTTCGGCTGGCCCGTCGTCCCCGACGTGTACAGGATGTAGAGAGGATCCGTGGCCTCGACGGGAACGCACGGCGCCGGCTCGGCGGCGGCGAGCGCCTCGTTCCACTCGAGGTCGCGGCCCGGCACGAGCTCGGCCTCGAGCATCGGCCGCTGGAGGACGATGCAGCGCTCCGGCTTCGCGTCGACCATGGCGATCGCGGCGTCGAGGAGCGGCTTGTAGGCGACGATGCGCTCCACCTCGATCCCGCACGAGGCCGTGACCACGACCTTCGGCGTCGCGTCCTCGATGCGGCTCGCGAGCTCGTTCGCCGCGAAGCCGCCGAAGACGACGGAGTGGATCGCCCCGATCCGCGCGCACGCCAGCATGGCGACGACCGCCTCCGGAACCATCGGCAGGTAGACGATCACCCGGTCGCCGCGCTCGACCCCCTGCGCGACGAGGACGCCCGCGAACCTCGCGACGAGGTCGCGCAGCTCCCGGTACGTGAAGGACGTCGTCGTCCCGGTGACCGGCGAGTCGTAGATCAGCGCGAGCTGCTCCGCGCGGCCCCGCTCGACGTGCCGGTCGAGAGCGTTGTAACAGGTGTTCAGGCGGCCGCCGCCGAACCAGCGATAAGAGGGGGCCTGCGACTCGTCGAGCACCTGTGTCCACGGCTCCACCCAGTCGATCGCCGCCGCGGCATCGGCCCAGAATGCCTCTCGCTCCTCCAGCGAACGGCGGTACACCTCGTCGAACCGGGACATCGCGCTCCTTCCCGCCCCTGACCCTAGCCGCAACCCGTCTCCCGTCAAAGCCGCGACCGCCCGCGCTGTGCGAGACGTGAGGCGCTCCGGCGGCGGCGTACCCGGCGGCGGCGCGCGCTACCACCGGCGGGAGATCTCCAGCCACCGCACTTCTCCGCAGGCCGATCGGGGGCTTTGCCGATGGCGGCCGGGCAGACCGCAGTACGCTTGGATCGAACCGACGAGTGGGGAGGTTCGAGTGTCTGGTACCGCGTCGCACAGGGGCGTCGCTGCGGGCGGGCCCGATCGAGTGCCGACGCCCTCTCGGGTGCCGCCGTCCCCCCGGGGCTTGCAAACAGACCATCCCCGGCGGAGCCGGACGCGCTCCCTCTCGGCGAGCGTCCAGCACGGACTCCTCCGGGAGGCGGTCCTCGTCGCCGCGGCCATCCTCGCCTACTTCGGCATCCGGAACAGCACGGTCGGGGGCGCCGGCGAGGCGTCGGCGAACGCCGAGCGCATCGTCGACCTCGAGGAGCGGCTCCACATCGCCTGGGAGAGCGCTCTCCAGGGCGTGATCATCGGACGGGACGGCCTCGTGATGCTCACCAACTGGGTCTACATCTGGGGTCACTGGCCGGTCATCCTCGGCGTCGCCGTCGCCCTCTACCTCGGGCGCCGGGAGCGCTACTACCTGCTCCGCAATGCGCTCTTCGTCTCCGGCGCCATCGGATTCGCGTTCTTCGCGCTCTTGCCGGTGGCCCCGCCGAGGCTGCTGGAGCTCGGTCTCGCCGACACGGTCACGAACGAATCGCAGTCCTACCGCGCCCTCCAACCCCCCGGGCTGACGAACCAGTACGCGGCGTTCCCGAGCTTGCACCTCGGCTGGAACGTCGCCGTCGGCGTCGTCCTGCTCATGACGACCGCCCACCTCGCGGTCCGGCTGTTCGCGGTCCTCTCGCCCCTCGCAATGGGCTTCGCCGTGGTCGCCACGGCGAACCACTTCGTCCTCGACGTGGCGGCAGGCGTCGTCGTCGTGCTGGTCGGTCTCGCCGTCGCGCTCGCGGCCGAGAGGTATCACCCCCTGGCTACACTGCGGCGACGTGGGTCGGAACCCCGCTTCGGTGACGACGGTAGACGGGGGACCCCCGTTCCTGGTGGCGCATCGCGCCGGCAATCGTCTCGCTGACCTGAGGGCGGCAGAGGAACTCGGCGTCTCCGTCATCGAGGCCGACCTCCGTCTGCACCGCGGCGCGGTCGAGGTCCGGCACCTCAAGACGGTCGGGCCGCTCCCGATCCTGTGGGATCGGTGGGAGCTCGCGGCCCCGTGGCGAGCCCGCCTGAAGCTGGACGGGCTCTTGGCCGCTACGGCCGCCCAGACCGAGCTCCTGCTCGACCTGAAGGGGTCGCGGACGGAGCTTGCCGAGCGCGTCCACGATGCCATCGGTCCCCACCTCGGAGAGCGCCGCTTCACCATCTGCGCACGCCGATGGAAGCTCCTGGAGGTCTTCGCCGGCCTTCCCGTCCGGCGCGTGCACTCGGTGGGGAGCGCACGGCAGCTGCAGCGACTCCGGCGGCGTTTCGCCGGGCGACGAGTGGACGGCGTCTCGATCCACGAGCAGCTCCTCGACCGGGACAGCGTCGCCTCTCTCCGTGCGCTTGCCGACGTGATCATGACCTGGCCGGTGAACCGGCCCGAGCGCGCGCGTGAGCTCCTCCGGCTCGGTATCGACGGACTCATCACGGACGACGTCGTCGGCCTCGCGAACGCCGGCGTGCTCGAAGCGGCTGTATGAGCCTCGTGGCGGGATTCGGCGGCCAGATAGCCGCTGCGGCAGAGCGCGTCCAGACACTGGACGGGCGCTTCCTCGCTCTCGCACTCGCGCTCCAGCTCGGCATGCTCGGCTTCCGAGCACTCGCCTGGCGCGGCGTCCTCGCAGCCTCGTACCCCGGGCAGCGGGTCCCCGTCTTCCGGCTCGGATGTGCGTACGCAGCGGGTGTGGCCCTCAACGCGTTCCTCCCCGCCCGCGGCGGAGAGGGCGCGAAGGTCGGGCTTGCGCGGATGCAGATCGCGGGATCGAGCGTCGCGACCATCGCCGCGTCGCTCTCGGTCGTGCTCGTGCTCGACACGATTCTCGGCGCGTCCCTGATCGCCGCCTTCTGGGGCATGGGCCTGGTGCCGGCCCTGCCGTCCATCCCCTCGGTCGGAGTCGCTCCGCTCGTCGCAGGGGTGGCGCTGGCAGTCGCGGCCGCCGCGGCGCTGACGGTACGGCGCGCCACGTCCACCGCCCGGCGGCTGCTCGCGTCCGCGGCACGAGGTGTCGCCGTCCTGCGCGACCCGCGCCTGTACGCCCGCACCGTCCTTCCCTACCAGCTCGCCGCCTGGGGCTGCAGGATCGGCGTCGTCTTCCTCGTTCTGCATGCGTTCCACATCGAGGCGGGCCTGACAACCGCCGCCCTCGTCGTCGTGCTGAGCGGGGTCTCGACGGCGGTTCCCGTTCCCGGTGGAGCCGGCTCCCAGCAGATCCTTGCGGCCTACGCGCTCCAGGGCGTCGCCTCGACCGCGGGCGCCCTCTCGTTCTCGGTCGGGATGCAGATCGGAGTGACCGTTGTCAATACCGCGGTCGGACTGGCGGCAGCGATGCTGCTCTTCCGGACGCTGCGACCCATCGCCGCCGTGCGCACGGCGAGCACGCGCCCGGCGCGCTGAGCCGCTAGCGGAAGGACTCCAGCTCGCGCCGGGTCTCGATCTCCTCGAGAACCGCGGCGATCCGCTGGAGCCCGCTCCGCGCATCGAACTTCGGCTCGAGCGGTGCTTCGGCGCTCGGCTCGAGCTCCTGCGGCGCGGCAGCCGGCACGTCACCGCGGAGCGGCGCCCCGACCGACGCCGCCGAGCGGCGCTCGATCCCGTCGGGAGGGCCGGCTGCGATGGACCGCAACGTGCGAGGGGTCACCTTCCACGTTCGCTCGCCCATCAGCTCCTTGAGGTGCGCCGTGCGGACGATCACGTTCTTGAACTCCGTGTAGAGGAAGAGGGACGCGAAGAGGAAGTACGCGAACCACGTCCGGTGACGCTTGATCGTGGGGTGGGCGAGCATCGACGCGAAGAGCATCTGCCCGGGGCCCGCGGTGAGGGTGAACAGCGTCGTCGCGACGAAGATGGGGACGAACCAGTCGATCGGGGGGTTGCCGCGGATCATCCAGAACGCCAGCAGCGGGAACATCTGCAACGAGATCCAGGGATAGATCTCGCGCCAGGCCAGGAGGTAGAAGGCGCCTGCCCGGCTGCGGAGGGTCGCGCCGGGACGCCTGAGCATCGGGCGAAGATGACGCAGCGAGACCTGCGACCAGCCTTGCGCCCAGCGCATGCGCTGATTCCAGAGGGCCCGGATCGTCTCCGGCGCGAGCTCCGTCGAGACGAGGCCGGGATCCGAGACGATCGTCCCGCCGGCCTCGACGAGGCGCATCGACGAGTCGATGTCCTCGGTGAGCATGAAGCCCCGCATTCGCTTGCGTCTGAGCACGTCCGTGTGCCAGTACCCGTTCGAGCCGCCGAAGATCCCGAACTCGTGGAGCCGCGCGCGCCCCGGGTGGCTGACGGCGTAGATCGCCTCGAACTCGGTGGCGACGAGCCTCGTGACCAGGTTCCTCGCGCCGTTTCGGACGACGCAGTGCCCCTGGACGACGTCCGCGCCACCCGCGAGCCACCGGGACGCTCGTCGGAATGCGCCAGGCTCGGGGTGATGATCCGCGTCGAAGATGCCCACGATCTCGCCCCGGACGCGCGCCACCGCCGCATTGACGTTCTGCGCCTTGGAAACCGAGCCCTCGACCCGGCAGGGCTCGAAGCGAGGGTCCCGCCGCGCGATCGCCTGCAGCTCGTCCTCGACGGGGAGCGGGTAGGGCGTGTTGTACGCCAAGATCACCTGGAAGTCCGGATAGTCCTGGGCAAGGAACGCCTCCACCGTCTCGACGACCGTGTCTGCCTCGTTGGGGAGGTAGGCGGCGATGACGGCGGTGGCTGAGGGCAGCACCTCGGGTTCCGGCGGCGGCTCCGGGCGCCGCAGCGCCGCGAACCCCTCGGCCCAGATCGCGAGAGCCGTGAGGCCGAGCCCGACCACGAGCACCATGTAGACGAAGCTCGAGATGTCGAAGCCCGCGCGGTCGAGCGCCGCGTACACGGCGATGGGAAGCAGCAGGCACGTGAGCTGCTGGGCGACGATCTGGAGCGGCGTCAGCGACTGACCGAGCATTCGTACGAGCCGGTTCTCAGGCGCGGACGCGCCCGACATCGAGCGAGTCCAGGCGGTCGGGTGCAGGTCGAGCTGCTCGGCCTGGTGCATCGTCGCGAGCCAGGCCCGCTCCTCGAGAGCCTCCCTCGAGAGCGCGTGCGCGGAACCCGCATAGCCGATGATCGGCGTGACGGAGACGGCCTGCCCCGCAACCGAGAAGCTGCTCGTGACGAGCAGCCGCGCCAGCCGCTCCAGGCGGATGTGGGCGCCGCGCACTGGTGTCGCCGGCATCAGGATCGCCAGTACCCCTCGAGCGTGGCCGACGTAGTCGACGGAGCGGCTGTCGTCCTTGACGAGAGAGACGGCCTGGGCCAGCAGCTCGTCACGGGCGCGCGGGCCGTACTCGGCCTCCAGCTCGGGCAGCTCGTCGAGCTGGACGAGCGCCAGCACGCCCTGGGGGTTGCCGCGCCTCAGGCGCTCGAGCTCACGGTCGACCTCCGCCGCGAACGCTGTCGGAGAGAGCGCGCCGGTGACGGAGTCCACCGCGAGCGCGTTCCGCGACACCGGCGGCCGCTCGATCCTCGCACGGATCCGGGCGACGAGCTCGTCCTCGTGGATGCGGCCCGAGACCACGTCGTCCGCCGTGGCGTCGAGCGCGTCGATCACGAGCGCGCGGCTCGCGCGAGCCGAGACCACGACAACGGGCAGGCTCTCGCCTCCCCTGCAGGCGCGGATCCGCCCGACGAGCCGGAGTGCCCAGCCCGACTCCTCGGGTGCCGGAACGTCGATCACGACGAGGTGCGGGACGGCCAGCGAGACCACCCGGATCGCCCCCTGCAACGACCGGACGGTGACTGCCTGCGACCCCGCGCGGTCGACGAGCGCCTCGAGCTCGGCACGGCGCCTCGGGTCGGGCGAGACGACGAGGACGCTGTGGAGGTAGCCGGGATCGCCGCCCAGCCAGGGCGCCGCCTCTCGTGGATCTCGGTCGAACACCGCCTCCACCCGGGTTCAATCGACCTGTCTGACGTCGTGCTTGAGCGTCAACTGCGGGGGGCGATTACGCGCGAAAACGAGGGGGTCGCGCGCTCGAGTCACCGTTTCGAGTGATCGGGAAAAACCGAAGCGAGCCCCGCAACTTTCCGCGATGACATGCCCCACGAGCTGCGGAAGCCTTACGGCGGTGAGCGGCACCGCGGTACAGAGCGAGGCGAGGCGTCGCGCTCGCGAGGAGCTGGACGAGGTCGTGGTCTGGAGGATCGAGCAGCTCCACCGCGCGGGCTACGACCCGGACTCCGTGATCGCTCTCGCCCTCGCGAGGGACGTCGACTTGCACCTGGCCGTCGAGCTGCGGCGGCGCGGCTGTCCCGCCGAGACGGCGCTCCGAATCCTCCTCTAGTCCGCACGGCCCGAAGGAGGCGCTCGAGCTCCAACGACCCGACTCGTGCGGGCGCGAGCGGAGCCGCTGATGTCCGGTCGGGCGCCTGCCCTCTCTCCATCC
>Ga0233417_10000119_pt1 | contig 21223 bp, 22 predicted proteins | sample Sed_MG_FD_189023 | JGI IMG/M metagenome (GOLD analysis project Ga0233417, IMG submission 189023) | Sediment microbial communities from Lake Towuti, South Sulawesi, Indonesia - Sediment_Towuti_2014_0.5_MG | ecosystem: Environmental > Aquatic > Freshwater > Lake > Sediment | place: Indonesia... | reverse complement strand
CTTCTCGACAAACGCAAAAGATACGGCCTCAACTGAACGTGCTGCACGACCCGGCGCGTCATCCTGAGGCCATCCGACGAGGATGGCCGAAGGATCTCAGTCGAATCCTGGTCGCCCAGTACATTCAGCGAGCCACGCGCCGCGCGGACTATTTCCCCCTTGCCCAGGTCATCCCATCCGGTTCGTTCCCAGTCGTAAACGTCCTCAAAATCTTTCGTCCGGGCACGTCGAACACGGTTACCTGGTTCGCATTCGTATTGGCCACAAACGCGTGCTTGCCGTCCGGGGTCATCAGAATTCCCACCGGCACCGCTCCCACTTCCATCGTTGCCAGCAATTGCTGCGTCTTCGCATCGAAGATACTCACCGAGTTGCTCTGCGCGTTCGAGACCCATGCCTGCTGCCCATCCGGGGTGAACTTCACGCGGATCGGAAACCTTCCTCCGCTGGCAAACGTGGCCGCGACTTTGTCCGTGGCCACGTCAATCACCGACACCGTTCCTGCTGCGCGGTTCGTCACCCATACTTCCCGTCCGGTAGGTGAAACGTCAATCCCCTCCGCTCCCGCGCCGGTTGGAATCGAGACCGCCGCATCGCTGCTCCGGTCAATCACCGTTACGCTTCCCGACCCGATATTGGCCACGTAGAGTTTCTTTTCGTCCTTCGACGGCACCACCATGTGGCTTACGTTCTGACCCGTCTTCCACACCCGCAACACTTTGCCGCCCCCCGCGTCCAGCTCCACCACCGCTTGCGATCTCTCGCACGTCACCCAGACCAGCTTGCCGTCCTGGCTGACCCAGATTCCGTGCGGGCTCAAGTACTCGCCCAGGTCAAACGTTGCCTTTACCGTTCGCCCCGCCAGATCCAGCACCGTGATTGTATTTCCCGGAGGCGCCTGCCCTCCTTGCCCGTTGGCCTGGAAAATCCGGTACGACCCGTAATTCGACACATACGCCGTTCGCCCGTCGGGCGAGCTCGCTGCCTCATGCGGCCCCTTTCCCGTCGGCAGCTTGGCCAACACTTTGTACGTCGCCGGGTCTACAATCGCCGCTCCGTGATCCGACTTGTTCAGCACCACTAGAATGCCGTCGCCTGCTCCCGGCGCGCTCTGCGCGCTATGTCCACCCGCAACAACTGATATCGCTGCCAGGCTGGCAAAGCCCAACACTACAAATTCGCTTCGTTTCATTGTGAGATCCCCTTTGTGGAAACTCTCCCTTTTTAACTGCGGGATGCAAGCGTCACGCAGAATGGTGCTAGCGTTCCCAAATGTCAATCACGGACTGGCCGGCTTCCTGCTTGCGTCCGTGCTCCCTCTCTCGTACACTCTCCCCGCAAAATTCCTTTGAGGAGACACGCATGAACCGCACACTTCGCATCTCTCTGGCAGTTCTGGCCAGCGCTGCCCTTTTCGCCGCCGGCTATCTCAGCGCGCAAAACAAGTTTGGGCAGCCCAAAACCGTCATTCACGTTGTCGCCGTGAAATTCAAGGCCGACTCTACCCCCGCGCAACAGCAAGCTGCCTTGCAAGGCGTGCTTGACGTCGCCGCCAAGATGCCCGGCATCAAGAATGTCTGGATTAAGTCAACGCGGGTTCAGCCCCAGGGCTACAGCGCCGCCTTCGTGATTGAGTTCGCCGACCGCGCCGCCGCTGACGTCTATGCCGAAAGTCCCATCCGCAACGACTGGTTCAACAAGGTTTACAACCCCATCCGCGAGGAGTCCCGCTCCTTCCAAATCACGAATCCCTGAGCCCGGTCGGTCTGGTCATGGCCGGGATCGTCGGACAGCCTATTCGATGACGCCGACCTTGTTGGCTCCGGAGAGCGCCATCCACACGCGTCCCTGAGCGTCGCGGGCCATGTGCCGCACTTCGGACTTCGGCGAGGGCAGCGGGAATTTTTCAAAGGCCTGCGTCTTCGGATCGAAGCGCACGATAAAGTTCGCAGCGAACTCGTTGTACCAGACGAACCCCGCACCGTCGGCTTCGATCCCGTAGGGCTGGGAAGCGGGCCCCGAGGGGCTCATCCATTCCTGGATGGCGCGTGTGGCTAGGTCCAGCCGACCCAACCGTCCGCCGCGAAAGTCAGCGTAGTAAATGGCGTTGCCGGAAACCGCCAAGCGTCGCGGCCGCGCATCCACGGATGGCAGCACCACCTCGGTGATCGCACCGGTCGCCGGGTCCATCCGTCCGAGCTTGTTAGTATTAAACTCGCAGAACCACAGGCCACCGTCCGGGGCGGTGACGATTCCGTACGGGCGCGCGTTGGGTGTCGGCACGGCGTATTCCTTCATCGCTCCGGTCTGGGTGTCCATGCGCACCACCAGGTTTGCCCGCTGTGCCGTAAACCACAGTGCGCCATCCGGCCCAAAGATGGGTGTATGCGGGTCTTTCGCCGTCGGCGCAGCATACTCGGTGATCGCGCCGGTTTGTGCGTCCACGCGACCGATCTTGCCGGCACCATTCTCCGTAAACCAGATATTCCCGTCGCCATCCGAGACCAACCCGTGCGGGCCGGCGTCGGGCGTAGGAACGGGAAAGAGTTTCCATTCTCCTGTTTCAGGATTCAGGCGTCCCATCTGGTTGGCGTGTTGCAGCGTCAACCAGATTCGCCCCGCAGGGTCCACGGCCGGGTCGTGCACGCGGGAATTCTCCACCGGCACCGTCCATTCGCGGACCTTGCCCGTTAGCGGTTTGGGCCCGACGGCGACCTCAGGCGGTGGCACCTTCAGCGCCAGCCGCAAGGTCACCAACGTGGGTTGTCCCGTGCGAATCAAGACGTTTCGCTCCCAGTCCGACCATAATCCAGCCGCCTGCGCGCGCAGGTGATACAGGCCTCGGGTGATCCGCGCCACTCGAAAGCTTCCTGTTGCGTCCGTGCGTACCGTGAACGGTCTCCGGCCGTCGGCGGTCTGAATCAGCACCCGCGCTCCGGCAACGGGCTTTCCAGTCGCGCTCAGCACCGTGCCCTTCAGGCTGCCAATGCTTTGCGCCGCCAGTTCCGCGCCGGAGAGACACAAAGCCAGCAAGACCACGACAAACCAAAAGGCTTTGCTCATGTGGGAACTCCTCCGCAAATGCTAATCCAGCAACCTCTGCGAAACAACCCGTTCTGTGTGCATTGACGCACCTGTACCTTCGGCCTAAGATGTCTTGTACGTGGAGGTTAAAATGGCGAATTTTTGTACCCGATGCGGAAAGCCCCTGGCCGCAGGTGCCTCGATTTGCCCGAGCTGCGGCCCAACTTCGCCGGCGCAAACGCGCAAGAGCGGCGCTGGCATGAAGATTCTGCTGGTCCTGGTCATTCTCGTTGGAGCTGCCTTTGTGGTTGGAGCCATCGGCATGGCCTTCGGCGTGTGGAGCATTTCCAGGCAGGTGGCTGTGAACTCCTCCTCCGGCCAGCTTGAAATCAACACTCCCGGCGGCCAGATCACCGTGGGCGAGAAGATTCCGATTACGGAGGCGGACTTAGGCGTGCCCATTTACCCGGGGGCGGAACAAGCCGAAGGTGGCATGCAGGTTAAGTCGCCGAAAGGAGTCTCCGGCACCTATGTCTTCCACACTTCCGATCCGCCGGAAAAGGTTTTGGCCTTCTACCGCGAAAAGCTTCAGGGCCGCGACGCCAACTTCATCGAAGCGTCCGGCAGTGGCATGATCACCGGCGGGAAGGACCGCGAGGACGGTTTTCTGATTGCCGTGGTCAGGGAGGAAAAAGACGGCAAGACGGTGATTTCCATCACCCGCGGTCGCAGTCTGCCCGACGCTCAGTGAATGGCCGTTGATTGGCCCTTGTATGGCCAGTTGTGATGCGCCACCCCTTCCTCACAATCCGGACCGCACGTTCATTTCTTCCCACTTTACTGCCGCGCCCGTCGTGTTTCGCCATCGTGCTGACCCTCGCGTTGGGGCTTTGCGCTTGTGGCCGGGGCGGGCAGTCCGACGTCGAGAAGGTCTCCAAGCCTGCCCTGACCGAGCAGGACATCCGCAAATATCTCGCCGCCTACCGGGATCTCCAGGACAATAAGCAGAAGGCTCTCCGCGCCAACGCTCCCGACGAGTACGCTCAGGAACAGAACGAAGCCACTATGCAGCGCAACGGCCTCTCCGTGAGCGAATTCACTTTCATCGGCGCGCGCATTGATAACGCCTTTGCCCTGCTGCTTCGGGAACACAACACGCCCATCCCCGAGGCCTACAAAGCCGATTGCGAGCTGGTTCGCCGGATGAAGAAGGAGATTGACGACGTTCGCAGACCAATTCCCTATCCCTAGACGAATTCCATCCTCGCTACTTCTCCCCGCCCGCTGCCCCGCCATTCGGGCCTGTAAGCAAACTGCGCACCACACTCGCAAGCGTGCGTTGACGCTCAACCTCCCGGCCCCTACGATGATTTTGACTTCAAAATCGAGGTGCTGGCCATGAGGCGGATCATCCTGGCGGTGATCGTCATTCTTGCGGTTCTGAGTTTGGGCGACCTTCCCTTCGGCGTGCAGACGCCCCACTCTGCCCAGGCGGTGCAAGACTCACAGGCCGAACAGCGCGCCAAGGCAGTCGAAGCGGCGAAGAGGCCGGATAGCCCCGCCCAGCGCCCGCTCACTGCCGCCGACATTAAGAAATACTGTGCCGCGCAAGAGGAGATTGTCCGCGCTCGGCGCGAAGAACTGAAAACGGGCAAAGCTCTAAACAGCGCGGATTCAAAGGAGCGCACCCGCAAGCTGGCCGAAAAACATGGTCTCACCCTCGACGAGTACACGTTCATCAGCCTGCGTCTGAGCCGGGCGCGACTGTATTCCACGTTGAATCTGTGCCCCGATCCCATGAAAGCCGACTGCGAGCTCTACAAGAAACACAAAGAGCAGATCCTCGCCGCGCAAAAAGCCGAGTAAGTAGTCAACTCCGGTCACCGGAGCAAAAGTCTTTCTTTTTGCACTCAGGCGATCCCCGCCACCCCCCCCCATGCCTTCCGCCCCTCGGCTATAGGCTCACGTCCAGCGCTAGGTCCCGAATCATCTTGTCCAGTTCCGCCTGCACGTGCTGCCGCCTGGCTTCGAGATCAGCCGTTTCCTTCCGCAACGACTCCAAGCGCGTCTCCTGCTGATCGAGTTGCCGCGTGTACCGCTGCATCAGCGCCTTCTCTTCCGCACTGCCCTTCAACGCCTTCAGATTTTCGCGGAGCCGCTGTTGGTCGTCAAAAACCGCGGCCCCCTGCGCATCAGTTACTTCGCCGCTCAGGCGTCCTGCTCCAGGCACCAGCGTGGCCGCGTGGGTTTGCGGCGTGAGCTGGGCAGTTTCCGGCAAAGGCACCACGGGCCGTCGCGAGTAGTACGGTTGCGAAAGCGGCTGGATGAACGACTGCGGCGCGCCGGCAACCAGGGACAGCTCGACGTCGCTCCAATCTTCGCCGACGGTGTTGTCCACAATCGCCCAACCCTGCAGCAGCGGCTTCGACCCCACCTTCGACGGCAGCACCACTCGGTACGTCGTCTTCCACACCGGCACTTCGCTGATGTAGCTGACGTAGAGCGGCCGCTCCCCCGTCCCTGCTGTGGAGATGACCATCCGTCTCAGGTTACGTTCCCGCGCAGAGGCCAGCACGCTCAGGTAACGGCCCACTTCCTGGTTCAAGTCGCGCTCGGCGAGCCGCAGCGAAACAGCAGGAGTCAGCTCAACCGTGCGCACGTCTCCGGCTTCGGTCACGAGCGAGATCAAGTCCACTTCGAGTGTCGTACCCCCACTGACACGCGTCTTGCGCTCGACGCTGAGCAAACGACCAGTGACCGTCGTCGTTCCGCTTCGCGCTTCCAGCCGTGCGCCGCGCAGCGCATCGAGGAAGTCACGCACTGTGGTCTTCTCCCCAAGCGGCAGGCGCAGCGCACCCAATCGCCGGTCGAGCGGCGCGTCGGAGTTGTACCCGACGCCGGTGATGCGCCCTCCCGCCAGGTCGAGTACGGTCAGCGAGGCCAGCGCGTCGTTCAACTGCCCGCTGGTGAAATCAATGGTGACGTCCTGCGATCCGCGCACGCGTCCCAGGTGCTCAAAAAAACCGACCCCGTTCTTGTACAGCACTACGCGCTTCACCGGCAGACGCGTGGCCGTGCCTGCTGTCGCTGCACGCTCCGCTGCGACGGATGGCGTCGCATTCTGTTGCGCAGGCACAGGCAGAACGAACAGCACTGCCATGACTACGGCGAAAAGTTTCTTGCTCATGACGACCTCCTCGTGCGGCTGCATTCTACTGCGGCGCGAAGTTCTGCGCGGCGGGCTCTCTCTTCTCATTCGGCAGGGGTATAGCGAACCGATACGGTAACAGATGCTGTAAGGGCCGCCAACGGTTGCCAGTCAGGCACACCGCCTTGAGCCTCTGCGAATCGCCGCACAGAAAGACACCACTACAGCCTGTAATGTGTCCGGGAACGAGCGTGGGCGGGGTCGTCTTCGCGGCCCCAGTCGGGGTTGGTGCCCCGCTCGAGCGCGAGGAAGTAGCTCAGCAACTGCGCCGCTACGGTCTGCGGAAACGGCGAAAGCCATTCCGCCGTGGCCGGGACTTCGATTCGGTTCTCGGCTGCGCCGGCATCGGCCCCTGCAGCGGCAATCGCAACCCGAACGACATCCAGCTCGCCCACCGCCGCGAGAATCTGCCGCGTGCGCGCATCCCCCGGGCCGCCGGAGAAGAACGCCACGAGTGCTGCGCGTGCGTCCATTTCAGAAAGCGGCCCATGGAGAAACTCTTCTGTTTGGAAACCTTCAGCGGCGACATAGCTCGTTTCTTTGACTTTCAGCGCCGCTTCGCGAGCCGTGATCGAGTTCGGCCCTGCCCCAACAAAAACCAGTCGTTGGCGACCCGCAATGGCTTTCGCGGCGGCTCGCACCTGCGGCTCGCACGCAAGCGCGCGAGTGATGGACGCCGCGATGCCTTCCAGCGCAGCAACGGCATTCTGCTCGGCGAGCAGTTCGCGCTTCTCTGCGATCCGCACAGCCAGCGCCGCAAGAATGGCCATCGCCGTCGTATAGCTCTTCGTGTGGGCAAACGAAATTTCCTGCTCGCAAGTGGGAAAGACAAAGTCCGCTGCACGGATGCCTTCCCCGCCTCCCTCGCCGGTGACGGCCACCGTTAGCGCGCCCGCGGCTTTGGCGCGCCGCACAACCTCGACGGAGTAATTCTTCCATCCCCGGTGGCTCGCGGCGATGACCACGTCGCCGGGGCCCAGAGCGAGCGGGTAGTTGACCAGTTCGAAGGACTCTTCCACCAGCGGTGCGATTCGGCCCGCCGTCAGCAGTCGCAGGAAATAACCGCCCATCTGCGCCGCATGTCCGGAGGTGCCAATGCCCGCGAAAATCAATCGCTGGCGCGCGGCCACGACCTGCGCGGCGCGGTCGAGTGTGCTGCGTTGCGCCTCGAGCAACTGCGCAATCACCGCGGGTTGTGCGCGGATCGCGTCGTACATGTGATAGGGATGCGCCGTGCGGTTTTCTTTGCTGCCGCCCGGAGCGGAGGGCTGAGTCGCCATAGCGGCGAACAGATAAACACAGAACAAGCGAAAAGTGAAATTGGAAAATAGAAATTAGAAATCGGGCGAATCGGCGGGCCCTGCCAATATGGTGAGGCCCATTTCTAATTTCGAGTTTCCAGTTTCAATTCTTCTGCCGGACCAGCGGCACGAAGGCCACCGGCATCACGTCTTCCGCTCGGTAGTCTCTCGGTCCCCGCGTACCCTTGGTCACGACTTTCAGGATTTGCGTCTGCCAGTACGGGCCCACTGGAATGACCATCCGCCCGCCCGGCTTGAGCTGTTCCACCAGCGGCATGGGTATTTCCGTTGCGCCTGCAGTCACAACGATGCCGTCAAACGGCGCCTGCTCCGGCCAGCCGAGGTAGCCGTCGCCGATGCGCACTTCCACATTCGTGTAGCCCAGCGAGCGCAATCGCTCGCGGGCTTGGGTTCCCAGCGGCTCTACAATCTCAATCGTATAGACCTGTCTGACCAGCGGAGAGAGCACCGCCGCCTGGTAACCCGAGCCAGTACCCACCTCCAGCACCCGATGGTCGGCTTGTGGCCGCACCAGCTCGGTCATGATCGCCACCATGTACGGCTGGGAGATGGTCTGGTTGTGGCCAATGGGCAGCGGACGGTCTTCGTAAGCATGCGCGGCCTGTGCCGATGGAACAAACTTGTGCCGCAGCGTGCGTCGCATCGCCTCCAGCACGCGTGCGTCGCGCACCGCCGGCGCGCCAGAGAAGCGCAGCTCGGCGATCTGTGTCCGCACCATTTCCTCGCGCAGGTGCCGATAAGTTTCCTCGCTCGTCTGCGCGAACGGCAGAGTGCAAGCAGCCACGAATAGACACAGGCAAATGCCCATGAAGCAGAGAGATCTTCTGGAGAAGGTTCTGTCGGCGCGCATACTTCTGTCCATCGAGAAGGATTTTACGCCTTTCTCCCTCGAATCCGTGTTCATCTATGTTTATCTGTGGTTTCAATCGTTTCTTCTGGGAGGCCCAATGCCCAAGTATGTGACCCTGCACACGCTGGCCTGCCTCACCCGTCAAGGCGCGGAGCACCTGGCCAGCCGCCTAGCCGCCGCGGCGGACGTGAAAGCGCAACGTGTGCAGGTGAACCTGGTCGAGGGAAAAATGCTCGTGGAGTTCGAGTCAAGCGACCGCGAGACGCTCGAAGCCTGGCTCAAGAAAAACGGCTTTCACTTTGACTGGTTGCTGCGCGTGGAACTCGAATCCGAGGGCGGGCCGCTGGTCTCGGTGTAGGGGCTTGCCTCCGACACAGACTCCTGCTAATTTCTTTCCCGTTCCCGCGAAGAGAGTTTGTCCAAACGGACTATGGCAGCGAATCCTTTGAGGGGAGGAACCCATGGCAGAGTACGCTCATCCCGAAGTTTTGGTCACCACGGACTGGGTAGCTCAGAATCTCACCAGTCCCAGGCTGCGCATTGTGGAAGTGGACGTGGACACCTCGGCCTACGACCAGGGGCACGTCCCCGGCGCCGCGGGGTGGAACTGGCAGACGGAATTGCAGGACACGGTGCGCCGGGATCTGATCGACCGCGCCGCCTTCGAGCAGCTCCTGAGCCGCACCGGCATTAGCAACGACACCACCGTGATCGTCTACGGCGACAACAACAACTGGTTTGCCGCTTGGGCCTTCTGGCAGCTCAAATACTACGGTCATGGCGACGTCCGCATCATGAACGGCGGCCGCAAGAAGTGGCTCGAAGAGAAGCGCGCCATTACCACCGAGGTCCCCAAGATGACTCCCACCACCTACCAGGCCAAGGATCCCGACGCTTCCATCCGCGCCAAGCGCGACGAAGTCTTTGCCGTCCTCGACCGCCGCTCCGACGCGCAGCTCGTGGACGTCCGCTCCGTGGACGAGTTCACCGGCAAAGTGATTGCTCCCCCAGGGATGACCGAAACCGCGCAGCGTGGCGGGCACATCCCCGGCGCCGCCAACATCCCCTGGGCCCAGGCGGTCAACGAGGACGGCACGTTTAAGACTGCTGACGCTCTCTCCCAGCTCTACGGCGTGAAGGGCATCACCGGCCAAAAAGAGGTCATCGCCTACTGCCGTATCGGCGAGCGCAGTTCACACACCTGGTTTGTGCTGAAGTATCTGCTCGGCTACAACAAGGTGCGCAACTACGACGGCTCCTGGACCGAGTGGGGCAACCTCGTCGGCGCCCCCATCGAAAAGGAAATGGCCGCCGCCGCCCGCTGACACTCATTTCACACTCAAAACCTTGAGGGGCCGGCCCACGCTGGCCCCTTGTTCTTGTCCCCGTGCGTTACCCGTCGCACTACGGCATCCAATTCTGCTGGTGCCCACTTGGTGTTGATCTGCCTCCCCCCTAAGGGGGCACATCAACAGTCTGAAGTACAATTGGAGGGAATCAACAAATTGGGAGGCTATCTTGAGTCCCACATCTATTGTGGCCGCTGAGATCGCGGTTATCCTTCTTCTGATTCTCGCCAACGGAGCTTTAGCTATGTCGGAGATCGCTGTCGTATCGGCCCGCAAGTCGCGGCTAAAGCGGCTGGCCGACACGGGGAGTCACAAAGCTGCCGTAGCGCTTCATCTGGCTGAGTCTCCAGACGTCTTCCTTTCCACAGTGCAGATTGGCATCACGTTGGTGGGAGTTCTGGCTGGGGCATTCGGCGGCGCGACCGTTGCGGAGAAAATCGAAGCATGGTTGAGCCGCTACCCCTTGCTTGCCCCTTACGGCGAAGCCGTCGGCGTTGGAATTGTCGTCGTTGTGATTACCTACATTTCCCTGGTGTGGGGCGAGTTGGTTCCCAAGCGCATCGCCCTGAACAGCCCCGAACGAGTGGCGAGTTTGATGGCCCGTCCCATGCAAGCCCTTGCTCGCGCCACCTCGCCTTTGGTGCGCTTTCTGAGTGCGTCCACAAACGTCACGCTCCGCCTGCTGCGCATACGTCCTTCGGCGGAACCCTCGGTTACCGAGGAGGAAATCAAGGCCCTCATGGATCAGGGGACCCAGGCTGGTGTATTCGAGCTTGCCGAGCGTGACTTGGTGCAGCGCATCTTCAAGCTGGGGGATCGCACCGTGGACATGTTGATGACACCACGCAAAAAGGTTGTGTGGCTCGATGTCGCTGATACTCCATCCTCCGTGGCGCAAAGGATTGCCGAGTCCCATCGGTCGCGATTTCCTATTTGCGAGGGAAGCCTGGACAGCGTATTGGGGGTTGTGGCGGCGCGTGACCTGCTTCGTCAGAGTCTGGAAGGCCGAGGGACGAATCTGCGGGAAGCGCTGCGTCCGGCGTTGTATGTGCCCGAGGGCACCCGCGCAGTGGACCTCCTGCAACGATTTCGGTATTCGCGCACGCATTTCGCGCTCGTGGTCGACGAGCACGGCGGCGTCTTGGGGATTTGCACGCTGCACGACATTATGGAAAGCCTTGTCGGCGAACTACCCACGCGCGACATGCCGCACAGGCTCCTGGTCGTCCAAAGAGAGGACGGTTCCTGGCTGTTGGATGGAATGCTCCCTATGGACGACTTCAAAGAACTATTCCGGCTAGCGGTAACACCCGCAGAAGAAGGGGGACGCTGCAGGACTCTGGGCGGCTTCGTAATGAGCATTTTACACCGGGTGCCCATCGAAGGTGACCATTTCGAGGCAGGCGGCCTGCGGTTTGAAGTGGTGGGCATGGATGGCCACCGCGTGGACAAGGTTCTCATAGAACGCCTGGAGAGCGTGCACCAAGGGAGTAAGAACGCATGAGCGAGAACCTCTGGGCATGGGTGCTGTTCAATCTGTTCGTGCTGGCGATGCTTGGCCTTGATCTGGGCGTTTTTCACCGCAAAGCACACGAAGTGAAGATGAAGGAAGCCCTGACGTGGAGCGCGGTGTGGATCGTGCTGGCCTTGATTTTCAACGCCTGGGTGTACTACTCGCGCGGGCCGCAGGCTGGGCTGGAATTCTTCACTGGCTATTTGATCGAGAAAGCGCTCAGTGTGGACAACGTGTTTGTGTTCTTTCTGATCTTTATTTATTTCCGCGTGCCAGCGGACTACCAGCACAAGGTGCTCTTCTGGGGAATCCTCGGCGCGTTGGTGATGCGCATCATTTTCATCGCGGCGGGGATAGCACTGATCCAGAAGTTCCACTGGGTCATCTATGTCTTTGGTGCCTTCCTGGTGATCACCGGTATCAAGATGGCGCTGACCAAGGACAAGGAGATCCACCCGGAGCGCAACCCCGTGTTGCGATTGTTCCGGCGATGGGTTCCCGTCACCGAAGAGTACGCGGGTAGCAGATTTTTCGTGCAGCGGGACGGCCGTGGATGGGCCACACCGCTTTTCGTGACGTTGCTGCTGGTAGAAACAACGGATGTGATTTTTGCCGTGGACTCGATCCCAGCCATTCTGGCAATTACCGAGGATGCTTACATCGTTTACACGTCGAACGTGTTTGCGATCCTCGGGTTGCGGGCGCTGTACTTTGCATTGGCAGGGTTTATGAAGCTGTTCCACTACCTGCACTACGGTTTGTCGCTGATTCTCGTCTTTGTAGGAACGAAGATGTTGTTGGCGGACGTGTACAAAATCCCGATTACTTGGTCACTCGCGTTCATCGCAGTAACCTTGGCGGTCTCGGTAGCCTTGTCCCTGCTGCGGCCAAAAAGGGAGACCCCGGCAGAAGGCCTTGACGCTTAGGGCTAGGGTTTCGGTTGAGGAGGGGGTAAATCACGGGCTTGGATTTGGTCTTGGAAGCCAACGGACTTGTGACTTCCGTCGCACTTCGGCTCGCTCTTGGAGCAGCACATTTGCTTCTACATCGCCAACGGTGTATGCAATCCCTTCCGTCTCATCCGACCCTCGCCTCCATCGCCCGCCGGTGGCGGCCAGGAGCACGTCCGGCGACGCGCTAACGGAAGTGGCCCGGCGGGAGCCCGCGACGCAGAGCTTCGTCTTCGATAGCGCTGATCTCGGCGCGCAGCGCGCGGGCACGCTCTTCGAGCAGGCGCAGGCCGTCCTCGGGAGTGACACCCGGGTTGGGCTGGTCCAGGTTGATGCCTCCCTCAGGCGCGCAAGCGCAGCGGAGATTCCGTCGCAAGCTGGCCAGGGTTTCTTCCGCGCGGGCCAGCTCTGCTCGCGGCTCCGCCATTCGCTCCAGATACCATTCTGGGTCCAGTTCCTTCGGCAGGCGTGGGGCCGGCGCAGCAGCCGCTTCCTCAACAACAACAGGTTCCTCTACAAGTTCCTCACCGATAATCGAAATCAAGCCGCGCTCGCGCAGGGCCTCGACCTCTTCACTCAGCCAGACTTTCTGCTGGACGGCCGGCTGGACCGCCGTCGTGCGCGGGCTGGAGGCAACCGGCGCAGGGCGAGGCACAGCAGATGCGGCCAGCGAGGCCGCCGCCAGGACGACAATGAGTGTGCTCATGGGACGCTCCTCGGGGCAACTTGCGGGGAACATCATTATACCGTGGGCGAGGCAGTGCCCGATCCCGAATCTAACGATGGTAGGTTGTCACCAGCCCTAGCCCCACGCGGATGCTCCTCCTCCCAGACGCAGGGCGCTAGTGTGAGGAGGGCGCAGCGGCTTGACCCGCGAGCTCGCGGCGGATCGCAGTGAGAGCTTCTGCTGGAGGGCCGATGCGCCGGTAGTCGGAAATGGCGGTCGTCTCGTACAGCGAGAAGCCAAAGAGGAATTTGCGCCCGGTAAAACTGTACTCATAGCGGCTGGGCAGCCAGAGCCCGGGGGCGGCTTCGCTCTGTTCCATCACGATCCGGCTCCCGCGATAGATTTTCGCGAGGATTCCCCCGCCGATGGCAATGTCGCGAAAGATTTCCGCCTCCACGCGCACCAGTGCCCCGGCCGCCTCATCCAGCCAGACGGTTGCGCGAACATGGGTCAGATACTCCGCCGTGCGCGAAAACGGCCGGAAAGCCGGGGCCGGCTCAAGCCGCAGCTTGGCCAGCATGCGCCCGTTCCTTGATTCTCGCCCCAGCCACGTGGACTGGTAGGCCTGTCGCAGCGCATCCACAAGTTCCCGGCGTTCACGCACCTTCCGTTCATGTTTGGCCACCCGGCGGCGCTGGTCGGCCTCCTCGGGACGCAGCGCTAATGCCAGAGCATGTTCGACATCGCGAAGCTGTTGCCGGTACGCATTGGCCTCCACCGCTCGCCCTTCCTCCTCGACCTGCGCGCGAATCACACCCGTGCCGGTGGGAACCACGCGAAAGGTTTTGTCTTCGTGTGGAGCTGTCGCGGCTGTCTTGCGCACCTGACGTCGCTCCGTGCGTTCATAGAGTTCGATCTCGCGGTCTGTGCGGTGTTGCGTCGCGATCACGCGGTCAAACAGAGCCTGCAGCTCCACCGTCGAAGGAGTGCGATCCGCCGCGGCCGCTCGAGGAAGGACCGCGAGCGCGAGAATTGGAATGATAGCCAGCAGCCGGTTTTTCATCCCGACAAGTATATCTCCGGAAGTAGGATTCTCCGGCAGGCGTAGGGGTTGTGGCGCTCAACTGATAGCAATCACCCAGATGGGCACCAGGATAGTGTTGCGCAGCAGGTTCAGGTCGTCGGCAATGGCCTCCAGTTGGGGAAAACCGTTTCGCGAAGGTGCCTCAGGGTGGCTGGGCCCGTCAGGAATCAGGATGATGCCCACGTCCAGCGTCTCTTCCGATTCGGCCAGCAGGAAGCGGATGTAGTCTCGGTACAGCAATTCGTGATTGCTGAACTCGATCTCGATGGCCACGCGGTCCTTGTACAGATCGAAGTAGTGACGTCGTGACGTGCGGCGGCTCACCAGCCATTCCTTCCGCCAGTCCAGGCGCTGAAACGCGTGCTGGATCAGCTGGTGGGGCCGGTTGCGATCCGTGAACGGCGGGAGGGGAAGCCGCAGATCGAGTCTCGCCAGGGTGTGTTCAATTTCCTTTTTCAGCCGGAGGTTGGCGCCAAGGATGGATTCGGCATGCCGATGGGCAAAGGTGCGAAGGCGCATCGAGAAACCAGAGCACTGAGGGGGCTGGCAGAGGGAGTATACTATTTGATTACTAACTATTACAATTGCTAAGCGTGCCGGGCTCCGCCCCGGGGATTCCGGGCCTACAGCACCGCTCCCGGCTCTATTGCGGGGACTTGGGCGGCGCCTGCTGTCTCTGGCGCTGCTGTTGCTCTTCCGTCCACGGCGGAACGATTCCGTTCATCCGCGCGTAGGCGATCGACTGCCCCAGGTGCTCGTGTTCGTGCGTGGCCAGAAAGAACACAATCTCCCGGTAGGTCGCCTGCCGCCCACCGAACCACGGTGACGTCTTCTCCGCATCGGCGTCGCTGAGGTTGTTCACCGCCTTGCGCACATGGGCAAAGGAGTCTTTCAGGATTTGCACCACTTGGGCCTTGTCCGTCGTGGACTTATCAAACCCTTGCGGATTGAATCCTTCCGGCGGCAGCGTGCCGAACCGTCGCGGAATGTTGAAGTTTCCAGCCGCAAGGTGCAGAAAGACCTCGCTCACCGAACGAACCCCTTCTCCCGGCCTCCAGCTATATTTCTCTGCCGGGATGGCCTCCGCCAACCGGGCCAGCTTGGTCTCCGCGTCTTCAATCAAGCGCAGCGCTTCAGTGCGAAAACTGGAAGCGGCCGCAGCCGGAGCAGCGGGTGCCGGAGCCGTCTGGGCCGACGCTGTTGCGCTCATCATCAGGCAGCCGATGGCTGCGAGCAGAAAAGCTTTCCGGAGTTTCGTCATTGTGTCCCTCATCCTCGCCGGGGCGCCGCGACACGCCTCCGGCAATAGTCAATTCGGCTGTCGTCCCGTTCGTGGCTGCACACCTTACTCCAACGCCCTGCGACTGGCAATAACCCTCCCTAAGAATGGCCGGGAAGCATCCGCTTCGAATGTAAAAGTGTGTAAAAAGCACCCCTGCAGCCCTCCTACGAGAAACAAATCTGCGTGGCATTTCGTCTTAAGTAGAGGAAAGGCCGGGTGTCCCTGTGCCGATGAATCGCCGGTTCTCGACAGTTGCCCTGGGCGAAACACTTCGCCTGGCCCTGGACACCCTTCGCGCTCACAAGTTGCGCAGTTTCCTGACCCTCCTGGGCATTATCCTGGCCGTGGTCACACTCGTGGCGGTGATCAGCGTGGTCGAGGGCATGAACCGCTACGTCGCCGACAAGCTAGCCAATATCGGTGCCAATGTGTTCGTCGTCAACCAGATGGGCATCATTACCAGCTTCGAAGAGTTTGTGAAGGCCCAGCGCCGCCCCCCGGTCACGTTTGAGGATTACCGCTACCTGAAAGACCATCTCAAGTGGGCGAGACAAGTGGCTGCCGCGGACGACAAGCAAACCTTTGTCCGCTACGCCAACGAAACCCTCGACGACGTCGTCCTCCTCGGCGTCACCGCCAACTATGCCGAGCTGCGCGGCCTCGACGCCGCTCAGGGCCGCAACATCACCGAATCCGACGACGAGCATCGCGCCGCAGTCGTCTTTCTCGGCGCCGATGTCGCCAAGCGCTTCTTTTCCAGCGTGGATCCCGTCGGCAAATCCGTGCGCATCGGTTCCCAGGTCTACGAGGTCATCGGCGTAGCCAAGGCCCAGGGGACCGTCCTGGGCCAGTCGCGCGACAACTTCGTGAACATCCCCATGGGTTCGTACCTCAAGAACTGGCTTCGCGGAGGGGATTCCATCTTTCTCCTGGTGCAGGCGCCGGTTCCCGAAATGATGCCGGCCGTCGAAGACGAAGCCCGCGCCATGATGCGCGCCCGCCGCCACCTCTCCTATAACACCCCGGACAATTTCGGCGTTGTGGCTCCCAGCAGCATCACCGGCCTGTGGGAGCGGCTCACCGGCCAAATCTTCGCCATTGCCGTCGGCCTGACCTCGATCTTCCTCGTGGTCGGCGGCATCGTCATCATGAACATCATGCTGGCCAGCGTGGTGGAACGCACCCGTGAAATCGGCATCCGCAAATCCCTCGGCGCCCGCCGCCGCCATATCGTCATGCAATTCCTCGTCGAGGCCATGACCCTCACCACCGTGGGCGGCCTGGTGGGGATCGTTCTGGCCGTGGGTGTCAGCGCCCTGGTCCGCGCGGCCGGCCTGCCGGCGCAGACCCCGGTCCACGCTGTCGTTCTGGCTCTAGCGCTTTCCACCGGCGTGGGACTCTTCTTCGGCATCTATCCGGCGGTACGCGCCTCGCGCCTCGACCCCATCGAGGCTCTGCGCCAAGAAGTTTGAGCAAAGGATTCGGCCGTGGCTCAGGACTACCGCGAAAACCTCAAGCTCGCCCTGGACACGCTGCGCACTCATCCCCTGCGCAGTGCGCTCACCGTGCTTGGTGTGGTCATCGGGGTTGGGGTCATCGTCATCGTCGCTGCGCTGCTCACCGGCTTCGGACGCAGCGTCGAAGAGGAAATTACCGGCTACGGCGCTGACACCGCCTTTATCTTCAAGTTCAGCGGCGGCTTTCGCATCGGCCGCCTGAGCCGCGAAGAGCGCATGCGCAAGGAACTGACCCTCGAGGACGCCGAAGCCATTGAGGAGGGCGCTCCTTCGGTGAAGGGTGTGGCCCCATCCCTCTTTCCGCCGGACGGCCTGCATCGCGTCCGCTACAAGGACCTCGAGGTCGTGGGCCTCGACTTTCGCGGCACACTCCCTTCCTTCGCTCAGGTGTACGGCAACGCCGTCGTCAAGCGCGGCCGCTTTTTCACCGAGGCTGAAAACATCCGCCGCGTCAAAGTCGTCGTGATTGGCGCCGACATTGACGACACTTTCTTCCCTGATGGCAGCGCCATCGGCAAGGAAATCCTGGTGGACGGCACGTCCTTCGAGGTCATCGGCGTCTTTGAAAAGCCCAAAGGCGGCTTTGGTGATAGCGACCAGGATAAGCGCGTGACCATCCCCTTCGAAACCATGCGCAAGATTCAGCCCCAGGCCGACAACATCGGCATCCGCATCCAGGCTTACCCCGGCTTGCTGGATAAGGCCGTAGACGAGGCCCGCGACATTCTCCGCCGCCGTCGCGGCGTCAAGTACAGCGAGCCCGACAACTTCTCCATACAGACCTCGCAGCAGATTGTCGAGCAGTTCCAAGGCATTGTCGGCAATATCGCCCTAGCCCTCGTCGTGCTGAGTTCCATCGGCCTGCTCGTGGGCGGCGTCGGCGTGATGAACATCATGCTGGTCAGCGTCACCGAACGCACCCGCGAGATCGGTGTGCGCAAAGCCATCGGCGCCCGCCGCCGGGACATCGCCTGGCAATTTCTCTTCGAAGCCATGACCCTCACCGCCGCCGGCGGCGCGCTCGGCATCCTGATCTTTGGCGGCTTGGCCCAACTCATTCCCGTGCTGACCTCCTTCGAGGGCACCGTTCCGCTCTGGGCCGTTCTCGCCGGCCTCACGGTAGCCACCTCGATTGGCCTGATTTTCGGTGTCTGGCCAGCCATCAAGGCCGCCCGCCTCGACCCGGTGGACGCCCTCCGCTACGAATGAGTGAGGAGAGAACTCCCATCGAGACGTGTCCCCACCACGGGCACTACTGTGATTGCCGGTAGATCCACTTCGTCTGGCCGGGAGGATTTCGTTCCTTCGTTACCAGCGCCACTACATGCGGGCTGTACTTCTTCACATCCGGCTCATACCGAAGAAACTTGACCTCGATGCTCGTCCCCGGCGGAGAGAGGGCCATTGTTTCCGTGATCATGTCTGCAGAATGGACAAGCCTCCCATTGAGATAGACGATGATGTCGTTCTTTCGAATATCGGCCTTGGCTGCTGCTGAGTCCACTGCGACATCTTCCACGATGTAGCCTACAAACCCAATCACGCCCATGGTTGAACCGGGACGGGCCTGCTGCCGGTTGGCGGTTCCCACTGGAAGCTGGCCCCACATGAGCAAGTACAAAACTGCAGCAAAAACTGCAGGAATTCGGAAACTTCTTTTCAACATTGCCTAATACCCCCTTCCCGCAAAGTGCTCCCCGTTCACGCGGGGATACATGGAACACAGAAAAGCACATCACACGTCATACATGCTTGGCTCGTATCAGTCGTTGTGCAAAACAACCCGGTGACCAAGCACTTCGACAATTCAAAGCATTCTGTGCAAAATACGCCTTGGTTGGCTAAGTTTTTCCGAATCGGACAAGAAGAAATGACTGGCAGCGGGTGGGAATCGGGCACCAATCTCAGATCAAAACTTGATGCTCGCCCCTCGATGCGAACCGGCCACTCTCCTGACCCGCTGAGGAGTACGAAGCAGACCGCCGCTAGGAGGAGCACTGCAAATCGCTTAGGCTGTTGCATGGAATACTCCTGTGATCATGCTATTTGATTAACGATTCCCAAATTCAACCACTTCTTGTTCACCGCTGAGTTAAATTACGTGTGCTGAAAATACCTGTCAACAAATATTCGGTCTCTGACCGGCCAAATAGTGTTCTCCCTTTCGACCCCGTGGACGCCCTCCGCTACGAGTAGCAGTTTTTCAGTCTTCTGCCCTCCGACTTCGGTTAAAATCTTCTCGCCAGCCATTCACAGAACATTCTGCTTTCAGCCGGAGGGCCAACAGATGAGTGCACCTGTACCCAGTCAGCAACCTTCGCCGTTGCTGTTCTTCAACGCCGCGTTTGCCTATCGCTCGAGCGCCGCCATCAAAGCCGCTGTCGAGCTCGACCTGTTCACGGCCATCGGCGAACACGGGGACGCGGGCGCAACCTCCGCGCAGATCGCCGCCCACACCAGCGCGGCGGAGCGCGGCGTGCGCATCCTTTGTGACTTCCTGGCCGTGGATGGCTTTCTGTCCAAGAAGAATGCCCGCTACCTTCTCACTCAAGACTCAGCGGTCTTCCTGGACCGCCGCTCGCCCGCCTATATGGGCTCGATCCTCGGCTTTCTGCACTCGCCCCACGTCCGCGCCCACTACGAGTCGCTCGCCGACGCGGTTCGCAAAGGCGGCACCGCCACCTCAGCCGATGGCGTGCTCGAGCCGCACCATCCCGCCTGGGTGGACTTCGCCCGGGCCATGGCTCCCATGATGGCTCTTCCCGCCATACGCATCGCTGAAATCCTCGGCGCGGCTAACGGCGGGCCCTGGAAAGTCCTCGACATCGCTGCTGGCCACGGCACCTTTGGAATCACCCTCGCTCGCCAGAATCCGCAAGCGGAAATCTTCGCCGTGGACTGGCCCAACGTGCTCGCCCTCGCTCAGGAAAACGCTCGTGCCGCCGGCGTGGATGGCCGCTATCGCCCCCTGCCCGGCAGCGCCTTCGACGTGGATTTCGGAACGGGTTTCGACTGCGTCCTGCTGACCAATTTCCTTCACCACTTCGACGCGACCTCCTGCGAAACGCTCCTGGGCAAAATCCACGCTGCTCTCAAGCCCGACGGCCAGGTTGTCACACTCGAATTTGTGCCCAACGACGACCGCATCACTCCGCGCGAAGCCGCCATGTTCAGTCTGACCATGCTCGCCTCCACCCCTGCCGGAGACGCCTACACCTTTGCCGAGTACGACCGCATGTTCCGCGCCGCCGGCTTTGCCTCCAGCGAAATCCATCCCCTTCCGCCCACACCGCAATCGCTCATCGTGTCCCACATTTCCTAATGTTCGTGAAATCGAGGCCGTGGCTTATCCGGCCAGGTCAGCGCTGCCTGTGGCGGCGCAAGCCCCCCTGCCGTGCATCTTTTGACTTGGTGAAGTGCCGGCCCTAAGATGGCGCAGTGCCTGCCATGATTGGGCAAACCATCGGGCCGTACCGCGTGGAAGAGGAACTTGGGCGCGGTGGCATGGGCATCGTCTATCGGGCCCGCGACGTGCGCCTGGGGCGCAGCGTCGCCCTGAAGTTCCTGCCGGCGGAGCTGTTGACCCAGGCGGAACGGCGCTCGCGCGTCCTGGCGGAGGCCCGCGCGGCGGCGGCACTGAACCACCCCGGTATCACCACCATCTACGACGTGGTCGAGCACGAGGGGCAGGTGTGCATCGCCATGGAGCTGGTCTCCGGCCGAACGCTGCGCGACCTGCTCGGCGAAGGCCGGGTCGACCCGCGGCGGGTGGCGCGGATCGGCGCGGAGCTGGCGGAAACGCTGGAAGCTGCCCACAGCGAGAACGTGGTGCACGGAGACTTGAAGCCGGAAAACGTGATCCAGCAGTCCTCCGGCCGCCTGAAGCTGGTGGACTTCGGCATCGCCCGACAGCGGGCGCAGGAGAACATCACCAGCGCCACGCTCCCGGCGGCGGTGGCGGACTCGGGGTTTGCCGGGACGATCGCCTACCTGGCGCCGGAGGTGCTCAACGGCCAGCCGGCGGATCGGCGCGCCGACCTGTATGCCCTGGGGGTGATGCTGTTCGAGTTGGCCGCGGGCCACCGCCCCTTCGCCGCGCCGACGGTGGCCGCGCTGATCGCCCAGGTGATGCATCAACCGCCGCCGGCGCTGGAAACAGCCGCTCCGCACGTGCCAGCCGAGCTGGCGCGCATCGTGCATCGCCTGCTGGAAAAGGAGCCGGAGGCTCGGCCCCGGTCGGCGCGGGAGGTGCACGCCGACCTGGTGCATTTGATTCGCACACTGGAGGCCGGCCTTCCTTCCCCATCGGGGCAGGAGTCGAAACGAGCGGTGGCCGTGCTGCCGTTTCGCCTGCTGACGCCCGGCCCGGACGACGAATTCCTGAGCGTGGCGCTGGCCGACGCGGTCATCCATCAACTGGGGAGCAGCGGCGACCTGCTGGTGCGGCCCGCGAGCCT
>Ga0233417_10000118_pt1 | contig 21264 bp, 21 predicted proteins | sample Sed_MG_FD_189023 | JGI IMG/M metagenome (GOLD analysis project Ga0233417, IMG submission 189023) | Sediment microbial communities from Lake Towuti, South Sulawesi, Indonesia - Sediment_Towuti_2014_0.5_MG | ecosystem: Environmental > Aquatic > Freshwater > Lake > Sediment | place: Indonesia... | reverse complement strand
GCGCGTGAGCGGCGTACCGGTCCCCTTTTGCGTCACCTTGAAGGAGACGCTGAACGGTTTGCCGGCCTGGGGCTGCGCCGACACCGTCGCCGGTCTTCCGATCACCGGTTTTCCCGCGGTCGGAGTGGCGCCGTCCCACGTTGCCGCCCCGGCGGACATGGTGCTCCCGGCGAGGATCCCCAGCAGGACGGCGATGCGCCGATGCCACCGAAGACTCATCTCTGCCTCTCCTTTCGACGGAGAGAGCACCAAAGCCACACTCCGGAGGAGGTGAGATGCGCCCCCGTCGAGCAAGCGGATCGGCAGGATGCAGCTCGACGACGCCAGGCGGTTCCAGCCGATGATCGAGAAGGCCCGGCGCCGGCACGGGGCCGCGACCTGCCGCGCCCGGATCCGCGGCGGCTGGGATCGCGGTGGCGAGGATGTCGGCGCGTTCGGGGTCGTGCTCCTGCTCCCGCCGGCTCGGCGGAGTAGCCCCACGGCGACGGCTACGGGAGGTCGAGCGTCATGCCCTCGAACGCGGCGACGGGGAGGTCTCCGGAGGAGCCGTCCCACAGTTCCTGCGCGCGCTTGACGAGGCCGTCGACGGCGTCGTCCGGATGATCGGGATCGTGGTGGAAGAGCACGAGGCGACGAGCGTCTGTCAGCCTGGCGAACTCGACCGCGTGGGCGACGCTCGAGTGCCCCCAGCCGACACGGGACGGGTACTCGGACTCGCTGAACTGGCAGTCGTGGAAGAGCAGGTCGACTTCCTGAGCGAGCGCGTGTCCGGAGATCCACTCCGGCTCGAGGTCTGCGAGCTCGACGCCGAGGACGGGCTCGTGGTCCGGGATGTAGGCGAGCGCGGTTCCGTTCAGCGAGAGCCGGTAGCCGAGCGTCGGCCCCGGATGGGACACGGGCTGCGCCTCGATCCGGACTCCCTCGAGCTCCCACGGCTCCCGGGGCACGTCGTGAAACGTGACGTCTGCGGGCGTGTCGGCGAGCTCGATGGGGAAGAGCGGCGGCGAGAACGCCCGCGCGATGCGCTCCTCGAGCGTGTGCAGCGGCGAGGGCGGGCCCCAGATGTGCAGCTCGCTCCCGGGGCGCCAGAAGGGAGCGAAGAACCGCAGCCCCTCGACGTGGTCGAGGTGCAGATGGGTGAGGAGCACGTGCAGCGGGCCGTCCCACTCGAGCTGCCCGCCGAGCCGCCGGAGCCCGGTGCCTGCGTCGAGGACGAGCAGGCCTCCGTCGTCGGTTCGAACCTCGACGCACGGGGTGTTGCCGCCGAAGCGGACCGTCGCCTCGCCGGGCGTCGGAATCGACCCGCGGCACCCCCACACCCTCACCTGGAGCGGCAACTCAGGCGTCGTCCTCGGTCGACTGCCAGAAGACGGCGATCATTCCCACGAACTCGGTGGAAGACGCGAACAGCGGGACGGCCGTCACGGAGAGCAACCTGCGCTGACCGTCGAGTCCCGTCATCCAGAGCTGCCCGTGTGCGGGCCGCCGCTCCCTGAGGGCGATGCCCGCAGGCATGCGCTCCAACGGCAGGGAGTTGCCGTCGACGTCCTCGAGGAGAAACTGGGACGTCCAGCCTGCGGCCGGCATCGGTCCGGCCTCGGCGTACGTTCGACCCAGGATCTCCTCCGCGGCCTCGTTGTAGAAGACGAGGTCGCCCGCAGCATCGGCGATGAACGTCGCGGTCGCGAGCTGGGAGGCGAGCTCGCGGGCGATGATGAGGGCAAGGTGCTTCTGAGGCCTGCCTTCCATCCGGCGGAAGCCTAGTGCCGAGCGGAGCGAGACAGCGCGGTTCGACGGCCTCTGGCTCGCTGCCGCCGGCTCACACCCGTCCCCGATGGCTGGAGGCGGCCAGGCTCCAAGCACCCAGGTGCCTGGCCGATGCTCACCGAGAAGAGCCGCTCACGCCGAGACGGGCTCCGGCCCCAGGTCTTCTGAGGCTTCGGGAGCGTGCTTCGTTCGCGGTCCTGTCGGGGTCACCGCGGGGACGGAACCCGCGTCAGTCTCGTCGAGACGGCGAGGCGAGCCCAGACGTTCTCGATCATGCGCGCAACCCCGGGATCTCGGAGGATCACGCGAGTCAGGTGAAAGGCACCCGCGGCGAACACCCGGGCTCCGGCTCGGGTCTCGTAGTAGGTCATCTGTGCCGACTTTCCAGGCCCGAACAGGTTCGGGATCTCCGCGACGATCTGGATGCCCTTCGGAGAGGCGAGCGCGACCTGATCGATCTCGACGCCCCCGCGCGACATCCTCGATCCCGGAGAGAGCCCCGTTCCCGCGAACATCCAGGAGGTGGCGGGGGCTCTGCGGACGACCCACGGGCGCCGTGGGCTTCGCCTGTTGGCGAGGTACTGCACCCCGACGAGGGCGGCCTCGGGCCGGCCCAACTCGCGCCATCGGCCCGCCCGCTTCAGCGTTCGCCCGTGTCTCACCACTCGCCAGAAGAAGTTGTTGGCGGAGAGGAACGCGAGGCTCCCTCCGCGGTTGCGGAAGCCCTCCACCAGGTCGTATTCGCGCGTGGTGACGTACTCGTGGTGGCCAGGGAAGACGAGCAGGTCATAGGCCCGACGAAGCGCGCGCGGACTCCTGGCGCCCTCGAGGTCCGACTGCGCCAGCACGTCGACCCGTCTGCCCGTGCGCTGCAGCCACTGGATGAAGGGCAGTTGGTAGCGGAAGCCGTAGGGCACGCCACGGTTGAGATGTGGACGCCCGAGCCGAACGGTCGGCTCCTGTCGGCCGGTGTACCAGGAGTCGCCGAAGCCGTCGCCGTCGTCGTCACGGAGGTTGTACGCCTGCCAGGTGAGGGTGGGCAAGACGATCGCGACATGCTGCTCCCCGAGGTGTCGAGGTCGCACGACGAAGGGAGCGAAGCCAAGGTTCCCGTCCGTCGAGCGCAGGCGCGCGAAGTACAGCCCGCTCTCCCAGTCGCCGATGCGCAAGCGGATCGACCGGCTGCCGTCGCTCGAGCCGACGGGCTGCGTCTGCGTCATGAGGACGCCGTTCATCGTCCGCGCGTCTCGGGTCGGTACCCGCTCGGGGCCGGATCGGCGTATCTCGAGCTCGAGATCGGTCGCGCGGCTGGAGACGACGAGGCGAGCGGTCTCACCCGGTGCGTAGCTCTCGCGCTCGAACGCCGCCTCGATCGCGGGAGCAGCCTCGACCAGGGTCGCAGTGGGGTCGCTTGCCGGCTCGGGTGGCTCGACGCCTTCGCAGTACCCTCTCGGAAGGAGGCCTGCGGTGCAGAGCTCGGGCTCCGGCGCGCGGATCGCGAACGCGCTCCGAAGATCTCGCGTGAACCAGACGTGGAACATCTCGCTCCGCCCCTGGATCAGCTTCGTTCCGGGCGGGCACTTGCCGCTCCCGGGCGGTGTCACCCCACGCTGCCCCCGTTTCGCGCACACGACGTGCGTGTGCCAGCGTGTGATCGGGCCTCCCGGCGTGGGGCCCAGCTCGTCGGGCCTCATGCTCCACATCGCCCCGACGAGGGCCAGCGGTCGCCCGGGTGCGTTTGCGTAGATCAGCGCCTTGGGCCTTCGGGGGTCGAGGATGGTCTTTCCGCGCGGCTCCTCAAGGCGTTCGGCGTGGAAGTAGCGAATCGAGAGATCCCCGGGCTTCCGGGGGGCTGTCCGTGTGTTGTAGCCGGCGCGCTCCGCCGCCCCGATGTTCGCCCAGTTTCCCGCCTCGGCGGCGGACATGAGCTGTGCGAGCACGCGCTCGGCTTGCACGCGCTGGGCACGGGTCGCAAGGGTGACGTCCGGATACTGGAGCAGGTGGTCGATGAGCCCGTGCCGCTTCGAGGCGGGAAGCGTCGCCTGTCCGGACCGGAGCCTGCAGACCAGCGATCGGCGCCGGGGAACCTGTGGGGCGGGGCTTGTGTTCTGCCGGCGTTGATCCGGCTCGTGATTCGCCGCCGCGGCTACTCGTTCCGCGTCATTCGTACGGGAGTCGCCGCTGCAGCCGACGAAGAGACTGCACGCCAACAGAAGGCCGAGTGTTGCGACAGTCGTGGGCGCGAAGTGGCGGCGGCTGCGGCTGATCCGCGGACACTAGCTCATCCGATTCGCGTTCCTTGACGGCCCATGCGGCGCGGACGACTGATGTCGCGACCGCTGCCGCTGATGGCCTCCGTGAGGGGACGTGACCGTTGCTGTGGCGTCCCTCGTCACCGCGGGAGCCGAGCTCGCCCGATCGAGTTGCTGCCGTCGTTGGTGAACCAGAGCGCACCGTCCGGCCCGACCGTGATCCCCCACGGCTCGTCGATGGTCGCGTGCCGGAAGGCCGTGACCTTCCCGCGCGTCGAGATCCGCCCGATCGAGCCGCGGTTGGTGAACCAGAGCGCACGGTCCGGCCCGGCCGTGATCCCCCGCGGCTCGTCGATGGTCGCGTGCCGGAAGGCCGTGACCTTCCCGCGCGTCGAGATCCGCCCGATCGAGTTGTTGCCGGCGTTCGTGAACCAGAGGGCTCCGCCGGGGCCCGCAGTGACTCCCTGTGGATGCGAAACCGGTGTCACGAAGCTGGCGATCGATGCCGCCGGCGTCGTGGCGGCGGCCGCACTCGTCGCCACACCCATCCGCTCTGAGCTCGGCTTCACTCCGTTCGAAGCCCCCACCAGCACCGCACCCGCGGCTATCCCTCCGGTCACGAGCAGGAACCGCTTCATCAAGATCCCCTTCGAGGTGATCGGCTTCACCATTCCGTCTCCAGGCACCCGGAGCATCCGGGCCATCGCTTAGTCGAGCTACCGCGAACTACTCAGTCCGCGGGCGCATGCGAGAGGAGATGGGAGAGCCATCGTGTCGAACGCCTGCGCTCGCATCGGCAGCGCACCCTGCTCCGTCGAGGTACCGATCTGCGAGCCTGCGACTTCGGACTCCTCGGGTCGAACCGGCCGCGAACGAGCGAAAGGCCCGCCTCCTCCAACCCGGAGGAGGCGGGCCCTTCGCTCGTCTCTACGCGGAGGTCGAGGCGGGCTGGATCGCCTGCCCGGGCTCCGGCGAGTCGCCCGCGGTTGCGGGGAGCCACTCGAGCCACCGAGGCAGGTACCAGTTCCAGTCGCCCAGCAGCTTCATCGAGGCCGGCAGGAGCACGGCGCGGACGATGGTCGCGTCGATGAGGATCGCCACCGCCAGCCCGACGCCGAACTGCTTGAAGAAGGGCCACGAGAGCGTCGCGAAGACTGCGACCATGACGATCGCTGCGCTCGTGACGACCCCGGCGGTGGACTTGATCCCGTATGCGACCGCCTCGTCCATGTTCTTGCCGCGGTCGAACGTCTCGCGGATCCGGCTCAGGATGAACACGTGGTAGTCCATCGAGAGGCCGAACAGGATCACGAACAGAAGCTGAGCACGGGCGCGAGTGGTTCGACCAGCTCGGCTCGATCGAGCCCTGGGACGCCGTCCTCGCCCTCGAGCCGGAGCCGCGGCGGCTGCTGAACGGCGAGGCGCTCGATCGGGCGCTCGCGCTCGCGGCCGACTTCATCGATCTGAAGTCGCCGTACATGGGCGGGCACAGCCGCCGCTGCGCCCAGCTCGCGGGCGACGCGGCCCGCGTGCTCGGCCTCCCGGAGGAAGCCGTCACAACGCTCCGCCGCGCCGCACTCGTGCACGACCTCGGAACCACCGGGGTGCCGAACTCGATCTGGGACAAGCCCGGCCCGCTCACGCGGACGGAGTTCGACCGCGTCGAGCTTCACCCCCTGCTCACCGAGCAGATGCTGCGCCGCTCGCCGGCGCTCGATCAGCTGAACCCGGTCGCGTCCGCACACCACGAGCGCTGCGATGGATCCGGCTACCACAAGCGCGTGCGTGCCGACGCCGGCGAGTTCGAAGCGTGCGTCCTGCAAGCGACCGAGATCTACGTGGGGCTCACAACCGAGCGAGCAGACCGTCCGCCGTTCTCGCCCGCCGACGCGGCCGCCGAGCTTCACCGGCTCGAATCACAGGGCGTGCTCGAGCCTCGCGCAACCCGCGCCGTCCTCGTGGCCGCCGGACACGGCGAGCCCGAAGCTCGCGTGCGCAGACGGCCACAGAATCCAGGCGGACTGTCCCCTCGCGAAGTCGATGTGCTGCGCCTCGCGGCGCGGGGACTCACGACGCGCCAGATCGCCGATCGGCTCGTCATCGCGCCCAAGACCGCCGATCACCACATCCAGCACATCTACAACAAGATCGGCGTATCGACACGAGCTGCCGCCGCGCTGTGGGCCATGCAACACAACGTCGTCCAGTGACTGATTGCCGGTCCGAGCCACGCCGGACCGAGTCGAACCGGGAGCGTCCCCGTCGCCGGCCCGGATGCCCGGGCGAAGCCGGCGAGCTCTCTCGCGGAGACGACGAGGATCCTCTGCCGGGACTTGCCGCGGCCGGCCGTCATGGGTCGCGCCGGTGGAGACGCCCCCGGCAGCGCTGCGGCGCGCTCGATCGCGGCCGCGCACTGGCCGCGCTGGGGCGGCGCCTCGAAGAGCCGTGGCGCGGGCGGACGTGACGCATCGGAGACGACCGCGGGCATCGGCGGCAGCTACGTCAGCGGCCTCTCCGCGTCGTGCACCGCCGAAGACGCTCGTCGCCGCGATCGGAGGCGGTGGCGGGAGCCGCCGAACGCGAGGAGTGCCGTGCGGTGACCCGCCCGTCGACGGCGTCATCAGGAGCACCGATGCGGGGGAGAGCCGTCGCAGAGACGGGTTGGCCGGCCGTGCGGTCGTGGCCCTGGCAGTCGAGCAGCTCCGACCATGGATCGTCACGCCGCGTCGTCGAGGGGCCGGACAAGAGCGGTGACGCCGGGCGCAACCGGATACCAGCCTCAAGCGGGTCGCCGCCGTCGCTGGAGCCGGGGTCACTCCGCGAGGTGACGTCGCTCGTGCTCGACCCCGTCTGTGGGCAGACGCTCTACGTGGGAACGTCGTGCGGCGTCTTCGGGGGCACCGACGGTGCTCGAGCTTGGCGCGCCGGCGGCGAGGGCCGGGGGGAGGCGGCGGCAGGCCTGCTTGCGGCCGAGCGCGCGCTCAGTCTCGACCCGCGTGCTCGTCGCCGTGACAAAGGCCGAACGTGTGCGCCCTCCTCCGGACACCGAAGCGCTGACCCTTCGGTAGTTCCGGGCAGGCGGAATCAGCGGCTCCCCTGCGATGCGCGGGTCAGCCGAGAATGAGAGGGACGGAGTGGGCGGTGAGCAGCCAGACGGCGATCAGCGCGTTGACGACGATCCCCGTAGTTCCCAGGCGGGGTGCGCCGAGACGCCGCGCCCGCACGCCAAGAACGACTCCGACGAGCGCGGGCAGCACCACGAAGGCGGCGAGCAGGACGGCGACGACGTAGCCCCGGAACCCCGCGTCCGTGAGCAGTTGCTCCTCCTGGAGGCCGAACACCACGTGCTGGAAGAACATCCCCAGGGCACCGGCGATGAGGAGTGCGCCCAGCGTCGCCGCCACCATCAGCAGCGACAGGCTGCCCTGACGCGGCCCCGGCTCGGTCGGAAGCGAGAGCCTGGGTGGATGCGAGGGGGGGCTGACTGGCACTGGCATCCGAGTCCTTCCTTCCTCCCCACGATCGTCGCCGACGGGGACGGCTGCGACATCAGCGGATTCGCTGATGCCCGAGGGGCCTCGGCGCGTCTCGCCGGCAACTCCGGCCGCGTGATCTCAGGAGCGGGGCAACCCCCGGACGGAGCGCTGACCCTCCATCGCTCCGGGCAGGCCGGGTCGGCGGCTGCCTGACTGGAACCACCGATGCGCAGGACTGCACCCGGCCGCACACTCACGAGAAAAGAGGGGCTGACTCTCCAGGCCAGCTCGCCTCAAGAGAGTGTGCGCCGACTCTTCCTCGAGCGCGCGTACACGGGAGGAGGGGAGACGCTCGCAGACGGACCCTTCTCGGCGAGGGCACATCCCGTCGAGCAGGGCGCAACGGTCTCTCGACACATGCTTCACGCCGAGCACCAATCGGAGCGAGCGCGAAGCCGCGCTGTGAACGATCCACCGCTGGCTCCGGCGTGCGCTCGGATTCGCTCTCGCACTGACGCGCTGACCGGTTCGCGCCATCGGGGGACGCGACGAACTCGGGCGACCTCTCGCGACGGTCGCGCGTCTCGGAGGAGTGTTCAGGGCAACCGCCACGCTCGCGCTCGCTGTCCTGAACCTCGGTCCGCACGGGTGTTCGCGACCTCGGTAGTTCCCGGTACGCGGGATGCGCGACGTCCCCGATGCCTCGTCGGCTCGGGGCTTCGACCATGGCTCCGGAAGGAGGTTCCCTCGTGGGTACCGCGATGCACCCGCCGCCTGGCCGGCGGACGGCGCGAGACCACCGAGACCATCCCCAGGTCAGGGTCGCTCTCGTCACGGCGGTCTGTCTCGTCGTCGAGGCGGTCAGCGCGAAGAGCGTGCTGGACGTCGAGCTGGGCATTCTCGGCCAGCTCGCGCCCTTCTGGATCTTCGTCGCCTACCTGGTGAGCGGTCTGCGCGATCGCGCGAGCGAGATCGCGTTCATCGTGGCCGTCGTCCTCGCCACGGTCGCCGTTCTCGCGCTCTACGCCTCGTAACGGCTCGACCCATCTCGAGCCGGGGTTGACGATTGCGTCAGCCTCGCGCGGCCGTCTCTCCGCTGTCACCGACCTCGCTCGAGCCCCGACCGTTGATCTCGGGCTCGGCTTCCGGAGCGCTGCAGAAGGACTAGAGCGGCGAGGGCTCCGCAGGGGGACCGATCTTCGGCGACTCGAGGCGTATCCATCCGGCCGCCCCGGCGCTCGTTCCCACGCTGACCGTGACGGCGGTGGACGCCGTCTAGCCGGCACGAGTTGTTTCAGCAGTGCAGATTCCTGTCGCAGACAGCTGCGCCGGCAAGTCGCCGCCCGGCCCGCGTCCAGATGTGGTGGGCTGTCGGACCCTCTCTGCTCGCTTGGTTCGGTCGATCAGTTCGTGTGCGTCTTTCCGGGTGAGGAGGACCTCGCCGTCCCCGGTCCCGTGACAGACGCTCCGAAGCAGCTGCCGAACGCTTTGCTGCACACGTTCTCGCGCGCTCCGCGCGGGATGCGCACCGGATGCACTGCCGCGCTGGCGTCGCTCGGCGAGGCGGTACGAGCTGGTCGGCGGCCTTGTGGCTCTCGCCGGCGGCGCCCGCGACCTCTCCGGCGAGGAGCGCACCGGGCGAGCGACCGGTCTTCTCCCGACTCACGAAGCGCCCGTGTCGAGCTGCCGGCGCAGGGTGACCTCGGCGTCCGTGAGCCATCGCTCGGCTCGGTGGAGGTGCTGCCAGGTCGTGGCGAGCGCGGGCGCGCCGTAGCGCGCGTGCACGGTGAGCGCGTACTCGACCTCGCCGCACGCCGTGCTCGCCTGTTCCACGACGCTCTTGAGCAGTCGCGGCGGTTCACCGATCCGCGCGAGCGAGTCCGCGCAGCCCTGAAGTGGATCGATGAGCCGCGAGCTCAGCCTCGCCTCGCGCGAGACGCCGATCGCCTCCTCTGCACGAACTATCCGGCGGGCAAAGGTGGCTCGCCAGGTGGAGAAGCCCGTGACCCAGGCACGACCCTCGCGGTCGAGCTCACGGGACGGCGGTCGGGTGACGACGAACGTCGCGATGCCGAGTGCGACGAGCAGGAGCGCCACGAAGAGACCGATCCCCTTCACCGGCTCGAATCCTTAGCACGAGCCCGGGCCGCACCCGCGCCCTGGGCGAGCGGAGGAGGAGCCGGCAGGTGGCCGATCCCGAGCGCGGTCTGAGGGGACAGGAGGAGCGGGGTCTTCCGAACCCCTGCCTCACCTCGGGCGCGAGCGGCGAGCGGGCCGATGCTGCCGGTGCGACTCAGGTCGCCCCGGCGGTCGGCCGATAGCGTCGGTATCCGCGTCAGCTCCCTCAGCAGGCTCGGGGTCGGGGCCACCACCACCGCCCTCGTCACCGCGCTCGCGTTCTCGAGCGGGGGCTATCCCCCGAGCGATCACGGCGTGCTCGTCCTCGTCTTCGCGCTCGTCGTCCTCGTCGTCGCGCTCGTAGCGGACGAGGCGCCACTCGACATGCGCGGGCTCACGCTGGTGGGCGCCCTCGCCGGGCTCGCGCTGTGGCAGCTCGCGTCCGTCGCGTGGGCGGGGGCCGCAACCTGGCCCGTGCTCGAGGCCGAGAGGGGACTGGTCTACGCGACGGCCGCAGCGGCGCTCGTACTCGTCGTGAAGCGTGAGCTCGTGGCCGCGCTGGCCGCGGGAATCGTCGTCGGTGCGACGGTTGCCTCTCTGTACGGGCTCGCGACGCGGCTCTTCCCCGGACGGGTCGGCGGCCCGTACGACCCGGCAGCCGGCTACCAGCTCGCCGAGCCCATCGGTTACTGGAACGCCCTCGGGCTGCTTCTCGCGCTCGGGCTCCTTCTCGGCGTGGGCCTCGCCCTGCACGGGCAGCCGCGGCTGAGGGTGACGGCCGGTCCGGCGCTCGTCCCTCTCGCGGCCGGGCTCTATTTCACCTTCAGTCGAGGTGCGATGGTGGCGCTCCTCACCGGGCTGCTCGTCCTGCTCCTCCTCGACCGGCGGGCGCGCGTCGGGCTCCCGCTCCTGGCGCTCGCCCCGCTCTGCGGGGTCCTCCTCGCTTCCCGCTCGCCTGCGCTCACCCGAGCCGGCGAGACGCTCCAGGCGGCGCAGGCCCAGGGTCAGCGGCTTGCGCTCGAGCTCGCGGTGCTGGCCTGCGCCGGAGCGGCCGTGGTCTCGGCGCTTCCACGCATCGAGCGGCGGGTCTCGAGTCGGCTTCCCGGAGCACGGGTCGTCACGGCCGGGCTGCTGGTAGGCGTGACAGCGGTCGCCGTCCTCGGCGCCGTCCGCGGGGGCGGGCCCGCTGAGGCCGCGGATCGCGCGCTCGCGGCGTTCCGGGGGGAGCCGCCCGCGGCGGCGGGCAGCCTCGACCGCCGCCTCCTCTCGCTCTCCGGCCACGGGCGCGCCGACTACTGGCGGGTCGCGATGCGCATGGTCGAGCGTGAGCCCCTGCTCGGGGAGGGCGCGGGGGGCTTCGAGCGGCGCTGGACGGAGGAGCGGCCCGCGCCGAACAACGCCCGGGACGCGCACAACCTCTACCTCGAGACCCTCGCCGAGCTCGGACCGCTCGGTCTCGTCCTCCTCGGGGTCGCCCTCGGCGCGCCGCTCACCGGTCTCGGGCGCGCCCGCCAGCAAGCCCTGGGGCCGGCCGCGGCCGCTGCGTACTGCGCCTTCCTCCTGCACGCCGGCCTCGACTGGGACTGGGAGCTTCCGGTCCTCGCGCTCCCCGCGCTCGCGTGCGCCGTGATCCTCGTCGCGGAGGCTCGCACGGCCGCACCGGTTCCGCTCACCGCTCTCGGACGCGGCGCGGGCGTGGGTGTGGCGATGCTCGCGATCGCGGTCGGCCTCGTCGCGCACGTCGGCAACCGCGCGCTCGCCGAAGGCGTGTCGGCTCTCGAGCGGGCCGATCCGGAGAGCGCAGCCTCGGCCGCGCGCCGGGCACAGTCGTGGGCTCCGTGGTCGCACGAGCCGTGGCAGCTCCTCGGTGAGGCGCAGCTCGCCGAGCGTGACGACGCCGAGGCCCGGCGCAGTCTGGCGGAGGCCGTTCGACGTGCCCCGGAGGAATGGAGACCTTGGCTCGACCTCGCGATCGTGTCCGCAGGGCCTTCGCGGCAGCGAGCCATCACCCGCGCGAGGGACTTGAACCCCTTGGGGCCTGAAATTTCCGACCTGAACGGCCGATAGCAGGCTAGTCGGGGTGGGGCCGCATCCACCCGGACGGTGTCATGCCGACGGATGGAAGGAGCATGTGTGAGGAATCGGAATCGAAGCTACCGCGCCGTCGCGGCGATCGTTTCGGCATGCGTCGCCGTCGTTGCGTTCGCTGCCGTCGGAGGTGCGGGCCTGGCCCAGACGGCGATCGCTCTGACCCAGAGTCAGTACGGCCATGGCCAGTACCAGTACGGCAAGAAGGTGACGATCTGCCACAAGGGTAGGAACACGATCACGATCTCGGTCAACGCCTGGCCGGCGCATCTCCGCCACGGCGACACGCAAGGTGCGTGTCCGGTTGCGGCTGTGACGGCAGGCAAGGCGAGGAAGGGCAAGCCCGCTCCGTCGACCGAGAGCAGCCAGAAGTCGGCGGGCGCTCGGAAGAAGCAGACCAAGAGCGGAAAGGGCTCGGACCCGGTCACGACGCAGCACTCGTCGGAGTCGAAGAAGAGCACGCCCGCGAAGAGCACGCCCGCGAAGGAGCCTGCGAAGAAGCCCGCGAAGAAGCCCGCGAAGAGCGCGCCCGACAGGGGCACCCAGCGCGGTTCGCAGCCGTCGGGAGCTGCCGCACCGACGCAGGCCGGCAGCACTCCCCCGAGCTCTCCGAAGCCGAAGAAGCAGAAGTCGCCGAAGCAGGAGAGCGGCGGGCCCCCGTCCTCGTCGGCCTCGGGCGCCGGCGCCTCCCCGCCGGGTCACGCAGGCGGAGAGGGAGGCCCGGGGAACGGCAACGGAGCCGGGCACGGCAACGGAGCCGGGAACGGGAACGGGAAGAAGTAGGGACCTGTTCTACCGCCGTCCGCGGCGGTGAGCGCCCGGTGCGAGCCTCGCGTGCGAGGCGTACCGGGCGCTCGTCCGTCCGGCTCGAGGGCCCGCTCGCCTCAGAAGCGGGCCCTGGCGCTCTCGCTCGTCCGGTCGAGAGCATCCAGGCGCCGCATCTCGTCGTCGGGAATCTCGAAGTCGAAGACCTGCGCGTTGGAGCGAATCCGCTCCCGGTGACGTGACTTGGGGATGACGGCCGCTCCGTGCTGAGTCGCCCAGCGGAGCATGATCTGGGCGGGGGTACGGCCCAGGCGCTCCGCGACTGCGGTGATGGTCGGATCCTGCAGACCACGGCCGTGGGCGAGCGGGCTGTACGCCTCGAAGACGATCTCGCGCTCGACGCAGTACTCGAGCAGCCGCTTGCGGTAGTGGAACGGGCTGAACTGCACCTGGTTCACGGCGGGCTTCACGTGCGCGTGTCGCAGCAGGCGCTCCAGCGCGCTGCGGCCGAAGTTGCTCACGCCGATCTCCCGCGCGAGCTCCTGCTCCCGGAGCGACTCGAACTCGCGCCAGAGACGCGCGTTCCGGAACGGGAGCGGCCAGTGCAGGAGGTAGAGGTCGACGTACCCGAGCCCGAGGCGCTCGAGGCTCCGCGCGAGCTCGCGTGGCGCGCTGGGGTGGGTCGGCAGCATCTTGGTCGTCACGAAGACCTCCTCCCGAGGGAGGCCGCTCCGCCCGAGCGCAGCGCCCACGCTCTGCTCGTTTCGATACGCGGAGGCCGTGTCGAGGTGGCGGTATCCGGCCTCCAGTGCCCATTCGACCGCCCGTTCGGTCTCGGCCCCTGCGGCCAGCTTCCACACGCCCAGGCCCAGCACGGGCATCGTGCCTCCACCGGCGAGGGGCCGTGTCGGCTGAGCGACGAGAACCCGGCCGCTCACGGGTCGCCCGTCTCCGCCGGCGGTCCGCACAGGTCGATCCTGCGCATGCCCGACGTCGCGACCGTCGACGGCGTGCGTGCGGAGGCGGCGAGAACGTCCGAGACGCAGAGTGCTCTCACCACCCGGAAGACCTGCGCCTGCACGCGTCCTGCGGACGGCGTCGCTCCACGAGGCCGTCCGGTGAGCGCCCGATACTGCCGTCAGTCATCGACTGACAAGGAGGCAGGTGTGGGTTGGTACTGGCTCGTCTCAATCGTGTGGGTCGTCGTGGGCTTCGCCATTCTCTACTCGATGGCCGGCTCACGCGGGAGAAACCAGATTGGCTGGGGCATCTTCGGCGCGATCACCTTCCTCATCGCGCTGATCGCGATCCTGATCGCAGGTCCTGCCAAGGACAGGGGCGCCGCGGCCTGAGTTCCGCGGCAGAGGCGTCGCGCGTCGCCGCCCGGCTCCTCCCCGGCTCCCCGACGCCGGGCGCGGCGCGCAGGCGCTCGGCGTCGTGGATCGCGATCGGCGCCGTGCCTCGTTCCTCCCCTCGTGCACCGGAGGGAGGGGCGCGATCAGGACTTTCCCCGATGTGCGCCGGCGCTTCGGGGAAGAGCATCGAAGTGTTCCCGTCGCTGCCTTGAGCGGATCTTGAGGAGTTCTCGGGAACCTGGGGTGCAAGCGTGAAGCGGGGAGGAGGAACCGATGGCCCACACTCGATCGACAACGCAACGATTCACCGCCGCTGTCTGCGTCCTGAGCGTTCTCGCTGCGCTCGCGGCGCTCGCGTCGGCGGCACCCTCCGGCGCCGGCCAGCCGGCCGGGGTGCCGGACGCGCAGCTCCTGAAGACGTACCAGCCGGTGCTCGTCTTCCATCCGGACGAGCTCTTCCGGCCGACGAAGGTGCAGTCGTTCGTCGAGGACTCGGAGCTCGAGCAGTTCGTCGGCACGAGCCCGGCTCAGCTCCCGCTCGACGCCTTCTGGACCGTCGTCGACCCCGATCCCGAGCCGGGCGAGCTGCCCCCGGTCACCCCCGGGGTCTTCTACCGGCTCGACCAGATCGGCTGCGAGGCGGACGCGCCGCTCGCCGGGCAGAGTTGCTACGCGGCGGCGTGGGGCGAGGGGAGCGGCGGGGACGCCGTCTACGGGCGCGTCGCGCGGACGGACTCGCGGATCGTGCTCCAGTACTGGCTCTTCTACTACGACAACCCGCTCATCCTGCCGCCGACGCCGCTCGGCACCTTCTGGCAGTCGCACGAGGGTGACTGGGAGGTCGTGAACGTCGTCCTCGGGCTCGACCAGGAGCCGCTCGAGGCGGCGTACAGCCAGCACTGCTCCGGCCAGCGGAAGGCCTGGGACGCTGTCACGAAGTGGCCGGCGGGGAGCTCGCATCCCGTCGCGTACGTCGCGCTCGGCTCGCACGCGAACTACTTCGCACCGGGCGCCGGCGCGCTCGGCGCGATCCCGATCAGCCCGACGTGCATCCCGCCGGTCGTCCCGCCGCCGCTTCGGCCGTTCATCGTCGACCAGGTCCTCGACGGGAGCGACATGGGGGCGGTCGTCGGCCCGCCCGGCAGCGGGGTCGAGGGCGCCACCATCCACCAGATCGAGGGCCAGGTGTGGTCGGTGTTCGGCGGGCGCTGGGGGGAGTCCGAGTACTTCTTCACGCCCGTCGCCGTCCCGCCCGTGCCTCCGAACACGGCGGTGCCGGTAGGGCTCGCTCCCGCGAGCCCGGCGAACCAGGCCACCTGGAATCCGGTGACCGTGCTCGGGTGGCCGCTCGTGCCGTAGGCCTCAGGGCTGCGACGACCGGTCGGAGGAGGGCGTCGCGCGGCGGCGCCCTCCTCGCCCGAGACCTCCTGGGTCGGAGAGCGCGTCGTGCAGGCGCTCGAGGCCAAGGCCGAAGACGCCCCAGAGGGGCAGGTAGTCGAGCCGGACGAGCCCGTCGATCCGCAGGCGCCCCTCGCCGTAGTCCCAGGGCGCGCTGCCCGTGACGCGCCGCAGGAGCCGTCCGCTCGCGTACTCGACGCCGAGGATGCCGAGGCCGTAGACGGCCGCCCGGAGCGCAGGCGGCCGGTGCCGCAGCCGGTCGTGCAGCGGCTCGAAGAGGGGCTGGGCGAGCCCGTAGACCGGGACGTTCAGGAGGCTGCTCGGGCGTCGGCGGCCCGTGTGGAGCCAGACGTAGAGCGAGTCGATCGCCCAGCCCGTCAGCCCGTAGACGAGGAAGCGCTCCCCTGCGGTCGGGCTGCGCCGTCGCGAGGTCGTGGCGGCGAGGGACACCGTGCCCGGGCTCTACTCGCCCGCCGAGCCGTCCGGGAGGAGCAGCACGACGCCGAGCGCCCCCACGTCCTCGCCCCCGCGATCCCACCCTCCGCGGATCCGGGCACGGCAGACCGCGGCTCCGTGGCGCCGCCGCGCCCCCTCGATCGCGGGCTGGAGCCGCTTGGCGTCGTCGAGGAGCAGCCGGCCGATTCGCCTCCCGTCGACGAGCACCGCCACGACGACGGTCTCGAACGGGTCGTCGAGCACGAGCACGAGCTCCGCCTCCGCGTCCAGGTCGACGCCTCCGAAGGTACGGCGGCCGCCGCTCAACGCGAGCAGCTCGTCCTGATGAACCGATTCGCCGGTGACCTCGACCTCGACCTCGCCCGCGAGTGTCACAGGGCGCCGCTCGCCCACGTGCCCGCGGCGCCGCGAGCGCTCGACGGGCCGGGACGGCTCGCCGAGCAGGCGCAGGAGGCGCCCGATGCCGCCCCCCCGGCGGCAGCCGAAGCAGAACCACCGGCACCCCTCGGCGTCCACGTGCAGCGAGGGATGCGTGTCCGGGTGGAACGGGCAGAGGTAGTAGTGGTCGCCTGGTCGGATAGTCACTCCGGCCCGCTCCCAGGCGGCGGCGAACTCCTCCTGCTCGCCGCTCGTGCGAAGCGGCGGAGCGGCGAGCGGATGGCGCGCCCGGGCCTCGGGGTCACCGTGGGCGAGCGCCTCGAGCCACTCCGGGAGGGGGGCGAGCGGGATCTCGTCGGGGCTCCCGCCGGGGAGCCACAGGTACAGCCCGCCGGACGCGTGGACGCTCGGCGGCGCGATCACCGTCCCGCGCTCCGCCTTCAGCTCGAGCCCGGTCGCGAGCACGGCGGACGGGAGCTCCGCGTGGGCTTCGAACCACGCGTGCCGGCCGCCGCCCCCGCTTCGCGCCTCGACGGTCGGAGGCAGCGGGCCCCAGCGGCGCTCGAGGCGCGCGAGCGCCTCGTCTCCGCCCCCGCGCGGATCGATGTCGAGCACCGCGATCCCGGACACGCTGCCGGTGACGATGGCGACGTTCGCATCCGGCCAGCGCCCCCACCAGGCCACGATCTGCTCCGCGCTCGCGCGCTCGTGCATGGCGGCCTCCCAGCGCACCCGTGGGTGCTTGCCGGGGGCGGGGCAGTCGCGCCTCCCGCACGAGCAGCGCCCCTCGTGCACCGTGTGCACCGGGACGACGGACCAGCCGCGCTCGGCGTAGGCCAACGCGTGTCGCACGGTGTCTGTCATCGGCGAGCTCAGCCGGTCTGGGGCCGCTCGTCGACGACGAGCCGCACCCGTGCGCTCACGTTCGCGAGCGAGTCGGCGGCGACCCGCTTCCCGATCGCGCTCACGTACGCGGCCTCGAAGTCCTCGCGCGAGTCGAACCAGAGCTCCGAGACCCCGTCGCACGGTGCGTCCTCGTTCTCGACCACGTTGAACACGAGGCGGCGGAGCCCGGGGAGCTGCCGCGCGAGCGGCGCGTGCCGCTCGAGCCACCACGACCGGAACTCCTCCCGGCTCGCCCCTTCCGCCCGCGTGAGGAGGATGATCGCCTTGAACATCAGGACGGCTTCCTCGTGCGCGCGTGCGGGCGGCCGCCCGCCGCGAGGGCGAGGCAGACGACGACCTCGTCGGGGCGGGGCGCATCGGCGATCGCGAGCTCGGCGGCGTCCATCTCGTCGAAGCTCCAGATGTCGTCCTTGTTGGTCAGGGGCATCGTCAGCCGCGCACCCGCCGCGGCCACCTTCTTCGTCGAGGGGATGATCGCCGCCCCGCCGCCCACCGCGGCCCGGACCGGCGCGCCGAAGCGCGGGTGGAGGATCGCCGCCGCATGCTCGAGTTCCCCGGCGAGCCCGACGATCGCGCCCTTGCCGTAGGCGGTGACGTCGACCTCCGGCCCGAGGGCTGCGACCGCGCGGCCGGCGAGGAGCGCGGCGACCTCTGCGCCGAGTGTCTCGAGCGGCGCGAGATCCTCGACGTAGCCGCCCGCGAGCGGGTTTCGCACGACGGCGGCCGCGACGACCTTCACGCTCGGCTGCCGCGACGGGCGTCCAGCCTCCGCGAGCGTCTCCTCGACCTGCACGACGAGCTTGCGGACGTCCACGACACCTCCTCGCTCGGGCGACACGCCGAGCCTACCGAGCTTGCAACAGACTGTTGCGAGCTTCCTTCCTCGTCGCCCGTCCGCGGCGCTTGCGGCGTCGGTACTCCGAGGAGATGCGAGTACGGGTCGCCGCGGATGCCGAGAGAGGTTGGATGCGGCAGCGTTGACGGTGGAGAGGAGGTGTCATGCGCCGAGCGATGCCGCCTCGTGCGAACGGCGCCGGGCTGAGGCACAGAGATCGCGCATTCCTCTGGCCCTTCCTCGAGGTCAGGCGCGTCGTCGAGGCGGTCGGTCGCTCCTGGAAGCGCATCCTCGTCGCCGCGGCTCTCGGCTGGCTCGTCGCGGTCGTCGGCGGCGCGGTGCTCCTCGTCGCGCTCGAGCGACTCGGCGCCATCTCGCTCGCCACCTCCGACACGCTCGGGGTCGTCATCGTCTTCTGCGGGATCGCCCTCGGCGCGATGCTCGCCTACGCGCTCCGGCCGGCCGCTGCGGGCGAGAGAGGCGCGCCCATGCCTGCCCCGCGGCGCTACGCGCCGGCCAGGGCACGGCCCAGGATCATCGCTCGGCCGGCGCCGACCCGCCGTCCACCCGCCAGTACACGCCCGCCTCGCGCGCGAGGAAGCCCTCGTCCACGAGGAATCGGCGAAGAGACGCGGCGTCATCGAAGATCTCGAGCAGCGAACCGTTGAGCTCCCGTTCCGCGTAGCGGCGGCCCGGCTCGAGCCGGGCCGCGACCCACTCGAGGACGAGCCTGCGCTTCGCTTCGCGCGCCGGCAGGGCCCGCAGCCTTCCCTCGGCGGTGACGAAGTTCCGGACGACCGCTTCCTGCTCGGGGGTCGCGCCCTCGAGGGTCGGGCGGCGGCGCGGCGTCGAGGCCGCGCGGGCGGCCGCCGCAAGGACGCGGCGATCGACTTCGAGGCCCTGCTCTCCCTCGCGGACGAGGCCGATGCCGAGGAGGTGGGCGAGCGCGCGCGCCGTCTCGTGCTCGGTCAGACCGGCCTGCTCGGCCGCCGCCGCGACACTCGACGCGCCGAGCGCGACCGCGGCGAAGACCCGCAGCCGCCGCTCGTCGGCCAGCCGGCCGAGGACGAGGGCAGGCGGGGGCGGAGTGACCACGTGGCAACCGTAGCCAAGGGTCAGCCCACGAGCCAGAGGTCGCGTTGCGGCGTCGACAGCCACTCGACGCCGTCGGCGGTCACGAGCACGTCCTCCTCGAGCCCGATGTAGCCGCGGCCGGGTACGGGCGTCCCGTACTCGACGGTGAAGACGTTGCCCTCCTCCACGATCCCCAGCGGAGCCGCACCGTAGCGATCCCAGCGTGGGGCGAGCATCGTGCCGCCGTCGTGGGCCGAGCGCCCGAGCTGATGGCCGAGCGCGTGCATCGGCTCCGGGTAGCCCGCCGAGACGAGCGTCTCGCGAGCGGCCGCGTCCACCTCCCAGCCGATCGCGCCCGGCCGCAGCGCGGCGACGCCGGCGTCGAGCGCCGCCCAGAGTGCGTTCCATGCAATCGCGACGTCCTCAGGAGGGCTCGTCTCGCCCTCCTCGAGCAGGTACCAGACGCGCTGCAGGTCGCTGCAGTACTCGTCTCGCGACACGCCGAAGTCGACGTGAAGGAGCTCGCCGCGGCCCGCGCGGAGATCGCTCGGCGCGCCGTGCCCGACCTCCTTTTCGGGACCGGCGTCTACCGCTGGACACAGGCTGCGCTCCCACGCGTAACCGAGACCGCGGCGGGCGACCTCGGCGTGCACGAACGCCGCGATCTCGTCCTCGCGCATCCCCGGTGCGAGCTCGGCGGTGACGAGCCCGAGGATCTCCTCCGTCTCGCGCACTGCCGCGCGCACGCGCGCGATCTCCTCAGCCGACTTTCGGCCCCGGAGCGCGTTCACGATCGCCTCCGACGACACGAGCCGCCCGGCGTACGGCATCCCCTCGAGAGCGCCCAGGAGCGTCAGCCAGAGCCCGTGCGTCAGCCCGTCGGCAGCCGGGTCGCTCTCGGAGTAGTTGACCGCGAGCGACCGGGGATCGAGCCGCTCGACCGTCTCGCGCAGTGCGGGGCGGATGCTCTCGTCGTAGCCGATCACCTCGTCGTAGGCGCCCAGCGCGCGGACCGTCGGCGCGTCGAAGCGCCCGACGATCGCGACGCGCTCGCCGCTCGCGGAGACGATGAAGGCTCCCGTCCAGGCGCTGTAGACGCCCGCGATCAGGTCGAGACAAGGGTCGCTCGTCAGCGACGTCTCGCGGACGAGAGTGAGCCAGAGATCGACGTCCTGCTCGTGGAGGATCCCGACGGCCTGGTCGAGCTTCTCGGAGACCACGGTCGAGTCGGGCATCGCGCGGACGCTAGCAGCGCCTCTCGAAGGTGGGCGCGGCATAGTTGCCGCGTGGCCGACGACGCGAAGCCCCGCCTCGCCTTCCCGCTGCCCCCGGCCGGTTCCAGGGCGGCGCGGGTACGGCGCCTCGGGATCGACCGCCTCTGGGGTCGCGATCCGGCGCGGGCGTGGCGGCTCGTATGCGTCTTCGGCATGCCTGTCCTCGCCTGGCTGGGGCGTGGCTCGGTCGTCTACGGCGTCGAGCGGATCCCCCCGACCGGGGGCATCCTCGTGGCCGCCAACCACTTCACCGCGTTCGACCCGGTCCTCGTCGGTGCTCCCGCGCCTCGCGCGCTCCACTTCCTCGCGAAGGGGCAGCTCTTCCAGCGCTCGCTGCTCACCGAGCTGATCCTCTGGCTGGGCGCGATCCCGGTCGGGCAGGCGTCCGACAACCGCACCGCGTTGCGCTTCGCGACCGACCTCCTGGAGGCGGGCCGCGCCGTCGGGATCTTCGTCGAGGGCGCACGCCAGCGCTCCCAGGGGATGGGAGACGCCATGCCCGGCGCTGCGCTCCTCGCGCTGCGCGCCGGCGTCCCGGTCGTGCCGTGCGGCCTGGACACGTACGGCTGGGCGCGGCGGGATCGGCGCCCGTGCGTGGCCGTGTTCGGCGAGCCGCTCCGGCTCGAAGGGCTTCCGGCAGGGCGCGCGGGCGTCGAGCTCGCGACGCGGCGCATCGCCGCCGCGGTCGAGAGCCTCGCCGCGGAGGCGGTCGCTGCGAACGAGACCGGCCGTCCGCCCTCGCTCGCCGGCGGCGCACGTCGCCGCGGCTGGCGCGACACCTGGATCGACGCCGTGCGTCGCTCGCGCGCGTGAGCACTGTCAGCGCGGCGCGACCGGGTCGGGGCTGCCCTCGCCCGTCCCGCCAGGGCGGGGACGGGTCGAGGGTAGCCCGCTCGGGGGACGGCTACGATGGCCGCGCGGCGCCGTGGCCGAGAGGTTAGGCAGAGGCCTGCAAAGCCTCGTACAGCGGTTCGAGTCCGCTCGGCGCCTTGAAACCGTAAGCGTTCAGCCCCCGTGCAGGGACCCGCTCTGTTGCGCCGAACTTGGACGGTGTGGAGCGGCACGAGGCGGAGGCGATTCTCGATGGTGATCGCGAGACGGCTGTCGCGCTGCTCATGCAGA
>Ga0233417_10000117_pt1 | contig 21455 bp, 17 predicted proteins | sample Sed_MG_FD_189023 | JGI IMG/M metagenome (GOLD analysis project Ga0233417, IMG submission 189023) | Sediment microbial communities from Lake Towuti, South Sulawesi, Indonesia - Sediment_Towuti_2014_0.5_MG | ecosystem: Environmental > Aquatic > Freshwater > Lake > Sediment | place: Indonesia... | reverse complement strand
CTGGATCACGGCTACCTTGTGAGGGATAGTCAGGTTGATGCCCTGGAAGTTCATGGCGCGGATGCCATTGATGGCGGCCTCCAGGTCGCCACGCTTCACCTCGATCAGTTGGTAGCGCCATGGGAGGCCAAGCGCCGCGAAGGCAGCCTCCTGCATGACGCCGGTGGGGTTCTCGGCGATCGGATCCCCGAAGGCGCCGACGAGTTCGTGTTGGTAATTGGTTTCCAGAGACATGTGTTGCTCCTTCCTTTACACATATAGCTGACACTCGTAACGTTCGGGAACGTTCTTAACAAGGACAAGTCCATTATACACCAAATCGCTCGGTCTCATGTACCCTTTCGACTGTCAGTTGAAGTCAGGGTGAAGTCATGTAATAGTTGAGAAATTAGAGAACTCTTGTATAATGTGCATTAGCAGGGGGAAAGAGAGTTACGCATTTCAACGCGCGAGTGGTACGCGCTGCGAGCGATGGAGGGTGCCGTCGCTGTGGTACACCACACCGTCCCGAACAGTGAGCCCACTGCGGCAGAGTGGGTCGCTGGGTACCCCACCGGTTTTGGAAGCGGCTGTCTCGGGTGATGACAGAATTCTTGAATTCGGCCGCGCTGGAGGATTTGTGCCACAAGGCGCGACAACTTCATCGAGAAGGGGAAGATTAGGTAAAATGGCAAGGGTTGGTGTGGACTTCGCCAAGATCGCTCAGGGGGCACCGGAAGCTATTTGACTGCTTCGCGTCTGATCGAGGGGGTGTGTGCGACGGGATGGAAGATGATGAAAAGTAAATTCCTTATGAGGCCGTGGGTTATCATCGTCGTCGCTCTTCTGCTGGTAGCCGTAATTCTGGTCCTGGCAGATCGATATTTCACAGCTGCTGTAGGATTAAGCATCCTGTCTATTCTGCTTGGCGCTTTGTACGCCTTAGCTATCTCTTCTCGCATCGGCAAGTTTCTTGAGAGAGAAGTAGAGGTCAAGACCAAAGAGTTGGAGGAGTCTCAGGAGAGACTCCAAACGGCTTTTGAGGATCTGAAAAAGGCGCATGCGTTCCAGCAGTCGATCATTGATGGTGTGGCCGAGCCAATCTTGGTCATTGGTGCGGATTACTGGGTGAAGCTAATGAATCAAGCCGCACGTAGGTTTTCATTCGGAGTCGTTGGCGCGTCGAAACCAGTGTTTTGCTATCAAGTCTCCCACCAGCAGGAAGCTCCCTGCAAAGAGCTAGAGCATCCCTGTCCGATGGAGCAGGTACGCGAGTCGGGCCAGACCGTAACCGTGGTGCACGAACACTACCATGCGAATGGAGAACGACGCTTCGTCGAGCTTGTTGCCGCGCCGTTATGGGGGGCAGACGGTACTTTTCAGGGGATTGTTGAGTCGGCGCGTGACATTACCCAGCGCAAGTTGGCCGAGGAGATGGCCGCAGAGCGTTTACAAGTGTTGACCCGTTCCCACGACGAACTGGAGCAATTCAGTTACACGGTGGCTAAGTCTATTCGGGATTTCTTCGAGAAACTGCCATCCGATGAGTAGCGTCGAGCAGCATCCCATCAGATAGTAGACATGGACCCTCAATCGCAGTCCCGTTTCGATTTCCTCAAGAGAAGCCTACAAGCCAGGTTTGCACTGGGTGTCATGGTGCCGATATTGCTGACCATGTTTTCGCTGTCTGCTCTAAACTATTGGCGTGAGTGGCGGTTGTTTGACGAACAGGTCCACCTTGCTGCGCTGCAATTGGGCGAGGCGATGCGCGGCAGCCTCTACCATGCTATGCTCACCGATGATCGCGAGATGGTCGCTGAGATCCTGGCCAACGTAAGCCAAATGGAGAACATTCAGGGGTTGCAGATCATTGACCTCGACGGCCGGGTAAAGGTAGACAGCCGAAGCCAGGAAGTTGGAAAGGTGCGACACCCTGATAGCCTTGGATGTAAAGAATGCCACCAGTTTCCGCCAGAGGAGCGGCCCCATACCACAAGGCTTGCCTCGGCAAGCAACACGCTGCGAATTGCTACGCCGATCTCCAACGGGCCAGAGTGCGAAGTCTGTCACACAGAGGACGCTCCTCACCTGGGAGTGTTGCTTGTCGATCTATCTTCGATTGATTTCAACCACCACATACTCAACGATCTCCGCAGTGATCTTTTGATAACGGGTGGTATTACACTACTGGTCATCTTAGGTTTGCAGTTGATACATATATGGGTAGTACGGCGTAAATTGGCTTTACGTGAGCCGCTGGCCAGGCTTGCCGCCGGTGATTATACCGTCCGTCTATCCTCGTCGTCAGGCCCGCTTGACGAGTTGGGCAAAATCGCCAGTGTCTTCAATCAGATGGCAGTGGAACTGGAACGCCGCGCACGCGAGTTGGACGAGCAACACACCTTTCAGCGACAAGCCATCGCTGAAGAGCGTGCACGCATCGCGCGAGACTTGCACGATGGGCTGGCCCAACTGCTTGGCTACATCAACACCAAGGCCATGGCTGTGCGGCTGATGCTCAACAACCAAGAAATCGAGGGGGCCGATCAACACCTGTTTCAACTCGAAGAAGCGGCCCGCGAGTTGTTCATCGACGTGCGGGAAGCGATTCTCAACTTAAGGATGGCGTCACAGGATGGCGCTGGCTTGACCACCACGCTCAAGGGTTTCACGGTCCAGTTCAGCCGGCTCAGTGGCCTGCCCGTCGAGCTCTCGCTTGCTCCAGCGGTTGAAGGCCTTGCATTGCCGGCCGAGACTGAGCAGCACTTGCTGCGTATCGTCCAGGAATCGTTGACCAATGTCCGCAAGCATGCCTCGGCCGCCAAAGCTTGCGTGAGTCTGAAGACAGATGGTAATATCCTGGAAATGATGGTCGCTGACGATGGCCAAGGTTTCGACCCTGATCGCGTTAAAACCAACGGCAAGATGCAGTTCGGGTTGAGCACAATGCGCGAACGGGCTGAGGAAATCGGCGCACAATTTTGCCTGGACTCCAAGCCAGGCGCCGGAACCTGCGTCACAGTACGCCTGCCGCTCAAGGACCCGTCCCAGCGCAGTTGAAGGGAGAATGAGTCAGTGCGCGTTTTGATCGCGGACGATCACTCACTATTCCGAGACGGCATCACCAGCCTGCTCGAGGCGGCTGGCTCGGAGGTGGTCGGACAGGTCGGCGACGGCCAGGCAGCAGTCGAGGCAGCGCTCCGCCTGCGCCCCGACCTAATACTGTTGGACATCAACATGCCGAAGATGAGCGGGTTGGAGGCCCTGCGGCTGATCAAGAAAAAGTTGCCCGAGATGCAAGTAGTGATGCTCACTGTCTCCGACGACGACGCCGATTTGTTTGAAGCCATCAAGTCTGGGGCCCACGGCTATCTGTCGAAGAGCCTGAACACGGATAAATTTCTTGAGATGCTGGACGGTCTGCAGCGGGGCGAGGCGGCCATGACCCGACAGACCACTGCCCGCCTGATGAAAGGTCTCGCCGAAACCTCCTACCAAGAGGCCGCGCCAGCGCGAAGCCTGACTCAACGGGAGACCGAACTCCTACGCTTGATAGCGGAAGGCATGTCGAACAAAGCCATCGCTCAGGCGCTATCTGTCAGCGAGAATACTGTCAAGTATCATTTGAGAAACATACTCCAAAAACTGGACGCCCAGAACCGGACCGAAGCTGTCACGCATGCCATCCGCGCCGGGCTGCTCAACCCGGACTCTTCTGGTTGATCCCCTCACCCTTTTTGCGCCTGATGCCTTTGTCCGAGCCATCATCCCCTACCCATACGGGCAAACCAACCCCTCCCTATTCGATTAGGCAGTCTCGCCCCACGCCTACCCATAGTGGCTATCTAGATTTGGACCAATGGGTGTTGTCAGGTGTGTTCATTTGGTGTTGAATTAGAACGTTGGCCCAGGACTTCCTCATATGTCGGCACGATCTTGACGTTTCTCGATATCACCTTACTTTCATCATCAAACTGGTGTTGATCGTCATCTTCTTGGTCCGGCTCGCCCGGCGGCCCAGGCTGCGCTGATTGGCGGTGGCATGGGCGCCGCGTGCTGGGTTGGCCTAGTGTATCTGTCTGATTCTGCCACTGGTACTGGACATGATTCACTACTACTACTAAAGAAGGAGGGGGGAATGCAGGATTCTGACCAAAAACGGGTTGCTTGTGCCAGAGACTCTAGCGAAGAACAGGTGACTTCCCGAGTTCTGTTGCCCGGCCGTGCTATCAGGTCAGTTTTCTGGCTCATCTGGCTGGGCACGCTGGTCGGTGTGCTAGCCTTGGGATGGATAGAGGGCACTCGGACGTCAAAGGTACGAGCGGCATCGCCCGAGTTCCAAACCACGCCGACCCCAACCCCCGCCCCAGTGGGCGGCGCTCCGTACATCCCCCACACGCCGGAAGGTCGGGACGACTGCCTGGCCTGCCACGGCCAGTTTGTGCTGTGGCCGGTTCCGCCCGATCATGAGGGTCGGGGCAATGGCACCTGTCGCTCGTGTCACAGGCCTTATCCGGGCGGACCGCCGAAGATCCACAATACAGCTCAGGGGCAGGATTGCGACCAGTGCCACGGCTTGAAAGGGAGCGAGAAGGTGGCTATCCTACCGGATAGTCACAGTGGGCCAACGCCGCGCACGGGGAGGACATGCTTGGTCTGCCACGAGTTCGGCGTGGAGGAGACCGTGGGGCACGTGCTGGATAATAAGGATCAACCCTGTACCGATTGCCATGGGACTAACGCGGTGCCTCTGCCTGGAACCCACGAAGGCCGAACCAACGTTACCTGCCGCATGTGTCATACACAGTTCGAGCCAGTGACCAAAGGGCACGTGTTGGTCAAGAAGCAGGACTGCACCAGTTGTCACGCTGTGGGCAAATTGGTGGCTTTGCCCAGGAGTCACGCCGGGCGGACGGAGGCGATGTGCCAGATGTGCCACACCGCCTTTGAGCCGGTGACGGTGGGTCACAAGCTGGACAAGGACCAGGAGTGCACGAGCTGTCACGGGACAGCGGTGGTGCCCTTGCCCGGGAACCACCGGGACCGCACCGAGCAGATGTGTCAGTTGTGCCACACCGAGGTCCAGCCGGTGACAGTGGGCCACAAGCTGGACACGGACCAGGACTGCACCAACTGTCACGGCACGGGCAAACTGGTCGAGTTGACCGTGTCACACCAGGGGCGGACGGCAGCCCAATGCAGCTTGTGCCACACCGCGTTTGAGCCGGTAGCAATGGGCCACAGGCTGGCCCAAGATCAGGACTGCACGAGCTGTCACGGTGTGGGCAAGCTGGCGGCTTTGCCCGCGAGCCATGCCGGTCGGACGGAGGCCATGTGCGAGGCATGTCACACCAGCGTCAAGCCGGTGCCGGTAGGCCACAAGCTCGACACGGACCAGAACTGCACCAACTGTCACGGCGCTGACAAAGTGGTAGCCCTGCGCACGAGCCACGCCGGGCGCACGGAGGCGACGTGCGAGGCTTGCCACACCGTGTTCAGGCCGGTGACCAAGGGGCACGTGTTGGTCGAGGAGCAAGCTTGCACGAGCTGCCACGACAAGGCCAAGTTGGTGGCCTTGCCCACGAGCCATGCCGGGCGGACGGAGGCCATGTGCCAATTGTGCCATACCGCCTTTGAGCCGGTGACGGTGGGCCATAAGTTGGACAAGGACCAGGAGTGCACGAGCTGTCATGGGACGTCGGTGGTACCCTTGCCCGGGAACCACCGGGATCGCGCCGAGGCTATGTGCCAGTTGTGCCACACCGAGGTCCAGCCAGTGTCGCCCGTGGCTCACCTGGTCAAAGGGCAGGAGACTTGCACCGCTTGTCACCAGGATCAGGTAGTGCCGCTGCCCGAAAGCCACAAGGGCCAGACGCCGCGTGGACTGGAGACGTGTCAGCTTTGTCACACCAAAGAGTTGCCGCCACCGGCCGCGCCCCACCCGCTGGACGACGAATTACGCAAGATGTGTACAACGTGTCACAGCAGCGAGGTGTTGAGCGCCTTACCCGAGACGCACCTGGGCACGAGTCCACGTACCGACGGCCTGTGCAAGTTGTGCCACACGACGGTAGATATGCCGCCTGGCGTGCCGCACAAGCTGGAAGGTCGCCAGCAGTGCGACATGTGCCACGAGTATCCATCCGGATAAGCTAAAGTTCCAGAGGTTGTCAATCACGAATGACGATTGGCAACCTCTCTTTTTTTCTCATATGCGCCAACCGATTGTCCGCCACCTGGGATTTGCACTCGCTGCTCTCGCCGTGGTGTTGCTCATTCCAACTTTCATTTTTGCCCAGGATCTCCCTCCTGTTCCTCACTCTTTGGAGGGGCGCGCTGACTGCCTGACCTGTCACCAGACAGGGGTTGGCGGGGCCACACAAGTTCCCGACGCCCATCCTGCTGGTTGGACTAACGACATTTGCCAGGCCTGCCACAAGTCAGTCGCCATCCCGATTATTCCTCACTCATTGCAGGGGCGCGGCAACTGCCTGGCCTGTCACGCGACGGGAGTTGCCGGATTCCCGCAAGTTAGCGGCGATCATGCCGGTCGAACTAACGACACGTGCCAGGGCTGTCACCAGCTAGCCACCCAGGTCGCACCAGCCGCCGAATTGCCGGCCATCCCTGCCATTCCTCACCCTTTAGAAGGACGCGATAACTGCCTGATGTGTCACGCGACGGGGATCGCCGGAGTCACCCAGCTTCCCGGCGACCATGCCGTTCAGACTGACGACGTGTGCCAGGTCTGCCACCAGCCGGCCGCCGGGGCCGCACCCGCCGGCGAATCCCTTGCTTTCCCTGCCATGCCTCATTCTTCAGAGGGGCGAAAAAACTGTCTGGCTTGTCATAGGGCAGGGCTGGACGCTTTCCCGCAGCTTCCCGGCGACCATGCCGGCCAGACTGACGACGCGTGCCAGGCCTGCCACCAAGTCTCCATCGAAGTCGTACACGATGAATCACCCAAGTACCCCATTATTCCCCACCGCTTGGAGACGCGCAATGACTGTCGAGCCTGTCACGCGACAGGGGCCGGGGGTCCACGATTTCCCAATGACCATGCCGGTTGGCCTGGCGAGACCTGCCGGGGCTGTCACCAGCCAGAAGCGCCCGTGTCAGATAGCGCGGGTTGCCTGGACTGCCACACTATGCCTGATGGGGCCATGGCCCGCGAAGGAGAGCCGCGTGCCGAGGGGGTGTCGACCATCCCGCACCCCCTCGTCGCGCACGATGACTGCCGGGGCTGTCACCAGGGTGGGGTCGGCGGGGCACCCCTTATTCCCAGGGCTCACACCGCCTGGACCAATGCCATATGCCGGGACTGTCACCAGCCGACCACCGCTGCTCCGGCTGAGCCAATTCCGACCCCCATTGTCTTGAATCCCCGGCCTGAGAATATTAACTCCTGCCGTGAGTGCCACTTAACTCTGCAAGGTAAGCACGGCGACGTCGTCCCCCAGTGGGAACGGAGTATCCACGCCGAGCGTCAGGTGAGCTGTCCCGACTGCCACGGTGGCGACCCCGCGGCCGGCACCATGGAGGCAGCCAAGTCGCCCGAGGCCAATTATATCGGCGTGCCGGCCAGGGCCGACATCCCCGCCCTGTGCGCCAGTTGCCACGCTGACGTAGCTCGGATGCGCCAGTACGACCTGCCTACCGACCAGTGGGCCAGGTATAGAGAAAGTATCCATGGTTACCAGCTTTCCAAGGGCGACGCCAACCCAGCTACTTGCTTCGATTGTCACGGCGGGCACCAGATACTCAAAGTCGACGACCCGGCCTCTACCGTCTATCCGTCCAACGTAGCGGACACGTGCGCCGGTTGTCACGCCAGCGAGGCTTGGATGGCCGCCTACAACCTGCCCACCAACCAGTTCGACCTCTACCGGCAGAGTGTCCACGGCCAGACCCTGTTCGACAATAGGGATTTCCGGGCGCCCACCTGTGCGACCTGTCATAGTAGCCACGGCCCGACTCCGCCTGGCTTCGAGGAGGTGGCTGACATCTGTGCTAGCTGCCACGCCACGACGCAAGAGTATTACCTGAAGAGCCCCCATGCCAAAGCTGGCCGGGGCGCGCTCGAGTGTGTCACCTGCCATGGACCTCACGGCGTGAGCAAGCCAAGCGAGGACCTTTTTGTGGGATCAAGGCCCGGGCATTGTGGGGCCTGCCATAATCCCGACACTGAGCCCGGCCAGGTTGCCCAATCTCTTTACGCTGAGATCACTGCTGCTGCCCAGGTCTACGAAGAGACTAAGGCCGCCATCCAGTCCGCCCAGAGGGTGGGCACAGTGGCCGTCCCACTGCAGGAGCGGCTGCGCGAGGCCGAAGCCGATCTCACCACCATTCGCGCTGCTCAACACGCTCTCAATCCCGACATCGTCCATGAGCAAGCCAACGATATCCGGGCTGTCGCCGACGAGGTGAAGGCAGGGGCAAGAAAGGCCATCATCAAAAGCATCTTCCTCTGCGGGGTGATAATGGTGGCGGTAATTGTTGGTGGCCTGACCGTTGCCCTCTTCATTCACAAGCGAGAGCTTGACCGCCAGCTAGGAACTGACTGATAGTAGGCCAATTAATCCCCCTCTACCCACATGGACAGATTCACCCCCTACCCATCTAGGCAGGCCACACTATCACCGCACCTACCCATACTTGTGACCAGGTTTAGGCCAATGGGTGTTGTCATACGCACAAAGATAGCGTAAAGTTATCGTAAAGGCAATGCAAATTCTTCGTAAATGTCCAGTGTTGCGCCGGCCTGGAGCATAGCATTTTTTTCAAGTCCTTTGTTCAGCGCTATTAAGGACTTTGCAAAGCCCAGTCAATAACATCAAGAATTGGCAAGCCATCCACCGCTGGGCCGTGGGGGTGCAAAGTGCCGATATGTATTGTCATCCTGTCAAGCCATTTGCTCTTTGCAGAGGGAGTTGCCAGCCGAATACGAGAGTACCTGCAGAATGTAGAGATTGAGATTGTGGACCCCCGGCAGTCGGATGCTAGGGCTCAGATCACGGCTGCCCGCCCGAGCGTCGTGATCTGGGATGATAGTGACCCTGGGGTCAGCCGGCATTTATCTCTGAGCCAGCTTCTGCGTGCGCTTCCGAGGTGCAAAGTCATCCGCCTGGACCCGCAGCAGGAACAGATCCAAGTCGTGACCAGCGAGCAGCGTCCGGCGGTCCAAGTGAGTGACCTGGTCGAGGCGATCACCTCGTAATCAGCCTGGTCTCAGGTGTGCCTAGATGGAGCAGGCCACCTGCGCTGTCGAGAAGGTCAAAGTCGGTACATCGGAAGAAGATAGAATCGGACGTTTCCGTCCGCGGAGATAAAAAATATCGCAGTGCGTCTGACATTTGTGAACAAAATCCCATATCGACGGTGTCAGTTAAGAGAGGAAGACGGGGAAGTGCTGATAACGGTGACCCTTGATCTATGCGCCCGGTGCCATCCGACGCCATGAGCGCCGGCCCTTAGAGATCAGTCGTAGGAGGCTTTCTATGCCGGTTGTCAATCGTCCAACACAGAGGCGGCGACGCCTCAGTACCCAAGATATCCAGCGCGCCATTTGGATCGTGCTGGCCGCCCTGGTGGCCAGCCTGGCCCTGTTTGGCGGCTATTATTACTGGGATCGATATATCCGCCTGGGGGATAAATCACCTCTTGAACTCAGCGTCCAGAGCCTGGAGCAGGCCATCCAGAAAGATCCGCAGAACCCGGACACGCGCGTGGCCCTGGCCCAATATTACCTGGAGCAGGGATTGTATCAGGAGGCGCTCGACCAGACGAAGCAGGTATTGAGTGTGTATCCCGAGCATGAGGGTGCCATGTTGGTCTCGGGAATTGCCTTTGTTCGCCTGAACCAGCCGGAGGCCGCCCTGGAGCCCCTGGAGAAATTTGTGGCGGCCCGTAAGGATCAGGAAATGGCCAAGGTAGACACCTCGCTGGAGGCGGCTTACTATTTCTTAGGTGAAAGCTACGTGAAATTGAACCGCCCGGCCGAGGCCATCCCTGTTCTGGAAGAGGCCCTGACTATCAACCGTACCGATGCGGATGCCCTTTACCAGCTTGGCCTGGCCTATCAGGCCAACGGCCAGCCGGAGGCCGCTCTGGAGCGTTATCAGCAGGCGGTGCTCTTCGTGCCCGATTTTACCGAAGCCTACAGCGGCATGATCGAAAGCTATTCCGCCCTGAACCAACCCGACTATGTGGCCTACGCCCGGGGGATGCAGGCTTTTACCCTGCAAGACTATAAGACGGCGCAAACCCATCTCGAGTATGCCACCCAGGCTCTGCCGGATTTCGCCCCAGCCTTTCTGGGACTGGGATTAACCTATGAAAAAACAGGCACCCTGGACGCGGCGCTGACAGCCATACAGCGGGCACTCGACCTAGACCCGGACCACTTTGCCGCCAGGCAGGCGCTTGGCCGTATCCAAGCTGCTCTAGAGACAAAGAGTTAGAGGCAATAGATATATGTCTACCGACGCACCGTTGAACGATGCCAACCTGGTTGAAATGGGTGCAACCGATGCCAGCCTCATCGAAGTAGAAGAGGAAGAAGAGAAGGAAGGGAAATGGCGCCGGCGCTGGCTGTTGTTGTTGCTGCTATTGCTGCTGTTGTTGCTGCTTTGCGTGGCTGGCTTCATGTGCCGCTATGTCTGGCGGCCGGTGCCCTTGCCCGATATCATACCGCTGCCGGTGGAAGTCAATTACCCGCCGCACTACCTGTTCTCGATTTACGGGGTGGACAAGCCGGTCGGCGTGGCCCTCTCACCGGATCATGATCGAGTCTATGTGACTGAAACAGGCGGAGAGCGCATGGTGAAAATCTTTGACCGGGGTGGTGACCTGCTGGGTTCATTTGCGCCGCCGCGCACCGGACCCGGCCAGCGGTCACCGGTGTATCTGGCCACTGACAACACCGGTCGGGTATTTATCACCGACCGCCTGCAGCATGCGGTGTTTGTGTACGACAGGGAAGGGAATTTCCTGGACGCGATCTTGGGTCCAGACCTAACCTTGAGCGAATACGTGTCCAAACACGCCGGAGTGGTCCGGCCGCCCGGCGACGCGATTGCCTATAACCTGTTTGAGAACGAGGTGTACTACCAGAAGCTGGGGGATGTTGAACGGACCTTGCCCCCGCCCGACCAAGTTGACTGGGCGCCATTGGGGATCCGGATTGATGGAACGGGCAGATTGTTGCTGACGGATGTCGCTCGACCTCGCAACGTAGTGCGTGAGATACCGGCGGATGTGATCCTGGCCGCCTCCTGGCAAAACTTTGACCCGATCCCAGTCGCGTTCGGCGCTTACGGCCAGGGAAACGGTGAGTTTCTCTTCCCCAACGCGGCGGTAGGCGACACACAGGGGCGGATTTATGTCAGCGACGGCAACAATGGCCGCATCTCGGTCTGGGATGGTCAAGGTCACTTCCTGTTCCACTTTGGCCAGGGCTCCGGCGACGACGCGGTCAGCCTGCCGCGCGGCGCGGCCTTTGACTGGCGGGAGCGCTTGTACGTAGTGGATGCAGTGGGGCAGGACGTGAAGGTCTATGACGTGTCCGGTGAGCAACCCAGCTTCTTGTTCGCCTTCGGCGACGTGGGACTGGGTGACGGACAATTCAATTATCCAAACGACATTGCGCTGGACTCTAGCGGTCGGTTGTACATCGCCGACCGGGAGAACAATCGTGTCCAGGTTTGGTCGTATTAGTAGGTACTCTAGCACGCGCCGCCCAGGAAAGGGGGTGATCCAGGCATAAGAAACGTGAACTGAACGACCTCATCTGCCACACGCTTCTAGACTTGAGGAAACGGAGGAAATACTACAATGAAGAAAATACTCTTGGTGACCGTCGTCGTCTTTGCCACAGCGCTGGCCGTGGTCGGGCTGGCGTCTGCCGACGGCGGCCCGCATGGCGGCTATACGCCCACCACCGATGCCTGTGCCGGGTGTCACCGGGCGCACACCGCTGCTGCACCCAGATTGCTGACCACGCCAGTGGGGAGCCTGTGTTTATCCTGCCACGGTAGTACCGCCACGGGTGCCGACACCAACGTTGCGGACGGCGTTTTTACCCAACGCGACCCCAATACTAGCGACACGAGTGAGGGTGTCGCCGGCCGTGGTTTGAGAGGCGGAGGTTTTGTCAACACCCAAATGGACACCAACTTTGGCGGTGCGGGCGCTGGTGGTAGTGTCACATCAATCCACGCCTACACCAGCACTGTGGGCACGGCCTGGGGCAATGGCGCTATCGGTTCTGGACCCGGTTTGGCCAACTTTGCCCTGGATTGTGGTAACTGCCACGATCCGCATGGTAACGGCAATTACCGTATCTTGCGGCCGATCCCGCGTGGCTCGGGCGCTTCCGGCCTGGTCAACGTCCCGGACGAGCCGGTGGCCGGCAAGCTCTACACGATTGCCAACGGCGCCGGACAATACTTCGGGGAAGGCTACAACCTGGCTGGAGCTTCTACAGCACCCATGAGGACACCATATGTGTCTCTTTCCGACTGGTGTGCACAGTGCCACACGCGCTACCTGGCTCCTGTCGAGGGTGCGACCACCGACTCGGGCGATGCCATCTTCCGCTATCGCCACATGACGGCGGATACCTTTGCTGGAGGCGGCAACTGCACCAAGTGCCATGGTACGCCCTTCGTGAACCCGCCTCCAATCACCTACAACGGCAAGTATTGGAACCATGATGTGGAGTGCATGACCTGCCACGTGGCGCACGGCACTTCGGCCAGCATGGCCACCAACCCGACCGGCTATGCGGAAAGTGCTAATCTTCCCTATCCCGATGGTACCCTAGCCGCTGGTGGCGTCAGCGCCCGGAGTTCTTTGCTGCGGGTGGACGGCCGCGGCGTGTGTCAGGCTTGCCACAATAAACCGGGGACAGCAACACCATAACGTGGCGTGCATGATCCGCCCCATGGCGCAGGGCACTTGGACCAACCCGATGTGCTTTGCGGGTGGCGTCGAGTGGCCCGATCCTACTACAGGTGGGGGCACGGCTGCCACAGTGCCCCTCACCGAGGGTGGGATCTCCTTCACACAATCGCGGCGCGTGCGAAGTTTGTTGCCAAGAACAGCGTGAGTGGGCGGGGAATCGCCGGGCCCGGGTTTGCCTCCCCACCGGCAGGATAACCCCGCCCCCTACGCGCCCTCAGAAGTTTTTGAGATTGATATGGGTATGAAGAGGGCCTGACCGTGGTCCGACGACTGGCTATCCTTCTATCTAGCCTCATGCTGGCTGTTGTGTTCCTGGCCCTTGACTTGACCCGGATTGCTTCGGCCCAAAGCGGCCCACACGGCGGCTACACAGCCACCGGCGATACCTGCGCCGCGTGCCACCGTACGCATACCGGTCTTAGTGCTCGCCTCATGAATTCCGTCGCCACACTCAACGACTTTTGCTTCAGTTGCCACGACGGCAGCGGTGCCCCAGCCACTCCTGTGGTATCCACCCACGGCAGCACAGACTTTAGCACGCGGACTGAGGAATCCTTCGAATTAGCCTGCGTCCAATGCCACGACCCCCACGGTAGTGGCAGTTTGTACGCCATCAAGGAATTTGTGCTGATCAAACCCCTGCTGGGCATTAGAAGCGGGCCGGTCGTCTTCACCGCCACCGCCGGGGCGAATTCCTACGACGATGGTACCAGTCCGGTAAGCAGCCGCATTTGTGTGACCTGCCACGCCAATCCTGACAACCCAGGCTATCCGATGACCTACCATGTCGGAGGCGTGAACCATCTGGGGGGTGCGGACTACACCGGGCAGGATTGCGCGGCCTGTCACCCCCACAGCGCGGATCAAGATCTGGCCACAGTGGACGGCTTCATGCCGTTGGGTGGTTGCACTGACTGTCACGGCCAGCCGCCCGATGGGACCACTTCCCCCAACCGTGATGGCAGCCATTCAACCCACTTTATCCCCACCGCCTTTGGCCCCCAGTTCGATCCGGGCGTGTGCAACGATTGTCACCTCTTCTCCGCGGCGACCCACATCGACGGCCAGGCCACCTTCGCCGACAGCCAGCCGTTGAGCACCACCACCGCCTGTGACGGCTGTCACAGCCCTGGCGGGGCCTTCAACGGCGTGGATAGCACATCCGGCTCGGTGGGAGCCAGGGACAACTGGTACAGCGGCGTCTATACCGGCACTGTGACCATGACTCTGCAAACGGGCAAAGAGAATTGGTGCGTCGGCTGCCACGACAGCGGCACATCGATGGTCGGGGACGTGCTAGCCCCCAACGTGGCCGGCGACGTCGCCCAGACCTACGGTTATTACCAGACTGGCCACGGACAAAACGACATGGTGCTATGCACCGCCTGCCATGATACGGCCGTCACCCACACCGATGGCCTGTCCCGTACCTACACGGCCGCCGCCGGCAACTACCAGACTGGCTATCGTCTCAAGTCAGTGAACGGCCAACCACCGCTGGCCGTCCCCGATTTCTCGAGCAACGCTGACGCCAGAGATCGGCCAGGCGACTATGGGCTTTGTTTCTCGTGCCACGACCAATATCGTGTCCTGGGTGACCTCGGAAACAGTGGAGACTACCAGCTCTCTGAATGGGGCACCAACTTCCGCAACGACCGGACAAAGCCCCAAAACACAGTCAACGACCATTACCGGCACGTCAATTTCAACAACTGGCGTTGGGACTCCGACTGGGACGGTGAGACCGACGCCAATATCAATTGCACTTCCTGTCACAACGTCCACGGCCCGGAGCGGCCTACGGCTATGGTGCGCACCGGCGAACTAATCAGCCGCACCACGGCCCTCAACGTGGTCTGGCTAACCAACCTCGAAGGCGAACCGTATTCGTTTACCTACGACCTAGCCTCCAGCACAGGTGGGCTGATGGAGAGCAACTGCGACATACAGGGTGGAGATGTTGGCTGCTCCAATAAAGGGGACGTAGCCAACACTGGTGTGTGTACCATGTGTCATCAAAGCGTTAAGGCATGGTACCGCTATCCGGTTCCCGGCAGCGGACCGCCGGGTGTCACCTCCCAGTCGATCACGAGCGGCAACTGGAACGATGGCAGTACTTGGGATCGCGGCGTGCCCGGCCCCGGCGACACCGTCATCATTAGCCCTGGTACCACCATCACCGTCACCAGCAGCGTGCAAGTTGATGACCTGACCATCGAGAGCGGCGGCGCGTTGGTGCTCTCGGCTGGCAGCTCCTCGGCGGCCGAGGTCACACAAACCAACAGCTGCAGCGTGCAAGTTACTGACCTACACATCCAAAACAGCGGCGCACTGGTGATCCAAGCTGGCTGCTCCTTGATGGTCGAGGGCACACTCACCAACGATGGGGAACTGCGCCAGACGCTGAGCTCTGTCCCCGGTGGATCCACCACCGAGTTCCTGCGCATCAAGAACTCTGCTGGCACCGCCACCAAGTACTATGGCGTGGACATCTATCCCACTTCAGGGGACATGGGCTCGACAACGGTCAGCGTATATGGGAATCAGATTTGCCCCAACAGCGCCTCGACCGCCATTCAGCGTTGTTATGAGATCGCCCCGGCGACGGCCCAGGCGGCTACCATTACTTTCTACTACCGTGATGCTGAGGAAAACGAGCAGGATGTTGCCAGTATCTGGCACTGGAATGACTCTTCCTCCACATGGGACTTGCAGACATTCGACAGCCGCGACGGCAGCGGGATGGAGAACAATTGGGTAAAAGCGATCGGGGTCGATTCTTATTGGCCTTTTGCCGGGTCCAACGATAGCCCCAGCCTAAATGTGTCAGGGAATCGAGTCTACCTGCCCGTGATCATAAAATAAAAGATGCTGGCCGCGAGCCGGAACCAGAGCTCAGCCGGCCGACACCAAAGCCATCTAAACAGTCGCTGTATTATCTCGTAGAAACTCGTCAAAGCTCAAATTGGAAAGCAAGATGAACATTCTGCTCATCGGTCTGAATCACAAAACCGCCCCGATAGAAGTTAGAGAGCGGCATGCTTTCTCCCCGGCTATGCTGCGCTCAGTCTTGACCCACTTTGATACTACCCACCAACAAGAGTACCTGGAAGACGTGCAAGAGGGCGTTATCCTGTCGACCTGCAATCGCCTGGAAGTCTATGCCCTGGTGCGCGACCCCCAAATCGCCAAGAACGCCATTATTAGCTTCCTGAGTCACATTTGTGGCATTGCACCAGATACATTTTCTGATTACCTCTATATTCATCACGATGAAGAAGCCGTTCGCCATTTAATGCGGGTGGCTTCGGGCTTGGACTCGATGGTTCTGGGTGAACCCCAAATTCTGGGGCAGATTACTGAAGCCTATGAAGTCGCTCTCTCGCAACAAGCGGCCGGTACAGTCTTGTCGGCCCTGTTCAGGGCGACGATTCATACTGGCAAACGGGCCCGCACCGAAACGGCCATCAGCGTTAACCCGGCCTCCATTGGCTCCGTGGCAGCAAACCTGGCCAGTCAATTGCTGAGCGATCTGCCCCAGCGGCGCGTGTTACTGATAGGTGCGGGCGAAATGGGCGCGATTGCCGTTAGGGCACTAATTAAGCGGGGTGTCTCAGATATCGTGGTGGCCAATCGCACCTTTGAAAATGCAGTGCAATTGACCCAGGCCTGGGGAGGCAAGGCTATACCCTTTCAGCAGCTACCAGAAGCGATGGCTGGAGCCGATATTATCATTACCTCAACCGGCGCGCCCCATACCATTCTTGACCGGGAATTGCTGGAACCGGCCATGGCCAATCGCTCAGAACGTCCTCTGTTGATCATTGATATTGCTGTGCCCCGTGACGTTGATCCAAATGTCTTGGAAATACCCAACGTGCATTTGCGCAACATCGATGACTTGCAGAGCCAAGCCGACAGGAACGCGCGCGAGCGAGAGACAGAAATCCCCCGGGTCGAAATGATTGTCGACGAAGAGGTCAGGAAATTCTTGGAATGGTATTCTTCATTGGGGGCCGTCGCAACGATTACCGATTTGCGGCGGCAGATAGAAGAGTTGCGCCAACGTGAGCTGACGCGTCTCTTTAATCGCGTGGATCTGGACGCGCGAGAGCGAGACTTGGTTGTAGCCATGAGCCACCGGCTGGTCAACAAGATTCTGCACGAACCCACCCTGCGTCTAAAAAGTGAGGCGGCCAACGGCCAGGGCGCTGCTTACCTTAATGCTGTCCGTCAATTGTTCTCCCTCAATAGTCGGAATCAAGACGAAGGCATGGGCCGAGTGTGCCACGTACTTCCCGAACGGAGTGGCAGACGCAACTAAAATCAGTCAATCACTTTATTGGAGAGAGAACGATGGGGGTTTGCTTGGGCCTTTCTGCTCATCAATCTAGGTACCTGCCCAGCTTGTAACAGATATCGACAAAAACCCATCTAACGGAGGTGCGAACGTGGAGAACCGACGATTATTTCCCGCACTGTTGCCAGTTTCCTTGGCGGTGGCCATTCTATTCGCTTTCTTTCTTGTTGGCGTCACCCTTGCTGACAATGGCCCTCATGGTGGTTTTAGCGTTACCACCGATGCCTGCGCGGGATGCCACCGGGCGCACACAGCAAGCACAGCCCGCTTGTTGGTTGAGGACGTGTCGGCCTTGTGTCTTAACTGCCATGGAAATACCGGCGCGGGTGCAGATACCAACGTGGTTGACGGCGTCTATCTTGAGCGGGATATCCTCCCCGAGTCTCCTCCCGAGGGCGTCGCCAATCAAGGATTGAAGGGGGGTGGTTTTCAAGATGCCTTGATGGACACAGATGTGAATACCTCAACCACCGCCATCATCGCTCCGGCTACGTCCAGCCACCTGGTAGACGGAAGCACAGGCACGGCCTGGGGCAACGGGGCCATCAATGCCAGCCCCGATCCCGGCGCAACAGACTTCAGTCTCTCATGCGTATCCTGCCACGATCCCCACGGTAGCGGAACTTACCGCATCTTGCGGCCCTTTCCTGCCGATTCCGGGGCAGGTGCCCCCATTGCGATCCCTGACGAAGCGAACAAGATGTATACGGTAGCGGATTCGGCCAACGACTACATTGGCGAGAACTATGGTCCCCGTAGCTCATCGCTGGCCTCCTGGTGCAGCCAGTGCCATACTCGCTACCTGGCGCCAAGCGGCAGCGGTCATACGGACTCGGGAGACGCAATCTTTTCTTACCGGCATACTACAACAAGTATAAGTTGTGTAAGGTGCCACGTGGCGCACGGCACCTCCGCGATAATGGGACCCTACTCCGGCGGCGTGTTATGGCCGGACGGCACCGCTGCACCTGGCGGAGATGGCCGCAGCTCGCTCCTGCGGCTGGACAACCGGGGCGTGTGCGCTTACTGCCACCTGCAAGAGGACGGGACCATCGGTGGCGGCGCGTGCGACGCCTGTCACGGGGCACCCCCACCGACCGGGTCCCACGCCAGCCACACCGGAGCGGGCGCAGTGGGCTACGGCCTGACCGGAAGTTTCGCCACCGATTCGCAATACCAATACGGCTGTGGCGAATGCCACCCCCTCGACGATAGCCAGCATCAAGATGGGGAAGTAGACGTGGATCTGTCCCCCACCGGTGCCCCGGCCGCATCGCCCAAATCTCAGAATGAGGCAGTCGCCTCTTTTTCAGGTGGAAGCTGCAGCGGCGTGTACTGCCACAGCGGTATCCGTGTCGCCTCCGGTCCGGTTGGAGACCCGTTGACGGATGCTGGCGGCAATGCAATTCTCGACGAGCACGGCAACCTGACCTATGACCCGTACACGGTCACCGAGACACGCGTCTTTCAAACGACGCCGGCTTGGGATGGCGGGCAAATCACGACCTGTACTGCCTGCCACGAGTTCCCGCTGACGATGAGCTATCCGTCGGTCGAAGCGGGCGTGGGCAATAGCCATCAATGGATTGATAACTATGGCTACGGCGATTTACACGCCTTCAATATGAGCTTTGAGCCGTTGTCGTGCCGAACTTGCCACTATGGTGAAATCACTGAGGCCAACACCTGGGTGCGCAGTGGTATGGATGTGACGACCTACGACCCCGTGCCCATCGCCAGCCGGATTGTGCACGCCAACGGGGCACGTGACGTCGCTTTCGACACAGTCAATGATGCCACATATGCGACATCAGGCGGCGACGTTAAGTATGAGTTGGATGGAGCTGGCTATGACCGCGCGCAGAAGGCATGTACCAACGTAGGCTGTCATATATTGCAGACCTACGTTGAGTGGGGCAGGCCTTATCGTTATTGGTACGGTGGAGAATGTGACCAATGCCATCGGATATCCGGGATATTTAGCACTGCGCTTTCTACTTCAGCTCGGCCACTCGCCCAGTCTGACATTCATTCCACGCTAGATGCACTGAATAGGCCCTGTGTGGGTTGCCACGCCGAACCGCACGGTAGACGTTGAGTGAATTGGGTCTGAATCCGAATCGATCCAGGCTAGCAGCCGCAAGGCACTGATGAGCTTCAATGCCGAGCAGATGGTGATAGCAGTTGGTGAAGTTGTATCCCTGACCCTCGATATTGACCCACAAGGCCAACCGGTCAACGGTGTGATGGCTCACCTAAGCTTTGACCCGGATGTGGTCGAAGTGCTGGATGTGACCCTGACCGATCACCTGCCTCTGGTCTTGGCTAAAACGTTGATTGACAACCAGAAAGGTGAGGTAAGTTTTGCCGCGGGGATCCTGGGCCAGACCATCACCGAAGAGTTTTCTGTGGCTGCCCTGGCATTGAAGCTAAAAGCAGGTACCCTGGGTACGAGCATTACCCCGGCTGATATTTTCACCACGACCGACGTCAGCGGGCCGCAGGGGAGTGTTTTGGCCGAAGCAACGGGGACAAGCCTAAAAACTGAAACGTCCAGTGTCTACTTGCCGATCGTTATGAGATAACCAGCACATTGATCGCCTGTATTAAAAGTATCCTCTCAAGCTGAACCGTATCTCACCCACCGTTGCGGTCAACTCTTGGGGCAGGGATTGGCAGGTTGATACCTCGAAAGTCCATAGCACGGATGCCGTTGATGGCTGCTTCCAGGTCGCCCTTATGCACCTCGATGAGTCGGTAGCGCCACGGCAGGCCGAGGGCCTGGAAGGCGGCCTCCTGCATGACGCCGGTGGGGTTCTCGGCGATCGGATCCCCGAAGGCGCCGACGAGTTCGTATTTGTAGTTGGTTTGCGGGGCCATGCTTCACGCCTCCCTTATTGAACTGCTCTGTCATTCTGTGCGCGCAAAGCGAACTCGCTTCTCTGTAACCACCACAAAACGATTGGCCAATTGCTCCGAATAATCTCCAAGCAAGCGCCGCATAGTATCGATCTTGCTCGCTGCGCGTTCGTCCTCCAAACGTAAAAGAACGACGCCGCGATGCGGGCGCCGTTCTCGATACACCTTCTCCCCAAAGTCCTTGTCGTTGGTGATCAGAATCCAGTTCTCGGCATATGCCTTGTGGATGACGTCGTCATCCTCCATCCCCCGAGCTTCCTCAAACACGGATAAGACGTCGTGCCCCTCCTCACGCAGCCAGCACGCAACCGCCGGCCCGGTGCACTCATCCACCAGAAAACGCATCTACGCAGCCTCAACGGTCAGTGGCATAAATGTTGTGCTTTCCAAGGACTTGGTGGCAAAGAGAAAACATGCCCGAATATCTTCCTGAGTGAGGCCCTCGTATTCCTCCAAAATTTCCCTCACCGTCGCACCGTGCGCCAACAGATTAAGGATGTATTCTGCCGTCAAGCGCGTTCCCCTGATGACGGGCTTGCCCACCATTACCTTAGGATCGATGACAATTCGCTCCAGCAGTTGTTGGTCTGTCATGGCTTGTGCCTCCTATGTATCAACCCACTCGCATCCTGGCTAATGTAGCGCCAACTACATTGTACACCAAATTGACCGGTTCCGGGTAGATCTTTATGGCTTCACAGCATTTCCGCCTAGAAGTGCTCTCCCAAGCTGAACCGTATCTCTCTTACCATTGAGGTCAACTCTTTGGGTAGGGATCGACAGGTTGATGCCACGAAAGTTCATGGCGTGGATGCCGTTGATGGCCGCTTGCAGGTCACCCTGGCGCACTTGGATGAGTTGGTAGCGCCACTGGAGGCCCAGCGCCTCAAAGGCGGCCTCCTGCATCACGCCGGTGGGGTTTTCGGCGATGGGATCGCCAAAGGCGCCGACCAGTTCGTGTTTGTAGTTGGTTTCAGGCATAGTGTAATCCCTTCTCCGGCTATGTCGAGCTAAAGCCTCACTCAAGCCCTTCCAGTAACTCTGGCAAATCCGTATAGTCATACGGTGGGCGCTTTCGCACGGCTGACACACCTACTTCAGACCATTGCTTATCCACGACGTAAACCACGCGCCAGCTTTCCAGGCGAAGGCGTCGGACTTCCAAGGCCGTCTCTTCGGGCAACTTCATCTCTTGGCTATAGTGTGGACGAGGCTCGTTGGCTAAATCCTGGAT
>Ga0233417_10000116_pt1 | contig 21485 bp, 30 predicted proteins | sample Sed_MG_FD_189023 | JGI IMG/M metagenome (GOLD analysis project Ga0233417, IMG submission 189023) | Sediment microbial communities from Lake Towuti, South Sulawesi, Indonesia - Sediment_Towuti_2014_0.5_MG | ecosystem: Environmental > Aquatic > Freshwater > Lake > Sediment | place: Indonesia... | reverse complement strand
CCAAACACGTTATTCACGAAATCGGCGTAGTCTTTCTGAAGGTTGATTCTCAGTGCGTCGGTCAGCATCTGAACGATGAATTCCTTGACCTTGAAACCTTGACCTGTCATGCCGCTGACGAGGTTGTCGATGAACGAACGACCCCAGTTTGCGGCAGCGCTGTTGATCTCGATATCGAAGTCTTGCTTCCACTGGCGAGTCATTTGACCAAGCGCGCCCTGTTCGTCGCGCATGCGAAGCTCTCTCAGTGCCGCAAGCTTTTGGTCACGCTGCTCAATGAGTCGAACGTACTCTTCGCTATTCTGTGAAAGCGACTGAGTCTGTCTGGCGTATCCGTCCTGAGTGCGCTTGATCTCACGATCCCAGTAGCGCCGACGCTGCTCAGATTGGCTCAACAGGGAGTCTTGAAGTGCCTGAACCTCAAGCTTGTTGTCAGCGAAGTAGTTGTTTGCGTCAGCCCTTGCCTGCTTACTGCGCATATCATTCGTAACATCGCTGTTGCGTTTTCTGATCCCCTCTTCCGTAATGCCAGCCGCACTGAATTTCTTTGCCAGTTCGGGATCAACCCGCTCAAGCTCCTTCAGAAAGTCGATGAAGGTAGCCATTGAACTATTCAGTGCCGCAATCTCACGCTCAACAGTTCGCATGCCCTCAGACATCTTTGCGCCATTCTCACCAGCGCGCTCCATAGACATACTGAGGTCGGCGTCAATGCGCGCACCCATCGTGCGAGTCTTCTCATTCAGAGAGTCGTACGTCTGAGCGACTTCACGCAAGAAGTCGGCGTTGATTTGCGGCTTCAGATCATCCATTGTGATCTTTCTGCGCTTCTCTGTTGTTTTGCCGTTCTTGTCTGTAGTCTTCGTGATTTCGTCTGGGTAGAAGCCATCCTCAAGCATCTGCTCGTACTTCTTACGGATTTCCTCTCTGATACCCTCTGCTGTACGAGCGCCTTCAAGCAGGTTCGACATACGCTCGATCACACGCGCGTTCTCACCTTCCGCACGGGCTATCATCTTCGTCAGACTGTTTTCAACCTCGACACCGGGCTTCTTCTTTGACTTGCTTTTGTCCTTATCCTTGCCAAATCCGATATCGTTGGGTGCGGTGACAGTCTTCATTGAATTTTCAAGACCGGCGATATATCCGGTCATGATGTCTTCACTTGCCTTGTTGATCGCGTCTTCCGAAAACCCGCCACTCTTCAATTCTGCAGAAAGGCGTTTCAGCTCACGCTTAGCAATCTCGCGGCGCTCTGCAAGACTCGTTGTGGTTAGATTTGTGATCGCTTCATCATAAGCCTTTACAGCGCTCTTATCTCCTGCCTTATCCGCTTCATCTCTAAGCTCTCTCAACTTCGAAATGTCTTGACCGAAGCTCAGACCCTTTTCTGCCGACAAAGTGGCTTGCTGAAAGCGATTCTTAAAACCTGAAACTTGCTGTTCGAATTCATTTGCATTTACCGCAAGCTGAGCATTTTCAATGTCCTTAACAATCGAAACGCTTTCCGCCTTAAGCGACTTCAATTCAGATTCTGCTTGAGATTTTCTACTATTCAGGCGCTCCAATGCGTTCTCAGCAGCCCTCTTATCCGCACCAGCGGCTGCACCATCAACTCGCTTCTGAGCAAGCTTAATCTGACGATCAAGGTCGGCAAGTTGAGACTCCTTCGATCTAACTGCATTTGGAATCTCTTTCTGTCTTTCTTGTTTCGTCTTCAGATCATCTACTGTAGCCTGACCGCGCTCGATCCGGATACTTCGTTCCTTCTCTTCGTTAGCGCGCTTTGCTGCACCCGCAATCTTATCCCAAGCGAAAGCAATTGCTTCAAGCGCAAGAACAACTGCACCAGAGAACAAGACGATCTTACCAATCTCCTTAACGAACCCGAATGCAGCGATTTTTGCGGCATCTACTGCTGCCGCTGCCTTGTTGTAGCCACCAATTTTCTTTTCGAGCGCAGCAGCTTCACTCTCATGCTGCGCGACCTTGTTCTTCAGGATCGAGATGTGCTCAGAGTCAACTTTTGCCGCATCTTGAATTGCCAGCTTTGACCTTCCCGCTTCGCGTACCAGCGCCTGATGCTGTTTGATCTCCTGATCAAGAACTTCAATCTTTCTGAAGATCGAGGCGCGCTCTTGCTCGATATCAGCAATGCGCTGCTTAGCGCCCTTCTGCTTAGCCCGTGCAATCTTCTGTTGGGACTCTTCATACTCAAGATCGAGAATCTTCAAATCCTCAATCTGTTGCTTCTTGTCAGCGATTGCCACAAGGCTTGAGTTACGCTTGATTTCTTGCGTTCTCAGAGCCTCTTCCCGAATCTTCTGTTCAGCACTCAAAGTCTGATCAATTGCGAGACGGGTTTGATCGATATCTGCTTTTGCTCGCGCCGCTTTTTCTTGTGTAGCTTTCAGGTTACCTTCAATCGCCATTCGTTCAGCGGCGGCCGCAGCGAGAGCGGCGTCACGAATCTGACCGTAGCGAGCGATGATTGAATTCATTCCATCGCGAAGCTGTCCGCCTGCCCAAATGACGGCGACGGCCTTGCCTACCATGATGATCTCGTCGCTGTACTGAGAGATTACGCGAACGAAGGCGGCGACATTACGAGTCGCTTCTGCGAGAGATGCACCAATGCTTCGCGCGAATTCAACACCATCCTTTGATTCGAGGTAGCTTGTAAGCTCGCCAAACTGCTGAGTGAGAACATCAAGAAAACCCTGACCAGCGATCTCCTTCTGAAACAGTTCGAACGATGTTTTCAGACGTGACAGAGCGCCCGGATAGGTCTCCATCATCCGCGCTGCTGAACCTCGCGCATCGATCTCCATTTGCACGAACATCTTCTTGAGCGCCATTTCAGAGCGCACCGCGCCCTTACTTACCTGCTCAGTCAGCTCGGCCATGCTCAGGTTCATACCGCGAGCCATCAAACGCATCGCGTTAGGCATCGCTTCACCCAACTGCTGACGCAGTTCTTCCATCGAGATGACGCCCTTACCCGTCATCTGTTGGATTGCTATAGCCGCTCTCTGAAGGTTCTCTGAACTGCCACCGAATTTTGAGATCGAATCTACGAGAGCCTGAAGACTTCCACCTGCCGGATCAAGTCCCGCAATCTTCAGCTTCACGAAAGCGTCTGAAAGACTCTTGATTTCGAATGGAGCATTTTTTGCAGTTTCAATGATCGCTCTGAAGCCCTCTTGAGCTTCTGCGATCTTTCCAGCCTCAGTGCTTGCAGACGACAGACCCGCAAGCATCATTGATAGCTTCTGAAACTCACCAGCGGTGTTAGCAATCTGACGCGGCAGAGAGACGAAAATGTCGTTCAAGTCCTGCAGTGCGTAGCGCGCCGCAGCGACACTCATCAGCATGTCCCTGAACGCACCTCTCGACGAAGTCAGGCGTTTTTCGAGAGTATCAACACTCACCGCTGACTTATTTAGCTCCCCCTGCAAAGTGCGAAGGGTACGCACAGCATCGCGCATTGTGACCTGAAATCCATCGTCTCTCAGAGTCAAGTCAAAAACGATATCGCCGTCCATACCCTTCTTCATACCACTTCCTTTACATTAGTGCTGCAAGCGCCTTCAATTCTTGGAAACCCTGTTCATCACGTTTTTCATCCAACGGGTTAGATTGAACCTTGAACATGTCACCCATTTCTTCGATCAAGGAATTTCGCTTTTCGATGAACGCGTCTTTGTCATTTAGAACCGCACCAATCGAAAGGCTTCTCATATCATACTCTGCGAGTATTCGCCCGATATTTGAATTCATCATCCAGAATGCTTGAATGGGAAGTTCGAGAACTTCCCAATAATTCATTCCGTAGTGATGGCTGACCCGACAAAAGACGTAAGCCAGATCAACCGATTCGATAGTGCGACTTACTTTCCCTCGACTTCCTCGACGGCGTCTTTGTCCTTATCCATCAGGTCGTCACGGAGGAATCGATTCACAACGCCCATTTGATCGACAGTCAGGCTTCGCAGAACTTCATCCTTGATGTCAGGCAGTGCTCGCTTAACAGCACGCATCGAAACTTCGAATCGATCAAGCAGAGTTGCGTTTTCGTCGTCAAAGTTTTCCGCTGCTTGTGCTACTTCGATGAAATCGGCAACGGTCATTTCTTTCACTTGATATCGCTCGCCCTTGATGTTTACGAACTTTTTCGGCGCTGCGATTGAATCAACATTCAAAATCTTCATGGAAATCTCCGATTAGGGGGCAACCCGCCCCCATAGGGTCACTCACTCGTGACGTACTTATGCACCGACAACGAACAGCTTGCCGGTTGAATCCGGGTAGCCCTTGAACTCGACGCTGAACACACGCTCTTCATCGAACTTGTAGGCAAAGCTCAGACCACCACCAGTTGCGGCCAGCGGGATCGTGAAGTCTTCGGACTTGTCTGATTGAGCCTTGTTTTGCGGATGCAGACGCAGTTCCTTCGCAATCGACAGCAGGTCGAGCGAAGTACCCGTAGACACAGACACGCTAGTCGAGGTCGGATCAGCACCACCAGTCAGAGTTGCGCCGGTGAGCGTAACCTTTGCACCAGCAGTACCCGCAGACAGAGTGAAGCTATTACCCTCAACACCCTTCTTACCAGCGGTGCCATAGACGAGGTTATTACCATACTTGACAGTCACGACGGCTGCAGCGGCACTGTAAGTAGCGGTAGCAACGCGCGGGTCAGTTGAAGCGTTCAGAGCGGCAGCGAGGTTTGTTGCGGTATTCGCAGCGGCAGCGCCAATCAGCACTTCAATCGAACCATCATTCAGCAGTGCTGAGCGGAAGGTCACGGTCGCACCATTAACCAGAATGGTGTCACCAGTGGTCGGGTTGGTTGTGATGGTGATCGTGCCCGTAGCAGCAGTACCGCCGACCGCAGTCAGGGTAGCGCCCGGCATAATCGCGACGAGGTTTTCCAGCGTGGTTTCAGCCAGCGGAACACTCACGGTCAGGTTACGACCCTGCACCAGTTCGTTAATCGGGGTGATACCGAACTGGTCGATATTCACTTCAAACTTTTCGGTTTCGACTGAAACTTCCACACCGCCCTTGGTGTAGCCCAGATCGACGCCTGCAAAAATCACTTGGCAGACGCCAAGCTTTACGTTACGGGTATTACTCGGCATTACTTACTCCTTTGCAAAGGTTTAAAGTCACGCGTGACTTACTTTTCGACTATATCATATACGGCGTAAAAATTCACCGTGAATTCACAGAACCCGCCATCAGACTCCATGAAAGGAATTGGCTCAGTCATTGGTGCAATGACTTTGAAATGAACTTCAGAGAATTCGCGCTCAGTAATCGATAGAGTATCGACAATTGTGTCAATCAAACTCTTCGTCTTAGAGAAGTCAGTACCTCTCACAACGACCTGAAAACGACCTCTGCGAAGTCCGGGAATGTATTGATCTCTCTCAGTGCCCGCATAGGTTTCTTTCAGCAGCACGCCCGTCGTAACATCAGCAGGGACTCGGTTAATGAAAAGATTTCTTCCCAGTCTTATCCCTGAAACCGTGTCTTCAATGTGCTTTGCGATATCTTCGAATTTCATCCCTTAGCTGCCCTCTTTGCCCGTTTCTCGATGTTTTCCTCGATCCACGGAAGAATCTCTTCAATCGCTCTCTCGAAAAACTTACCACCGACCTTTTCACCCTTCGCGGCGGACTTTGCGCTTATGTGACCCCACGCTCCACTGCCGTACGGTGCAAGGTATTCATGAACGCCTTCAGCGTACTCGCCGACAAAACGACCGTCTTTCCGCCTTACGTTCTCGTCGATATAGATGAAGACCTGAGTTCTGCCACGAATGCCAGATCGGTCCTTTTCAAAGGTGATGCTCTTTTCAAGCGCCCCTGTGTCACGCGGTGCGTACTCTTTTGCTCGGCGAGCAATCTCTTTTCCGCCCTCGGTCATTACTTCTGATGCACCGCGAACAGCTTTCTCGCCTGCCTGCCGCATCTTCAGAGACAGCGCGTTGATATCGCACTTAACCCGGTTACTCAATTTCAACCTCAACGCGCCAATGATCGACTTTTCCCATAACACTGAATACAGGCTGTGTGGAAATGACAACAACGCTCATGCCCGCGCTTGGGATTTCGATCCTGTCTCCGATCAATACCTTCTCTTTCGCATCAAACAGTATTTCTCCGCTTGACACGATTTCGTCTGCATGACCGCGAGTGCCTGAGCTATCCGCCCGAACCGTCGTGTTCTGCGAGCGCTTCACGAGACTTATCACTACACACTGTGAAACTCTGCGCTCGCCCCAATTTTCCTGACCGTAAGCGTCATAACCGATTCTGCGAGTGATTCGGCACGGCGTCTTCTTTGCTACCAGTGGCATTAGACCCTCACAACGGTTGCGTTCGAATTCGGGTGCAACACACTCTCTCGAACTTCGAAGTAATTCGGAAGGTCACTCTTTTCAGAAACGGAGAACTTCATTCCGTCCTTTGAGCCACCCTTTATTTGAAACTCAGAATCGCCCGCATTGTTTCCGATGATTACGACAGCATCTGCTCGCGCATGAATCATCGCCTGTCTTACAACGAGTCTTGAATACGTCGTTGAAGCCCAGCGCCTTCCGATTGAATCAACACTTTCGTACTTAACCCCTCTGAGCGCTTCACCGTACGATTGCGTAAAATACTGACCGCCAATAACCCTGCTCAGACTCACTTTGTTAAGCATCGCGACAGCGGCGGTTGAATCACGCTCGGCCGACCTTCTCACAGCCTCTGAGACGCCTTCAGCGAGAACATCTGCGTGACGCATCACAACTTCTGTTTCGATTGAATCTACGCCCTCTGGTGCAGCGATAGCGATACCTTCACGCGCCGCATCAAAGATCGCTTGTGCGACCTTTCTGTCTATTTCAGCCATCGACTGATCGACAATTGCCCGCACGTTGTTCTGAAATTCGTTAATTGAACTCGGGTCGAACTTCTTCTGGTTTAGTGCCATCGAGAGACGAAACGAGATTGCTGTCAGCATCAATTCGTACTCTCTGACAATTGCCTGCGTACTTGAGTCGATCATGTTCTGGCAATTTTCTTAGTCGTGACGACCCAGCGAGCAAGCTCCTTCATAGCGGCTTTACACACCACACCTTCAATTGGCGCTGCTGGCCTGAAGAACTGCTTCGACTCTCCGTTGGTCATCGACATAATGCCTTGGCGACGAAACTCTCCACGCTCATCCCCACCCAACAGAAAATCTGCCTCGATCACCTGAGCGCGACGAAGCGCGTCTTTGAACTCTTTATCCAAAGATGCCCATTCATCATCTTTCAGATCACGAACAACGCAGTCTTTGAAACAAAGGCTGCAGATGTTCATTCGCGCTCTTATCAACGCAGTGATCCGCTCTTCCTTAGTTGCATCGTTCCAACCAACCAAGCGCGGAATCTCACTTGCGGTAAGCACGCACTTTCCGTAAGCCATGAAAGAATTCACGTTCTCAACGAGAACCGATTCTGCTTCAATGATGTACTCGAACGACTTACGAACGATACCTACTGTGGTCTTAATCCACACATCAAGAACTCTGACCTCTCGCGTATTTGGGGAGGTCAGAAAATTCTTTTCCGCTGGTATTTGAATCTCAATCTCTTGGTCACCTGAAACGTAACCTTCGAAATTGGTTGAAGCGATAAGAATGGCGTCGTTATGGTCAATCAGTCGATACTGAATCTCGACAACAGGCAAAGCATCGCCAAACTCATTCGTCACCGGAACTACAGCGTTAATCTGCTGACCGGCCAGAAAGACGCCATTCATTTATTTCACCTCAGTGTTCGGAGCAGAACCGCGATTAGCAAGAATCGCATCGATCAGCTTTGCAACAGAAGTGCCTTTAAGATTGAGCGCGTCACCAATCTTTCGGAGACCTGCAATACCTTCCTTATCAGCAATCGATTCAAGCTCTTCTCTCGTGTAGGCTTGGGCGACTTCAACAGACGGTTCAGCGCTTTCTGCGTTTTGCTTTTGCGCTTCGACTTCAGCAACTGACGGGTAATACTCGACACGCGCGGTCGCCAGACGGTCAGCTTCATCACCATTCAGCATGCTGATGCTATCGCCGGTTTCTGCATCAACCATCTGAATCAACGCTGAAAGCTGAAACGCATCCTTCATCGATACGTGATCAACACTTACACCGTTTTCAAACTGAACCAAACCAAATGCGCCAGTGAAAGTGTCATAACCCGGTTCCGCAATCTTCAACTTCATTTCTAATCTCCAAGAAAAAGGGCACAGGCCGAAGCCCATGCCCTTATTGTACTACATCACCCCTGACTTACTTAGACGTTGGTAACGCCTTGCAGACGAGCCAGCGATTGAGTGGACTTCAGGGCAAGGCCGCAGTACCACTTCACACGCAGACGCTGAGCGTCCTTGTTTTGCACGGTGCCGATGTCTTCCACACGGATACCAGCGGCGTCACCACCGTACAGACCATGCAGACCATCAACTTCGTTCAGGCGAACCGCGTACACCGAACACAGGTTAGTACCTGAACCCAGAGTCTCGTTGGCCGGCAGGAAGTCGTTCACCAGAATGGGCACGCCGTTGTGGGTCAGCATCGGGCGACCAAAGTCCTTCGCCAGAGCGTATTCCTCGGCAGTCGCACCACCAGCAGCACGCACCAGAGCGCGGAATGCACGGATCGTACCGCGACGCATAATCAGGGCATCAGCACCGTTCTTCACAGTGTCGAGCAGTTGATCCAGCATGCCCAGAGTCAGCGCAGCGCCGTTGACACCAGCGTTGATAGTCTGGTTCGCGTTCGAATCGGCGTTGGTAGTCAGACGCTTCACGCCATCAAACTGCTTTGCGTTAGCGGTCTGGTCACCATTCACCAGAGCATCATGGTACAGACGACCAAGAGCTTTGGCCTTCTTACCGATCTGAATTGCCATCTGGTCGTTGTCGTTCGATTCGGTTTCCTGCAGGAACTTATCGACATCCACATCACCAGCGATGATACGCAGGCGAGTCGTCACTTCCTTGAAAGGCACAGCACCTTCAACGATGGTGTCGTTCGGGTCCAAGAACGTCGGCATGCCGGCGCCTTGGGTGATGTTGTTCGAGGCACCAACGTCTTCACGAATGTAGACATACGCCTTCGAATTTACACGAGAGAACGGCAGAACCGAGAACAGATCATCACGCTCGATGATTTCTTCGATGATGCCGGCGACAAGCTGGTTATTCGACAGCTTATCGGCTTCAGTTTTCAACAGAGGCATTACTTACTCCTTTTTGAGAATTGCCTTCAATCAACATTTCGCCAATTGACCACTCAATTCTCTTAGAGCAAGTCATCAATTCCGCAATATAGGATAAGTCACGGGTAATTGTCAAGTCACCCGTGACTTATTTCTATCACTTCGTTGTGGCTTTTGCCAGTGCTGCAGAAATACGGCTGATACCCTTAACTGCAGGCTTATCCGCCATATTGTCAGGCTTTCCAGCCTTCACATCTGTGTTGCTACCTGCGCCCTGCTTCATCTTCGAACGCAGCAGTTGATCGCGATCAGGATCAGCATCGACAATCTTCTTCAGCGCAGCTTCAAAAGGCAGCGGGTCACCCTTTGCGTCAATCAGTTGCGTACGATTTGGCGAACCAGCGGGCTTGTCATAAGCGACCACCTGACCGTCAACGTAATCAAAGTGAGCGCCATAGACGACGCGAGTCTTGCTCGGGGTCAGAGCAAGTTCTTCACGAATAAACTGCGACTGAGCAAACGCATTACCGACAGTCAGTTCAGAAATCACTCGTTGTGAATCTTGGAGAGCCTTTTCAGCCGCTGAAACGCGTTCTGACAGCGTCTGCTTTTCCTTGTTGTGTTCCTCAACAATCTGTGCGCGCAGGCGATCCCACTCACCCTTTGCTTCCAGTTGCTTTGTTTCTTCAGTCTTCTTCTGATTCAGCAGCTCACGAACAGCAACCGGATCAATACCATCAAACTGCGCAAGCTTTTCGCTCAGCTTCTTGATGTTGTCGGTCGCTTCAGCAAGCGCCTTCTTCTTCTGCATGACTTCCTTCAGCAGCTTGGCCTCTGAATCGGAAATCTTGCTCTCGCCACTGCCAGAACCACCTTCTCCTGAACCAGTACCTTCACCGGCACCAGTACCTTCGCCAGAACCGCCTTCTCCCGTGCCACCACCAGCACCACCTTCAGTGCCATCACCGGCAGCGTCCCAGTAACCACGGTTCATCAACATACGAATTGCTTGCGGCATTTACTTTCCTTTCGGTCGTTCACTCGACCACAGTTATCAAAAGCGAGATTCACTTCTCGCGGTTATTCCTTCACGAGCTTATTCGCGAGGGAGTTTTTGCCAGCGTCTGAAATAGTCGTGCCTGAATCATTTACTGGCTGACCCGTCATCGGATCAACCAGCTTAGGAGGCCATGACTTCAATTCATTCAGAAGCTGAGTTCTTGCGTCTGACCCAATCTTGGGGAAGAGCTTGTCAACCACAGTTTCCATCTGCTTTCTTCGCATGCCATCTGGGGCACCGACAAGGGACAACCGCGCTGCAATTTCAAATTCATCGTAAAGACCCCGAACATCAAAATTGTCAGGGTAATGAACAAGACGCTCTTCATCGTCGATCTTTTCGCCAGAAATCTTCGCAACAAGTGCGACCAGTTTGTTTTCAATCACCTCAAGCGAATCTGCCTTAGACGCAAGCAGAGAATTGACACGCTCGAAGTCATACGCCTTCGCGACACCTGACGAGTTATCAATACCCATCGAGTTGTCTTCCTTTGTTCGCTCGCCGGCAAGACCCACGGTGTGATAAATCTCGTTGATGATCTTGTTCACGACCTTCAAGATGATTTCCGCCTGCTTTACGTCAGGACTGATGTACTTTGGTTCGCCCGCCTCACCATCGAAAGTGAATACACGCTTGGTTCCCATTTCCGTCAGCTTCTCGTAACCATCTTCGCCCGGAGTCATACCCTGAGCGGGCATCACAAGCTGTGAAAACGTCTGATCCTGAATGATCGCGTCAAGGTTCGACAGATAGTTCGCAACAGCGCGATCAAGATACGCAACGTCGTCAATAAGGGACGGTGACGAGTACGGCTCAACACTAATCACGTTGTCTGCCGGAATGACAGGCACGCAACCAAATTGATGCGGAGTTGGGCCTTCAACCTCAACCTCGTACTTGACACCGCCCGTTTCAACTTTGACAACACCAAGCTCAGATTTACCCTTACCCACCTTACGGCTGATTTGTGCCGGAGTTTGCTCTCCACCGTCTGTTTTCTCTTTGACTGTGAAGAGTGTGAACGAATCCTTTTGCCACAGACGGTATCGGTCGATCATCTTGCCGGAAGATTCAATCGGGTCAGTGTCATCTCTTACCTGCTCGTGAATCAGAATCCAGCGAAGATCGCCATTCTCGTCGTAGCTCAGATCGCACACATTTTCCGGATAGACCAGATAAGCATAGGCTCTGGCATTGCCGCGTTTCTCGTCAGCTACAGTTGCAATACCGTCCTTCACAGTCGAATCCACGACGATCCACGGACGACCGTAAATCGAAGAGTATTTCGAAACCTGCTTCATGAAATCATCAATCGACAGGTTGTTCAGGGTCGCGTGCTGCCAGAAGCGTTTCACTTGCTCCGGGGCATCGCTGGTATTGCGTTCGATTTCCATCTTGAAGATGTACTTATCGACCAGATCAACCACTTCGCGAGTGTGGTTGAAGCGGTAGCAACGCTCTACACGGTCTTTGTATTCCTTATCGCCTTCCTTGATGTACCGAAAGATATTGTCGGTAAACCACTCACGTCCGCCCTCGTAGGACGCACGCAGAAACTCCCAGTGTTCGATTCGTGATTCGTACTCTGGGTGTCGGCGCTTCAGGAATTCTTTCAGCTTTGTTTGCATATCTTTCATTTTGCGGATCGTACCTCAGTCGTGACTTATCTGCAACATCAAATAGAAACGCCAGCAATCTCGACTTTTCGAACCGGGAATTGATAGTGAATGCAATAACCGAGCGCATCACCACTGTGTTCAACACCAGCGTCCTTATCGATATCTCGACTGCCCTTCTTGTAGATCGTCTGTTCTAGAGAGGCGATCAAATGTTTGCACTTCGGGTCAATGAACATTCTGATTCTGCCGTCCGCAGACTTCAGCATTCTATTGACCGCATTGACCCGATCTGCAATAGGTGGATGCTTTCTGTGAAAGCGCTGCCTCTTGAAGCCCCGCTCTCTGAAAATGTCCAAGTCTGACTCACCACGTGCATGCTGTCGCTGCTGACCGGCAGGGTCAGGGAACAGAAGAATGTTGTTTGTGGTTCGCCAGTAGCGACGCTCAAGCTCATCACATACTTCTTCAGTGTTTGAGCCGAAAAGCACGATCTCATCGACAACCCAGATGGTGCCGTCATCCTGCGGCTGCAGGATCACACTCGACATCGGGTCGATGTTGAAATCCTGACCAACCCAGATCGGCTTTTCAGGGTCGAACGCGCACGGCTTTACATGGTGCTTTCTGTCGAACGGGTGATAGACGCGACCCGACATCGTCTCGAAAGACGCGTTGAACTCTTGGTTGAAACTCTTCTCGTCCATGTCCTGCATGGCCGCCTCGATTTCTTCAGGCGGAATGAACGGAGAGGTCATGGTTGGGAACTGCCAAGACACCCACTTGCCAGAACTGATGTTCTCAGGCTTCTGACCCAGTGCATACAGGTCATACAGGAAGTTGTACGCCTTGGGAGTACCGATGAAGAGTGCGTGACCGCCTGTCGATGCGAGCGTAGGGCGTAGAACCTTTGTCCACGCTTCAGGATCGATGTCCTGAACTTCGTCCATCACCAGAAAGTGAATACCCACACCCCGCAGCGAGTCTGGGTTATCAGCACCCTTCAGTTCGATCCGAGTGCCATTTACGAGCTTGACCGTCATGGTCGTCTCGTTGATCTTCTTGATCCAGCGTCTCGGCAACGCAGCGATCAGTTCAGGCCACATGATCTGCTTTGCCATTCGATACGATGGCGCCACATACCAAATCAGGCGGTTTTTGATCTTGGCGTACTTGATCATCGTCGTCTTTGCCAACTGGGTCTTACCCCAGCGACGACCCGCGACGACGACCTTAAAGCGCGATCTGGTTGAATAAACCTCCATCTGCTTTTCGTGAAGGAACAACTGACTCAATCGTCAACCTCCACGCGGTCATCATCCTCACCCTCATCAACAATTTCCTCATCGCCCAAATCCATATCAATCCCGTCATCATCGCTGACCATACTCTTCGCGTGCATTGCACGAATGTCTTCAGCGGTGAGTTCCTGAATCACGAGATCAGGCATCGGTCTGTCATCCGCTTCGTCATCAGCGGAAATGCCCAGAACCATGTAGCGTTGCTCAAGCGTCATCTTCTGCACTTCCGCAGCAAGCTTGAGCGTTTTCATGTCATTCTGGATTGAAGCGAGAGGTCTATTCTCTTGCTTTGCCTTAGCAAGCAATGAATAAGAAAGGCGTGAGATTGTTGCGGCGATCTTGTAATGATCTTCTTTGGTCTCACGAATTCTGTTCGCGAGCATTGTAGAGTCATCAACAATCGTCTTTTCTACAGCAGCAGTAACCGCAGCCGCAGTCTCTTCCGCCTTATCACCCTTTCTTACACCAACCTTCTTGAAGAGACGGGTAAGTGTTGAAGGGTCTTTGTTGAACTTCTTTGAAAGTTCGTCAAGTGTGGCCGCACCTGCTCTCCACAGCGCAATTGCCTCGGCTTTCTGAGCCGGGGTAAGTGGTCGCATGGGACGCTTCTTGATGACTGGTTTCTTATCCGCAGCTTCCATTACAAGCCTCGGACAAAAAATTGGGCACGACTAGAGCGTGCCCAAACTAGGAGGAGAACTTTCATGACGAACGAAATGTACGAAAATTCCGTAGCATTGTCAATCATCACTGACTTATTATAGTTTCCAGACTTCAACACTTCGTTCATTTACTTACCTAAGTGAAATTTCTGCATTCCCTCTATATAAGAGAACTTTTCTATTTCTTCTTCTTTCTTACCTGATACACACGCGCGCGTCAGTCAAACAGACTGAGGTCAGGGTCTTCAACAAAGGAAGTATTCGCGGTGTAACCCATCAGTTGCTTAGCTTTCAAAGTCGGGATCAGCAAGACGCGGCGCGCACCACGTCTGCGTTCATACTCACGTACAATCAATTTGCGGGCTTCTAGGGCACGAACAGAGAACTGCATAGACTGCTTGGTTGTTTCGTAGGTTAGGCGTTCCAGCAACTCGTCTATATCGCACGGGATGAGCACACCTGACTCGTCCTTTCCATTGCCATCGCACAGCACCGCAAGAATGCGGTACTGCTTGTTTGTCAGATTTCGGGAATCATTCGCTGCCATTTACTTCAATCCTTGAAAGATCGAGAGGCGCTTCGAGTGGTTGGTTATCGAAAGCGAGCAACGGAAGCCTTTTCGGCAGGGTGCGCCCCTCATCTGGGTTGAACCAGACCCAATAAATCGTTGCTCCAAAAACAATCTGTGCAATTTCCTTGACGATCTTCTCAATGCTCAATTCATCGATACGGCTCATACCGATGTGCATCTTGTCGCCAGACTTCTCCATCGCGGAGTGCTTGTAGTAGAACTTGCGAAGTCTGCTCTCGACCGACGCGCGCATACCTTCAGGCATCGCTCTAAGCTCTTCTAGGATCGCCACTTGATCGCAAGGGTGTGCTTTGAAGTGAGCTTTGAAAAAGTCGATACCGACCTCTAGAGCGTTCGCAGGCTTGGGCTTGATGAACTTCATCCCCGAGCGCACCGAGAACGGATTGAACCGACCCATTGAAGAGTTCGATTCGACGACCTTGAATCCGTACTCGCAGCAGTACATGCGGTAAGCAAGGTTTTTGAACCGATAGGCAATACCGGCGCTCCGGTACATCGTGTCAAGCACTGTGCGGTTGTTCCATGCAATGCTTCGATTCACAATCTCCATACGGCGCTTGTTGATCATGGTCGAATCGCGACCACCCACATTCGGCTTCAAGTGAGGAAATACCTCGTTTCTGCCCTTGTTGAGTGGCATCGGGTTCGAGAACACCATGATCCCAATCAGCTCGCGTTCACCTTCGTGCTCATAGACGCAGCGCATGAATCGCGGGCCGGCAGCAAGGTTGTGCCCCTTGTAATGAAGTTCACAGAGGGCGTCCCAATCCGTTTTTGTGCCTCGTTCGACGTAGATGTGCTCAAGCAAAGACAGCTTGTGCTTACCAGCGCCTTCAATTCGCTTAATGAGCACGTCTGACTGGTTACAGTATTCCAATCTTGTCTCCATTGCTGAACTTGAATGGGGCGTACCCTTCTTCAACCGATTGCTTAACTACAATGTTCTTTGGTCGCATGAATTTGTCGTGAAAGAGAATTGACGACGCGATCCCTGAACAACCGCCTGCAGCACAAACGAAGAATTCAATCAAACCTCCATTTGCAGCGAACTTAGCAAACAGAAAGTTTCCGACAGAGATACCGAAAGACGTAACAACTGCAGCAACGTACCTGCTGTACATCACATTCTTCGATTGAATTCCAAGCAGAAACACAGAAAACATGTTGCTCAGAAACATCAAGACATAGATCATTTTTCAGACAACCATACGAGTCCAACAATCACACCGATAATCAAAAGACCGCCGCTTGACATATACAGAATCACTTCAAGTGCCTTGATACCAAACAGCAGCCAGTCAATCACTTTGTAACACCCCAGACTTTCAAATACTGCTCGATCATGTCTTTCGAAATAGCGCCGGAAAAATCGCCGACCTTATTTCCTTCTTCATCAAGACAGATCACAGTCGGAGCGCTACGAATGCCGTAGCGCTCAAATTCCCTGAACGTCTCGCGCGAAGCCTCAACAATGCGCATTCTGAATTTCTGCTGATCTTGAATATCAGCAAGAATTGCCTTTACAGAGCGGCAGGGATTACATTCCTTGGTGGTGAAAATTACGACTTCCATTACAAACCCTTCAAAATCAGTTGATACAGTTCATCACGCGTAAGCGGATGACTTTCAAGTTTTTCAATTGCGTCATTGATGTGTTCAATGACAATCTTTTCGCGATATCGCTTTTCGATGTACAGATCAGGACCAAGGTCTTGAATCATGTCCCGGTGAGTCGTTGCAACGACAAGCGTCGCACCAGCACGGCGAGCAGTCTTCTGAATCGAATACGAAATCACCTTAGCAGCAGTACGATCCAAGACAGCCATGAATTCGTCAGCAACCCAGACTTCAGCTTGTTGCTCAATCGCTTTAGCGAGTCTGAAACGGTATCTCTGACCATCTGAAAGTTGATCAGGAGTGCGGGCAAACAAATAGGCATCGTTAATGCCAGCAACAGACAGAAGTCGAATAGCGTCATTTGTGTCTTTACCGATTTGATCGATCAGCGGTTTGTCCTCAAACTTGATCGAATCAAGATTGACGACCTTCTTTCCGCGATTGCTCAGATTCGAAGCAATTTCCCTCAGAAGAACCGACTTCCCAGAACCCGACTGCCCGGTGATGTAAATCACATCGCCTTGTTTGATTTCGAGTTCAAGGTTGTCAAAAACAACGAATTCTTTGTCATCGAGTCCAATACCGAACGCTTCAGCAACCTCAAGAATTCGAGGCGAACGCTGAACACGCGTCTTGAACCGGACATCGATCAGAAGCTTTTCATTACTCACGGGTGACTTACTGCCTTTCTTGCAAATTCGACCAGAGCGTCAGCGCCTTGCTTACCCGTTTCGCCTTCGATGAATGCGATGAAACGAGTGATATGAATCGCATCTTCCCCTGAAACGTCCTTGAAACCGAACACCTTGAAGAGAGACACGCGCTTGTCAGCACTCTTGTCAATCAGGTCATCGGTCACGCGTTGCTGATCGTCCATGACGGTGTCGAGATCATCTACAAAGACGCCCTCATTCACGGTCATCAGGTCAGCGACCGCGAATTCGAGTTCCTTCTTGTCGAAGATGTCGATCAGCAGGTCAGTGTCGAGATCGATAAGCTCTTCTTGCAGCAAATCGTTGTCGATGTCGCTGATGGCAGCCCGGTTGTCAGCGAGACGAAACGCTCTCGCCTCTTCTGCGCTCATATCGGACTCAACCACCACCGGAACCTTCGTCAGCCCCAGTTCGAGCGCTGCAAGGCGTCTGCCGTGGCCCGAGATGATCACGTAGTCGCTATCGACGATGATGGGGTTGCCACGCCAGCCAAACTTCGAGATTGACTGGGCGAGACGCTTCACCTGAGTCGCATCGTGCTTCTTCACGTTCTTCGCGTACGGCTTCAGCAGACCAATATCAGTCAGCGCTGGCTTACTTTCTTTCACATTCATGCTGCAACCTTTTCTTCTTCACGACGTGGTCGCTTTCGCACGATCTTGATGACGTTGCGAGAACCTGCCATGTCGTAGTCTTCCATCGGCTCCCACTGATCTCCGTCATCGCACATGTCACAGATGCCGGGCGCTTCGCCGTCACCAAATGCGCAGCTTTCGCAATCGGGGTACTTGTTCATTGGTCACCTTTCAGCAGAACGACGAGTGCGTGACCCGCATTCATCATTGAGTCGTCGTCAGAGAAGCCGTGCTGCTTCATGGTCATTTCGATTCGACGTTGAACGAACGCAGCATCACCGACCGGCACCTTGAACCGCATGATCTGGTGGGTCTGGGCGGCTTTGCTCATCGGCAGTTCAGGAATCTTCTCGTCGTCGTCATTCAAGTCGAGGTCGTCAAGCGCAATGCTTGTCGAGGCAAAGATCGATTCGAGTTCATCACCCGAGTACGGCAAAAACTCAAGCAATTCGTCAGTGTCGCCCAAGTCCTTCAGCAATTCGGCAAGAGCGAGCGTGTCGTCTTCACCGTATCGACCGTTATCGACTAGGCCGATCTCTTTCGCGCGGTTGTCATCAATCACACCCAGATTGATAACGGGGACGGTTGTGTAACCGAGCTTCTTTGCGACTTGCCAGCGGTGTTGACCGCCGATGATTTCGTAGCCCGTCTTTGTCTCTCGAACAATGAGGGGGCGGTACATTCCGAATCGCTTCAGCGAATGTTCAATCTTCTGCTCATTCTCAGGTGTAACGACGTTGGTGTTCCAAGGGTTAGGGGTCAATGTGTGAATGGGCACATCGATGTATTTCAAACTACTCATTGGTGAAAACCTTTTAGTTCTCTGTTAGGATTCAGTCACCACTGACTTATAACAGATTGCAAAATACAAGGCAATGACTCTAATTCGAATTGCACACAATGCGGTCACCGCGAAATTGATCGAACCGACTAAAGAAGCGAAGCTTGAGGTTCAGCGCATTCTTAGCTATCGGGTGAGCGGTCACGAACACATGGCCGCGTTCAAATCGGGCACATGGGACGGTCGCTCAACCTTCTTTGACTGGACCTCCGGCACCTTCCCTCGCGGTTTCACCACGATGGTCTATCACGCGCTGGTGAAAGCAGGTTTCAAGGTTCAGATCGTCAAGAAGCCCTACCCCGAACCGCTCGGCCCCGAATTCCCCATCGTCGATTCGTACGGCGAAGACCCACGCTACGACTATCAGCGCGAAGTTGCTGAGAAGCTGGTACGTCACGGTCAAATCATTGCTCAGGTCGCAACCGGCGGCGGCAAGTCCCGTATCGCGAAAATCTGCACCGCCCGAATCAACCGCCCTACCCTGTTTTTGACCACGCGGGGCGTGCTCATGTACCAGATGGCACGCGGTTTCGAATCGCTCGATAAGCGGGTCGCGATTCTCGGCGACGGCAACCTAGAAATCTCGCGAGAAATCACCTGTGGGATGGTTCAGACGATCATGGCTTGGCTCAAAGAGCATGACCCTAGCTCACCCCCTGAAAAGCAGCGCAAACAGCTTCTACGGCGCGAGAAGATGATTCAAGCACTCTCCGTCTTTGAGTTCGTCATTCTTGAAGAAGCGCATGAAGCATCGGGTAACAGCTACTACGAGATTCTCCGGCACTGCAAAAACGCCCATTACCGTCTTGCACTGACCGCAACCCCGCTCATGAAAGACGATGAAGAGTCGAACATGCGGCTCGTCGCAAGCTCTGGCCCCATCGCGATTCGAGTCTCAGAAGAGACGCTGATCGAGCGCGGCATTCTCGCGACCCCCTACTTCAAGTTCGTCAAGATCAAAGAGCACCCGCAAAAGCTCTATCGCTCTACACCGTACCTGCGCGCGGTCGAAGTCGGCATCGTCGGCAACGAACTGCGCAACAAGCACATCGTTGCTGAAGCGATACGCGCTTCCCGCTACGGTCTATCGGTCATGGTGCTGGTCGCCCGCAAAGAGCACGGCTCTATTCTCGAAAGCATGATGACCTCGTCAGGGCTTAAAGCGCGCTTCATTCTGGGCGAGAACGACCAGCGCGAGCGCGACGAAGCACTGAAGCAGTTGGGCGCAGGCGAGATCAACGTCTTGATCGGCACCACCATTCTCGACGTGGGCGTAGATGTCCCAGCAGTCGGCATGGTCATCTTGGCGGGCGGCGGCAAAGCTGAAGTTGCGCTCAGACAGCGTATCGGCAGAGGTCTGCGCGAGAAGAAGAACGGCATGCCCAACATCGCTTTCATCGTCGATTTCGCAGACGACCTGAACAACCATCTGAAGATGCACGCGAAAGCACGACAGCAGATCATCACTTCGACACCGGGCTTTAACCGCATCGTTGAAGATTTCGACTTCAAGCTTCTCGGCTTGTCGAAACTCGATACGTAACGTGTTATTGTTCAGTCGTGACTTACTACGGACCACACCCAATGCGAATTCTTCTGAAGCACCCCACCTTTCTTGTCGGCTTCTTGAACATCACGATCATTCTGCTGATCGGGTTCATCGTCTTTCATACCAGCAACCCCCTTGCGCTATTCGGCTTGACCCTGCTGCAGCAAATCCCCGTCTTTGAAGCGCCCGAGCAAGACCCTGCTGAGTCATACCCTCACGACTCGGGCGACCATCGGATCGGCTTCAACGCAGACATCGACTGAAGTACACAAAGTCTCTTGCTTAAAGGGCTGTGCGTATAATACGTGCAGCCCTTTTTCTTTGAGAGAACCATGAGCGAGAACGAACACCGCATCAGCGCGAAGATGAGCGTCGAAGTCACCGAGCGCATCAACCACATCACCGACAACCTCGGCTTGAAGCTCACCCACGTCTTGTCAGCACTTCTGATGTACTCAGACGACGAAAAGATCATCGAACTGACCCAGCGCTACAGACGAGAAACCGGCGAGAAGAAAGAACTGCTGAAGTCTCTCGCAAAGCTTTCACCCGAGCATCTTGACCGCTTGATGAAAGACTTGAAATGAGCTTTGTAAAACACTGCGATTACGAAGACCTGATTGAAGAGGTGCTCGACGATTACCCCGGATTCAGAGCAGAGGGTTACAGCACACCCGAGTTCACGCTCGTGCGGATACTCAACCGTTGCGAATTCGTACAACGAATCGGGGCGGGCAAAGTAAGACCCATTGATGTCAAATCGTTCAACCGATTGGTCGGCAAACTTCGAACCGCTGGGACAGCGGTCAATATAGCGAAAGTTGCTGACCGCGAAGATGCTGCGTACATCATTCTTGAATTTGAGCGCTGGGTGTCTGAGAACGAAGAAAGAGTCGTCACCCTCACCGACGAGAACGGCAGAAAATTCAAAGGCGGCGTGTTCATCGATGAATTTGAAGAACTAGAGAAAATGGCGGGAGTTGAAATTGATCACAAAAAAGAAGCGGAAATTCACCGAGACGGCTGGGGCGAATGGTAAAGATTCGCCCATCGACCTTCTTCAATTCATCTTGGCTGACAAAGACTTTCTTTCTGAAAAGGACTGGTTCTACGACACATCAGGCAAGTTGGACTGGATAAACGATCAGAAAGAAAGCGCGGCTCCCGACGAAACCATCGAAACTGTTCAGTCACCCATGACTGAACGCGAAGACAAAGGAAGCTGGTAACCACATGTCGAATCACAACATCAAAGCTGGACTACTCATTCACAAGCACCTTCAAGGTCACGCTGATCTAACGAACGTCGTTGATCGAAGCGCGTTCTACGATAACAACACAGAAATGATCATCGAACAAAGACAGTATGTTGACGGAAGAAGGGAAATGCGCGGCTATCAAGTTGGTCTTAACCAAAGATACCCAGAGGTCTCATGGGATCGAATGTTTCTGATAAGCAAAGACACAGAGTCGAAACGTTCATTTCATATCGAAGAGACTGCGAAAGAACCTGAGAACACCGATGCTCCCGATCATCCCGAAGCAGGCGCTTGGTGACTCAGGACTATAAGGATTGAATCAATTCGCCCGGCTGGCAGGACTATAAGGATGGGTCGAATTGAAGGCAAAAAATTTCCGGGGAGTGG
>Ga0233417_10000115_pt1 | contig 21491 bp, 16 predicted proteins | sample Sed_MG_FD_189023 | JGI IMG/M metagenome (GOLD analysis project Ga0233417, IMG submission 189023) | Sediment microbial communities from Lake Towuti, South Sulawesi, Indonesia - Sediment_Towuti_2014_0.5_MG | ecosystem: Environmental > Aquatic > Freshwater > Lake > Sediment | place: Indonesia... | reverse complement strand
TTCAGCGACACAGTTGAACGCGGGCGAGTCCTCCTCCACCAGCCGGGCTGCGGTTGAGACGCAGGCACCGGCGCCGGATCCCTATCCGGTTCGAACCATCGGCGGCGCAGGGCTGCTGACGCGGCGTCCGGGCGATATCGGCTTCGGCCCCATCTACATCTATTCCGCTGACGCTTTCCAGGTGGTCAACTACCGCAGCCGGTTCGATTCGCTGCTGGGTCAGGATGTTACTGACAGATTCAATTCCAGCGTCTTTCGGACGAATATTGCCTTCGACCATCGTTTCCGCCGCGGCCGGCTGGCCCTGCAATACCAGCCACGACTGGTGATCCTGAACGGCAATGCTCAGCCGGATTACACCAACCAGCGCATCGGTTTGGACACGACCCTGGCGCTGACCCCCAGGCTTTCGCTGGGCATCTCGCAGAGCGCGTTCATCTACGGGAGCCGCGACCAGTTCGGCGATTTGTATATTGATTCCGACCCCACCAGCGGCCACGTGCTCGAGAACCCGATTGCCAGCGGCACGGGGCGATGGGTCTACACCACGACTTCCGTTCCCTTGATCTACCATTTCAGCGCGCGAACCCGGCTGGTGGCCGCACCGCGGTTTGAGTACGCCCACATCAGCGAAGAGGCCACGCTGCTGGCCCCGCGTCGGAGTCGCGGCGTGGGCTCGCGCTTCGAATTTCTTCATGCGCTGAATGCCCGCCGGACGATCGGCGTCTATCAAGATCTCGATTGGCAGGATTACACCGGCGTCGGGCCAGACACGAGCTACGTCAGCACCGGCTTTGAGTACATGGATGAAATTCGGCCCACCTGGTTCATTTATTCGATGGTCGGCGCGGCATCGTTCACGCGCGTGGGCGGCGGGCGGGATTGGACTCCCGAGGCGCGGCTCAGCCTGATCAAGGCCTTCAAGACGTCCCGGCTGACGTTGGCCTTCGGCCGCACGCACAGCTCCAGCGGCTATATCTCCAGCCGATACCACAATCGGTACGACCTAGGCTATTCGGTTCGGATTGGACCGCGAGTGGCCATTGATTTGGGCGGCGGCTACTTCCGGGAGAAGAGCACAATTGAGGAGCTCTCCGGAACGTATGCCAGCGGGCGATTCCGCTATCAGTTGTTCCGTCAGGTGAACTGGTTCTCGATGTACACCTACCGGCAGCAAACCGGAAACAGCGTCCAGGTCCCCGCGGAGCGCCGGAATTACTTCATCACCGGCATTCAGTGGACAAGCACCTCAGCGAGCGATCCCTACTAGACGATTCCTCGCGCACAAAGCGGAGCGGCCCATTCTCACTTCCTTCGAGCCCGTTGTCTTGCTGCTGTTGGGCACAGCCTTCCTGTGTCTGGTGAGTGTGTCTCGCTACTTCCTCAATCGCCTGTTTCCCAAACAAGAAACAATGCCGCAACCGGAGGCACACCCGGAAGAAGGAGTCCGGGTCCTAGTGGGAACTCTCGGGTATTCGCGGGAAACAGATTTCCCACCTTCTGCCGAGTGTGGCGCGGAAGCGGCTGAGCCGCTGGAAGAGTCCGTGAAAGTTTTGAAAACAAAATAGATACAAACGAACTCCCAGGCCAGAGGGACTGTTCTTTGGCATGGGACGTGCTCACTTTCAGACAAATTATTTTTGCTGGCTTTGTGCCTAGCGGGAGGATCCCTTGCCGGAACATATATCTTCGGCTCACAAGACGGAGCGTCTCTTCGGAGATGCGCAAATTCGAGATTACTTGAAGATGTCCAAGCGCCGGAAGTGGTGGATTGGCCTGACCACCCTAGCCGTGTTTCTGAGCGCGCTGGTGCTGGCCGTCCGCCTGCCCAATACCTACCGCGCGGAGACGGTCATCCTGGTGGACCCGCAAAAGGTACCAGACAGCTACGTGGCCACCACCGTGTCCAGCAGCATTGCCGACCGTCTGACGACGATGCAGCAGCAGGTGATGTCGCCATCGCGGCTGCAGCGCATCATTGACGAGATGGGTCTGTACGCCGAACTACGCGGCCACAAAACCCCTGAAGACATTATCCGCATCATGCAGGGAGCCACGGCCATCGAAGTGGTAGCCCCCAGCGAGCGCCGGCTCAGCGCGTTCCGCATCGCCTTCCACGGGCGCGACCCGGTGATGACGGCCAAGGTTTGCAATCGCCTCGCCGCCCTGTTCATCGAAGAGAACCTGCAGGTGCGGGCGCAACAGTTTACCGGCACCGCGGAGTTCCTCGAGGCCGAGCTGCAGAACACCAAGCAGCAGTTGGAAGTCAAGGAGCGGGAACTCGGGCGGATCAAGAGCACGTACGTTCTGGACCTGCCGGAGTCCAAGCAGTACCACCTGGAAGCCCTCACCAGCCTGCGCACGCAGCTCCAGACCCACGTGGACCGCGTGAATCGGGCGCAGCAGGAAAAAGTGTACATGCAGTCGTTAATGGTCACCGCGAATCCCACGGTGGACCTCGATGCCGGAGCCGCCATGGGGCTTTCTCCGTCCGCCAGCCCGCTGCAACGGCTCGAGCAGCAACTGGCCTCCTTGCGCGCGCGCTACGGCCCGAACTATCCGGAAGTGCGCAAACTGCAGTCTCAACTGGACGAGATGAAGAAGAACACGACAGAAGCCGGCCAACTCACGCCGGCGATCCAGGAAGGCAGCGGGCGGCGCGGTTCGCGCAACCCGGTGCTCGAGGCGCAGTTGCAGAAACTGGATCAGGAAATTGACGAAGCTACAAAGGCGCAGGCGCAACTGCGCGAACGGATCAACTTCCACGTGTCCAAGCTGGAGCGCGTTCCCGTTTTCGAGCAGCAGATCAGCGGGTTGATGCGCGATTACGACACCCTGCGGACGCACTACAACTCCCTGCTCGACAAGAAGCTCTCTGCCGAGATGGCCAGCGAACTGGAAGCCCGGCAGAAGGGCGAGCGCTTCGTCATCTTAGACCCTGCGCAAGTGCCGCAGAAACCGTTTAGCCCGAACCGCACCCTGCTGGCGCTGGCGGGTCTGGTGGGCGGCCTGCTGGCAGGCATCTGCCTGGCCATTATGGTGGAGATGACGGACCAGTCCGTGCGCACCGAGGACGAGGTAGCGCGCATTCTCGGCAAACCCATCCTGGGCGACATTCCCCGCATCAGCACGCCACAACAGCGGCGTCGCGACTTCTTGCGGGGGTTAAGCGCGATCACCGCCACGGTGGTGGGATCGGTCAGCCTGGGCATCCTGCTTTCGTTTGTGATTGGAAGGCTTCTGTAATATGTATCTGGAATTCTACAATCTGAACGAAGAGCCCTTTCGGCTGACCCCGGACCCGCGGTTCCTGCACCTGGCCGAACCGCATCGCGACGCCCTGCGAACACTGCTGCAGACGGTGGTGATGCGCAAGGGCTTCGCGGTGTGCGCGGGGCCAGTGGGGACGGGCAAGTCCACGCTGGTTCACGCGGCCATCCACATTCTGACTGACCGCACGCTGGCCAAGAGCCCGATTGCGTCGGCCATGATCGTCAATCCGCTGCTCAACCGCAGCGAATTCCTGGAGGCGCTTCTCGAGGAGTTCGAGGTGAGCTGCCCGCCGGGCAACAAGCAGCGGCAGCTCCTGGCGCTGCAGCAAATGCTGATTGACGTGCACGGACGGGGTTCGACGGCGGTGCTGGTGATTGACGAGGCTCACTTGCTGAGCATGGAGCTGCTGGAAGAAATCCGCCTGCTCAGCAACCTGGACAGCTATCGCGAGAAGCTCATGCAGGTGCTGCTGTGCGGCCAAAGCGAACTGCTTCCCTTGCTGTCCCGGCCGGAGATGGCGGCGCTGCGCCAGCGGATTGCTGCGCAGTGCATGCTGCGCCCGCTCAGCCTGCCGGAGACGCGCGCCTACGTCGCTGAACGGCTGTACGTGGCCGGTCTGAAAGGGCCTTCCCCATTCCCCGGAGCGACGCTGGAAATCATCCATCATTACTCCCAAGGCGTACCGCGACTGATCAACCTGATCTGCGCGGACGCGTTGGCGCTGGGGTTCCAGTCCAATCGCAAGCCCATCGAACCAGATCTCGTTCAGGAGGCCGCGGCGGCGCTCGGCCTAGCCGCTGCGGGCCTCTACAAACCGACCAACGGCTCCCGGCCAAAGTCGGCGCCGGAAGTCCAGGCGGCATCGGCAGTGGATACTTTGATCGATGCGATGCGGCAAGGTCGCACGGTCGTACGGAGTGAATCATGAGCAAATTCCTGAAGCAAATTCGCAATACCGAAACGCGCGGCAGCGATGCCACCCCGCCGGCCGAGGCTTTGAACGCCCAGCAGGTGTTGGAGAGCGTCCGCGGAGCCGAGCGCGTGTCCGTGGCCGTGGCCACCGACCGCCTGCAATCCTGCCGCAAGATCCGTCTGATGGGCTCGGCCACGGTGCCGCTGCTCGCCAGCAACGGGGAGCAGGGCGAGCTGGCCAAGGATGCCTATCGAGCCCTGCGCACGCGCTTGATGCGGCTGCAGGGCATGCAGGGCAGCCGGTCTATTGTCGTCACCAGCAGCATCCAGGGCGAAGGGAAGACGTTTACCTCGCTGAACCTGGCGGTCTGCTGCGCGCAGCGCAGCGAACTGCGCGTTCTACTGGTGGACGCCGATCTGCGCACCCGCGGCCTGTCCGGCATGATCGGTTATCCGTCCGGGCCGGGACTGGGCGAGATGCTTGCGGGTCAAGTGGGGTTTGAGGAAGCCATTTGCAGCACGGACCTTCCCAACCTGTACACCGTGGCCGCCGGAAGCAGCGCCATTCCTTCGCCGGAGCTTTTTGCCAACAGCCGCTGGAAGGAGTTCATCGGCTGGGCGAGCGAAAGCTTCAAGATGATCCTGGTTGACTCACCGCCGATTCTGCCGCTGGCCGACTTCGAACTGCTCTCCCACAGTTGCGACGGCGTCTTGCTGGTCGTTCGCGCCAACAACACGCAGAGAGAGACCCTTCAGAAAGCCGCGCGCCACGTCGAGTCCAAGAAGATTCTGGGTATTGTCTTCAATGCCGACGAAGGCGATGGCGGGCAGTCTTACTACTACTGAGCAGGGGCCCGGTCCCACCCCCACTGGCCCCCCGGACCGGGCAGCTCATCGCTCGCCGCACATATTCCGAATTCGGCAGGAAGCTTCCCGGACGGGACCTTTTGAGCGGGGTTGGGCAAAATTTTTTCGTCGGGGAAAAGAGGCCTTGCCGTTGACGTGGAGGAAGTTCATGTATCCGAATCTGAAGCTCGAAATCTTTAAGCTTGGGATCCACCAGAACCATCTGGCGCGCGAAGTCGGTATCGGCGAAACGATCCTCAGCAAGATCATCCACGGCTACCGGGAACCCTCGGAAGCGGAACGCACGAAATTGGCCACGTACCTGAACGCCGACCCGGCCTGGCTGTTTCAGAAGTATGAAGGCGGACGGCCGGTGCCGAGTGCGGGACCGCCGGCTGTGGAGGCTCCGCAGGAAAGGAAAGATGGCCAATCCTGATCTCAGGACCCTGCCCCCGCCTGTCAGTGTGGCCCGGCCTGTGCCGGGGCCGGTACGCGTTGGTGCGCTTGGTGCGCAGGAGGAGCAGGCCTGGGACCGTTTTGTGCTGGCCCAGCCGAACAGCAGCTTCTTTCAACTGACGGGCTGGAAGCGCGTCCTCGAGCAGACCTTCCCTTACAAGCCCCGCTACCTGTATGCCCATCGCGACGGGCGGATCTCTGGCGTCCTTCCACTCTTTCACGTCTCCAACTGGATCGTGGGCAGCGCGCTGATTTCCGTGCCTCTGGGTGTGTATGGCGGAATCTGCGCCGAGGACGAGGAATCGGAAACGGCGCTGCGCAAGGCTGCCCAGGACATGGCCGTCGGCGAGGGCGTGGACTATCTCGAATTGCGAAACCGTAATGGGCATCTCTACGCCGGCTTTCACCATAATCCCCTGTACACCACCTTCAGCGGGCCTCTGCCGGATGACCCGGGGCTGATTAGCAAGAGGCTCCCGAAAGACACGCGCTACATGATCCGCAGGGCGCAAAGGAACAACCTGGTGCTGCGTCGCGGGATAGAGCAGCTCGGCACGTTTTACACCCTGTTCGCGCAGAACATGAAGAGACACGGAACCCCGGTTTTTCCACGGGCGCTCTTCGACCATTTCGCGCGCGAGTTCCCCGGACAGACGGATTTGCTGATCGCCTACAAGGAAGATCGGCCGGTGATCGGCGTGTTCTCGTTCATTTATCGCGACACGATGTTGCCCTACTACGCCGGGGTCAGCCCGGACGCGCCCGCTCTCGCAGCGGCCAACCTGCTCTATTTCGAACTTATGAAGGATTCGGTGCGGTTGGGGTTGCGACAGTTTGATTTCGGGCGGAGTAAAACGGGAACCGGGGCGTTCGCTTTCAAGCAGCAATGGAACATGGTCGCCGAGCCGTTGAACTACCAGGTTCACCTGGTGAAGCGCACGACCGTGCCGAACTTTTCTCCGGTCAATCCCAAGTTCGCGCTGGCCACCCGCGTGTGGCAAAGGCTTCCCCTGTGGGTCGCGTGTTGGGCCGGTCCGCGGGTGGTGCGGTGGTTTCCATGAAGGTAGCGACGGAAAAAGTCGTGGCCGTTTCTTCGGCGACAGCGATTGATGAGCAGAAGGAGGAACCGTCCGTTCAGCCGCGAGTGGCACCGCGGAGGCGACCGCAGAGGCGGACGGTGTCCGAACCCTTGCGGATTCTTCATGTTTTCAATGCCATCCGCCGCGCCGGCACCGAGATGGGCGTCTTGAAGATCGCGCAGGGGCTCAACGAAGAAGGGTTCGACCACCGCCTGTGCACGATGTGGGGCTACGACGAGGATTTCCTCAAACTGCAGGGCCTGACGGGCAAGGTTTCCGTTGCCGGCCATTTTGATTGGACGCAGCGCAAGGCCAGCCGGCACCACTTGCGGAAACTTATCGAAATCATGCAGCAGCATCGCCCGCATATTGTGCACACGCGGAATTGGGGCACAGTGGAAGGGATCCTTGCGGCGCGGTTGACGGGCGTGCCGGTGATCGTTCACAGCGAGCACGGCCACAACGCTGACACAACCCTGGGCATGTCCTTGCGGCGGCGAGTGATGCGGCGCTGTTTGTACGCCCTGGCAGACGAGTTGTTCACAGTCAGCCAAGAACTGCGCGATTTCCACGCCCGAGCGGCGTGGATGGATTCACGAAGGTTTCGGGTGATTTACAACGGCGTGGATTCGGAGCGCTTTGCGGCTCGGCCGGAGCTGCGGCAGCCCACTCGCGCTAAGCACGGTCTGCCCGCGGACGCGTTTCTAGTCGGTTATGTGGGGCGCATGGAAGCCGGCAAGGACATTCCCACCTTGCTCGAAGCCGCGCGGATCCTGCTGCAACGCGGTAGGCCGTTGCATGTGGTCGCCGTGGGCGAGGGTTTCCTGCTGAAGAAGTTCCAAGAAGACGTTTCCCGGAGCGCGGAATTGGCCGGCCACGTCACGTGCACGGGCGCCACCGATGATGTGCCCCACCTGTTCAACGCGATGGACGCCTTTGTGCTGCCCTCCTTGGGGGAGGGCCTATCGAACACGATGCTTGAGGCCATGGCCTCGGCGCTGCCGGTGGTGGTCACCCGTGTGGGGGGCAATCCGGAGGTTGTCGAAGAAGGGCGCTCCGGCCTGTTTTTTGCGCCGCGAGACGTTACGGCGCTTGCGGGACATCTGGACCAGCTCCTTCGAGACCAGGAGCTGCGGCAGAGGTTGGCTCGCGCCGCGCGCGAACGGGTCGTGAGGCAGTTCAGCCTCAAATCCATGATCGAAGGCTATCGCAGCCTGTATCTGGAGGTCGCCGACCGGCGCGGATTGCGCGCCGGACGCTAGCAAGGGCCTTATGTGCGGCATTACTGGAATTTTCGAATGGGAGCGGCGGGAGGAGATGTCGCGGGAGCTCGTCCACCGCATGAATGACGCCCAGAAGCATCGCGGCCCGGACGACGAAGGCATCTTTACCGGCCCGGGCATCGGGCTGGGACATCGCCGCCTGAGCATCATTGACGTGGCCGGCGGGCATCAGCCCATGACCAATGAGGACAGCAGCATCTGGGTCCTCCTCAACGGGGAAATTTACAACTACGCGGAGCTACGCCAGGAGTTGCTGGCGCGCGGCCACCAATTCGTGACCCAGTCGGACACCGAGGCCATTGTGCACCTTTACGAAGACGTTGGCCGGGAGGTCTTCTCCCGCCTGCGCGGGATGTTTGCGATTGCCATTTGGGACTCGCGCCGGCGGGAGATCGTGCTGGGGCGCGACCGCGTGGGCAAGAAACCGCTTTTCTATTCGGTCCATGGCGGACGCGTGCTGTTTGGCTCGGAGCTGAAGTCGCTACTGGCGGCGGACGGTCTCCCGCGGGCCATTGATCCGCAGGCGCTGGCCGACTATCTGGCCTATGGCTACGTGCCAGCCCCGAAGACGATTTACAAGGTCGTGCGCAAGGTTCAGCCCGGGCACTACGTGGTGGCCTCGGCGAAAGGGGTCCAGGAAACTCAATACTGGGACCTTTCCTTTGCCAACACGGAAGAGCACACGGAGCAAGAATGGTGCGAGATTCTGCGTCACGAGCTGAGCGAAGCAACCCGTGTCCGGCTGATGAGCGAGGTGCCGCTGGGCGCCTTCCTGAGCGGCGGCGTGGATTCGTCCTCTGTAGTGGCGATGATGAACCGCCACCAGAATCGCCCGGTGACGACGTGCTCGATCGGCTTTGATCACGAGGCTTATAACGAGGTGGATCACGCCCGGACTATCGCCAGGCTCTTCCACACGGATCACCACGAGCAAACCGTCCGCGCCGAGGCGGCCGAGATCATTGACAAGCTGGTGTGGCACTACGATGAACCGTTCGGCGATTCCTCGGCCATTCCCACCTATTACGTTTCCAAGGCTGCTCGCGAGCACGTAACCGTCGCCCTGGGGGGCGATGGCGGCGATGAAAACCTGGCCGGCTACCGGCGCTACAAATTTGATTATTTCGAGAACCATTTCCGGCGAGTGGTGCCGCCTTGGATGCGTCGGAGCGTCTTCGGCCCGCTGGGCCGGTGGTACCCGGGGTTGGCCTGGGCGCCACGAGTGTTCCGCGCCAAGGCCACTTTGCAAAGCCTTTCGCGCGATCCACTGGAAGGCTACGTGAACTCAGTTTCGGCGTTTCGCTCCGAGCAGCGAGCCATTGCCTTCACCGGAGACTTTCGCCGCGAGTTGGCCGGCTACGACCCGATGGAAGTGATGCGCTATCACTATTCGCGTTCGGGCAGCGACGATCTGCTCTCGCGCGTGCAGTATTTGGACATCAAGACCTATCTGCCGGATGACATCCTGGCCAAAGTGGACCGCGCCAGCATGGCCGTCTCGCTGGAGGTGCGTGCGCCGCTGCTGGACCACAAGTTTATGGAGCTGGTGGCGCGGGTGCCGTCGCATTTGAAGCTGCGCAACGGCACCGGGAAGTACATTTTCAAAAAGGCGCTCGAACCGGTGCTGCCGCACGACATTCTCTATCGCACCAAGCAGGGCTTTGCCATCCCGCTCGAACACTGGTTGCGCGGCGAGCTCAAGGAACTGGTGTACGAGACGATTTTTTCCACTCCCGACGGCTACCTGGAGCCGAAATACCTGCGCAAGCTCTGGGACCAACACCAGAAGGGTCTCTATGACCGCACCGGACATCTCTGGATGGTCTTCGTCTTTCGCCGGTGGAAACAGATGTTTGGAGCTTGAGGACGCGTCATGAGCGGAATCTGCGGAATCTGCGAACCCGGAGCCGACCTGAGACGGTCGAGTCTCGACGCCATGTACGCCGGCCTGATGCGGGAGGGTGAGCGTCCGCCCCAGGCCCAGGCCGGCGGCCCGGTGGCGCTGGGAGTCTCGCCGCGCTGGAGCTTCCAGCAGGTCGCGGCTGTGCCCGGGGTGCGTATCGCCGCGGACGCGGACCTGACGAATTTTGCGGACCTCAAGCGCGCCCTCGCACAAAAGGGTCACGACGTCAGCCGCATGAGCTTGGCCGAGGTCCTGGCGTGGTTCTATATCGTCAAGGGCGAAGGTTTCGTGGAAGGACTCAGCGGCGAATTCGCTGTGGCCCTCTGGGATGAGCGTGAGCAGCGCCTGCTGTTGGCCATTGATCGCATGGGTGTGAAGACGCTCTATTGGCGACAGGATGGGCCGCGGTTGCTCTTCGCTTCCCGCATCGGCGCAGTGCGCGACGCTCAGGACGAAGCGGCGGAAGTCAATCCCCAGGCGGTGATGCAGTTCATCCTGGGAGCGGCCATTCCCGCACCGCTTTCGATTTACCGGGGTATCGAACGCTTGCGGCCGGGCCACGTGCTGACCTATGACCGAGGCGGAGTGCTCCAGCGAGCGTACTGGGATCTCGAATACGTCGAAAGCGGGGACCGCGACGAGCGGCACTGGGCGCGCGACGTTCAGCAGAACCTACGGGAAGCCGTCCATCGTTACGCAGCGAATGAGAAACTCGAGCGTACCGGCGCCTACCTGAGCGGGGGAACCGACAGCAGCAGCGTGGTGGCCTTCCTGAACGAGCGCTGCGCTCCGGTGAATACCTTTTCCATGTACTTCTCCGAGGCGGCGTGGAATGAGATCGGCTATGCGCGGGCCACGGCAGAGAAGTTCCAAACACGCCACGCGGAGGTTTGCCTGGGCGTCGAGCACGCCGCCGAAGCCATTCCGAAGATTGCCGAATATTACGACGAGCCGTTTGCCAATTCGTCCGTGATCGGAGCCTACTGGTGTGCCCGCGCGGCGCGGGAGAAAGGCATGGACACGCTCTTCGCCGGCGACGGCGGCGACGAGCTTTTTGCGGGGAATGAGCGGTACGCTACCGACAAGCGCTTTCAAGTCTATCATCGCGTGCCTCGCTGGCTGCGCCGCGGCTTGATTGAGCCGCTGGTCAGTTTGCTGCCGATGAACGATGGGCTGTGGAGCCTGCCGCTCAAATATGTTCGGCGCGCAAACATTCCCAATCCGCGCCGGGGTTTCTCCTACAGCGTGTTTCTGAACACTCCCCCACAGGAAGTATTTGAGCCCGGCCTGCTCCTGGAGGCGCCGCCGGATCGCTGGTTGGAGATCCACGAGTCGCACTTTTGCAATGCGCGGGCCACGTCGGAGTTGAACCGGCATTTGTACATGGATGTTAAGGTGACCATCGGCGATAACGACCTGCGCAAGGTGGTGGGAACGGCCGAGCTGGCCGGCGTGCGCGCGCGGTTTCCACTGCTCGACCACCGCCTGGCGGAACTTTCGGGCCGAATCCCGACAGGACTCAAGCTAAAAGGTCGGCGGCTGCGGTACATCTTCAAGAAGGCGATGGAAGGCATCCTGCCCGAGGTGGTGCTGCACAAGCCGAAACATGGTTTCGGCGTGCCGGTGTCACTGTGGCTGCTCCGCGATCCCAAGTTGAACGCCATGATGCAGGAGATTCTGCGGGACCGGCGCAGCCGCGAACGGGGCTATTTCCAGCCGAAGTTTTTCGACCGGCTGATCAATCTACACCAAAGCGATCACGTGAAGTACTACGGCGAATACCTGTGGTCGCTGGTGATTCTCGAGCTGTGGCATCGGAACCATTATGACCGCACGCGGGAGCGCGTCAGTGCCGACTGAGACCACGAACCCCTACGCGTCACCGGCAGAGGCCGACTGGAAGAGGCGCCTGGCCGGCGCCCTGCACTACAGCGGAGTGCTGGGCATAGTGCGCGGGATCTCGCGTTCGTTCGAGGTGGAGACGCGTCGGGGCAAGAGACTGCGGCGAGTGGATGGCTCACGCTACGCCATCCTCTGCTACCACCGCGTAGGAACCGAAGGCGTGCCGCTGTTTTCCACGCTGCCGCCCGCGGTTTTCGAAGCGCAGATGCGATTCTTGCGGAGAAATTATCGGCTGGTGTCGCTGGAGCAGCTCTACTCCGAATTGCAGGACCCAGCGTCGCGCGGCCAAGCGGTAGCGGTCACGTTCGATGACGGGTACGCGGACACGTACCACAACGCATTCCCGATTTTGCGACGGTATCAGATTCCTGCGACGGTCTTTGTGATCGTGGGATCCATCGAATCAGGGGAAGTGGCCTGGTACGACAAGACGTTTCTGGCCCTGAAGGTTTATCCGGGGGCGACTCTGGAGATCGAGCTGGACCGAATCCGACGTTTCGCGCTGGATTCCGGGGCGGCGCGACTGTCTGCAGCGATGCAGATCAACAACTGGTTACGCACGGTTCCGGAGCGGCGGCGGCGCGAGTTTTGCGCAGCATTGGAGCGGCGGTTCGCCCTGCCTCCGGCCGCATTGGCCGGACGCATGCTGAATTGGTCTCAGGTGCGAGAAATGCGGGACGCCGGGATTGCCTTCGGATCGCACACGATGAATCATCCTGCCGTCAGCCGCCTAGATGAAACGGAAGCAGAGGAAGAACTGGGCATGTCGCGGCACCTACTGGAAGAAAGGCTGGGGAGCCTGGCTCCGGACTTTGCCTTTCCGTTTGGCAAGCCGGCCGATTGCGGGCCGTTGGCCTCCGCGCAACTGGCGGCGTACGGCTATCGCATGGCCGTGACCACCTCTTACGGACTGAACACCCCCGGCGCCAATCCGTACGCGTTGCGGCGGATTTCGCTGGAGGATGCGCGGTCCTTGCCCGTATTTGCCTTGAACCTGAATCTGGCCTTTTGCTGGATGGAGGACTCCGAGCCGAGCAAGGTCGAACCAGCCGGTTGCCACGAATGGGCACCGCTGGCCGAGAGGGCAACGAGTTCTTCAGCGAGGAATAAACATGCGTGACCTACTTGTAATGATCGTCATCCTAGGTTCTGCTCCCATCTGTTTCTTCAGCCCCTACTACGGACTGCTGGTGTGGACGTGGATTTCCTATTTCAATCCCCACCGGTTTGCCTGGGGCATGGCCTACGGTTTCCCCGTGGCCGAGGTTATTGCCGTGCCCACGCTGGCTGGCTTGATCTTTGCCGCCGATTCCAACCGGAAGATCTTCAAGCGCGAGACGTTCCTGCTGTTGGGCCTGTGGATGTGGTTCATCATCACCTTTCTGGTGGCCAAGCAGACCCCGCTGTTTGCCGATCACGTGCAGGCGGGCCAGGCCGAGCTGGAGCGGGTCAGCAAAATCCTGTTGATGACCATGGTGACGATCATTCTGGTCACCTCCCTCAAGCGGTTGAAGTATCTGGCCCTGGTCATCGGCATGAGCTTCGGTGTGCTGGGCATCAAGGGCGCGTTGTTCGGCATCCGCACCGGCGGCGAAGGTCTGGTGTGGGGCCCGCCCTCGTCGTTCGTCTCCGACAATAACGACCTGGCCCTGGCCATCAATATGTCCTTGCCGATTCTCTTCTTCCTTGCTCGCGAAGAGAAGAACCGCATCCTGCGTTCCCTGCTGTGGTTTGCTTTCGTGGCCAGCATTTTTTCGGTGATTCTGACCTATTCGCGAGGAGGACTGCTCGGTTTGGCAGCGGTTCTGGGCATGCTGGCCATCAAGGCCAGGCGCAAGTTGCTGGCCATCGTCTGTCTGGGTGCCACGGCCTTTGTGTTGATGACCTATGCCCCGCAAAAGTGGATGACGCGCATGGAGACGTTCATGGGAGGGCAACTCGACGCCTCCGCCAAGGGACGCATCAACGCCTGGTACTTTTCCTACAATCTGGCCAAGGATTATCCGCTGACCGGTGGCGGGTTCGGGACGTTCACCCCGGACCTCTTCCACCGTTATGCTCCTGACCCACTCGACTTTCACGGGCCGCACAGCATTTATTTCCAGATGCTGGCAGAGCAAGGGTTTGTCGGGCTGACACTGTTCCTGTTGCTGCTGGCGAGCACGATCCATTCCTTGCGCAAACTCCGGCACCGGGCACAGGAAGTTCCGGGCGCAGAACCGCTCGTGCCGTACGCAAATGCCTTAGAGGTCGGCATCTATGCGTTCCTGGTGGGCGGAGCCTTCCTCGGTAGGGCGTATTTCGATCTGTGGTTTCAACTGGTGGCGTGTTGCGTGGTGCTGAAGATCCTGCTCAGCAAAGAGCGCACGCGCGTTGCGGAAGAACAGGTCAAGGAAGAGGCCCGCGCGACTGAAGAGCTGGAAATGCCGGTGGCAGCCACCTGAGGCCAGCCGCGGTCGCAGTGAGATGAAGAGTTTGATACCGAAAGAGGGTTCTTATTTTCAGCAATCGAGGAGCAATTCATGTTTGAAACCAGCCTGATCGGCAAGTTCATTCCGGCGCGGACTGCGCGCCTGGCAGTTGTTCTTGTGCTCGCGGTGCTGGCCGTGCCCCTGGTGGCCAGCGCTCAGAGCTGGACCTGGACGACGGAAACGGTGGACACGAAGCCGGCCCGGTTCATCTCCCTGGCGTCGGACAAGGAGGGCAACCTGCACGTCAGCTACGTTACCGACCCCGACGAGCTGCGCTACGGCTTCCGGCCGGCAGGTTCCTCGAAGTGGTACACGATGAGAGTGGACCGCGGCTTGAGCAACACCACGCTGCGGCTCGACCGCGAAGGCAACCCGCACATTTGCTACATCTCCTATGGCGAACTCAAGTACGCGTGGCTGGACGGCAGCAAGTGGATGATCCATCACGTGGCGCCCAATTCCGGGCTCATCTCCTACAACTGCGGCATGGGAATCGGCCCGGACGGCACGCCGCATCTGACCTGGTATCACGAGCGTTTGCCCGACAGCACCATCTACATCCGCATGCGCTATGCCACGCTGAAGGACGGGCAGTGGATTGTTCGCACGCTGGACCAGGATCCAGGCACGGGCAAGTGGAGCACGATCCAAGTGGACGAGCAGGGCCGTCCGCACATCATCTACACCGCCTGGGACAAGCATCAGGCACGGTACGCATCTTGGGACGGGCAGGCGTGGAGCACGACTTCCATCGGCCGCACAGGTCTGGGAACCCGCGAAGTGCCGCGAGGCATGGGCAACTCCATGGTACTCGACGCTAAGGGCAATCCCAACGTCAGCTACTTCGACGAACTCTCTCTGAAGTACGCCCGGCGAGAAAACGGCAACTGGGTCATCCACGCCGTGGACACCATCGGAGATACCGCCTGGAACGATTTCTCCGGGTTTCGCAGCTCGCTGGTGCTCGATGGTGACGGACGCCCGCATATTTCCTACGAAGACGCGGGCGCGCTGAAACATGCCTACTGGGACGGCCAGCGGTGGCGGATCCAACTCATCGCCAATCGCGCTGCCTCCTCCTTCCGATACAGCTCCTTTGCCACTGACCCGAACGGGGCGCTCTACCTGGCCTTCCAGGATGGAGTGGATCGGTCTCTGCGCGTCGCCGTCGGACGGTCGGCGCCAGCGGATTCCACGGCAGCACAGAAACAGGAGAACCAGTAGGCCAGGCCGCTTCGCGGTCGGCGGGCGAGCGGTCTTAGCAGCGTGCTGAAAAACTCCTCGCGTCGTCATTCCGAGGAGCCGAAGGCTCCGAGGAATCTGCTGTTTTCTGTGGGTCTTTGCAAAAAGCAGAACCCTCGCTTCGCTCGGCATGGCACCCAAGGGAACTCTTTCAGCATCCTGTTAGAGATTTTCGATAGACCTGATGGGAGTGTGAATCGCCCGCTGCGCCGCCTACCAACAGATTCCTGTGTAGTTCTTGACGCCGGCGGGGCGGCGTTCCTTGTCCAGGTGAACCAGGTCAATGACGATCTGGTCCGGGCGGATGGCGGAATACAGCTCCTGGCTGCGCTTGGTGTTTGTTCCCAGAACCAACACTTCGGCATTCTTCACCACGGCTTGAAGATCCTCGGAAAGCAGTGCGCCGATGTGGGGGATCTCATCCTCGATGAACTGGCGGTTGGAGCCGATGAGCCTGCCGAGGGAGACGCTTTCATCCCACACCTGCAACTGGCAGCCTTCCCCCAGCAGGCGCTTGACGAAGTGCACCAGCGGGCTCTCGCGTAGGTCGTCGGTGCCGGATTTGAAGCTGAGCCCGATGACGCCCACCTTCCGCTTGCCGGTGCGAAGAACCAGGTCCACGGCGCGATGGATATGAGCGTCGTTGCTGGGCAAGATGGATTCGAGCAAGGGCAGCTTGAGGTCCAGCTCCTTGGCGCGATAGGTGAGGGCGCGAAGGTCTTTCGGCAGGCACGAGCCGCCGAAGGCAAAGCCGGGTTTGAGGTAGGCGGGGGAAATGTTCAAGCGAGTGTCCGCCAGGAAAATCTTGGTGACCGTTTGGGAGTCCACTCCCAGCTCGCGGGCAAGCGTGCCGACTTCGTTGGCGAAGCCGACTTTGACGGCATGAAACGCGTTGGCTAGGTACTTTACCAGCTCTGCAGTTGGCGGCGTGGTTTCGAAAACCGTGGTGGGTGCCCAGGCATAGAGCTGGCGAAGGTTGGAGATGTGGTCGGTGTGGCGGGTGCCCAGCACCGTGCAGGGAGGCTCAAAAAAATCCTCCACCGCCGTGCCCTCGCGCAAGAACTCGGGGTTGAAGCAAACGGCAAAATCTTTCCCGGCCTTTTTTCCGCTGGCGGCCTCGAGGGCGGGGATGACGACGGTTTCCGTCGTTCCGGGAAGAACGGTGCTGCGCAGGATGATCCAGTGCAGCGTGCTTTTTGCGCGCAACGCTAGGCCGATTTCTTTCGAGACGTGCTCGACGGCGCGCAGGTCCAGCTTGCCGGTTCGCTGGCTGGGCGTGCCGACGCAAATGAACGAAATTTCCGTCTCGCGGATGGCCGCAGCGGTATCCGACGTGGCTTTCAGGCGACCCGCCCGATAGGTTTCTTCCGTCAGCTCGTTCAAACCTTTTTCGGGGATGGGCGGGCGGCCGGAGCCGAGCATCTCCACTTTCCAAGGATTCAGGTCCACGCCGAGCACGCGATGTCCCTGGTGGGCCAGGCAGGCGGCAGTCACGGATCCCACGTAACCCAGGCCAAACACGCTGATGGAAGAGGGCATTGAGTTTGTCGTCTCCAAGACCAAATGTCTACGCTAACTGGCTCGCGAACAGGAAAGCAAGGGTCGCTGCGCCGTGTTGTGAGCGAAAGTACAAAGGGTTGATTCAGTGCTGACAGGGCGGATCAGGACCGTGCTGCACAACGAGCAACAGAAGTCGCTCGATTTCGGCGGCCACTTCCTCCCAAGTGCGTGACTGTACTTGGCGAGCCAGTAGAGAGCGGTCCCAGGCAGACTGGAGAGCTTGGTCCATGGCCGCGGCGATGCTGGCAACATCACGCTCGACGAGGATTCCCAGGTCGCGAGAGGTGATCAGTTCCGGGATGCCGCCCACGCGAGTGGCCAGCACGGGCGTACCGCAAGCCAGGGATTCCAGCACTACGTTGTGCATGCCTTCGCGCTGGCTGACCAGGCAAGAAAGGTTCGCGGCATTGAACCATAGCGGAAGCTCGTCGTGGGGCCGGATGCCCGCAAACACCACTCGCTCGCTGAGTCCCAACGACCTAACTTGTTCCTCGAGGGCTATCTTGCTCGGGCCCTCTCCGACTAAGAAGAGCCGCAGCGTGGGATGCCGCGGAGCCAGCTTGGCCAGGGCGGCGATCAGCAGATCCTGGCCCTTGCCTGGGATGAGATTGCCCACAGCAACTACACAAACTCCGTCGCGTGGCAACCCGAGCTTTTCGCGGGCCACGCTGCGCTCCAGGGGCCGGAAACGGTCGGCGTCAATGCCGTTGGGAACTACAGCGATTTTTTCCGGGGGCGTTCCCAGCGCAACCAAGGCGTCTTTCAGCGATAAAGAGACAGCAATGATTCCGGCGGCGCGGCCGAGCGCCCAGCGAATCTTCGGCCGAATCAGGCGAAATTCGGGGAACAGGTTGATATCGGTTCCGCGCGCGGAAAGTATGACCGGGATGCGCAACGCCTGCCCGAGCAAAACGGCCGCGAAACCATCGGGATAAACGTAATGCGCGTCAATGCAATCGAAAGGCTCCTGTGCATGCAGTTTTCTCACCGGCTCGATGCTGCCTGCATACATCAGCCGGCCGTGCAAAGGCATGCTGATTTTAGGGAGGAGCAGGTAGGAGGGATGGTGAACGCACAGGCCGCCAATTTCTTCCTGGCGCGGCACGCGGCTGAATGCCTGCCAGCGTTTCCCCGGCAGCCAGGAAGGTGCGTAAGGCACGGGCGCGACTACCTCGACGTGCGTCCCGGGCCGCCGCGCCAGGTGCGCCGTTCGCTGGAAGATGAATACCCCCAAAGTGGGCTGGGCGGCGTTGGGGAAGAGGCTGGTAAAAGTGAGGATTCGCATGCAGGTGTAATTGCCGGGCAACACTCGGGGCCATTTGCGAGCCCACGCCCTGCAAGTTGTACCAGAAAACCGAGGGGCGGCTTGCAGGAAAAGTCCGCATGTGCATCGCCAGCTACCTGCCGGGCTGAAGCGGCGACGCTTACTCTAACTGTGGGAATGGCCGGGACGAGGTTGAATGACCGGCAACGATGGTTGAATGGAATGTTGCCGCACGCGGGGAAGCCATCTAATCTGGAGTGACGCCGTGTGTGGCTGCGGCTCCGCGCGGAAGCAGCGGAGTGCCGCCGTGCTTGCAGCACCTTCGTGGAAGGAATGAAGAACGCGCTCAGCTTCGATTTGGAAGACTACTACCACGTCAGCGCTTTCGCTGAGCAGATCAGCGCGGCCGAGTGGCAGAACTTTGCCAGCCGCGTGGAGCGAAACACCCTGGCGGCGCTCGATCTGCTGGCCGAAGCTGGCCAGCGCGCCACCTTCTTCACCCTCGGCTGGGTTGCCGAGCGGTATCCGCACCTGATCCGCCGGATTGCCGACGCCGGCCACGAAATCGCCTGCCATAGCCATCGCCACCGGCTCATCTACGAAATGACGCAGCAAGAGTTTCTCGAAGACACCTACCACGCCAAGTCGGTCCTTGAGCAAGCCGGAGGGCAGGCGGTCCGGGGGTATCGGGCGCCCAGCTTTTCGCTGACGGAGAATTGTCTCTGGGCGTTCAACATTCTGGCGGAGCTGGGTTTTACGTACGACTCGAGTGTTTTCCCTGTGCGCCACCCCACCTACGGGATGCCGTCCGCGCCGCGAACTCCGTTCCGCGTGGAGACACCCTACGGGGTGATCGTGGAGTTTCCCATGCCCACGCTGGAGCTGGCCGGTCGAAGGTCGCCGATTGGCGGCGGTGCTTACCTGCGTCTTCTACCGTATTCGTACACGCGCTGGGCGATGCGCTATCTAAACCGCAGCGAGCAGCGGCCCGTCTGCGTTTATCTACACCCCTGGGAACTCGACCCCGATCAGCCGAAAATGGAGGGCCGGCTCACGGCGCGCATCCGGCATTACATCGGGCTGCGCGGCGTGCGCAAAAAGCTGCGGCGGATGCTGCGGGACTTTGAGTTTGCTCCGATGGGCGAGCTGATTCCCGACCAGAAACTCCTGCCCTGCGAAGTCACGCTCACGCGCTGACTCTCTTCCGGCAAAACAGAGAAATGGGCGGCATACGGCGAGTCGGCATGTGAGCCCGAAAGGCTCAGGTGCGCCGAAACGCCAGAGGAAGAATGCTTCGGAAGCGGGAGGTGTAGTCGGCACGCTCCGATGCGTTCAGGCAGAAGTACCACATCCCGGCGGCAGCCAGAGGCAAGGCCAGTCCCACTTGCAAGAAAAAGAAAAACAGGTTGGGAGCCTGCCAAAAGCGCTCCATGGCCAGGCTGGCCAACGTGAATGGCAGGACGGCAATACCCGGCCGCAGCCAGGCCGCCAACACGTAGTCCCGCAGAGGCAGGTCGAGATGTCGGCGAAGGTAAAGCGGCCAGAAGAGCAGGCTCACAAAAATGCTGGGAATGGCGGCCGCCCAGGCCACGCCGACGATGCCCATGGTACGAACGAGGGCAATGCTCAATCCCAGGTTGGTGAGTCCCTCGGCGATGACTGCCGGCACGACCATTTTGTGCTTGCCCACGCCGAGAACCACCGCTTGAGCGGATTGGCTGCAGGCGCTGAACAGCAAACCCAAGGAAAGAATCCAGAGAACGTGCCCGGAAGGTGCGGCGTACTCCGGCCCCATCCACAGGCCGATAAAGGTCTTGCCGCGCAAGATGAAGGTCAGCGCAATGGGCAGCATGATGAGGCTGGCGTAGCGCACCCCGCCGAGGAGCAGTTGCTGGAGCTTGTCCTGGCGGAACTCGGCCTCGATCTTGCTGGCTGCCGGGGTCAAGGTGTTGGCCAGTCCGGCCACGAGTCCCCGGGCATAGTTACGCATGTTTGCAGCAATGGAGAAAAAGGTGATCATGGCAACCGGCAAAAACGTGCCGATCACGACGGCGTCGCTGTAGTAAATGAGATCCGAAGCCACATCGAGAAGGAAGGAAAACAGGCTGAACGAAAAAATCATGCCCACGTACTGCCGGCAGCCAAAGCTCAATCGCAGGCGCAGCTCGGGGTACAGACGGTAGGTCCACCAGATGCTGGTCAGGCAGCGAGCCGTTACCGAGGCCAGCTCGATCAGTGCCAGAGTGATCAGTCCACCACCCGCGCCGAGAGCGATGACGATGATGACGGCGCGCACCGCTCCGATGCCGACGCTGGCCTTGTTCAGCAGGTCAAAGCGCTGCAAGCCGACGACGACGCCGGAGAAAACTCCGTTGACCAACCAGGCCGCAATGTTCAGACCGCCTAGAAAGAAAGCCAGCCGCGCGACGGAATGAAAGTCGGGCGGGATGTTGAAAAACGGCACGGCGAACAAAGCGGCGAGGATCGCGAGTGCAATGGCCAGGGCGCCGCTCGAGGAAAAGATGGCCAGGGCGGAGGAAACAATACCGCTGGCGGAGGTGTGGTCGCCCTGGGCGTGGAATTTGGCGACAAACCGAGTGGTGGCATTGCGCACCCCCAGATCCATGAAGCTCAAATAACTGGTCAGAGAAACGATCAGCACCCAGACGCCGAAAGCGGTGTTCCCCAGACGGTGGACGATGAAGGGAGAGAGGAAGAAGTTGACGACGACTCCGAACGCAAACGCGCCCCAGTTGGAGAGCACGTTGTGGGCGAGGCGAGGCGGCTTCCGTGCCGTGCGGTTCGAGAATGGATCCGGAGCGTCAGTCATCGGGGGCGGTCATTCCTTGACGCCTTGAAACGAGGCACGCGGGCGCCGGCTGCGCGAACACCGCGGGGAATCGCAGGAAAAGGACCGAAAAACCCTTGTACCATGCGCCCTAACCCGCTCCAAGTATTGCTTTGGGAACATGCCGGCGCGATCGGCCCAGCTAATGGGTGAGTACCTCGCAGCCCGCCAGCACAAGCTTCACACCCTCGACCACCCGGTCCAGCTCGCGATTCGTGAGATCCTGGTGGCAGGGCAGTTTGAGCGACGTCCGGCGCATGTCGTCCACTTCCGGGCTGCTGCCCTCGGGCAGAATCGGATGATGGCGGGCCCACAGAGGCACGGCTTCAATCCCCAGTTGAACGAGGCGTTCGGTTACCTCCGCGCGGTTTTCCACGCGAATCGGGAATGAGAGCGGGCAAACGCCAGGAGGCAGCTCGCGGAAAATGGGCGAAACGATTCCGTCGAGGCGT
>Ga0233417_10000114_pt1 | contig 21540 bp, 22 predicted proteins | sample Sed_MG_FD_189023 | JGI IMG/M metagenome (GOLD analysis project Ga0233417, IMG submission 189023) | Sediment microbial communities from Lake Towuti, South Sulawesi, Indonesia - Sediment_Towuti_2014_0.5_MG | ecosystem: Environmental > Aquatic > Freshwater > Lake > Sediment | place: Indonesia... | reverse complement strand
TTCTAGATGAAGCATATATTCCTAATAATATTAAAGAACCAACTATGGCCACTATATAGGGACTCTTATTGTTCCTCTTGTCTAGTATCATCCACAGCCCTGTTTCGGCATATCCGATTCCAGAACCAACTGAAAGTGGGAATTCTAATATCCGACGCTGTTTTTCAGACACTTCCTGAGATGGCATTTCATCTCCTTCTGCGTGTTTAATCTCATTTGACTCACTTGTATTCTGCGTAAGTGCCTGCTCTTCTTGTAGGTCTTGTTCTGATGTTTCACCAGTTTCATTGTGTGTTTGAACTAATTCTTGCTATTCATTTTGTCCTGATTCGTCAACATTTTCCTTTTGCCCTTAAGCTAGCTGCAAACTCTGTGTTTGGTCAAATTCAATAGTCCCCAAAAGTTGCAACCAAAAATTTAGAGATGACGTTGAAAACATAAAAAATGTAATTATGTAGACTAAAAGTGATTTCAACTAACGAGAAATACTTTGCTTTATTCATAAACGTTATGAGAACGGAATGTCAAGAAGGCATTTTCGTTAACTAGAATTGAGAAGGTAAATTAATATTTGTCTGTACTTGCTGTGAAACGCGAATCTAATCTTGCTTTTTCGGCCCATGGTGAATAGCTATCTTGTTCTTGTGATTCTCTTTATTCTGATATTTAATTTTACCATTTATTTTGATCACGCCTACGGTCAAACCAAGTTAAAAGAAAGATCTCTTAACAAGGGGACGGACCGTCCACAAGTCGCAGATTCCAACCTCAAAGTTGAGGAGGTGGCTGAAGACTTGCGTGTGCCTACAACCATGGCTTTTCTAGGTCCTGATGACTTTCTTATTCTGGAAAAGGACACAGGTACCGTAATGAGGGTTAATGCGGGAATAGTTTCAGAAATGCCACTTCTTGATGTCGATGTAGCAAATTCTATTGAAAGGGGAATGTGTGGAATCGCAGTTTCCAAAAATGGTTTCAGCACAATTGTTTACCTCTACTTTACTGAAATAGATGGCAGTGATGGAAGTGACAGGACAGGTAAGGCCCCGATAGGAAACCGCCTTTACAAATATGAATTAGTTGATAATAAACTTGTAAATCCCGTACTTCTTTTGGATTTACCAGCAGACCCTGGACCAAGACACAATGGAGGAGCCATACAAATTGGTCCGGATAACAACATATACGTTCCAGTAGGAGATATTGACGGTTCATTTAAAGTCGATTTTGAGACAACACAAACTCAGAACTTTGAGGATGGAATAGTCGCCGATGGACGCAGTGGTATCTTAAGATTAACACAGGGTGGTAAACCTGTAGGAGAAGGGATATTAGGAGATTCCATGCCCTTGCGGTTGTATTATGCTTATGGCATCAGAAACAGTTTTGGACTGGACTTTGATCCCATAACAGGCTCTTTATGGGATACAGAGAACGGACCAGCAGATGGGGATGAAATAAATCTAGTAAATCCGGGATTCAATAGCGGTTGGAATGAAATGTACGGCTTTTCAGCCTCACAGAAAAAATTCAATACTGATGATTTGATTACATTTGATGGTAACGGAAAGTATGAGGACCCGAAATTAGTTTGGACAAAAAGTGCAGGTTTAACGTCAATAGTATTTTTAGATTCTGACAAATTAGGACCGCAATATGAAAATGACATGTTTGTCGGAGATGTTCATAATGGTCGTATTTATCACTTTGAATTAAATGAAGCAAGAAATGATCTAGTACTTCCCTCAGCTCTTGCAGATAGGTACGTTCGGAACCCGATTAGCCTTGGAGCAGAAGAGATTATTTTCGGAACTGGATTTGGCGGAATAACCGACCTCACGGTTGGTCCAGACGGTTACTTATATGTAGTATCTATTGGACAAGGTAAAGTTTTCAGAATATTGCCCGAATAATTTTGCATATTGTTTATTTTGTTAGAGAAGTCTATACCTATGCATGAAACAACTTTGGTCTGTATCTCCCAAGCAAAATAGAATTGCCAACTACAGTTAGAGAGCTCATGGCCATTGCAAGTGCTGCCAACATTGGTAACCACCCAAATATTCCGACTCCAAGAATTGGCACTAATGCGCCACCAGCGATTGGTATCAAACCTGTATTATATGCAAATGCCCAGAAAAGATTCTGCTTTATCTTGGAAACTGTTTTCCTTCCCAGCTCGAGTGCTATGACTACATCTCTAACGTCACCTTTTATTATTATAATACCACCTGTTTCTTTTGCGACATCTGTTCCTGATCCAATAGCTATTCCCAAATCTGCTCTAGCTAGTGCCGGTGCATCATTAATTCCATCTCCTACCATGGCTACAATTTTCTTATCCGACATGAGTTTTGCAACTACTTTTTCTTTTTGCTGCGGCAGAACTTGGGCAATAACCTTTTTAATTCCTAGTTCAGCAGCGATATGATTTGCTGTTCTCTCATTGTCACCTGTAAGCATTATGATTTCATTCCCGTGAGATTCTAGAGCCTCTACAGCATCCCTTGCACTATTTTTTAGTGTATCAGCAAGAGCTATAATTCCAGAAAGATTAGAATCTATTGATATCAAAACAGCAGTCTTGCCCATCTTTTCAAGTTCGGTTAATTTTGACTCAACACTTTCAGGAATTGAAATCCCATTATCAAACATGAGTTTTCTTGTTCCTACCAGAAGTACATGGTCTTGATATCTAGCTATTATTCCATGCCCTGCAATTGATTCGGATAATTCTGCATTTGGAATCACATTATTTTCTTTAGCTTTCCTAACAATGGCCTGTCCTAATGGATGTTCAGAACCCGATTCTGCAATTGCTGCCATTCTAAGCAATTGCGTTTCTCCAATTTTGGGCTCAGACATATCATAAATATCAGTAACAGATGGTTTTCCTTCTGTTAATGTTCCTGTCTTGTCAAATACTATTGTTTGTACTTTACTTGCAATCTCAAGGTATTCTCCACCTTTAAATAATATGCCGTGCTCGGCAGCTTTTCCGGAACCCATCATCAATGCAGCTGGCGTTGCTATTCCCAAGGCACAAGGACAGGCAATAATGATTACTGAAACAAAAGCTAAAAGACTATATGTAAATCCTATGTTTCCAACGAAATACCAACCTAAACCAATGCCAATTGCAGTGATAACTATTGCAGGGACAAAATATTTTGCAACCTGATCTACCATTCTTTGCATTTGGGCTTTCCCAGTCCGTGCTTCTTCAACGAGATTTATTATCTGGGAGAGTACGGTATCCTGTCCTACCTTCGTAGCTTTAATTTTTAGTAATCCTGTCTTGTTCATAGTTGCCCCAATAACATCATCACCGCTCGATTTGTCAAGAGGAATACTCTCTCCAGTAATAGGCGATTCGTCCAATGAGGAAATACCTTCTATTATCACTCCGTCGGTGGGAATGCTCTCACCAGGTCTTACTATCAATATATCTCCTACCTTGATTTCCTCAATAGGAATTTCAGTTTCGGCTTCGAGAACTTGTCCGGAAGGACTAGTTGTTGGTCGCAACACGTTTGCCATTCGTGGCTGCAAATCAAATAATTTTCTTATGGCATAAGAAGCTTTTTCCTTTGTTCTTGTTTCTAGTAATCTCCCTATTAGTATCAAGGTAATAATTACGGCAGCTGTTTCAAAATAAACTGCTTTAAATGGAAAAAGATCTGGAGCAATTGTTACTGCAGCGCTATATAGATATGCTGCCGAAGTTCCTATTGATATAAGTGTATCCATGTTCGAAGCTTTTGCTCTAACGCCATCCCAAAAGCCCTTATAGAATCTCCAGCCAACCCAAAACTGTAAAGGAGTAGCTAATACTAACATGACATAACTAGAGTTATGCATCAAATCCATAGGGAGAAATTGACTAAATTGTGTTGGAAGCATGTGAGGTAGACTCAAAAATAGTATAGGTATTGTCAGTCCAATACTTATTGCCACGTGGATTTTTAATTTCTTGAATTCCTTTTCTGGTTCTGTAAATTCATGTAGACATTGAGTACTGCAAAACAAATACTCTTTACCTTTCATCGTGTATCTGATAGAATCAAGCTTTTCTTCCACAAACATACCACATATAGGATCTTTTGCCAATACCCTATAGTAAACTAGACCAAATATAACATTAGAACTTTACAAATGTAAAATGTAAAATTTGACCTGCAATTTTCAATCTTCATTGCCGATTGAACTTGATGGTTATGACATGTCAATACTAAAGTCGCTATTTGAAGATGAGCGTAAGTCTTTTCGCCAGATTTCATATGAAACTGGCATTACAACTCCCACCGTCAAAGCAAGATTTGAAAGATTGGTAAATGTAGGCTTTATCCAGTGAATCGTACCAGTAATTGACTTTGGAAAAGTTGCTAAAACCAACGCTAATTTTCAAAAACAAGTTGAAAATTATAACAATCACACTGGAACTCAACAATGCAAGAAAATAAAAAGGGATTGGAGATAGTTTTGGACTGTGATTTATGTATGGAGTTATTGCCGGAGATTCACAAGTTTTGAAATTTGCAAATTAAAAACGATTCTTTTGCTGCATTTCATGCAAATCTGAGTATAAAAGAAAATATGGTGGAAGAATACAGTCAATCATAGAAAAGCATGTAGAGTGGAATATACTTAATGATTTATTGGAAATGATATCCTCCATCTCTATACAAATACGTCTATCTGTTAACTGCTATTAGTTCCTAGCGGACAAGTAACATATCAGATCAGATAATAACTCTGAATTTTACTGCGATAAGTGTTATGACTTGAGGAAAGAAGGTAGAAGCAAGAAAGACTCAGATAAATTAAATTGTTAAATAAAGAAAAAAAGTTTGGGTACCTACCGTTATCTGTTTTGCTTAATGGTATCTTTAGCCTATCAAACAATTGGACCGAATATGGATTCGAATACATCCTCATCAACGATTGCATCTCCATCTTCTGGATTTTGAGCGAAGTTCCAGCAAGTTATAAGGCCACCGCTACTACCGCTGTTTGAATTTTCGTCGCTTTTGTCATCATTTTTGTTCTCATTCACCATCTTACAGTTATTTTCTTGGTGTACCTTCTGGGTTTCTTCGTTACAATTGTTGTCACCATTGTCTTCACATTCCTCGTCATGGTCAGCGAATGCTGGTTGTACTTGTGACACGGCAGTTCCTGTCAGCACTGTCAACAATCCCGCAGACAGGACTACAAGCATCAGCAGGTTTTTCGTGTTCAACATTTGTTATCGCGAAATGATACTAAACTAAGTATAAGTATATTGGGTAAGAACAAGTGGTAAAAAAGAAAGAGAATCTTTTCTACGAATGTAAGTCTGAATTTATGAATAGAATATTATTCACTCACTGATTAATGTTCTTACTCTGCAAGTGGTGGTACTGACAGATACTCCGTAAATTATAAAACTGTTAAAGCCTGATCGGAAGGCCGAATCGGCTAGAAAAATAGATTCTCCCTTCCCATCAGACCTTTTAAAAGAAGGAACTCATAATGATGAAATGTAAAATAAAAAACTTACCATTGCATTATCTAGTCATTTGTGGCTGTGGAGATTGAATTTCTCGCACACTCAAGTCCCTGAAATTCCAGGTCATATTATCAGATCTAAAAACTGCCAAAGGTCCTCCACTTGTTAATATATGATCTTTAGCTTTACCACAGTTAGCGCTAAAGAATAAAAGATCCGGCTCATTAGCATACCACCCGCCATTATCAATCAAATCGGTAACTTTTAGCCAATGATTATTTGCTTTGTCATCGAGATAAGATTCCATCTTTACTGCCGTGTTATTATTAATATTGTAGACAACAACTTTCCACCCAACCCATCTTCCAATAATGGGTTCCGTAACTTGTGTTTCAGCTCGTTTATTAGTATATCCTCCTGTATGCCAAATCTCCTTTGTCCAAGAAACAGTACCGTTTACATCAATTCCTCCCTTGAGAGCTGTTCCTTCGCAGGGAACGGTATTATTATGCCTTCCTCCTCTTATCGACCAGACTAGCGAGTCATTCGGATTGTTTGATGGAAGTATTTTAGCATAACCTGTCATTTCGACATTTTTCCATTCTTCGGATCCTGGAAGCTTACTGACTTCCATTCTCACTTCTCCAACGTACGTGTTATTATCAAATCTTCCATTTATCTGCCAAGAACCGTCTGGCTGCTTTGTAATATTTGATGCAGGGTTGAACCCGGAGTCGTCTGCAGGCTTGTCCATGTCGATAAACCATTCTCTTCCTCCCGATTTAGTAGGATATATTTCCACAATTCCAAACTTGTCCAACTTGCTCGAATATTCGGTTGATATCCTTGCAATTTGAATCTGGTAAAAAATGGCCACAACTATAATTATCAATGAAACTGTGGTGATGATTAACTTTTTTCTTTTGCTTCCCATTTGTCCTCAATACCCATATTATGGGATTTCTACTAATTAATTTCTGCGGTCTATTAAACATCTACTAAAATGTAGGCCTTAATGCTTGTAACTGGTTCTCATGATAGATTTTTCAATTGCCTTGTCATCTCAAATGATTGTGCAGTACAAGATTTTCGTTACTATTCTATCGTCATTGTTTCTAAAATATGCTTGACTGTAGGAAGATAGGAATTAAATTTGGCACTTTCTGCACTATATTGAAAAACATAAATCTTGTTGTCTATCACTGTCCAAGAATGCAATATTTCAAATGAAATAGGATTACCAATATTTGGTAATGTTGAAAATACAAGTTGATGACCTGGTTGTCCAGCGAGAGTAGCTGGATCAGAACTTGATATTGTAACTTGGCCAGTTTGATTAATTGAGGATATTGTCATATTAGTAAAGTCCGTGAGAGATATGTCTTGCTCATAGCTCATTACAGCAATAGTTAATGTCGCAGGGATTCGATCCGAGAGGTTTTGCAATGGGGGATAAAAAGCGGCAATTTGACTGTATTCTGGTAAACCACTTGCGGAGAATGTCCAATTTGAGGGGAACAACATGAATATTCCATGCTGGGGATTCTTGTAAGCAATTTCATTTATGGTATTGCCATTAGTAACATTGGATTCAAGTTGATAATCATAATTGGTAATATTGATATTTGCTGCAGGTTGTTCTACGGCAAAAACTGACTGTGATGGAATTTCCAACTGAAATAAGATGGTAGTGCACGTACAGGCACACACACAAGCCAATAAGAATACTTCAAAAATGTGTTTCATACTATAATCATCGAGAAGTTAAATGAGGTCCTTTAATTGTTTCCATTATTTCTATAATTCATCAATTTCACATCATCCAATCATGCAACAAATAATTAGAAATTTTAGAAGATTCGCATAACACTGGATATATAATATAGAAAATTAATCAGGAAAAAATTTGACTAAATTTATATTAAAAACTATATAAATTTTAATGAATATAGTATAATAATGGAAACTATGAAATGTGACTATTGTAGAAAACATATCCATTCGTTGAATCAATTTCTAGATATGTTTGTATGCAATAATTGTTATCACAGATTAATATCGCATGTGTTTTATCCAGGAAAAATTAATTCATAGAGTAAGCTGATGGTTCAAATCGTCGATAAGAATCATGTTATCATAAAAAATCGCTATTCCTTAGAAGATATGATTGCATCTACCAGAAGTTAAGAACTAGTTTGAGTTCTTTCTCTAGATTGGTTTTAGTTGTACAAAATAGGTTTCAAGTTCTTATGATCTTGCCAATCACACTTTGATAGAGCAAATCAATACCAAGTATTGTAAATATTTTTCCAGAGCTATCAAAAATTCCACGGGAGCTTTTATTAAATATGTCATCGCCCCATATATTGGGCAAATTGGTGGCAGCTGATAAGCATTCATTTAACACTGATATAACTGATGCAGAGGAATTAGGCCAGATCGAGAAAATTGAGAAGATATTAAATACGGATGAAAAAGTACTCCTAGTAGCAAGGCAATCCAGATTCATGCCAGGTGGTTCAGCATTAACACCCAATAATGTCATTGCAACTGACAGAAGGGTCATTATAAGAGATCCTTACATGCTTGGCTTGAAATCGGAGCTTATTGATATTCCATATGATGTCATAACTAGTGTGAAACTACAGAAGGGGATCTTTACATCAACTTTACTATTTAAGGCACCCACGCTGGTAAACAAAACCAAGTTAGGACTGATTGATGAAAATATTAGTGGAGAAGATGATCAAGAAGGCATAATCGAGGCACTTTCTAAAGACAAGGCTGAAGAGCTTTTGGAAATAATTAGAAGACGAATGAAAGCTACCTGTGATGACGAATCAATAAGTAATGTTGTTACTATCTCGGTTGCTGATGAAATCAAGAAACTCTCAAAATTGAAAGATGACGGAATTTTGAGTGAACCAGAGTTTCAAAAAATGAAGCAACAACCATTAAAAAAATGTAATAACCGGATATACTATTGATAATAACTAAGCCTCGCCACAACAAGAAGTGACTTTTTATTCTTGTACAAAATCAATTGCTCCATTGAACAATGTTCCTGTGATACTCATTAACCTATATATTTCATATTTTAGTAAGTTTATTAGTATTTATAAACCAGTTACAATTTGCAATTTGAGAAATTTTAATGAAAGAATTTTTAGAACATTACCATGCAGGGTAATTATAATTAGAACCCATTAAGAATTAATCAAAGTTAAATGTTTCATATTTGATCAAATTCAAAAAAATTCGGCCGTTTAGTATTATTAGCCAATCCCAGTGGGCTCTTCATTATTTTGATGTTCCAATTTCATATGTTGCTCCTTTTACTGTTGAGTGGCGAACATAATACCACATAAATGACATTTTAGATTATCACTACCAGATATTTCCTGTGCCATTAAGTACCGGCTCCCTTTTTCAAGGTAGTCTGGAACATGTATAATATTCGACTCCATCATTTAAATCTGCTACTTAAATTAATTCCATTATGAACTAGTAATCTATTATAAGCCATTTGCAACAGAATTATTTTAATGATAATAAGTCAGAGACCTAGTAAATCGTTTTAAATTTTGTTGTGCACTTATAATTGGGAAAAACTTTCGGTTTTTGGCTCCGTTCACCGAAGGTACCAAATGCATCAACAACGATGGGAAGATGCCGAACACAGGGCTGGCAAATCCCTTTCATAACACAGTTAAACTAGAAATTAGAATTTCATATTTTTCTGAAAGGTAGCAATAGCATTAAATGAAGAGTTACCAATGATATTACCAAATTCGCTTTTTGCTTTGTCGGTTAGGTTTTTTATTTCTGGGAGACTGCCGATTTTCTCTGCGCCCTTCTTCACACCACCAAAAAATGTATCCCATCCTAGCCCTACCACTGCCAAAATAACTAGAATAGCCAATATAAGAACAATCCAACCTATCAATTAAAAATAATTCAGATATAGTATGTTTTAAACTTTAACTTTCTCAAAGACTTGAGGATCGTTGCTAATTTCTTAATGGAGTAAAGTTAATTTATCGTCCTGCAGTCCAATTACATACTATATTGGATTCCATTACTACAGTTACCAGGTTCAACTGAGTAACAAACACACCCATCTTTTAACATTATATTTTGAAATGATACAGGGTAAGCTGCACCCGAGTTATCATTATTTGGTATCAGCGAATTATGAGGAACAAAAGTTATAGAGTCAGGGTCTTTCTTATCTAAGAATCCAAACATTAGTTGGGAAACTTCTACATTGTATCTGATAGAATAAGGAAAATTACCTGTTTTGTTCCACCACTCAATCCCAGTAAATTGATTTCCTCCAACATAATCAAAATTCATTTTATCAAGAGGAAAATCAAAGGTTTCTATATCTCCATTAATTTGATCAGTAAGGCTATATCTAACCAGCCTATCTTTCTCGTACATCATTATTATTCGCAGGTACGAATGGCCAATGATTGGTAATACTTTTTTGAATCTGTATCTGTTAATGCCTTGAAAAATTCCCTCAAAATAATCTTGATTATCAAACTGACAAATCAGATTCAACTCAATGGGAATATTGCGAGCATTAAACAATTCCAGTAAGTATAGCATCCACGACTTGTCAGGAATTTTATTCCCTATATCCCCAACTATCTTGATGATGTCTGATACAGCTGTAACGCCGCCAGGAAATAACGGATTACCTCCTGTTTTATCCAATATGCGACAAAAGGAGCCTACCCAATAATGCAATATATATAAAATAACTGATTATCTAATTAAGATTTACTATTATTTTTCTCGACGTATATAGCAATAGAAAAATTCTATTTTGGTATTCCAGACAGTAACTAATAAAATATACAATCATAGGGGCTTTGTTTCATTAGATACGAGTAGATTATTCATCTGAATTGTCAGTTCTGGTCCATGGAAACCTTCTTTCAATAATTTTATTCCAATTTATTTTTACCAGCAAGTATAATGTAACCAAAACTCCAGTGATACTAAGAATTACGGCTATGATAATAGCAGCGGGATTGCTTGTGTCCGTAAATTGTGAAATAATGCTTTGAACAAATGGTCGTCCTAGCAATATTCCAAGCCACACTATAAACTCATTATATAAAAAAACTCCTGCAAATACTGATACTGAGAACTTCCATGGATTGTACTTCGTAAGTCCCAATGTGATATAAATGAAATTTTCGGAAAACGGGATTATTGGAGCAACAAGTGCTCCTATCCATCCATATTTTCCCACAATTTTTTGAAGGGAAAGTGTTCTACCTTTTGATTTTTTGGAAATGATATTGCGTCCGGAATAAGCAAGATAAAAAATGATCATTTTTGCGGCAACAGCACCAACTGTTCCACAAATAGAAATCATGTGTGGATCTAGATTCTTGTTAAACGCTGCAATGAGAGGAAGTGGAAAGTAAGGTATCGGTAGAAAGAACAATATACTGATAATAAAGCTCACTAACAAAATACCAGGATACCCAAAGTAATCGTATAATAATACTAACTCATCAAGATTGATCAAGATAGGTAGACTAAGTTAAAATAATATATTAAAATGTTATAAAAATTAAGCCATATTTACGACATGAATCAAGTTAAATTGTATTTGAAAGAGTTACCCCTAATCAAACATTTCAAGACAGTAAATTGAATAAAGGTTTTTGCAAGAATCATAGAAAACTGTAAATAGAATAGTCATGCACTCAATATCGATTTAAGATTTGTTCTTTGACGCAATATCTGAAGTATTGTTTCATGAAATTCCAAAGTCATCCATGGTCAGATCTCAAGTATTATTGAATATAGATCGATTTGAAATAGGACAGAGCTATGTAACTGCTAAAATACTAAACAGATTTGCAGAGAATGTCATGGTAAATATTCAGGGCGGTAGACCTGGTATAGAACTTCAAGAGAGTCTTTTCAAAATAAAAAATCCTGAAAATCAAATCCCTTTACAGTTTGCATATCTAAAAGCAAATCTAATTGAGACAGGAAAAATTTTTGTGAGAAAGGTTCCTGTCGTAGGTATAAGAGATTGGTTATTGATTTATGAGGAAACGTTAGTTGAGCTATCAGTAAAAGACACGTACGACGAATTGGAAATTGTAGTTGTTTAAGGAAACCATGATAACAATTTGGAAACGTGTTTGGTTAATTAGTTATGATTTTAATTGCATTTACCTACCCGGCGTTATTTTGGATAAATAAAGTAAAATATTTTCAAAAGTTTGATACTTAAAATAGTACTAAATAAATCTCAAAAAAAAAGTAGTTAGTGACCACCACAGCCACAACTATGTTCTGCTCCATGATGTTTAGCACTTGTTTCAGAACATGTAGGACAAATTGGACTGTTATTTTCAGACATGAATGTAATTCCACAGGAACTACATTTTAGTTTTTGAACTCCTTCCATAAAATGTAAAGGTTTGAAACCATAATTAATGTCTTTCTTGAATTACATATCTTTCTCCGTAGACATGTACGTCGTAGTAGTACTAATGACAAGTTCAGGCTTCTGATAAAATAAAGGTCTGAAACCAAATTAGGGTAAAAAGAACGAACGAATGTAAGGTTATATTCCCGGATAATTACTTAGAATTGATTGAAACGATTTGTAGTTATTCCCAAATTTAAAGAGAATATTAAGGAAACCATGTACTTTGAGCCTAGGATTGTCAAAATTGTCAAAGGCGAATCAATAACTTGGATCAACCGAGATACAAAGGTACATAGCTTGACTTCGGGAGATGCAAACTCCACTTTGCCAAGTCCATTCTTTCTAACCGGAAGTATGTTGCCGGGGGAATCTACAACTGTTAAGATTGATAGTAATCAGCAAAGTATTCCATATTACTGCACTATGCATCCTACTGAAAGAGGTGTTATTGGGATTTTACCCAAACCCGAAGATCAGATGACTGAAGATGAGAAGGTGAGATTTCTAGACGACCTGAACCTGTCCGTATCAGACTATGCAAATCAAAAAATATTAACTCGTCTTCAGAGACAACTAGATCCAGCGATTATTGAGTATCTGAGTGATCCTCATGCAACCCTAATCCAGAATAAGGTAATGACCATTGTTTTTTGGGATATCAGTAATTTTTCAAAATTGACCGAAGTCTTTAAGGATCATCCAGAGCTCATTGCGGTATTTCTCAACGAATATCTGGGTGTGGCAGTTCCAATCATACATGAATATGGTGGAATAATTGATAAATTCATTGGAGATGGTATACTCGCATACTTTGGGTTCAAAGAATCAAATGATGACGGTTCAATTGGTGCATCCAATGCGATTATCGCCGCTCTAAAACTTAAGAAGGCATTCCAGTTCTTTAAGAAAAATTGGTTGGATATATGGAGTACGGTTACTAATTTTGATACAAATATTGATATAAAATGCGGTATTAACACTGGCTCAGTCTTGGTTGGACTCATGGGAAGTCAAGAAAGGGATCAGTTTACCGTGATTGGAACTCACGTGAATTTGGCAAGCAGGATGGAAGGAATAGCTGAGGCCGATCAAATTGTTATATCCCAATTTACAAAGGAAAAGATTGAACAAAAGTTCAGTATGGAAACTATTCAAATAAAAGAAGAAAAAATAAAAGCTTTTGAAGATATTACCGAATACTATGTTGTAACAGATCAAAACTAGAGTTTCTTGACGCTAGAAAATAAGAACAGTCCTTAGATACAAACAAATCAATTTCAGAGAAATGTAATCGTCTTATGAAGCCAAATAAAATCGCGACTCTTTCGTTAATGCTTGCCAGAGTAGTATATACAATCAACTGGTTTAACATTGCGTCTATTTTCTACTTTGTTGCTTCTGATTTCAAAGAAAACATCGCCATGCTTGGAATAATAAGTGCTAGCTTTCTTGTCGGTGTAGGTCTATTTCAAGTACCTGCAGGAATCATTGCTGCAAAATACGGTCCTAGAAAGATTGCCATATATGGAATCATGGTTGCCTCATTAGCCGCATTAGTAACTGGTTTAGCCAGTAATACTTCACAAATTACTCTATTGAGGTTTACAGTCGGTTTGGGAATGGCGTGTTTCTTTGGACCGAGTGTTATCCTAATTTCGAAATATTTAGGAAAAGAATCTCAAGGACTGGGAATTGGACTACTAAATTCAGCCCACGCCTTAGGTGGAATAATAGGATTGTTTGGTTGGGTGATATTGGCTGAACACCTTGGTTGGAGAGCATCACTTATTTTGAGTGGGGGGTTGGGAATATCAACTGCCATTCTGTTAAAGAGTGCATTACTAAGAGGCGTCGATGAAATAAGCAATGAGTTTAAGATTAAGGTATCTCATGTTTTTGCGACCTTATTTAACAAATCATTAATAATCCTTGGAATCACACTGTTGGGATTTCAAGCAGGATCGAGTATGATTTTGACTTTTACTGTATTCTACTTTGTAGATCATTTAAAAATAGATCCAACTGACGCCGGTCTAATAGGAAGTCTAAATCTAATAGTCGCGCTAGCCTCATCGCCTTTTTTTGGGAAACTCTACGACAAGATTGGAAATGCAAGGAAATTACTATTTATTTCAGGTATGGTTAGTGCCTCCAGCCTGGTGGGATTTGCAACTGATTCACTATATGCCATAATGGCATTGATTCTTATATCAGGATTTTTCTTGTCTGCGGGGTTTGTAATAGTATATGCAAAAGCAAAAGAAATCAGCAAAGCACAACCTCAATATCAGACTCTTGCTGTAAGTTTCGTAAATGGTCTTTCATTATTTGGGGTCTTCTGGGTCCCAGTCTTTTTTTCCAGTATGGTAAGCAGCTTGGGATATGAGATTGCATGGTTGTTAGGAGGTTTGGTTATTATGATATTGATACTCCCAGTAATTAGGTTAAAATGAATAAATTATTTTGTATCAAGATCAATTATTCTAAACTATCACTTAATTAAAATCCATTCTATATTCTAGTTAATATATGTCGAGTTTGAATTAAATGTTCAAATGATAAACTATGAGTAAAATGGTGAATATCTGAATGAACTGGAATAACAAAACTGGATATTGTCGTTATATTTTTCTATCTATCATGGTCGCCGTCTTTGTCTTTCTGTTTTTACAGCAATCAGCATTTTCAAATCATGGAATGGAAATAAATCTAAAATTAAATGACGCGCAATTTTATTTACCATTAGGCAAGAACGTCCAGGTAGTCAAGTTAACTACCACATATTCGGTTACCGATCCTGCCACGGTGGATAAACAAATCAGTGGAACAATGAAGATATATACGGCAAATGGAACGTTAATGAAAACCACGTCAATTCCAAATGGATTCAAAGCAGACAAGAATGGTTTTCAGCAATTTGTTACCAATTTACCAAATAGTACTATTCAATCTATTACTACCGTTGTAGTATTTACTGATTTGAACAAGACTGTTGCATTATCTAATTCAATAACAAATAATCTAGTTCTAAATAAAACACAATAGTATTCCTCGTAATTTTCTATTATCAAGTTTCGTGATAGCAGAAAATAATTTTTCCTATCAAGATTCTCAAATAGGGAGTACTAAAATAATTTTTCAGAGAATAAGGTTATAGAATGATTACCGCAGAGATAAGTTTGTTCCTGTGGGTTCTAGTTCAGGAACAAGGATGAGTAAGGAGACAGCACTTGCTTTTGATGCAATTAGAGGAATCAAAGATCTGAAAGCAACCCTCACACCACTAGGAACTCAAATTCAATCACATGGTATGGTGGACATTCTAAATGCAATAAATATTGCACATGAGGCGATTAAATCTTCTGGAATGCAGCGAATAATCTCTATTGTGCATATTGATGAAAGATTGGATAAAGAACAAAATCTTGATCAGAAGGCTGATTCTGTCATGAACAAGTTGAAGTGAGTGCCTCATGTTGGTTTTGCAACATGACTCTATTGACTGATTGGTTTCTTGTTGGATCTAATGATGAATTATGTTTTAAACAGTTACGAAAAGTTTTATTCCAATCGCCTTATTGCTTGGGTGAGAGCATCTACAGATACAGCTTGAGGGGCAATGCTCTGAAAGCCTGTGGTCACATTTACGATAATCACAAATTGGTTCTTCAGCATCTCCCACTACATTTACATGACTTTCAGCATAGCCTAGCATACTTCAGGTACTACAACATGACATAATACAATTTCCAGAATTTCTGATTTGGTCGATAAATCATCCTTTTGATTACTATATATTGACAATATTTTTCACCGCCCTAATGCTCCTCTACGAGCAAACTATTGTAGATTGTCAACTGTCGTATTCCAATAATATAGTATTTTGATAACTGTAAAGCTATCTTTTAGACTCTAACATTGTAACATTCAATCAATTTTGGTGTATTAACAATGGCCGATAACAAATTATCAATAAAGATATGATGAAATAATGAATTGTGAACCGAATAAAATTTAAGTCAAAAGAAATAAGGAGAATTGAATGTTCAAGCGGCTTGGTGCAGTTATTCTTTTAGTTGAGGATTTACAAAAGAGTATATCCTTTTACAGGGATACTCTTGAATTGAAAATAAAAAACCAGTCGCCAGATTGGGTTGAATTTCAAAATGAGGCTCAAGGTGCTGTATTAGCATTACATCCTGCACGCATCAAACAGAAAGTATTTTCAAATATGCTAGTAGGATTTAATGTCAGTAACTTGGAATCTGTTTGTAAAAGACTGGAAGAAAAAGGGGTAAAATTCCATAAGAGGATTACCCGGGAATCTTTTGGAAAACATGCAATTATCGAGGATCCAGAGGGTCATTTAATATCAATTGCGGAAATTCCACCGAAGGATGAATTAGACCAAATTCCGTATTATCATGGATTTGCTCCAGTAGAAGGCTTGACGTAATGTTATTATTTTTGGCAACAGTTACCACGTTAGATTTTTTGAAGGATTAAACCTACCAGATGAATCCTATAAGAGGAACTGGAATCTCTGAAACACCGAATGGAGGAAGTAAACTGATATCATTTTACGTAGACTTGTATTTTATTGGAATATGTTTTGCACGATACAAGATAATAAAAGTCCCAGTCTTAAAATCCAATCAAAATATTACATAATAATAATAAGTCCATTGCAATATTATAATTAGATGAGTGATTTTGCCTTTTTTCGATTCGAAAGCGCTAACATGCTAACTGACGATGAAGAGAGAGATAGGGAGGAGATTATTAGCCTAACAGAACAGGTTCTAGAATTAAAAGACATAGAATGTGATGCTAAAATCTCCAAGATATCTGAGGATCTATTGAGAGAGATACTTGAAGAAGTGAGAAAATTGCGAAGGAAAAGGAAAAAGACTTACGTCGATTCAACTGATATAAATTTGAATGAACAAAACAAAGATATTGAAAATGGTGAGGGTGAAAGTCCTTACATTAGGTAAGAGTTGACTTCAAATGGATATGGATAAACTCACAAATCGTTGGCTTGCCACTTTGGGTATAGGAGTATTGATTTTTGGTCTTGCATTATTTGTCTTGAAAGTTCCTGTGCGTACTATGCTCATTTTCTTTGCAATCGGAATACCTGTCGTATTTCTGTGGCTATATTCTGATGAAAGATCCCGCAGAGAAAAGAAAGAAGTCGAACAGTTGGGTAAAATACAACAACAACCCTGTATCTGCACGGTATGTAAACATGAACAGGCAGCAGTTTGCATAAATGAAAAATGTCCGTGTTGTATTATCATGAAAGGGGATAGCATTATAGGCCATTCCATAAATCCCCTTCAATAGATAATTACTCATAATTGTTAATTATTAATGAAATTAAAAGGATTTTCATCCATCTATGTTACTCTTGAATAGTATCTCTCCTTTGAAGTATCATCAAATGATTAGGAAAGTATTCGGAGTTACGCAGTAACTGACGTTAAAGGTCTCCAAATTGGTAATAATTTTTGATTGGGATAAGAATAATAGAATTGAAATGCATGAAAGACAGAAATGTCCATAAGCTAGAAATAAATGAACGTAATACAAAGGAAAAGGCTGCGGCAACATCTGTCTAATGCAAGTTTTCAACTCGTTTTGAATATTACTTATGGGCTAGATGACCATTCATTAGCTACTTGTTGCCGCATGATCTGTATGTCTAATTCTTCTAGACTGAAAAAATAGATTCCGTATCGGCTTCGTTAACAACAAATACTTAAAAATGAATCAAGTTTAAAGTAAGATGTGATTTTGTCCGCAGAGGATAAAGTGTTTCAAAAGGGCTTAATCTTAACAGATGACATTGCCGATGATCCAATTCTCGATTTCAATTTATATGCCGATGCTATAGCCAACATAATTAGAAACTCACAGCCAAGATTTACAATCGGGATCTTCGGTGATTGGGGGACGGGAAAAACCACTTTGATAAATGCCGTAGACAAAATCCTTCAAACTGATAAAGATTTGATTAGAGTCAGACTTGAAGCTTGGCGCTATAAACAGGAACAATTCCCTCTTGTTTCATTGTTAAAAAGCATAGCATTTGCGTTACCGACTGAGAAACAATTTGAAGTATTAAAACAGAAATTGGAAACAAGTGCAATAAATTTTCTCAAGAAAACTCCAGATATTCTTACGTCAATCATATCCAAGTATGCATCAGAAGAGGATGAAATTTCAAATGAGATGTTTGACACTTTTAAAAACGAATTAAATTCAAAAATCCAACTAATAGCAGAATTAGATAGAGACACGGTTTATTTTGATGGTTTGGACGAAATCAAGAAAGAAATAAGAAACCTTCTCCTAGAAAATCCTGCATTTAGGATTATTGTATTTGTAGATGACTTGGATAAATGTTCTCCGAAGAAGGCGCTTGAAATATTGGAACTCATTAGAATATTCCATGATATTGATGGATTTGTCTACATTATTGGAATAAGCCATGATATGATAATCAAGTTAAGCAACGTCGAAAATAGCAAAACGAGTATTGATGGAGAGCATTTTATTAAAAAGTTGATTCAAATACCAATTACTTTACCCATATGGAGTAATCAGGATATTGTTAACCTGGTCAAAGATTTAATAAAAAAGGGGATGATCCATGATAAGTTTAGGGACCTTATAGAAAAGAACATAGATCCAATTTCAGTAGCAATTGACAATAATCCCAGAGAGATCAAAAGATTCTTAAACAATTTTTTTGTAGCGCATGAGATTTTTTCAGGTAAGAAAAATTTTGAGGCAAATCAATTGATTTTTTCAGGTAAGAAAAATTTTGAGGCAAAGGAATTACTTGTCATTCAAGCCCTTCATTTAAGATGGACCAAATTTTATAATATATTGGTAAAATCAGATGAATCTTTCTTTAAGGAATTAGATAAGTATCTGAAGATGGATGATGAAACTCGCTTGAAGAGTTTAGATTTGTATGAAGGAAAAAAAGAAGAACGAGACATCAAAGTGTGGAAAGTATTACGCGATTTTAAAACAGATTCTGGTTTGTGGAATTTCCTAATACAAAATTCGGATACTTTGAAAAACGTACGGGATTGGAATATCTATAGACAGGCTATAGATACATCTGTGGAGCCAACCAGTACACATAGAAAAGCAATAAACTATGAAGCCATAAAGTTACTCCAAAGTGGAAAGATTAATGAATTTAATGATAAAAGGGCTAGTGAATTTAAGATTTTATCTATGAGAGAAGCGGATCTTAGGGATGCGGATCTTAGGGATGCGGATCTTAGGGATGCGGATCTTAGGGATGCGGATCTTAGGGATGCGGATCTTAGGGATGCGGATCTTAGGGATGCGGATTTGATGGGTGCTAATTTAAGTGGCAGTGACATTGATGGCGCGGATTTGATGGGTGCTAATTTAAGTGGCGCGGATTTGATGGGTGCTAATTTAAGTGGAGCCAGATTGGTTGGTGCTAATTTAGGAGGAGCTGATTTGGTTGGGGCGCGTTTGTGGGGAGCTAATCTAGTTAGTACTCGTCTGTGGGGAGCTAATCTCAGAGATGCTCATTTGGTGGGTGCAAAGTTGGTGGGTGCTAATCTGGGTGGAGCCAGATTGGTGGGTGCTAATCTGGGTGGAGCCAGATTGGTGGGTGTCGATTTAGGTGGAGCTGATCTTAAGCATACAGAACTAACAAACTCGATCATAATAAATCCGAATTATGAATCATTAACAGTAAACTCCAGCACAGAATTTAACAATGCTACAATTGATGATCCTCAATTTATCGATTATATAATCCAGTATACCCGAAACGTGCCTCAGAAGATTAAGGATAAGAAGAAACTTAGAAGAGAATTGGCTAGGAAAGGAGTAAGCGAAGAGAATATTGAAGATTTATTAACAATTTCAAGGTTGCCCGAAGAATGAGCAAATGATCACTAAAGTTAGTATTAGTAACTAATGGCTAGTACATTGAATTTTAATACAATTCCTACCCGTTCTGAACTAATTTTTGTATGTATAAAAGGTGTTTAGCATTCTATCAATTGTCGGCAGATATTTAGAAAATCTTTCGTTATCTGATTTGTAAGTTACCAAATATGCTTTGGTCTCTTCCTTAAACCAGATCTGCATTGCTTTTCGCATAGTTTCTGTCTTGTCAGTTGCCGTAAAGATAATCATGTGCGCCGGGTGTCCCAGAAAAACACTTTCGACAGATTCCTGTATTTGAAAATCTGGATATAGCTTCTTTAAAGTATCGAGTTGAGTCTGTGTAATTGAAGCTAGTGTAGTATTTGACCCGACTTGAATTACCATAATACCAAGATCTGCTGGACTTGTATCAGAATTACTCTCCTTTGGAGCATGGAAAGTAACCGATTTGTCAATGTGTTGAGCTCTATCCCAATCTTGAGGATATTTCATGCTAAATCCAGTAATAAGATCATCGTAAGTAAGAAACTCTGATTCAACAGCAATAGGAATCATAGGATTTGCGTGGAATAATCCAAATGCGAGATTATGCTCAACAAAGTCAATAATCAGAAGGATTGAAAAAACGGCAAATACTGATAATCCAATCGATATACTGCTCCGATTTATTTCATCGAATATTGATGTCATGTTTTCTAGTACTGATAATGTGCATGCACTTAAATATTCTTAAAAAAATTGGACGCAATAATCAAAAACCTAATTTAGCAGCAATGAATGAAATTACGTCATGTTAAAATATTGTTTCTAAGAATTGGTAAATTGTTGATAAACATAGTAACCGGAATTTATAATTTCTTTCAAGTTTTATAATTATCTAGATTTAAGTCTCTTTACCAATTCTATTCGCGCATTAATTAGATTTATTTGTTCTACGAGTAGCTTCTTGTAGCCTTTTAATAGCTTTTCTTCGTCGCCATAATTTCTCATTTTTATTTCTGCCATGGTATCTTCAAAACCCTTGATCACATTTTCTACATAGTCACCAAGTGCCTGTATATCTTTTGCATCTCTCCTAGCTCCGACCGTGAACGTTTCCTCGGCCTTATCTCTAATTTCTTGAGCTTTTTTCCCAAGTGAAAAAATAACATCCATGAATGATTTGGTGGAATCTCTTAGACTATTTACTATGAAGTCATAATCCTCTATCTTTACATTTGAATTTGATTTCCTAATTTTTTTTGAGTTTATCGGTCTATTGTTGTGGGCCTTCGGAATTTCTGGGGTTAACTCTTCATTTTGCATATTAGATTCTTTATCCGTAATCGATACGCGTGATTTATCTTCTGGATTGGTTTCGTCCTTGAAGTTTTTCTTCATAGATTAATAGTATAATTGTAAACCAAATATATAACCGTGAGATGAAATAATTCGGTCTTTGCTCCATTGAAGTTATGATTTTTGTAAGGACATGAGAAGGTCAACATGATATTGGTTTTTTCCCTATCAGGTATGTCTTTTAGATTTAAATTATCCTTTTGACTAACGATTTTCATGTCTGAAGTACAACAAAATACACAACCACAAAGAGATGGACCCCGCGATTCTATATACATAGGCAAGAAAC
>Ga0233417_10000113_pt1 | contig 21610 bp, 17 predicted proteins | sample Sed_MG_FD_189023 | JGI IMG/M metagenome (GOLD analysis project Ga0233417, IMG submission 189023) | Sediment microbial communities from Lake Towuti, South Sulawesi, Indonesia - Sediment_Towuti_2014_0.5_MG | ecosystem: Environmental > Aquatic > Freshwater > Lake > Sediment | place: Indonesia... | reverse complement strand
CAAAGAAAGCACAATATGCAGGTATCATCTTATCTAGATTCATGTAGTAATGAACGATTCTCTATATTATATGAATTTCGAAACAATATGAAATTACAATTGAGATGTCCGGTAATCATCTCTATCCAACTGATCCGAGTTATTCCCAGATCTTTTCGCCAAATGTTATTCTTTTGTTTAGCAAAAAATTACTCATTGACGCAATACAGACAGCCAACATCAAGGAAATTGCGTAGTGAACAAGCCATTGCTCAAAGAAGACATACGTTAATTACAGCTGAATCATGGCACCAAAAGCGCATAATGCGAGGAAGGAAAAGTACTGTCTTACTAAATGTCGGAGTGCAAAATTCCTATCTTCAAATGTCCATATCTTATTTAATACAAAATTGGAGTGGACCGACATTACTATGCCAATTCGAGCAGCCTGAATATACCACAGGTTTGAGACCACATTTGAAAGCAAAAAGGAAACAATGTAGTTCAATGCAAGTCCGCTTGCCCCCCTGTAAAGAATCTGATAGTCTTGGATAGGAAAGGTATTGATCTATGTTTCTCCTGTTCTTTAATGACACTCTCAGATCGTGCCTTAGAATTCTTGTTGTGGCGGTATAGACTTCATATTGCGTGTAGATATTCTGAAATTTCATCGAGTTCTAATTTTCTAAATTTGTGCACGAATTTTTGTTGAAAAGGTATCTCTGATAACTATAGGATTGCTATTATTACTTCTAACCTTTACGAGTATTTCAAGAAGAAGCTGATTTCCCTTACCTTCTATCTCTACATTTTTAACGAGTTGTCGAGGTAATGCAAAACATCGTGACAGTGGATCCTGTACATCTGTTATACTCAACCCATGTCTTGCTAAAGTTCTTGCTCCTTTACTGATCAGGCGGCGTAGAAAAGGTAAATTCTGCAAAGATGCACCTTTTGTTGGATCTGGTGATTCTTTTGTTGCCGGATTGGGTCTTTGGTCATACGGAAGATTTTACAAGCCATAAACTCAGAAATCTTAAGAATGAGTTTAACTTTTTTTGAATTAAAAATTCCAGACCTTCTTTCGGAATTATTTGAAGCAATTTTTTTTCTGCAGGGATTTATGCTACTGTTATGTGAAAAATATAATTTCACTGAGTTGAAATATGTCCTCTTGAAAAAAGTATTAGCAATATCTTCAGATATTATCTACAGGGAAGCTGTTTGATATGACTTTAATCAATAATACTTGGTAGAACCGATAAGATTTACAATAATTATTTACAACTTGAGAACGTAAGTATTTAGAATAAATTTCAAAACAAATCAATGCATTCTGCAAGTAAGCAGTAAAGATGTTTGTTGCTATTTAATGAATGAAATTTATGAGATATGACTCTCTAATCGCTTGAAGAGAAGAATATCTGGAATAAAATCGTCTATTTTAGATTTAATCAAAATAAAAAAAGAGGTTTGTAGTTCTTTACCCAGCTACGTGACTTTTTCTACTGAGGATTACATCCGCCGCTTGGCTGACTAACGAAGCAGTTGTTCTTTATTAGTTCATTTCCGTTTATGTTGAGTGGCAATCCATCTGCATTGTTAATGTCGACATCATTCTTCAGTACATTGTTATACAATATTGTGTTCTTTGTACTTTGGGCATCTAGGAATATGCCATTTCTGCTTCCACCAATTGAATTGGCATCTACTTGTGATTTGTCTGTATTGACAAGCGTTACGCCTGCCAGATCGTTACCTGACATCATATTGGCATGTACCTGAGCTCCTATAGATGAGTGAGATGCCACGCCGATTGTATTTGGTCCAATAAAGTTCTGTTCAACAGTACTTCCAATCGAACCAGTCATGAAGACAGCAATTTTGTTTCCGTCAAATGTTACTCTGTGGATATTAGTATTTTCAGAACCAGTGATTAAAACTCCTGCCTGGAAATTACGAATAGCTCCAGAACCCTGTATAACCACACTGTTTGAATGTGGCACCGCTACTCCTACCTTAGAACTGTTATCTCCTGGTCCACTGATTGAATATCCATTCAAGTTAATTATTGTGTTATCTCCTCCAACAATCAATCCATCTCCTGAGCAGACGAGATTTGCAGTTAATGTCACGTTACCATGAACTACCTGACCGCATGCTGGACTTGACAATGGTAAGCCTTGTGCTAGTGCTGTTTGCATTGAACTCTGCATATTTACACCGCTGATAGTCGCTAGTGCTACTAATATTGTTGCTAATATGTAAGACATTGTTTGTTGCATCCATAATAGGGCTACATTACTAACTATATAAGTCGAACTCTTCTTTCTATTGTAACTAAGTTGCAGTATAAGTAGTTCTTCTACTAGATACAATAAATATTAAATTCTTTCATAATAGTATACTTTTACTATACTTTTTAGTAAACTCAATTTGGAACTCAAGTTATCATATTGAGAGTTACCAAATATCTAGAGTTGTTATCTAATTTGGAGAATCATTTAAAGACAATGAAATACCTCATTTCATGCTATTTATGACCAAAACAGGACTAAGGTTCACCAATTATTCCCAATCATGAATGATTCGCAATTATTCTCAACACAATATTTCGGGATCATCCATATCACTTTCTAATATGGATCTCATAATTGTGGTTCCGAATTCGAGATGCTTGCTATGCAAGTTGAGTTATTTTCAAATTGGAAGAAGCAAATCAACAAGAAATATAAACAATTTTTATCTCAAAGTTAAACGTGAAACTGGCTATTGTTGGTGCAGGAGTTGCAGGCTCTTACCTCGGAAATCGGCTTCAAGAAGAAGGTCACCAGATAGAAGTTTTTGAGGCATCAAAAAAGGATGCGCATTGGCCAGTGTGTGCGTGGGGCGCCTCAAAAAACATGCTTGAGATTTTTTCAAAGAATGCGGGGTTAGACTTTGAAAATTATGTACTTCATCGTGGAAAAAAATTGAGAATGGACCTTCCTGAGAACAATACAGAATACCTTAAACTCAAGGGTTTGGTCACGTACGACAAGTACCATTGGGAACAGGACCTGTGTAAAGATTTGAACATAAACTACGGAGTTCATTGTGCCCCAGAATCAGATTTTCTTGAAAAATATGACTATGTTGTAGATTGTACAGGCTTTCATCGGTCTCTCCTTCCAAGATCCCAACAAGATTTTATCATACCATCTTACGAATATCTGGTGGACAACGTCGATGAATTTGAGGAGTTTTACGTCATAGGATACAAAGGGGCACGTGGCTATTTCTGGTTCTTTCCATTAGGTAATGGACGAGCCTATATAGGAGCAGGTGATATCGATAGAAGATATTTCGGGATCTCAGAATTCTTTGAAAAAAATCCTCGTGTCAAGGTACTGAAAAAAATTGGCAGACCCATAAGACTGTCTCCGCCCAAGCGAATGCTGCCTTTCAGCTACAACAACAAAATAGGAGTCGGTGAATCAATAGGCTGTGTCTTTCCTATGCTCGGAGAAGGAATCATCCCTTCTCTTATATGCTGTGATATATTTATTGAAGTGTTGAATCAAGATTCAAAGTTTGACACGAAACTCTATGAAAAAAGAATTCTGAAAAAATTTGGATATTATGATGATGTATATCGGATTGTCAGGATGAAGATGGACGGCAAGCTCAGTACGATAAAGCATTTCAAATTACTCATGAATATGTATCGAAATATGAAAAGGGACGAAAAACGATTTGGATTTGGAATCGATTTTGAACAAATGAACAGGTTATTGAAGGCACTCTAACATTTTTTCGCCAATTGATGGATTCGAGTCAAAGAACGAACACAATCTATTTGTAAAAGAGAACCACTTAGTTTCCTATGCTTACTTCGTTTAGTTCAGACTGGATCAGAAGACGCTGGCTTGATTTTCGTAATGGACATAGTATATACCTAGTTTTTGCAATGACTTTTGCAAATTTCATAACAATCCAGTATCAGTTGTTAATTGACAAGCTACCTTATTGGGCTGGGATTTTCAATAGTATCTGGATTTTTGCGATACTGTTTATTCTTGCATATGTTCCACTGAGTATAATACTGGGGTATTGGCACAGGAAAAGTCAATGGAAAGTAGAACAAGATGCATTGTTTAGGGAAAATAAGGTTGGAGCCATCATGTGGATGTACGTAATTGATCTTATTGAAGGTAAAGTGAGCGAAGAGGACAGAAAATTGATGAGAGAGGCACTTCTACGGATTACTAGAGGAGAAACGAGGTTATACAATGTGAAGGATAAGAATAAAGAAAAATAGACCGAAGAAATTAAATGTAGAAATTATCTGTGTTTCATCACTCTTGCTTCATTTGAGAGTATTTCATGGACTATTAGATAACAAAAGATGTTTATGATGCACGGTATTCATTATTCCCGTGGGCAGCTATTTTGCTATTGTGACCTGCAGAAATTCCGAAAATGAAATTGAAAATGCAATTATTTCGCTTCTAAAACAAACAATCGTACCAAAATACATTATCGTTGTGGACGATGGCTCAACAGACGGTACCCATCTCATTTTGGAACGACTAAAGTCTAGCAATGATAGACTTTATTTGATTACAAATCCTGACTTGGGATATGATATTGGAAGGGTAGTTAAAAATTGGAATAGTGCAATTTGCCTTGCCAGAAAACTAGGTTTGGAAAAGACTGACTATCATATGATTAGTACAGACGATACGCATTATGAAGAATCCTATTCCGAAAAAATTATACACAAAATGGATTCTGATGACAAAATAGCCATATCTTCTGGAAATTATGACGATAATAGTTATTCTACCCCGCATGGAGCGGGGAGATTCGTCAGGAATTCATTCTTCGAAGAATTTCTTGACCTTTACCCTGAAAAAATGGGCTATGAATCCGTAATCCTCCAAATGTCGCTATACCATGGGTTCAAAAATCTGGTAGACAACAATGCAAGATTTTCACATACCCGACCATTGGGTGCTAACCACCATTTTTACGAGTTTGGAGCTAGTATGAGAACACTAGGTTATGATCCTCTATTTGTCTTGGGCAGATTTGTGCATTGCTTTGTTACTGGTCGTCCAATGGGCAGGATGGGAGCACTCCAAATGTTGTATCATTATTTGTCATATAACCCAAAACAAGTAGGATATGATAGCATGTATGATCCAGAAATCAGGAAAGCTATTAGAACAAGACAAAGGATGAGAATTATGCAAATATTAAGATTAAGGAATACTAATATCTAGGAACTGTTATTGTTATTAGTACATTTCAGATCTTGATTATTTATCTGATATAGACATGGTTGACAGTAAAAGAAACATCGAAATCAAAAATGAATGGATATTTATATTTTAAATTTGTTAACTTGACCAAATGAAAATAGCATCAATAGTGGGAGCTAGACCTAATTTTGTCAAGTTAGGACCCATTCATAAATCACTAAAAGGTTCAGGAAATGAACATCTAATTTTTCACACGGGTCAACATTATGATTATGAAATGTCTGATATTTTCTTTTCAGAATTTACACTTCCAAAACCAGATGTTCACCTAGGAGTAGGATCGGGAAGTTCTTGTTTCCACATAGGAGAAATAATTAAGCGTCTAGAGAGCAAACTGTTGGAAAAACAGATTGATCTTGTTCTCGTTTATGGTGATACTAATTCGACCTTAGCTGGAGCAATATGTGCAAATAAGTGCAATATTAAATTAGGGCACATTGAGGCGGGATTACGCAGTTACGATGCTTCGATGCCTGAAGAAAATAACAGAATTTTGACAGATCATCTAAGCGATTTTCTATTTGCGCCAACTATTAACGCAGTGAATAACCTGCGAAAAGAAAGAATACGAGGAAAAGTATATCACACTGGAGATCTATCAGTAGAAATAATATTCAAGACAAGCTCGATTTCTAAAAAATCAAAAATACTTGATATATTGAATCTGAAATCTAAGTCATACTTGCTACTTACAATGCATAGGGCAGAAAATACAAATTCAAAGTATCTCTTTGTGCAACTCCTCGAAACATTTGAGGCACTCAAGGACAGTATTATAGTATTTCCAATACACCCTAGGACGAAAAAGATGTTTGAATCGTTTGGGCTACTAGAAAGACTTTTAGAATGTTCTAATGTGAGAACGTTACTTCCAGTAGGATATATGGATTTCATAGCATTGTTACAAAATTCTCTGAAGATCGTTACCGATTCTGGGGGAATACAAAAGGAAGCATACTTACTAAAAGTGCCCTGCATAACTATGCGAAAAAACACCGAATGGATTGAAACCCTCAGAGGTCAATGGAATGTTCTTACAGGAGTTGATAGCAAGAAAATTGTCAAAGCTATCAAAAGACCTTCGCCTAGGTCCAAATACTCAAAATCGGCGTTCGGAAGTGGTAAGACATCACATGTTATCAGCAAATTACTTTCAAATATCGCTGCGAACTAAAACTAAAACCTGTCCTCTGTATTAGACATAGTATTTTGACTTCCTTATTATAACACAATTTCAGTTTTTACTGATTTTTGGCGTTCTCTCTGCTTTCGAGTCTCTGATTTTACTATCCGTTATCTATTAAATCAAATACCCCTTACATACAAACAATTCCATGGGATCACGTTACGCTCCTCGTTTTGGAGTTTCACTTGGGTTGGGTATATTGCGTGAATCATGGAATGCGCTAACTCAAAGTAATATGGAGTTCCCAGAAGTGTTCGAAGATTATGAGAAATACCACTCTGCTGTGAACACAGGTAATTTGTCAAGGGCTAGACTGGTGGAGGAGTGGATTGAACCAGATGCGACAATATTGGATGTTGGAGTAGGAGACGGAACTGTTTCAGACTACCTGATAAAAAACAAAAATGTTAAAGTGATCGGATTAGATATTTCAGCAACTGCATGTGAAAAAGCAAGACAACTTGGTATACAAACAGAAGTCCGTGACATTACCGGTGGTCTGGGTCTTTCTGAGGATACAATTTACGATTACATACTATTGTTAGAGGTAATCGAGCACACGGCGTATCCACAGAAAATTTTAAATGATGCAATAAACCACGCAACAAAAGGGGTCATAGTAACTATCCCAAATAGTGGTTACATTAAATGGCGAATTCAGATGTTAAGAGGATATGCTCCGCGGCAATCGTTTACACATTTACATTTTTGGTCTGTTAAGGATTTTGAGATCTTCTGTAAATTGGCAAACATTAAGATATTGGAATTTAGAACATTTTTGCCCGACCATTTAATGAGATTCAAAAACCTACTTGCATGGCAGCAATGCTGGTTATTATCGCCAAGAGGTAGCAATAACAAATAGGCAGTCCTTACTTTGCTACCATTAATTTACAAACTGTAGATCAGTTGGATACCATCTCTGTTCTGAGTCGCATTGCATCGTTTATTCTTATGCAATTTTGAAGAACTAGTCGATTCCTAATTCATTGTAGATGTTGGACAATTGAGAAGCTACGTTTACTGCATCATGTTCTTTAGGAAGACCGCGACGAAATTCTAGTTTATAATCCACAACACTTAGTCCGCATGCTAAGGACTGTAATGCTGTGCTACTAAGATTCTCTAAAACAATATCATTGACATATCGAATGTCTACATATGTCCTATACTTTCTTATGAAATCAGGAATGTTGGAGTAAACTATAGGGTTCTTGGTCCTATCAATGACCTCTATGTCAAGTTTAATCTGGTTCTTCTGGCAAAGGTCAAGTGCGCGTTGAATATTTGTAACCTCTGAATTTATTGTAAATGCTTCTTTGAGTTCTCCATTTGGATTACTTTTTGGACTAAAATGCTCGGTATCTATGGGAATTGGAATATGTATACCATTTCGAACCAATGGTAACAAATCTGGCGTAGAAACACATACTGCATCAGCCAATTTCTGGGCTCTTGAATGACCGATCTTTTTTCTATACAACATCTTGAGCTTTATCGCCGTATCTGAAAGGAATGATCGGTGAGGGAGCTCTTGTTTTTTTAATCCTCGAATGTCAGTTCCATGATAATGTAAAATTATCTTCTTTTGTCTCTGAAATTTCTTGCGAAGTTCAAACAAAATGTCTATGTATCCATGTACATGAATTACATCGACATTTTCCCCTTCCTTAAGACATGTCTGAGTAAATTTTTCATATGTTACATTGATTAGACAATCTTTATAAAAGTCATAAATCCCATACTTATCTACAACATCTTTATTCCAAATAACCCTAGCTTCATGTCCTTGCATTCTTTGATATTTAGAATAAATGCAAGCAACACCTGCTGCATCAAGTATGTGTAAAATGCGCATGGCCTATTGAGTTATCATATCGTCTAATAATCTATTACTTGGGACCTGACAGATTGAGAGTACAAACACTTTAACTACTAACCCCTGCTTTTTCAAATCTCAATTACTTGACCCCTGAACAATTAGCTGCAATCCTTTATTGATATCTATACTCGGCCTCCAATTAAATTCCTTAGAAACCTTTGTAATATCGGCGACCATATTCGATACATCGGGCGTGATTCCTTTACAAAATTCAATCTCTATTTTCTTTCCAAATTATACAACCAGTTTATTTGCAACTTGGTTCAAACTGTAACTCTTCCCGTAACCAACATTGTAGATATTGTTTCCCTTAGGGAAATCTTGTAAAATCTTTCCTATCAAATATACAAAATCAGTAATAAAGAGAAAATCTCTTTTAACTTTTTTCCAGAAAGCCTAACTATGCTGTTTTTCTCGATCTGTTTAATAATCGACGGCACAAGAGAACGATTTCTAGAATTGGGACAATAAACGTAAAACGGGCACAAAGTCACGTTATTTATTCCAAAATAATATGAATAGTTTTGACATATTTTTTCTGCTAATAGTTTGCTATGGTTGTATGGGGAATGGGGATTTAAAGGATGCTTTTCATCTACTGGAAGATGCACCGGTTGGCCATAGATATACGTGCTTACGTAAATGAGTTTCTTGATCTTTTTTGTTCTTGGAAATTCATGGACGCTGAGGGTTCCGACAAAGTTTGCATAATATGTTTGAGAGGGATCTTTAAACGAATCAGATACAGATGTCTTTGCCGCAAGATGCACTATTGCATCTACACCATTAATCGTCAGCAACTCGTCAATATTAGTTACATCGATATCTTTTTGTTTGCTATTATTACATACAACTTTAAGTCCATTTTCATTAAGATAATTGCATAAGTGCGTTCCAACGAATCTTTTACTTCCAGTGACAAGTACTTTATTAGTTGTCATTTGGAACTTTTTTCTAATACAACCATAACTCTGATTTGTAATTTCTGTACCAATCGATCAGTAAAGCAAGACCTTTCTCAAACTCAATCTTCGGTTTAAATTTCAGCAGTTTTTTTGCTTTCGAAATGTCAGCAATTAATCTTTGTACTTCAACAGGTCTGGGTTCAACATGAATTGGTTGCATCTTACTGTCCTTTGCACCATGTTTGATAACCAAGTCTGCAATCTCTTTTATGGATATCTCCTTACCACTACCAAAATTTATACCGTTCTTTCCTGGGTTTCCTTTTGACTTAAGTACAGTGTCATAAGCATCAACAGCATCTTTCACAAACATGTAATCTCTCGACTGCTTGCCGTTACCATAAATGATAGGGGGCTTGTCTTGCAATACTCTATTTATGAAAATTGCAATCACACCTCCATAACCTGTGTCTTTCTGCCTTGGCCCAAAGAAATTGAAGCATCGAATGATGTCTACACCTAGATCATAAGTTTCATTATAAGTATAGCATAATCTATCGGCAGCAATCTTGCTTACTCCATACGGATGCTTTGCAGATAACGGGTGAGATTCGTCCATTGGCGCATATTCTGCAGATCCATATACCTCGCTTGTTGACGAAAATAATATCTTGTCGATGTCATTCATCCTAGCAAATTCCAGCATTTTCAGAGTTCCTCCTAGATTAATTTTAAAAGTCTCTTCAGGATTGACAATTGATCTATCGACATGGATTTGAGCTGCTAAATGAAAAATAGCATCAAAATCATTTGGCAAATTGGGATACACATCATTTAACGCAATGTCTCCTCGAATAAATTTAAAATTTTTCTTGTGCAAGAGAGTACGTACATTGTTAAGGTTTCCATTCATCAAATTATCTACACCGTATACCAGATGGTTGTCGAGAACATACTTCTCAGAAAGGTGGCTCCCCAGAAAACCAGCAGCACCAGTAATGAGAATCTTCATAATTCTGCCGCTTCCCCGGTACTCAGGATGAATTTTTCCATTTAGTCGCAGTAATACCTATCTCTTTTAAAAGTGTAATATTACCAAATGGGAAAATTTGAAGAATCGAGCATCTTGATGACAAATTATTGATATTTCGGTAAATTCTAATAATTGCAATAACAAATGATAGTGTAATTTTGTATTGTAACATAGCCTTTTCTAAAGCGCATTTGGTGCCACAACGATAGGATGATCCCATGAGAATTCTTCATCTTTCTGATGACGGACTTCCGGATTGGAGAGTTGAAAAATCTGCCTTAACGGCAAAAAAAGCAGGACATGAATTATTTTTTGCTGGGCGCTTGACAAGTAAATCCAAATCTGTCATTTTTTCTGAAATCCATCAGGTCAAGTGGACTGCAGGAGGGATGGTAGGTATTCCATACTATTATCATAATGTCAAAAAACAGATTGAAAAATTGGTGAAACAAATAAGACCTGATATTGTACATGCTCATAATATCGGTTCTGCTAAAATCTCATATGATCTTGGCCTTCCTGCAGTGTTTGACGATCATGAATATTTTTCGATGCTCTCGCGAGTCAATGCAGAGAATTTAAAAACTCAAAATTTTCAGAACTCACAATCTGGAATTAACAAACTCAAGCGAAAAATGAAGTTGTCATTAATCTCTCGCCAAAGCATTTCTAACTGGACAAAGTGGGAAAAGGAATTGGTTCTATCAGTACCCACCATAACTGTTTCAGAACAAATTGCACAAGAGCTGCAAAAATTAAATGAGGAGAGAACGAAAAAAATCGTCGTTATACCTAACTTTCCTTTGCAGGAGGAACAAGCTTCATTTAAGGAACCACAGCAACATCGACAACTTTCTTCTGTATATGCAGGAGGTGATAGTAAGTATAAAATAGTTACTAACAGGGATATCTCCGGATTAACAGATTTGTTTATGAATAACGATGTAGGTTATCTGACGATCATTGGATGGGAGGCACCTGAGATATCTGAAAAATTCAAGGCTACTGGATTTCTTCCAAGGGGCAAAATGTTTTCTGAGATGATTCAAAATTCAATCGGATTGATACCTTGGAAGAAACACTGGTCTCATCCATTTTTGAACCCAAACAAGGCGTATGAATATGCTCATGCAGGATTGTTTGTCATGCTAACTTCCGACATGGACTCTGTTATTGCCACCCTGGGAGATAATTGCTTGCCCTTTCAGGATTTTGATGATTTAGCCTCAAAATTACAGCATTTTAAATCAAACATTGATGAATTATACGAAAAAAGATTGAAAACATTCAACTTTGCCAGAACAAATCTAGTCTGGGAAAAACATGAAAAAAAGATTTTGGATGCGTACAAACTAAGTTGATTCTTTTACAGGTGATCTTGAATGAGTGATTCTGTTTAAGGAACTCAAATAATAAAAAATTCTTAATCTGCAAAATTTACAAGGAAGATTTTGGACTTGATTCAAATGTAATGAACATTTTATACCATATTTCAAGACTTAACAATTGCAACATCTTACTAATATATCTGAGATCTCCTGTCTCTTCTATCCTTTTAATGGAACGATCATAGAAATCATTGCTTATAATTTTGTCACGAAAAATACTGGCATTCGACAACGTGGATATCACAATTTCCTTTGCACTACTTATCCAGAGTTTTTTCAAATCCATTCCAAAACCTATTTTTGCATCTGAAATGTTCTTACTTTCGAGTCGTGACAGGATCTCTCTTAAGGGTATTTTTCCCGTATTGCTTTCTTTGTTAAATTTGACGGAAGGGGGAATTCTTAATGACATCTCAATAATCTTATTATCCAAGATGGGCGAGATGCCCGTTATTCCAAGATAATTAAAAAACTTGTCATTGGTAGGAACAAAATCATAGATTAGTTTACCATTATAGTCAGCTAAGAAAACTTGGTCCAATGGGTCTAAATCATTATCAAAATACACTCTTAATAGTGAATAGATTGAAGACCAATCAAATTTAACATTTTCTCCAAAAATTTTTTCTTGGTCTGGAACCCAATCTCTCTCATGGCATTCCAAATAATGAACCGTACGTTGTTTCCAATCATCGCTGTCATCAAATAATCTTAGATATTTAGAGTACCTGAAAGTATAACCTCCAAATAATTCATCTCCGCCGTCACCTGTAAACAAAAGATCGGAGATTTTTTTGGACTTTTCTATAAAGTAGTATTGATATAAATTCCATCTTGGTTCCTTAACTATACTGATTAAAAATGGTAAATCCTTAAGTGGATTGTCTACAATAACGTTATAAAAATCAGTGTCTTTTGTCTCGGCAATTTTCTTGGCATATGCGGCTTCACCTGCTTCATCAAAACTAACAGAAATACATTTGATATCTAGATTTGGATATTCATCCCTCAATAATGATAACATTAGATTAGAATCAACACCAGTACTTAACGCAAGGGAAATTGTCTTTGGATTATGCCTTGAAATAGCAGTGTTTATTATATCTCTGAGTTCCTTCTCTATTTGTTTCGAAGAAGGATAAGTTCCATTTCTCTTGATTTTGACCTGCTCAGGAGCAAGTTTGGGAACTGATGATTTAACCTCTGCAGTAGGATCATATCGCAAAGTAAGCATGTTGCGAATGTCTATCAACAAAAGAGTATGGCAATTTCCTACAATAAATTACTTGGGATAATGTGAGAAACTGAATTCAAATTCAGCTAACTTAGTAGGATTACTGGATTAGAATCTAATCAGTGGTATGCCAACTGGCGTGTAAAGCATTGTGAACTCTAAATAGTCTCTGCTATTCAGGATCGGCGGTCACTTGCAAGTTTGATAATTTACCCCTGTTAAAGCTGCTTTCTTTGATAAATAGTGTAAATATATCTATTGTTGCTAATATCTAAAAAACAAAGAATATGTTTAGAAGTTCTGAATACATGGAAAAAATTTTTCAATAAGATTACGTCATACGAAACAATAGACCAAGGAAATTGAGATATGAATAAGGTTTCCAAGCTTCAAATAGCCAACATTATTACAAATAGTAAAAAATATCCACATCTAATTGTATTTTCAATAGCTATCGTCTTAAGACTTGTACCAGAAATACTTGCATTTCCTTATCCTATCGGATATGATGTAATAAATTATTATCTACCTGTCATAAAGAACTTTGAACAGTATTGGCCCACGATTTCAAATCAATTCCCGTTTTACGTATCGTTACTATATGAAATATCGGAAGTATTCCGTGCTGACCCACGATTAGTTATTTCCTCTTCAATAGTACTTGTCTTTGGATTATTCTCACTTGCTATCTTTTCAATAGGTCGGAATCTTTTACGTCTTGACAATTTACAAAGTATTTTTTTGTCAATATTTGTAATATTTCAGTTAGGAGTGCTGAGAACTTCATGGGACCTTCATAAAGACATGTTCGCCCTAACTCTTACATTTTTTTCATTACTATTCATTTCAAAAATTCCAAAACTATCTAAATATTTGATTGCAGTAACTGCTGCTTTGAATATCGTAACTGTACTTGCGGACAGAATGATAGGCTTGCTCTTGTCCGTAACTCTCATTGGCTCTTCTATTGTGAAGAGGGATAGGGGTTTAGCTATGGTTGCAGTAATTGTAATTGTGATATATGGTCTATCACTTCAAGCAAATCATGACAATATCGGATACAATCTAAAAATTGTGGGCTCAAATAATTCAACTAATGAAATCTATAATCCACCAAATCTAATTGTCCTGTTTTTAGTAATGAATGCGATTTTGTTACCATCAGGAATAGTAGGTTTTATTAAATCAAAATTGATCATCTTTAAAATTCCTCTTTTGATCTCTATGATTGGTTCATTTACATGGATAATCTTTCCAAACACATCCGCGTTTCTCCCAGATAGATGGATTGTCATATTCAGCATTTTTCTTTCACTGTTTTCAGGATATGGATTTATTACATTGATTGAAAATAGACGTATTGCAATTTCCAGCAGGAAATTATATAATTATTTAATTATTCTACTTCCTTTCATATTCTTAGGATCAGCTTTTGCGGCAAGTCCAAATAATTCTTATGTCAACATATACGGTGCCTTTCATCAATTTATTGGTCCCTACGGTCCTTTAACAATGCAATCTAATTCGATATATTTACCTGAATCACGATCTCTACTATCTGTAATTGATTGGATAAATAACGATACTAATACTCCAGTAGGTTCGGTAATAATGGGCAGCAAACATTTGAGAGGATGGATGGAGCTTGAACTAAAAGAAAGAACATTTATGTTTGCTGATAATAATTCCAAACTTTTAGAATCCGATAAATACAGTGAACTGTACTTGCTAGAATTAAAATCTAGGCAGTCAACAAGAATACCTAAATACTATCTGCAGGAGTTATCTTACAATAATACGGAATTTTCCGTTTTTAAACTGAAACTGATCGATTAAAACAAAGTCAACTAGTTCTTATGCGAACATAATGTCTTGAATTTGATTATTGAATTGAATATTTCAAATTTTGGACTTTAGCTCTGGTATGTTTCTTCCATGTTCATGAATTTTGACAATTCAACAAGCTGATTGAATTCATTAAAATCGAGCATTGTGTCTCTGGAATTTTTTGTCGAGCCATTTTTCTTGAGATCCATTAATATTTTCTTCATGGCAAATGCAGATCCATATAACCCAGAAAGCGGAAATACAACCAAGCTATATCCCATTGATTTGAGCTCATTTGCAGAAAAAGTCGGAGTAATCCCATTTTCTATCATATTGGCCAACAAGGGGGCATCAATTTTCTTTGGAATTTCTCGAAGTTCCTCTTCTGACTGCGGGGCTTCCACAAAGACAACATCCGCCCCTTCTTTGTAATACATTTTCCCTCTTTCTATTGCTTCATCAAGACCTAATGGCGCTCGGGCATCTGTTCTTGCTACAATCGTGAACTCACTATTGGCAGATGATGCAATTGCTGCTCGCAGCTTTTGAACATAATCATTAGAAGAAATCACTTCCTTCCCTCGCATATGGCCACACCTTTTTGGCCAAACTTGATCCTCGAGAAAAATTCCAGCTCCACCGTAAGCAATTAAATCGCCCACTATCTTCCAAACAGTAAGCGGATTACCATACCCAGTGTCTACATCGACTATTACTGGAACGTCAACTGCCCTGATGATCCTTCTTGCATTGTCAATATTTTCACCCGCATTCAAAAACCCAAAATCTGGCAACCCCAATAGGGAAGCAGCGGATCCGTATCCAGTCTGAAACATTGCTTCGAATCCAATATGTTGTGCGATTTTAGCACTTAACGCATCAAATACTCCAGGAAGAACAATAATGTCATCTCTTTTTTTTATTTTTTCCTTTAACGCCTTTCGTCTAGCTAGATTCATGACTTTGTCAGAGTTACAGATTTACTTATTTATTCTAATTCCTGCTCGTTGTTTAGTTGAGTTATTTCGTATGTACCGTCCGGCAGAGTATTTAGTTTAATCTTGCAATTTCTACATTCATAGTAGTCAATATCATGATTGTGCACTATGGAGCCATTTAACCAAACCATCAATGTACCGCATTGCGGGCAATTCATTGTCATTATATTAAATTAATCGATTTTACCAATATTTATTTGAATAGAAGTTTATGATTATCCGTCATTTTATTTAACTTAAAACAGTTGTGCGCAAGTATCCATTTTAGATCCCTTTTCAAACTTGTTATGGATTGCTCGATTGATTTGAAAAGACACCTGAAACTGAGATATCTGTTGACTAACTATTGGATCTAAAATTGCCAAATTTCTCAATTATGTTCCCCATACATCTTGTAGTCTTTTTGAGCAAGTCTATACGGACAAATTCATTTGGCGAATGAATTCTACTATACTTGTATGTACAACCAATACTCACACATGGACACTCTAGGATGTTATTGAAATACCACATGGGGCCAGTTCCTGCTGAAGAAACGCTCTTAACAACTTGTGGGTATTCTTCTAATGCAGAGGTTTCGACCAATTTTACAAAATTATCATTTATAGGTATTCTACAAGCAGGTTCTCCACTTAAAAATTTCAATTGGATGTCTTTGAAGCCGTTATCATCAAGGTGATCCCTTAACAGTTGGAATTGCTTCTGAGGCAACATATCAGGTACCAGTCTAAAGTCAAGTTTCGCTATTGCAGTGCTGGGCAAGACGGTTTTGGAACCTTCACCAATGTAGCCAGAGAACAATCCACTTATGTTAGATGTTACACCTCCCACGTTTGCCTTTTTTGTTTCATCAATGTCGTCTTCATTAAAGATATGATTCAGTCCATAATTCCTCTTAAAACTAGAAATATCAAATTCCTCCTGTCTGATACATTCGAGTTCCTCGGGCAAAAACTCTCGAATATCGTTATTCCAATTTTTGATACTTATTTTGCCATTTTCATCACGAATTGTTTTGAGTGCATGAACAAGACGCCATGCAGGATTTTCAACCAAGGCTGCCAGACTGGAATGCAGGTCAGCGTTTGCACACTTTGCATGCAATTCCACACAAAGCAGTCCTTTCATTCCAAGACTGATAATCGGTCTTTCATGTTCATCCACGTAGCCAAATTCCCAAATAGTAGCGTCGCAGGAAAACTTTTCTCGATACTTGATTAGGTATTGTTCAAGGTGAGAACTGCCTATTTCCTCTTCACCCTCAACTAGGAATTTTACATTACAAGGAACATCTCCTGTTTCGTTAAGCAAGTATTCTACAGCCTTGATACGCGTTATTAGTTCGCCTTTATCATCAGAAGCACCTCTTCCATAGATGAAATTTCCATCAATTTTACCACTAAAAGGATCATCATGCCACAGCTCAATGGGTTCAGCTGGTTGAACATCGTAATGGTTGTAGAATAAAATTGTCTTTCCATTTGGATTATTTTTGGATTTAACTTCCCCATATACAATAGGAGAAACTTGTTCTGAATTACCATCTAGTCTTAGAAGCTCTGATGTTATTCCAGAGTTGGACATGATTTTAGAAACCAGCTCTGCGCATTTTGTCATTGTCAATTGTTTCTTCGCAGAAACGCTAGGTACTCTAATTAGTTGCTGCAGCTGTGATGTTAGGATCTCAATACCAGAATCAACCCTTGATGCTATTAGTGTCAATTAGCATAAGTTTCAAATGAACATGAAATTAAATATTCTGTTTGTATAATCACGTGCAATAATGTTAAACAGATGTTTTGAATTTCCTGATAACCTTAGAAAATTCTTTGAGAACACTACTATCTATGTAGAAAAAATGAAATATAAAATGATTAACTCCTATGTTTACATATTGAGAGATTCCCTCTATGACTTCATCAATGGTTCCTACAGTCAGTCCGCCAGCAATTGATTTTTTGAATTCTGTTACAGTCATCGTTTGCTTTCCCATTTTCTTCATGATTTTTTTCAACTGCTCATGTTCATGTATTATAAGACACGGAAGTACAATCGAAATTTCTATCTTCCTATTTTGGGAATTGTAGCCATTTAAAATGCTTATTTTTCTTTTCATTTCTTGTGGCGAGCCAAAATAGAGGTTGTATCTGTCTGCATACTTTGCTGCAACCTTCAGCAGATATTTTTCACCAGAACCTCCAACCATAACAGTGGGATGTGGTTTCTGAATAGGTTTTGGATAAGATACGGCATCTTTGATACAGTAATGTTTGCCCCGGAAGTTTGTAATTTTTTGTGTCCACAGTTTTTTTATTATCCGAATTGATTCGTCTAATTGTGTAATACGTACTAAGGCTGACGAATATTGATATCCGTAGGCAACATATTCTTCTTCGAACCATCCTGCTCCAATTCCTAATTCTGCACGTCCATTGGTAATGACATCGATTGTTGCTATCATTTTTGCAAGAAGAGCTGGATTCCTGTAAGAATTACACGTTACTATTTGCCCGATTTTCATTTTTTTTAACTCCGCAGACAAGGCCGATAAGAGGGTAAAGCATTCAAAAAAGTTTCCATTCTTTGGATATCGATAATGTGGAATAAAATGATCGTATGCATAAGCAGAATCAAAACCATTTTTCTCTGCCCCAATAGCAATGTCTCGAGAATATTTGAATTGTGTTACGGATGAATTTCCAGGTAAATCATTTCTCCATCCTTGCGGAATTACAATGCCGAATTTGATTTTTGACAAAGTTCACTTGGATAAGAATCTGTACTTATAATAATATTTAGTCGCAAAAATGGGGGTGGATGTAATGGTATCTTGAATTTGGTTATTTATGTTGATTAGAAATTTCACTATTTATGGATGTGGTAAAAGAATTATTGTTTCGACTTGAAAGGATCGTCGTTTTGGACTTGTACATTATTGCCATCATCATTTCCATCCTGTCCATTATCTACGACTTTACTAACAATCGTGTCCTGTCCATTTTGGTAATTGTGCCATTGAATATCTATTTTATTATCACCATCCGGAACGTAGGTCACTTTACCTGAATTAGGATCAAATTTGTCCAAATGTCCTTCTGTTGGTGGGGTTACTATCTCATACTTTATTGGATCTTTATTCAGATCCTTTGCTTTCAAAGTTATGTCAATCTCCTGACTTGAATCTATTGAGATGCTATTAGTCTCATCTTTCGGTGTGTTTTGATTGACTGTCTCTACGTTTACTTCCACCGTGGCAACATTACTCTCAGCTCCATTATCATCAACTGCTTTGAAAGTGAAGCTATCCATAACCGGATTGTCTTTTACTATGAGTTCAGGACTATATGGAATTCCTTTGTTGCCTCCTATTTTTTGTGGTAAATCAAATTTAGAACCGTCGTCACTTTTTGAATAGAATATGTAATTATTAGCTGGAGTTGTACCTTCCCATGCAACGTGTGTGGTGTTACCATTAATTGTTATCTGGGGGTTACCTGATCCACCCGGATCATTACTCAAATTCTCAACGCCACTAAAACTGGAGCCATAGTCTACACTTTTTCTCATAAATATGTCCTGATTGCCATTCTCGGACTGGCCCTGCCAAACTACATATACGATGTTACCCGATGATGACACTTCAGGGTTGAATACTTCTGTACGACTTTTTCCACTAAGGCTAAGTGGTGTCGAAAAGGTGTTTCCACCGTCTGTACTACGAGAAAAGAATATGTATCTGTCTTCTTCTTCACCAGCACTCCATACTGCGTATCTATAGTCTGATAGATTTGCTTCATTCGTAACCTGGTCAAATGCCTGAGGTGCCTGATTTGTCTCGTTATTTTCAGTCACTTCTACACTTGCTACAGCGTTATTACTCTCTACATTCTTGTCATCATTACCTTTCAAGGTAATCTTAACATTATCATTTGCATCTACTGACACATCCTGATCATCTGCTTCCGGAGACTGATTAGTTTGCGCAAACACATACTGATTATCATTATAAAATTGAATACTTGCACCAATCATACTGCCACTAGCCATGACTAGCAGGATTAATGTCAGGTATTTTTCATACATTTAGAATGAAATATTATGCAGTAACATACATAAAAACCTTGAAAATCTACAAGTTTCACTAATGAGTGACATATAATAAATTTTGTATTTGTTTCTGATGCTGCACTTTCTATTGTTATCTCGTCAATTATTGTTTGATTTGAGATGAAATTGGTTGTTTCTATATTCATCTATTGAGGAGGAATTATTTCTCTAACACTCAAATTCTTAAAGTCAACGTCTGTAGCCGTGTCCCATCTAAATGTAGTAATTGGTCCTCCCCACGATATGATTTGATCAGGAGCTCCACCGCATTCAGTGCCTTCAGTACCCCAACCACCGTTGTCTATTCTTTCATCAACTTTCACAAAGTTACCATTGTTGTTCGTGTCAAGCCATAATTCTGTTTTGACAACTACCTTGTTATTTTGCACGAAATTATACACAATGAATTTTATTCCAGTCCATTTATCTTCAATTGATCCAGTTGAAAGAGTTTTGAGGCTGGTAAATACATAGCTCACATGCCACTGCTCCTTTGCGAACCTTACTTTTCCAGAGAAGAAGACATCTCCTTTCATGGAAGAGCCTTCGCATCCTTCAGGAGCACCACCACCAGTATGCCTGCCACCTCTACCATATGGTGAAAAATTATCATCACTTGGAGATGTATTTACTTTAACGTATTGAGTCATTTCAAAATTTTTCCAGTCATTTGGCCTCAGCATATATCCCTTTGCAGCTATGTCGCTATGATCCAAAGTGGGAATATCGTCTCCATCATATCCTGTTGAGGTATAGACATTCATTCGAACTTGAGTAGCCTTCATCTTCCATGAACCATCTGGATTTTTTGTGATTGTGTTTTGAGGATTAAATCTACTATCGCTAGTGGGATTGTTCATGTTGATATACCATTCTTCCCCGTTATTCTTTGTTGGATACAGTTTTTTTATTCCAAAAATATCACTGCCTGTACCAGAACTAGTAAACGGAAGGTAAAGGACTTGTTCTGCAGTATTGAAAGAACTGCCTGAGAATGCATCTGCTACTTGCTGTGCGGTTAAGTCATCGTTCCATACTCTAACTTCATCAACTTCTCCAGTGAAGAAGTTTCCTGGTGGAGTAACTCTAGAATTAGCTCCTACTCTTACTGGTTTTGTTCCTGAAGACTCTGGTGAAGCACCCCCTGTTGATTTTACTGCTACCTGAACACCATCAATATATAGTCGTAGATTGGAGCCATCATTTGTTACCACCGCAAAGTGCCATTGTCCATCATTATATGTATTGCCAGAGGTAACAAACTGGTCAGCGCCCGTGCTTGTTTCAAATCCTACTTTTATCCGCTCTGCACTTGTCATAGATATCTGATAGTTCTGATTCTGACCTGCACTATCACTACCTATTCCGCCCTTATTTACGATAAAGGCCTCACTTGCAAAATTAGTTGATGTCTTAAACCATGCTGCGACGCTAAATTGGGAGAGCTGCAATGCAGAGGAGCTTTGAACATCCTGATAATTTGAGCCTGTAAGAGCAAGACTTGGAGCATAGTTATAGCCCCCACCGCCACTACTGCCAAATGGAAGGTAAAGGACTTGTTCTGCAGTATTGAAAGAACTGCCTGAGAATGCATCTGCTACTTGCTGTGCGGTTAAGTCATCGTTCCATACTCTAACTTCATCAACTTCTCCAGTGAAGAAGTTTCCTGGTGGAGTAACCCTAGAATTAGCTCCTACTCTTACTGGTTTTGTTCCTGAAGACTCTGGTGAAGCACCCCCTGTTGATTTTACTGCTACCTGAACAC